>Ga0209118_1000188_pt1 | contig 40392 bp, 27 predicted proteins | sample BlaSpr_A8_Ref_M1_FD_187988 | JGI IMG/M metagenome (GOLD analysis project Ga0209118, IMG submission 187988) | Forest soil microbial communities from Thunder Bay, Ontario, Canada - Black Spruce, Ontario site 2_A8_Ref_M1 (SPAdes) (version 2) | ecosystem: Environmental > Terrestrial > Soil > Boreal... | reverse complement strand
CGTCGTTCAATCGCCATCTCTACATACCATCTCAACTCAGTCTTTGGAGGACCTTTCGTCCGCTCGATTGGATAAGGCCCGATAAACGCGGTAACCGGACAAGTGTGATTGACCCCAGGGAGCTAGGGGCACTTGTCCAGTAATCCGACTTACCAGGAGTTAGCAAAGTGGGCGAGTAGCCCGTTCACTGGTGATAGGGCCGGGTGCATCTATCGATCCGCGGTCATCTTTCGCTTCACTTCGGCGAACCTGGGATCCGCTGCCAACTCGGGATTGTTGACGTAAACCCAAAATAGCATTGTGGAGCGAAGTTCGGCCGCTTTGTTCAACCAGACAAAAGCTCGATCGGTGTCGCCAAGGTCAGCGTACAGGGAGGCAATGGCGGAAGCATCGAGATGCCAATGATCCTTGTCCCAGCTCTCCAGTTCGTCTTTTAGGTTGTTTCGCAGGACGCCTTTCTGGCCGGCAGCCGCATAGATTTTGCGGATTTGCTGGATCTCCTGTGGAGTCGCGCCGCCTGCAATTCGCGCCTTCACGTCTTCCTCAAACGCTTCCTTTGACATGCCTTTCGTGGTGTAACAACTCGAGAGAGTTTGGTGAAGCATCTCGAGGTGCGGTGGGTTGGGGTTAAGCTCCGAGATGGTTTTGTTAACCACGTCAATTGCTTCATCGCAGCGACCACCATCTGACAGCCGACCCGCAAGCATGTTTCTGACAGGCACAGAGAGAGGGTCGACTTCCTCAGCCTTGCGAATCTCAATGATCGACTCATCGGGGCGGTGCAATGCGCCAAGAAGGACGGCATAAAAATGGTGCACGGTCGCATAATTCGGGTTGAGAGCAATAGCTCGTTTGAATTCGTTCTCCGCACCAGGAAAGTCCCAATCGTAGGTAAACTTGACGACTCCCAGAGACCCGTGACCTTCCGCCAGGTTTTCATCGAGCTCCAGCGCCCGCAATGCTGCTGCCCTGGCCAGAGGCATCGCTTCGCGGGGAGGCAAATGGCCCCAGGCGTAACCGAGATAGAAATAAGTGTCGGCAAGACCGGAATAAGCGGCCGCATAGGTTGGATCTCGCTTGGTGGCCTGCTCAAAATAGTTCCTGGCTTTGCCTAGATCTTCCTCGGTTCTCAGGTTCCAAAAGAAGCGGCCTTTCAAATAATCTTCATGAGCTTGCGGGTCGATCACCGATGCAGTGGAAAGCCGCGTTTGTTCCAGGGGCGTAAGCTTCACGCGGACTCCTTCGGCAATGTCCCGCGCCAGGTCATCCTGCAGCGTGAGGACGTCCTGCAGGTTGCGTTCGTAACTTTTCGCCCACAAGTGACGGTCGGACTTCGCGTCGATCAGCTGAGCAATGATGCGAACACGGTTGCCCGAGCGGGTTACCGAGCCTTCCACAACAGCATCCACATTGAGTTTCTTGGCGATTTGAGAGAGGGGTTCCTTGGTTTCACGAAACTGCAGCACCGAAGTCCGCGAGGTGACCCGCAGAGCACTGATCTGGGCAAGATTGGTCGTCAACTCATCCGTAATCCCGTCGGCAAAATAGTCTTGCTGGGCGTCGCCGGAAAGGTTTGCGAGCGGGAGAACTGCAAGCGACTCAATCCGGGGAAGGCTCCCAGGAGCCGATGAGCGATTTCGCCAGTTACCCGGATTGAATTTGAAGAGAACACCGGCCAAGAGCACTGCTGCTACTAATGCGAAACCTGCAGCGGAGCGTCGCCGGAGCGAGGAGGATTCTATTTCTGGAGCCCGAGATGGGGAGGCGGAGAGCGCTTCGAGGTCGTTCATTAACTCACGGGCGGATTGGTACCTCTTTCCGGGCTCCTTCTCCAAACACTTGAAGATGATCCCGCAAAGGCGATCTTGTGCGCCGCTGCCAGGACTTCCCGGCGGCGGCGGCGTTCGATGGAGGATGTCATCGGTCAGGTGCGTGGCCAGATCTTCGCGGAACGGCCGTCTGCCCGCGGTCATCTCGTAGAGAACCATGCCGAGAGAATAAATGTCCGTACGGCCGTCCACATCTCGGCCCAAAACTTGCTCCGGAGACATATAGGGTAGCGTCCCCACAGGTCCGCGCGTTTGGATCAATTCTTCGAGGGTGGTTTCGCTGTTCGGGCGAATCAGTTTCGCCAAGCCGAAGTCGAGCACCTTGGCCTGGCCGCGCTGGGTCACGAACACATTTGCAGGCTTAATGTCTCGATGCACGATTCCCTTGGCGTGCGCCGCTTCGAGCGCGTCGGCAATCTCCGACCCTAACTTTGCAATTTGGTCTGTGGCAAGCGCGTGAGCACCGGCATAATGCTTCAGCGTTTGTCCCTCAAGCAGCTCCATGACGATGAATTGTCGAGCGTGGTACTCGCCGATGTCGTGGATTGTGCAAATATGCGGATGGTTCAGCGCGGATGCGGAGCGGGCTTCCCGCCTGAACCGCTCAATAGCCACCGTGTCGGAGCGCACCATCTCGGGCAGGAATTTCAGAGCAACAAATCGGCCGAGCCGTGTGTCCTCGGCCTTGTACACAACACCCATGCCACCACCACCTAGGTGTTCGAGGATGCGGTAGTGAGAGACAGTTTGCCCGGGGGATGAAGGGAAATCCGCCATGGGCGCAATCTTAGGTGGCGTATCAGAGCAAGTCAACGAAGCGAAATCAATGACGGCACAGCATTTGGCAGTCGTGATCCAAGGATTCCGAATAATATCGAGAACAGATACTACCTCACTCGTGAAAGTGGGTGGAGAAGGCCGTCGACAAACAGGGGATGTGGTCCGCCTTGTTACTTTGGCGATTGTGCCAGGATCACGCCGCACTCGGAAACAATCCACATGCCCGATTAACGCGCTTACCGGACATGTGAAATCTCCCCCCAACGCGTCGGAAGTCCCTTTGTTGGAAATTGCGAGTTCGCGGCACACTCTGCTCACCGAGGAGTGCGGTTCACTGATCACTGAGCACTGAGCACAAAATAGGGCACAGTTTTTCTTGAGCGAAAAGCCAGATGAAGCTAACTCATTGAAAACAAGTGGTGAGCCGGGCAGGACTCGAACCTGCAACCCGCTGATTAAGAGTCAGCTGCTCTACCATTGAGCTACCGGCCCACGAACAACTTTAGAATTTTACAGTGGACACAGGCATTTGTCGAACGCGGCGGCAAATGGATTTAGTTCCCTTCTTCCGTGGCAAGCAGGCCTTTCACCAGGCGTGCATAAATTTCGACGGCTTCGAGAAGTTGTATCTTCGGGACGTGCTCCTCGGCGGTGTGCGCAAGTTGAATGCTTCCCGGGCCGATCAGCAATGGCCTGCCCCAGGTTCCGGCAAAACTCGGGATATCGCTGGTAAACGAAACCACTGTGGTGCGGAAGGTATCGAACGCCTCGAGGCGCAGGGCGGGAGAGTGCACTACTTCGCGAGCTTCCGCGCGGCCCGCAACCGCGGCCGTTACGGCGGCGCGAATCGGCTCGGCATCACCCACGAGACGGAAGAGCAGGTCAGCCTGCGCGTGATCCGCGATGACATTGGGCGCGCGGCCGCCGCTGAGCGTGCCGATGTTGAGCGTGCTGCGGCCAAGTAACGCGTCTTCCGGCAGCGGGATGCGGCGGAGGTCCTGGAGCACGTCGAGGAGCGTCTCGATGGCGGAGTGGCCGAGCTCAGGATACGCGGAATGCGCCAGGCGGCCGCGCGCAACGAGCTCATAGCGCAACGAGCCTTTCGAGCCGAGCGCCATCAAATTTTCGGTGGGCTCGCCATTAATAAGGTAGCGCGAGCCGCGCGGCGATTTGGAAGCGGCGATCGCGCCGGCGCCGTTGCGCTCTTCCCCGACGACGAAGAGCAAAGCAAAATTCTTTGTGCCCTTCTCAAGAAGACCCTCGGCAGCAGCGATCATGGCCGCGGTGATGCCTTTGGCATCGCAAGCGCCGCGCCCGCTGATGAATTCCTCATTTTCGCTGGAAGGAAAAAACGGGGGCACGGTGTCCATGTGGGTCGAAAGCGTGACGAGAGGCTTTCCCCAGGATGCAAGGACATTGAAGCGTCCCGGCTCGACGTGCTGGCGTTCCGCTAGACCGGCATGCTTGACTGCGAGAGAGGAAAGGTGCGTGAAGAGGTAGTCGCCGACCTGCTTTTCGTTTCCGGTCACGGACTCGATGTCAACGAGCGCGCGCGTAAGTTCGAAGACGTTCATGTTAATGGCCGGGAGATGACGCAGGCGTTGATGCCGCCGATCCCCATCGAAAGTTTGCCACCCAAATTCGGAGGTGCTTCACAAGCGGAATCGAAAACAAAACGTTTGTGAACACTTTTGATGGACTCGTTGACCGCGCCCTGAGCGAGCGGCGTGGGGAAGAGCTGCCCCTGCTGATATCCGAGATACTGCGCCGTTAATTCCCAGCCGCCGCCAGCGCCCATGCCGTGGCCGAAGGTGCCCTTTCTGGCCGTGACCAGGACAGAATCGGGAAGAACGGATCGAAGAGTACTTATTTCGCTGTAGTCTCCGGGTGTGGCCGTGGCGTGGAGGTCCCAGGTCCCGATCGCATCCGCAGTGACGCCGGCTTCCGCCAATGCTTCAAGAATCGCGGTTCTGGGTCCTTCCGTTGAGGGTGTGATGATGTGATGAGCATCGGAGCTGACTCCCACGGCAAGAGGTTCCATGCCGAGGGGCTTGAAGCCACGGGCCTTCATGTAATCGAAGTCGCCGACGATCCATATGACCGAGCCGCCGGAAACGTGCGTGCCCTGGAGTCGCGTCAGCGGAACGGAGACGGTTCGGTCCGCCGAAAGAACGCGGGCACTATAGAAGGCCCCCACCGAGAGTCGATGAGGTGGAGGATCCGTCGCTCCGACCACGACGATCTTTGCCTCCCCCAAGCGGATGGCATTCATTGCCAGCTTGAGTGCAACTCCAAAGGTCGAGCACGCCGCCACCGGCGCGAAGGCCAGGCCGGTTATTTTTCCCAGCATCGAAATCTGTGCCGCGGGAGCATTGTGGATATTCCAAATAAGATTTGGAGAGACCATCCACGGGGGCTCCGGCGCGCCCCATTTCTTCTGTAGTTTCGAATTGAGTCTCTCTTTTTCGCGAAGCAGCCGAAGCTTTCCTTTTTCGATCTCGCCTTCTACCGGCAGGCTGTCGATCCCGGCAAGTTCAGCGAGAAAACTGGCAAGTTCGGGTGAACGAGCGGCCCAATAGCGGCACCAAGCCTCTTCGGCTTCGTCACGATTCTCAGTGCTGACTGTATTCGGGTCTGCAGGTATCTCAACGCTGCGATGGTCTTCTCGCGATGCGAGATATTCGCGCAGTTGCGAATTTCGCTCCGGTTGAGCCCAGAACCGATTCCACCTGCGCTGTGAATGATACAGCTTGACGCTCGCCTCATACGTCAGACCCAGGCTGCCAATCCCTGTTCCCAGGTAGACGTGCGCCGCCGTACCAAGATTCTGGAGTTCTTTTTCGATCCCTGGATTTTGTTGGAGCGCTTGAATGAAAGCGCCGATGGCGTAAAGCGCGGGCAGATCCATCTTCTCTGCGAGTTGCTGGAAACGCCGTGGAGGGAACCGCGCTGCGATCCAGGGTCGGTAGTCGGAGAATTGAAATTCAGGAGTGCCGACGAGAAAATTGTCAGGCCCGAAACCGTTGAAGGGAGCAAGCCACGAGTCAGCGGATGCCAGGTTGCGCCGGAAAGCGTCGATGTTGGGAGACTTCGGCGCCACGATGCCCCACCCAAATACGCCGAACCTCATCGGAGCCACCCGTCGAAAGACTGATGAGTCAAGCGATAATCCTTAATCACCCGCATCAACTCCCCTGGATCCCGCAGAATCTTGAGGGGCAGAATTCTTTCCGGGGCTCACTCTTTAGATCAGCATACCGATGACGTGGCCAGCGCGCTAGTGGCCGCAAGTCCCGTCGAGCGGCCGAGTTGTTCCGCAATCAGATGGCATTTGACGAAAAAGTTCCCGCCTCCGTTGTGCAAGGCCCGATCAGGGCTGCTTCGGCAAGTCCAGCGCGGGGTTCTGCGAGAAGAAGTTGTTCGGCCGCAGTTCGAATTCGTGCCAGATCGTGGGCATAACGGGAAAATCTTCCGCGTGCGGCACATGATGAAATCCCATAGTGTACCAGAGGACGATGTCCGTGTTTTCGATTGGACGATTTGCGCTGGTCCAAGAAGGCAGGCCGTCGCCTCCTTTGCTCTGCACGGTGTAATCGCCCGCGGCATAGCGCTCATTTTCGCGATAGGGCGTGACCCAGAGCTGGTAGTTCGTGAAACCGGCGCGCCGCTGCGGGTAGTCTTCCGGCAGCAGGAGCGACATCGCGTTCTCGCCCGGCATGATTTCGTATCCAACCTGATGCCCCACGGCGTTCTTTACGCTGGGGTTGATCACGCGCCACATTTCCGGGTGCTCCATGCTCATCATCAATTTCGCCTGATTCTCCGTCTTGGCCACCTCCGGCCTTGCCACCCACACGCTCTTCCTCGGGGTGTCCGCCGGTAGACGTTCGACCTTGAGCTGGTCCCTGACGAAACTGTTCGCAGTGCCGTCGAGATCGAAATCCAAACGGAAGGAAAAATAATGATCATGGTCGGGAGCGACAGTGTTCTCCGCGACGAACCGGCCATACTTTTCTGCTCGGCCATCGTGGTCTTCCTCGGCCGTTCGCGGAATCACGCCCTTCAGCTCATCGATGCCCGTCGCGCCGACAGCAACCTCGATAGTGCCGTCCTGCCGAAAAACCCAATCAAACGCGTAATCATAGTTTCCAAATGTGCCGACGGTGCGTAGAACGAGGTCGCGCCGCTTTCTGCTCTCGACAGGGTCGGCATGTCCCGTGTGGCGCCACGCCATGTCGCCGCTGTAGCGTTCGAACAGGCATGCGGCGCGCGGATTAAGCTGAGGTATGCCTTTGTGGTCGGCATAGACCTGATCGAAATATACGGCGTTTTCGGGGCAGTCAGCGCCTGGCTCGAGCGGCGATGAAAATCCATTGGAGAATTCACCCGCGTCGAAAAAAGTCGCCCAGTACCAATTTTCGGACGGGTCCATGTATGGCACGAAAATTTCCGAAAGCGATCCTTCATACAGAATGGAACGCAGCTTGTCCCCATCCGCGTAGCCAACATTTGAAACGACCAATCCAACGCGCCGATCGATACGGAAGTGGAAATTCCACTTCTGCCAGCTGATGCTCTGGCCTTCGACGCGGAAGCTGGGGCCGAGCGGCTGCTGAACCGTGATTGGCGTGGGGACATCGCGCAGCCTGCCAACCGAAGCTGTATCGTAGTTCCCTTGCGTCCGCGGAATTGGGGCGACACCCGTGTCAATTACGCGCAAGACCTTACCCTCGTTGGCATCCCACACCACTACAAGGCCTTCAATCGGACGGCTGTCCGTTTCCCAGACGCCGCTGCGATCCATGCAGATGACCCGGAGTATGCGCCGCCCCTGTTCTTCGCGCGTGCCAAAATAGCCAGGCGAATTTCCGTAACAACGGACGGTGGAATACTCCGTGATCCCGCGGCGGCGCATGGCCGCTTGCCATTCCGGATTTTCCGTGACTGCCTCTTCCGCAGCCGTCAATTCATCTTCAACCAGGCTTGGCTGCACTCCCGGGATTTCTTTCCAGGAGATTACTTTCCTCCCGGCGATGTCCACTGTGGCTTTGAAAGTCTTCGGACCCTGCTTGAGGTTGACAAACGCCTCGCGGCGAAACGATTCGCCTGGCTTCCACTGGAGCACCTCGTTCTTCGGAGGTTCGCGCAACGTGATGAGCGGGTAGCGCGTATTCTTGTCGGTGTGACCCGAGGCTCGCAGTGCCTCGAGGATCGCCCAATGCTCGGGCGCGGTCAGGCCATCGAGGGGATGCTTCGCCGACTGGGCCGAGACGGAGGCCGCAAACGCCGCAATCAGCACAAGAGAGCTTGCAGCAGCGGCGAGCGCCGGCTTCCACACGCGCGCATGATCCAGGGCTCTCTTCGCTGCGGACATGAACGACACCTCGTTTAAAACGATGAAAAACTGGACCGCAAAGCAAGCAGTCACTGCCAAACCGGTGGGGGAAAAGTTTCGGCCGAATCGGTTCGTGGAAAGATACTGACGTTGTTTTCGCAGAGGGTCAAGAAAAACTGTGAAGGATTACTTCGCGCGAAGCGTCGCCGTCAGTTGACGAGCGACCTCGCGAGCGCGCGGCAAATCATGCGGCTCGAAAGAAATGGCGGAGACGCGCGGATGACCGCCGCCGCCAAATTTTTCCGCCAGCGAAGCAAGATTGTGGCCGGCGTTAACCTGGTTCCACGGATTCGTGCCGAGCGAAACTTTCGCGCGTACGGCGGATGCGCTCACGCTGACGGAATAAACGCATTCCGGGTGGAGCAAGTAAGGAATGAATTTGTTGTAGCCTTCGAGGTCGAGGTCGCTGACATCGAAGAAAATCACGCTGTCGCGCGCTTCCGCTCGCTGCTTGAGGATTTCGATGGATTTGCGGTGGCGCTCGAGGAGCGGGCCAAGGTACTGCTCGACCAGCGGCAGCTTCACCATCTCCGCCAGCGGGCGATAAGCAAGCTCAGGGATGATGCGCGCGGGGAGGCCGTTTTCCGGCGCGGCCTCAATGACCAGCGCGAGCCGCGTGGCGGGCTCGGCCATCTCCACCGCTGACTGCGGCGTGGGATACTGCGCGCCGTCAATGATGTCGCCCCACCGGATCAGCTCTTCCACAGGTTTCGTGTCATAGCCAAATTTTTCCTTCGCCACCGTGGCGATCAGTTTTGTGCAGGACTTGAACTCCGGCTCGTAATACATACGCGCGCCGGGATGCTGGCGAAATCTCTCCGCGTCTGCGGGCGTAAGGAAAGCGCTCTGGTGATGGTCGAACCACCATGTAATTTTCGGAGAATTTGAATACTTGAAGTCCACGATTACATTTTCGTCCCCGTCGAAAAGCCCATCTTCCCAGGGCTGCGCGGCGCGGTGCGCCATACCGGTGAAGCCGAATTCGGCGGTGGAATCGAAGCGCTCGCGGTAAAAGCGGTAAAAAAGAGCAGCGGAAGCAGTGCCGTCAAAGCAGCGGTCGTGGAAACAGAGCCGGACCCGGGTCATAATGAAATGATGGTGCCTTTCTGTCCTTCAATTGTCCCAGACCAGCAGGGACAAAGCCTCATACAATGGAGGTGGGTATCCAGAAAGTCAAGCGGAAACCTAGAGCTAAAAAACGCGCCTTGAATGAATAGAAATCGCGCGGGAAGAGACTCCCTTCCCGGGCTTGGCCCAGAAGCGAGCAAGACGCTACTTCCCTGCGATGCCCTCCGCCAGGTCAGAGACAACCGGCAGCTTAAATCGTTCGCCTTGATAGGCTTTGATCATCAGAAAAATCCAGAGAATAAACGAGGCCAGGTTGACCAAGTGCAGGAGCAAGACACCGGGAGCAAAAAAGTGAAACCCGCCCGAAAACAAGCTAACCCCGAGAAACATCCCCAGGGCGATGGTGATGATATGGAGACCCCCGAAGACAACGATGGATTGCGCGGCATGGAATTTGACGAAAGGACGTTTGTCGATGAGAAGAAAGACAATGCCCGTGAGCCAGCCCAGTACATAGCAGAGAGCGCCAGCGGCGTTTTCCGCTAGCCCTGCTGTGGACGCTGATCCAGCAGGAGCAGGCGCCGCTCCTTGACTGGCGCCGCATTTCGGGCAAAAGGCTGCGCTGCCAATCTCCTGACCACACGACTTGCAGAATGCCATGATCGCACCTCCAACAGGGCTTAAATTGCGCGGAGCGTAACAAAAGGGCTCTTGGGGTGCAATGTTTTTCAGCGCGAACTTTGGAAGGCAACTTCCCCAACATCGTTTCCCGACCCCCAAATAGGCGCATTCCTCTACAATCGGGGCGTGGCAAATCCCTCCACACCTCAATTCCCTGCCGCAAATTCCACAGCGCCGCCCGGTGCGGCGCTTCCCTACCGCATCCTGGGATTGGAATGGCCCCGCGATGAGACCCCGGCCGAGCGGAAATCGCTCCTGGCTGGCGGCCTCGGCTGGATGCTGGACGCGATGGACGTCATGTTGTATTCGCTCGTCCTCGCTTACTTGATTCGCGAATTCTCGATGGACAAGACCACGGCCGGCTTCTTGATGTCGCTGACGCTCGTCGCTTCCGCAATCGGGGGACTTTTCTTTGGCGTGCTCGCGGACCGCATCGGAAGAACCCGCGCGCTGATGGCCTCCATCCTCGTCTATTCCCTGGCGACGGCCGCTTGCGGCTTTTCGCGCACGATTCCGCAGTTGGCCGTGTTCCGCTTCGTGCTTGGATTGGGCATGGGCGGCGAGTGGACAGCCGCGGCGGCGCTCATCGCGGAAACCTGGCGCGCGGAACATCGCGGGAAAGCGCTGGGTCTAATGCAGTCGGCCTACGCAATCGGCGAGGCGATTGCCGCGCTCGTCGTCGCTGTTGTCTTGCCGCATTATGGATGGCGGGGCGTGTTTTTTGTGGGGGTCTTGCCTGCTTTGCTCGTCTTCTGGATTCAGAGGAGCGTGCCCGAACCCGCTATCTGGAAAAATCGCGAGCGAAGCGCTCGAGGAATCTGGCTGAACAAGCTCCTGGAAAAAGATGTTTTTCGCAACGGTTTGCTGGCCACCGCCATGAATGCTTGCGGCATGTTCGGCTACTGGGGCTTGTTCACATGGGTCCCAGCCTACCTGTCGCTTCCTGCTTCGCAGGGAGGACGCGGCCTGAGCCTGGTCAAAACAACCGCGTTTTTTCTGGTGCTGTGCGGCGGAAAATGGCTGGGTTATGCGCTCTTCGGATTCTTTGCGGATGCCTTCGGCCGGCGAAAATCGTTTTTCGTTTATCTGATGATTGCCGCGGCGCTTGTACCACTCTACGGAATGGCGCGAAGCCCCTTCTGGCTGCTGGCGCTCGGGCCCCTTGTGGCGTTTTTCGGAACAGGATTTTTTTCGGGCTACGCGGCGATTGCCAGCGAGATTTTTCCTGGAGAAATTCGCGCCGCCGCGATGGGGCTCAGTTACAACATCGGCCGCGGCTTGTCCGCAGCGGCGCCCTTTGCGGTGGGCGCGTTGGCGATACGCTACGGAATCGGGCCGGCGTTTTTTCTGCAAGCGGCGGCGTTTTTCGTGGCGGCAATCCTTGCGCTGGCCTTGCCCGAAACGCGGGGGCGGCAACTCGAATGATTACGCTGCGCCGGCGCGCGACTGCGCGCGCTCTCCGGCGTCACGCAAAGTAAATTTCTTTGCGAAATAGGAAGCGTGAGCGAGTGTTTTCTGAAAATCGAGGTCGTCATCATAAACGCGCTTTGGAATGCGCCGCGCCATGATGCTAAATTCGAGCGAGTCTCTGCGAAAGGGGTATGGCGCGAGCGCGACGACGTTGCTTCGTTCCGGCCGCAAATCCCAGCCCGTTTCGCCGCCTTGGTTATCGACCGGGACCTGGTCAATCGTCGCCCCTTCCAGCGGCGCCAGGCAAAAGTAGAGTGAGAGGCGGTCCAACGCTTCGAGGCGCTGAGAGTTCGCTTGCAGCGTTTTTTCTTCAGCGAAATTCTTCGTTTCGGGATTCGCTTGCAGGTCCACTTTCAGCCGAAGTTGCTGAAGTTTCAGCTGCTGCACAAAATCGTTGGCCAGCTGCGTTTCGTTGGCTTTGACGTACTTGGCGGAATATCCCGGCATTGTCGCTCGCGTACGATCGTAAAGCCCGGCACAGTGCATGCTGACAAGCAAGCCGGCGTAGTGATCCTCCTTGACGAGACGCTCGATGCCGCGTTGATAGAGCGTAATGTGCTGTTCGGTGGGAATGGACGTGAAGCTGTAGGGCAGCCGGGTTTTGAGGTCGAGCTGCGGTTGCAATTCCCATTCGCGCCAGCCATTGTCGTGCTCCGCGGCACCCAGGCAGAAGGACGCGAAGGGTTCCGGGCGAGCGAAGTGCTCGTTCCCCCACTCACGAGCGAATAAACCCGACAGTACTCCGTGGTCCGTCTGGCGGATCAGAACGAGATGATCGCCGTGCTCCTGAACAATCATGGCGCTGCCCTCTCGTGCAGCGGTCGAGCCAAAACGCGCCTTGGACGATTCAACGCTGGAGTTCGGCGGGCGGGGAGGCCGACGAGCCCGATTTTATGAACGTCCTTATTATGCTCCTGGTGCACGCCGCAATCCACTGAGTTTCGAAGGCTCCCGGAAGCTCCAGGGGGCGAAGCAGCAAGCTCAAACGAAACCGAGCCCGCGACGCGTCAATACGGGCGGCGTATCGCTGCCGCCCATCTAGAGATTCTGCCCAAAATCCCGGTATAGTGGTAGCACGGTTGCGGGAGTGGCGGAACTGGCAGACGCGCAGGACTTAGGATCCTGTGGCCGAAAGGCCGTGGGGGTTCAAATCCCTCCTTCCGCACCAAGGAGCACGCGTGGAGCGCAGAATCCGCGACGTCATCGACCTCTACAATCCGAACGACCCGCTCGATCATGCCTGGACGATTCCGGCTCCGTGGTATTTCGATCCGCGCGTGGCACAGCTCGAGCAGCAGAGCGTTTTCGTGGCAACCTGGCAGATGGCCGGACGCGTGGATCAGGTGCGCGAAAAGGGCCAGTTCTTCACCGCCGATCTTGCGGGAGAACCGATCGTCGTGGCGCGCGGCGAAGACGGCCAATTGCGCGCGTTTTATAACGTCTGCCGCCATCACGCGGCGGCGGTCGTGACGGAAGCCGAAGGCTGCGCGAAGCAGTTCCGTTGCCCGTATCACGGCTGGACCTATGGAACCGACGGCGCGCTGAAGGGCATGGTCGAATTCGACGGCGTCTGCAATTTTGACCGCGGGAAAAATGGGCTTGTTCCGGTGCGCGTGGACGTCTGGGAGAATTTTGTCTTCGTGAACCTGGATGGGCGCGCCATGGCGCTGCGAGATTATCTCGGAGCGGTCGTGGATCTGGTCGCGCCTCTGGAGCTTTCGAAAAAACTGCGCTACTTCGACCGGCGCGTTTACACCCTCAACTGCAATTGGAAAGTCTACGTGGATAATTATCTCGACGGCGGCTATCACGTCCCGCACGCGCACAAAGGACTCAGCAGCGTCATCGAATACACGAAATACACGATTGAAAATCTCGAGCGCGCCTGCCTGCAGTCGAGCCCGCTCTCATCGGACTCCGGCTCGGAAGCGGGCGTCGCGGCCACGCGGCAGGGCCGCGCCTTCTATCTCTGGGTCTACCCGAATTTCATGATCAACGCCTACGAAGGCGTGATGGACACAAATTTAGTTCTGCCTCTCGGCGTTGACAAATGCGCCGTGGTCTTCGACTACTACTTCGCCGATGTCAGCTCGGCCGCCGAAGCACGCAACAAAGAAAGCATCAAAGTCAGCGAGAAAGTGCAGGACGAAGACATGTCCATCTGTGACGCCGTCCAGCGTGGCCTCGGCTCGCGCGCGTACGTGGCGGGCCGCCTGTCCGTCCGCCGCGAGGCTGGCGAACATCTATTTCATCGTTTGCTGTATTCCGATCTTAGCGGCGCGTTGAGCCGCCCCGCCGCCGCGGATTAAATTGGCTTCGGGAATCCTCCGCGATTCCTTTCACTCGCCGGCATTTCACTCAAAAATGATTGTCTTGTTGCCGTGGAGCAGGATGCGGTTCTCGATGTGCCAGCGAACCGCCCGTGAGAGCACTACTTTCTCGAGGTCCCGGCCTTTTTCCACTAAATCCTCGAGCGCGTCGCGGTGGGAGATTCTCGCCACGCCTTGTTCGATAATCGGGCCATCATCGAGAACTTCCGTGACGTAGTGCGCGGTGGCGCCGATCAGCTTGACGCCGCGATCGTAGGCCTGCTGGTGCGGCTTCGCTCCGAGAAACGCCGGCAAGAAGGAATGGTGAATGTTGATGATCTGTTGCGGATAGTGCCGGATAAAGTCCGTAGACAGCACCTGCATATAGCGCGCCAGGACGATGAGGTCGATCTTGTGATGCAGCAGGAGCTCCCTCTCCTGCTCCTCCGCCTTGTGCTTGTTTTCTTTGGTTACCTCGATTATGTGATAGGGGATGGCGTGAAAATCGGCGTGGCGTCTTGCGTCGGGATGATTGCTGATGATCAGCGGAATTTCGCAAGCCAGCTCGCCGATCCGCTGCCTGTAGAGAAGATCCACCAGGCAGTGGTCGTACTTCGAAACGAAGACCGCGACTCTTGGCCGGTAACTCGATACTGCCACGCGCCACAGCATCGCAAACTTGTCTGCAGTGGGTCCGAACTTTTCCGGAAACTGATCCAGGCTGAGTTGAAAACCATCGAGGTCCCATTCCACCCGCGCGAAATAAAATCGTTCCTCCCCCGCCTGGTGCTGTTCGAAGTGCAGAATGTTCCCGTCGTGCCGGTAGATGAAATCGGCGATCGTCGCGTCCAGCCCCTTGCGATCCGGGCACTGCACCAATAGCACGGCGCTGTTTTTCACGGAGCGTCTCCTGCAAGCTTGTGTATTCTACTCGACTCACCCCGCCCTTTGCCCCGGCTCAATTGACGCTGTTGGACGCCTCCCCTATACTGACATTTCGATTTTGAAGGTGATCTCTCACCTGTCTGGCCTCATCACATAGCCTGGCGTTTCCGCAGACAAGGACCGGGACGCGCGCTGTCGGGACCAGCGAACATTGTCACTCGCATCCCTTGTAGTGACACGAAAGGAGCGCCGAATGGCCGAAGCAACTTGCCGCCGCGAGCTGGACCTGGAGATTCCTGCGGACGAAGTATCAAAAGCAATGGAGCGCGTCGCCAAGGAGTTCGCCCGCATTGCCAACGTGCCGGGGTTTCGCCGCGGCAAGGCGCCCATTTCCCTGATCCGCCGCAGATTCGCGGATGACATCAAGGGCGAAGTGCTGCAATCCCTGGTGCCGGAGCGCGTGGAGAAGGCCGTTGCCGAGCAGAAACTGACTCCCGTCTCGCAGCCGCAAGTGGACAAGCTGGATTACGCCGAGGGCCAGCCGCTGAAGTTCCGCGCGGTGTTCGAGGTGCTACCGGATTTCGAGCTGGGAAATTACAAGGACCTCGAAATCGAAATGCCCGCCATGGAGATAACAGACGAAGACGTTTCAAAAGCGCTCGAAGAAATGCGCGAGCGCGCCGCCGCGTTCGCTCCTATCGAGGGGCGCGCTGTTGAAAATGGCGATTTCGTTCAACTGAAGCTCCTGGGCACGCCCGCCGGAGGCGGAGACCCGCTGCAGGCAGACAGCGTGCTCTGCCACATCGGAGCCGAAGAGACCATGGAAGCGTTTAACGAAAATCTGCGCGGCGCAAAGGTCGGCGAGCACAAGAATTTTGACGTGGTCTATCCCGCTGATTATCCCGACGCCAAGCTCGCCGGAAAAACCTACCGCTACGCCGCGGAAGTGCTGGGCATCAAAACAAAGAAACTCCCCGACCTGAATGACGAATTTGCAAAAGACGTCAGCGATGCGGCAACGCTCGATGAATTGAAAAAGAAAGTTCGTGAAAGCCTCGAGCATCAGCGCGATCACAAACACAAAGAGCTGTTGCACGAGAATGTCCTCGCCGCCCTCGTGAAGCTTCACGACTTCCCCGTTCCAGAGGCGCTGGTCGAGCATCAGATGGACGTGCGGCTCGAGCGCGTGGTCCGTTCGCTGGCGGCGCAAGGCGTCGATCCGCGCGCGGTCAACGTCGATTGGGTGACTCTCCGCAGGCGCCAGCAGGAGCGCGCCGCAGATGACGTCAAGGCGGAGTTGATCGTGGACCGCATCGCCTCCAAGGAAACTATCGATGTGAACGACCAGGAGGTTGACCAGGAGCTCCAGCACCTCGCCGGGCATAGTGGCGAATCGGCGGAAGCGATTCGCGCTCGTTTGACAAAGCAAGGTACGCTCGATAGGATGAAAGCTAAGCTGCGGAGTGATAAAACTCTCGACTGGCTCGCGCAGAATTCCCGGATCAAGACGGTTGCCGCAGCGAGCGCAAAGTAAATCAGATCCGGATCCGGCGCACAACAGTAGGTTTCACAACCACGGGGCGGTCGGCGCACTTTGTGACCGCAAGGCGATCAATCATCCAAATGAAAAACTTCGACGAACCAGAATACCGCGGTACGACGCTTGTACCGATGGTGGTCGAACAGACCAGCCGCGGAGAGCGCGCCTACGACATCTACTCGCGTCTCCTAAAGGAACACATCATCTTTATCGGCACGCCCATTGACGACCACGTCGCCAATCTCGCGACCGCCCAAATGCTTTTCCTCCAAGCCGAGGATCCCGAGAAAGACATCCAGCTCTACATCAATTCTCCCGGCGGTTCGATTACCGCGGGATTTGCGATCTATGACACCATGCAGTTTGTGAAGCCGGACGTCGTCACCACCTGCGTCGGCCAGGCCGCGTCCATTGCCGCGCTGCTGCTCGCGGGCGGCGCGCCAAAGAAGCGCTTCGCGCTTCCCAACGCGCGGGTCCTCATTCACCAGCCGTGGATGTCGGGACTCGGCGGGCAGGCCACCGACATCGATCTTCACGCCAAAGAAATCCTGCGCATGCGCACCACCATCAACAAGCTCCTGTCCAAACACAGCGGACAATCGATCGACCGCATCGAGAAAGACGTCGAGCGAGATTTCATCATGAATCCCGAGCAAGCCAAGGACTACGGGATGATCGACGAGATTATTTACAAGCACCGTTAGCTCGGTCTGGCCTTTTGTGGCCATTCACGGAATTCAGCGGCCGAATGCAGGTTCCTAAAAGTTAGCAGCACAAAACGTTTCCATTTCTTTCAGGAGAAAAATCGGCCTAGAATAGGTTAATAGACTCCGTCGAAGCCCAGCGGAGACGAGGCCTTCACACCGGTGAAAAAATTCAACCCAGACGAGCCGTTGCGCTGCTCCTTCTGCCATAAAACGCAGGAACAGGTCGAAAAGCTTATCAGCTCGCCTTCCGACTATCCCCGCGCCTACATCTGCAACGAATGCGTCAGTGTTTGCCAGACCATTCTGGAAGATGAAAAGCGCGAGCAGACCACGGCGCCGGCAAGAAAGCTTCCCCGCCCGCCGGAGATCAAACAGTTCCTCGACGGCTACGTCATCGGCCAGGACCGCACGAAGAAAAAACTCTCCGTGGCGGTTTATAACCACTACAAGCGAATCTTCCTGAACAAGCAGCCGGGCGACGTCGAGTTGAGCAAGTCCAATATTCTCCTGATCGGCCCGACGGGAACCGGCAAGACCCTGCTGGCGCAGACGCTTTCGCGCATGCTCGACGTTCCCTTCGCGATCGTGGATGCCACCACGCTGACCGAAGCGGGCTACGTCGGCGAAGACGTCGAAAACATTATCTTGAAGCTGCTGCAAGCCGCTGACGGCGACGTGCAAAAAGCCCAGCAAGGCATCATTTACATCGACGAGATCGATAAGATTGCCAAAAAGGACGAAAATCCTTCCATCACGCGCGACGTCTCCGGCGAAGGCGTGCAGCAAGCGCTACTCAAGATTCTGGAAGGAACGGTTGCCAACGTCCCGCCGCAAGGCGGACGCAAACACCCGCACCAGGAATTTACTCCGGTGGACACCACCAACATTCTGTTTGTCTGCGGCGGAGCCTTCGTAGGCCTCGAAAAAATTATCGAAAAGCGCGCCGGCCGCCGCTCGCTGGGTTTTCACACCGACGCAACTCCCGCGACGCAGCAGCGCCGCAATACCGAATTGCTCGAACAGGTGCAGCCCGGTGATCTGATCCGTTACGGCTTGATCCCGGAATTTGTGGGCCGCCTGCCCGTCGCCGGCGTGATGAGCGATCTTGATAAATCCGCGCTGGTGCGCATCCTGACCGAGCCCAAAAATGCGCTGCTGAAGCAGTACCAGCGCCTGTTCGAATTCGAAAACGTGAGACTCCGCTTCACCGACGATGCTCTCGAGACCGTCGCGGAGTTAGCAATGCAGCGCAAGGTCGGCGCGCGGGGCTTGCGCATGATTCTCGAAGACCTCATGCTGGAACTCATGTATCACCTCCCGATGCAGCGGAAAGTGCGCGACTTCGTGGTTACCGCGGACATGGTCCGCACTCGCGAAATTAACTGGAGCTTGCTCGAAAAAGCCGGCTGAAGCCGCTTCGAGCGTTCGAACGCAGTCCAGGGGCCCTAATGTTCAACCGCGAAAAACAGGAATTGAAGCGCGTGCCGATGATGCCGGTGCGCGATATGGTCATCTTCCCGCAGCAGATGACCCCCTTCATCGTCGGCCGCGAAGCCAGCGTCCGCGCGCTCGAGGAAGCGCTGGCCGGCGACAAGAAGATATTCCTGTCCACGCAACACGACGCCTCCGTGGACGACCCCAAGCCGGAAGAGATCTACGCCGTCGGCACTCTCGCGAACATCGTGCAGAGCGTCAAGCTCCCCGACGGCAACATCAAGGTTTTGGTTGAAGGAGTGGAGCGCGCCCGGGCGGTATCCATCGCCTCCGAAGAGGGATTTTTCCGCGCCTCCCTACGCCTGCTGACCGCGCGGGTCGAGCCTTCTCCCCAAGTCGAACAGACCGTGCAGAAAGTCACCGGCCTGTACGAACAGTTCATCAAGCTCTCGCAAAGCCTGAATTACGACACCATGATCGCCGCCGCCCGCGTGGACGATCCGGGCCGCCTTTCGGACACCATTGCGGCAAATCTTCAGCTCCCCGTGGATGAAAAGCAGGATCTGCTCGAAACCGTCGACCCCATTGAGCGCCTCAACCGCATCGCCGACATTCTCGAAATCGAGCTCGAAAAGCTCAACGTCGACCGCAACATCAATACCCGCGTGAAGCGCCAGATGGAGCGCGCGCAAAAAGAGTACTACCTCAACGAAAAGTTGAAGGCCATCCAGAAAGAGCTCGGCCGCGGCGAAAAGAACGAAATTGACGAGCTCAAGAAAAAGATCGACGCCGCCGGGATGGGGAAGGAAGTCCACGAAAAAGCCATCCAGGAGCTCAAGCGGCTTGAGCTGATGCCGCCCATGTCCGCCGAATCCACGGTGAGCCGCAATTATCTTGATTGGCTCCTAGCCGTGCCCTGGAAGAAAAAATCCAAGGAAATTCGCGACATTCGCGCTGCCGAAAAAATCCTCAATGACGAGCATTACGGCCTGGAAAAAATCAAGGAACGCATCCTGGAATTCCTGGCCGTCCGCCAGCTCGTAAAAAATCCCAAGGGCTCGATTCTCTGCTTTGTCGGGCCTCCCGGCGTCGGCAAGACTTCCTTGGCGATGTCCATCGGCCACGCCACGGGGCGCAAATTCGTGCGCGTCTCCCTTGGCGGCGTGCGCGATGAAGCCGAAATTCGCGGTCACCGCCGCACTTACATCGGCGCCTTGCCCGGCCAGATCATCCAGATGATGAAAAAGGCCGGCACGGTGAATCCGATTTTCGTCCTCGACGAAGTCGACAAAATGTCCATGGATTTCCGCGGCGATCCCTCGGCCGCGCTCATGGAAGTGCTGGATCCCGAACTCAACCATTCTTTTACGGACCACTATCTGGACGTCGAGTACGACCTTTCGAAAGTGATGTTTGTCTGCACCGCCAATGTCCTGCACACCATTCCGCAGCCCTTGCAGGATCGCATGGAGGTTCTGCGCCTCCCCGGCTACACGGAACAGGAGAAGCTCGAAATTGCCAAGCGCTTCCTCGTGAAAAAGACGCGCGAGGCCACCGGCCTGACCGATCAGAATCTCGCCTTCACCGACGAAGGCCTGCTGCAAATCATCCGCCACTACACGCATGAGGCCGGCGTGCGCAACCTGGAGCGGGAGATTCAGAACATCTCGCGCAAGTTGGCGCGCAAGGTCGTAACCGAAGGCACGGCGGTCAAGGCGGAAATCACGCCCGCGAACACAAACGATTTTCTCGGTGTCATAAAATTCCGCGAAATCTGGCTGGAAAAGCACAACGAAATCGGCCTCGCCACCGGGCTGGCCTGGACCGAAGTGGGCGGCTCCGTGCTCTCCACGGAATCCACCTTGATGGAAGGCAAGGGCCGCTTGACGCTGACCGGAAAGCTCGGCGACGTCATGCAGGAATCCGCGCAGGCCGCCATGAGCTACGCGCGCTCGCGCTCCGCGCAGCTCGGTTTGCCGAAAGATTTTTACCGCACCCTCGATATCCACGTGCACGTTCCCGAAGGCGCCATCCCCAAGGACGGCCCCTCCGCCGGCATCACCATCTGTGCTTCCATCGTTAGCGCGCTCACCAGGATTCCCGTGCGCTGCGATGTGGCCATGACCGGTGAAATCACGCTGCGCGGCAAGGTTCTCCCCATCGGTGGCCTCAAGGAAAAGCTTCTCGCCGCCCACCGAATGGGCTTGCGTACGGTGCTCATTCCGAAGGACAATGAGAAGGACCTGGCGGATATCCCGCAGGAGATCCTCTCCAGTCTCGCGGTTCACAGTGTTGAGACCATGGATGAAGTGCTGCAGGTTGCGCTCGAGCGGCCCATTGTGCCGCTGGAGCATGGCGAGGTTGCGCCCGTTGCGGAAACTTTCGTCGCCGGCGAAGAGAAAGATAAAAGTTTGACAAACTAGGCAGCGTCTTTTCGGGCCCGGCCCGCCCTGCGGACTCTCGTAAGTTCGCCTGGGTTTGCGCTGCTGCCGGTTGCAAAAATTCTGGTTCGCCCCATCCTGGCTGGTTTTCTTTTGTCCGCCAGTGCGGTGTGCTGCCCCGTAGACAATCCGGAGTTTCGTTGGCCTCGATCTTAACGGGGTCACGCTAAACAGGGTCAATTTCACAATCAAAGTTAAGGACTTATGAAAGAAACAAGCGTTGAAGGAAACAATCAGATGAGCATGAGCATTAGCCTTGCCGAGCTGAAGGAAAAGAACATCACCGACCTCGCCAAGATCGCCAAGGAACTCAACATTCCCGGCGCCAGCGGCATGCGCAAGCAGGAGCTGATCTTCCAGATCCTCCGCGCGCAGACGGAAAAGAACGGACTGATCTTCTCCGAAGGCGTCCTCGAATGCCTCCCCGACGGCTTCGGCTTTCTCCGCGCGCCGGAATACAACTATCTCCCCGGCCCGGATGACATTTACGTTTCGCCGTCGCAGATCCGCAAGTTTGACCTCCGCACCGGCGACACCGTCTCCGGCCAGGTGCGTCCCCCGAAGGACGGCGAGCGGTATTTCGCGCTGATCAAGGTCGAAGCCGTCAATTTCGAGGATCCCGAAGTCGCGCGCAACAAAATTTTCTTCGATAACCTGACGCCTCTCTACCCCCAGGGCCGCCTGAAGATGGAAACCACGAAGGAGAACATGACCGGCCGGGTGATGGATCTTCTCACCCCTGTCGGCAAGGGCCAGCGCGGCCTGGTCAATGCCTCCCCCCGCACCGGAAAAACCATGATCCTGCAGGCCATGGCCAATGCCATCGCCATCAATCATCCGGAAGTCGCGCTCATCGTGCTGCTCATCGACGAGCGCCCCGAAGAAGTCACGGACATGCAGCGCACGGTGAAGGGCGAAGTCATCAGCTCGACGTTTGATGAAGCACCGCAGCGCCACATCCAAGTGGCGGAAATGGTCCTCGAGAAGGCCAAGCGCCTCGTCGAGCACAAGCGCGACGTCGTTGTTCTGCTCGATTCCATCACGCGCCTCGCGCGCGCCTACAACGCGGTCACGCCGCCCTCCGGCAAAGTTCTCTCCGGCGGTATTGACGCCAACGCTCTCCAGCGCCCGCGGCGCTTCTTCGCCGCCGCGCGTAACGTTGAAGAAGGCGGCTCGCTCACCATCATCGCCACCGCGCTCATTGACACCGGCAGCCGCATGGATGACGTCATTTTTGAAGAGTTTAAGGGCACCGGCAACATGGAAATCTACCTCGACCGGCGCCTCGCCGATAAGCGCGTCTTCCCCGCCATCGACATCCAGCGTTCCGGCACGCGTAAGGACGAGCTGCTGCTGCCCCCCGACGAACTCAGCCGCATCTGGGTCCTGCGCAAGGTTTTGAGCCCGCTCTCCACCGTCGAAGCCATGGAGCTCTTGCTCAGCCGCCTCACCAAAACCAAATCCAACATGGAATTCCTCAGCTCCATGTCCACACCAGCCTGAGCAAAGTCTCCGAACTAACAGTATTTACAACAGATTCAGCCGGGGCCACGCCAAGTTACGTACATGCACCTGTAGCGGCCCCGGACCGTCGGGGGCGCTTATTCCTCGCGTCCGTAGCACACCGATCTACGTCAAGGTACGGCTTCAGCCGTGCCGCAAATAGATTCAATTCAGAACGGCTTTAGCCGCTGGGAGGCTTACCGGGTTCCGCATCCTTTGCAGTTTTTCAAAGAGTGCGGGTTTTGTTTTTCTGTTTGGACCTGAACCGTGCACCGCGCCCGCTAGAAGAAAATCAAACGGAGTTTAGTTGGCCACTCATCCGCATCGTCTAATTGGATGGAGTCGCATTCGGCATCGCAGCCCGCATGCTCTGTTTTCCGTGACAGCGAATGATTCGATGACCATTGACCAGGGCTGACTGATGGAACGCCACTCCTTCAAGAGTCGCACGCCATTCAATTTCGTCTGTTAATGCCGACCTATATATCAGAACCTGCCACAATCCTCCTCCGCTAACCCCGCCAAAGTCCTGCGAGAGGGCCGGGGAAGGTGAGGATACGTCTACATCCAAATCGACATAATCGAAATCACCGTGAGTGTACGGGGCACCGACATCCAAGAAGAGTCCGTTGATCCGCACTTCTGCGTGGGTCTGCACAAACTGCCCTAACTCCGCGGGGGTACCCATTAGCATTCCAATCTCGAGACATCCTACATCGATCGTATCTGGCCTGACCATCGTGAGGTTGTAGAAGACTCGATATGCACTTATTGAGCCAACGTGCCCATCAGGGACACGAAGGAACGTTAAGTCAGGTCCCCATTCTCCCCAGGCATTTGGCTTAGGGACACCGGAAGGAACGATCGTATTAACGTCCATTAGAAATCGATGGTCCACGCCCTCCTTTAAAGTGATTCCAACCTTAACGGCTGACTTAAGAACCCTCTCCCACACATGCGCAGCGGTTAAGATGTAATGACAACCGGCAACCGCCACCAACGTACCAGTTCCACCTAATTCAAGAAGGTCGCCTTCTTTCGATTGCGAAACTGCAAAAAGCGCGACTGTAAAATCAGCAATTGAGCGACCAATTTTCTGCTGCAATCCAGATGACTCGTTGTGAAAAATGGCTTCAATCTCTTTCAGGCTGCGCAATTGCTCGTCGCGACTCCTTTCTGAGGCATCTGGCATTTGTCGCCTCCGCATCGCACATCGAACGACTAAACCGCTACGGCGATTATACTTGACGGAATTCTCTAAAGCTGAAATGTCGGCCGTGTGCCGCACCATGTGCGGCAGAAAGGCCACGCTCTGCTGTTTTTCCCGGTGCCAGTTCAAACAGACACCCAGCTATCTCTCAGCATCCAAACCACTTACAAGTAATCATTGACATATGGTACCTATATGCTATAATTGGTTTGTTAAGGCGGCACGATTCTTCCGTGCCCTGCGAACCATGCGTGCCCGCCATGCGGTCCTTCTAACTCCTTCAAAATCTTCACGTCCGACCCAGTTACTTTCTTGCAAACAGTTCGCGGCCGTAACCTATTTAGAATCAACACTTGTAGAAGTGTTGATTCTAAAGAACTTCAAATTCTTTAGAATGAACACTTATGAAAAACATTGGGGGGGGGGACGGGTCCTGCCCAGAATTCTAACTCTATACTGGAAGCTTAGGCCGAACCCCGGCCCTTCGGTCATCCCGACCGGAGTCCCGGCGAAGTCTGCCGGGCGCAGTGGAGGGATCGCGGCTCGATCACGACGCCCCCTCGACCGATGGGAACGCCTCAAATCGAACGCGTATAGGCCCCGGATGGGAATCCAGATCGTTACCGCACCGCCTGCTCGTCCATCCACTGCTTCATACGGGCTTCCAGGACATTCAGGGGCACCGCGCCATTCTCGAGGACCACGTCATGAAACTTCCGCACATCGAATTTTGCTCCAAGCCGTTTCTCCGCTTCCGTCCGCAGCTCGCGAATCTTGAGCTGCCCCAGCTTGTACGCCAGCGCCTGCCCCGGCCAAACGATATAGCGATCCACCTCGACGGTAATGTCCTGGTCCGTTTTCCCCGTGTTGTCCTTGAAAAACTGAATCGCCTGCTCGCGCGTCCAGCCCATCGCGTGCATCCCCGTGTCCACGACCAGCCGTACCGCGCGCCACATTTCATAACTGAGCTGCCCGAATTTCGAGTACGGATCCTTATACAACCCGAGCTCTTCGCCGAGACTCTCCGAATAAAGCGCCCAGCCCTCGACAAACGCCGAATAGCCCACGTTCTTCCTAAACTCCGGCTGTCCTTCCATTTCCTGCGCGAGAGAAATCTGCAAATGATGCCCGGGAACCGCTTCGTGCAGCGTGAGCGCTTCCATTTCCCACTTCGGCCGCGCGTGCAGGTTGTAGGTGTTCACGAAATAGCAGCCGGGACGCCCCGCTTGCGGCGCCCCCGGCTGGTAGTAGGCCGTCGTCTGCGAAGGAGCTTTGAACTCCGGAATCTGGCACACGCCGTACGTCAGGCGCGGCAGCTTCCCGAAGAGATGCGCGAGTTCGGGATCGATTTTCTTGGCAATCACGCGGTAGCCGTTCACCAGATCTTCGGGCTTTTCGTAGTAGAAGCGCGCATCCGTGCGCAAAAATTCCGTGAAGTCATGAAACCTGCCTTTGAATCCGGACGAGGCGATGACTTTGTCCATCTCCGCGCGGATGCGTTTCACTTCGGCCAGGCCGATTTCGTGAATCTGCGATGGCGCCAGGTTCGTTGTCGTCTGCCAGCGCACGTGGAACGCATAGGCTGGTGGGCCGTTTGGCAGGGCGGTCGCCGCGATCTTTTCGCGGCAGGCGGGAATGTAGGTTGAGGTCACATAGTCATGCAGCTTCTGAAATGCCGGCGCCACCGCGCTCGCGTAGATTTTTTTCGCTCGCTCCGTCAATCGCACTCGCTCCGCTTCGGGGAATCCCGCGGGAAAATTCGTGAACGGTTCCAAAAGTGCGCTGGCCAGTGGATCGGCGGGAATCAAATCCGCAATCTGCTTCGGAACATCGCGAAGCATCAACTTCGGAGGGGTATAACCGCGCTTGAGTCCTTCTTGCAAAAGCGCAAGATGCTCCTCGACGGATTTCGGCAGGCCTTCCAGCCGTGCCAGAATATCTTCAAAATCCGCAACCGTCCGGCGCGGCATGTTCGCAAGAATCGCCGCAGCGCCTTGCTGGATGCCTCCCATCTGGTTCAGTGGCATCCATTCGTTGCCCGGCACCACGTTCCGGAACGGCAGCGGGTCATCGCCATATTGCAAGCCCTCTTCCGCCGTTTCGAGCAACTCGCGGTACAAGTCGTAGTTCAGCATTTCCTCCGTTGGCAGCGCATCGCGGGAGATTTTTTTCAGCGCCGCAAGGCTTTCGTGCAGATGTTTTCTGCGTTGCTCAATGCCTTCGGCGGAATCGTGCGACCAGCGGCGGTTCTGCCCCGGAAATCCCACTTCCGTCGCCATTTCCGGATATTCGGTCATCCAGCGCTTCCAATCCTCATCCAGGTAAGCGCGAAACTTTTGCGCGGCCTCGGATTGCGCGTTGCTTGTATCCTCGCTGCTCCGAGCCACGGCGATCATCGGAATCACAAACATTCCGCTGCCAATTCCCAGCGCCAGCATGAACAGCATGCGCATCACGATTCCCTCCCCGCCGCCTTTGCCAATTCCTTTTCGCGCTCCTGCGCCAGCATCAGAATGAGCCGGGCCGTTTCTTCAGCGTCCATCGCCGTGTTGTCCACCAGCAAGGCATCTACTGCCCGCACCAGCGGCGAAACCTTGCGCTCGCGGTCGCGCCGGTCGCGCTCGCGCACTTCCACGAGAACATCCGCGAGGGTCAACTTGTCGCCCTTCTCCTGGTGCTCTTTCCAGCGGCGCTCCGCCCGGACTTCGGGCGAAGCATCGAGAAAGATCTTGAGCTCGGCGCGCGGAAACACAACGGTCCCGATGTCGCGCCCTTCCATGACCACTCCTCCGCCCGCGCCGGCGCGCTGCTGCTCGGCGACCAGCACTTTGCGCACGGCGGCGATGGTTGCAAGCAGCGAAGCGGCCTTGGCAACTTCGGCAGTGCGAATGGCCTCGGTCACTTCGCTACCGTCCAGGAAAACGCGGTTCTTTGCGCCGGTTGCTTCCTGCTCTGCCGTGGGCGGTCTGAGCTCGATGTGGGTTTCGCGAGCCATGGCTTCAAGTCCAGCTTCGTCGTCGAGCGCAACATTTCGCTTCAGTGCTTTCAGCGCGAGCGCGCGATACATTGCGCCGCTGTCGAGATACGTGTATCCAAGCAGCGCCGCCACACGCCGCGCTACCGTACTCTTGCCCGAACCCGCAGGGCCATCAATGGTGATGGTGAGTTTTTGCATCGGTGGTAGCACAGACACTCCTGTCTGTGCGCTTTTTTCCGTAGTGCGCCGCCGGAAACATTGTTGCCTAGAGCAACGGAACTGCTCAGAACCCCATGATGTTGTAGCCGCAATCGACGTAAAGCGTTTCGCCGGTGATTCCCGATCCCGCGTCGGAGAGAAGAAATGCCGCCGTCGCTCCCACTTCCGCCGCATCCACGTTTCTCTTGAGCGGTGAGCGTTCCGCTTGCACCTTGAGCATGTCTCCGAATCCGGAAATGCCGCGCGAGGCCAGCGTCTTGATCGGCCCCGCGGAAATCGCGTTCACACGAATGGCTTTGGGACCCAGATCGTTGGCCAGGTAGCGAACCGTCGCTTCAAGAGCAGCCTTGGCCACGCCCATCACGTTGTAGCGCGGCACAACTTTTTCCGCGCCGTAATAGGTGAGCGTCACAATGCTGCAGCCGGAAGTCATCAGAGGCAGCGCTCCGCGCGCCACCGCGATCAGCGAATACACGCTGATATCGTGCGCGATGCGAAAACCTTCGCGCGTGGTATTGACGAATTCGCCTTTCAAATCAGCTTCGGGGGCAAAACCGATGCTGTGCACCAGGCCGTGCAGCAGGCCGTAGCGCGACTTCAACTCCTCGAAGAGCCGCGCAATTTGGTCATCTTGCGTGACGTCGCACATGAAACCCGTGGCCCCGGGAAGATCGGCGATAAGATCTTTTGCTTCGAGCGCGAGGCGTTCGTTTTGATACGTGATAGCCAACCGCCAGCCTGCTTGCTGCAGTTTCTGCGCGATGGCCCACGCGATGCTGCGCTTGTTCGCAAGGCCAAATATCACTGCTGTCTTCTGCGTCTCGGTCATTCGTTGGCTCTCCAAAATGCCGGCTTCGCGGCCGGGGCTGCAAAATCAAATTCTGTGAAACGCCTTCTCAATCTCTTTTATGGAGTAGCGCAGCACAACCGGCCGCCCGTGCGGGCAGCTCATCGGGCAATCCGTTTTCGCGAGCGCTTCGAGCAGCCACTCCATTTTCGTTTGGTCGAGCGGCATGTTCACCTTGATCGCGGCATGGCACGCAGTGGACGCCGCAATTTTTGCTTGCAGCGTGTCAATGGAAATCGCTGCGTTTTCGCGCTCGATTCCATCCAGGATTTCGGTTAGCAACTTTTCCGCGTCGCCCGCTGCGATGCCCGCAGGCACCGCTTGAATCGCCACGCTGCGCGGCCCCATTGGCTCGACCTCGAAGCCATTCGCAGACAATTCCTCCGCAATTTTTTCGTAGATGACGAGCTGCCGCGGCGAAAGCTCGATGACGATTGGCATGAGCATTCGTTGGGATTCCACTTTGCCGGCGTGGCGCGCTTCCAGGTGCTGCTCGAAGAGCACGCGCTCATGCGCCACGTGCTGGTCCACGATCCACAGGCCTTCGCCATTCACCGCAACGATGAAACTCGAACTGACCTGCCCCAAAGGCTTCAAATCCATGATTTGATCGGGCCGCGGAAGCGTGGCCGGCGCGTCGCTATTCGGCGCAGCAAGATTTGCTGCCCAAGTGGCCGCGGATTCCAGCGCTGGAGCGACAGCGGCGCCGAAGGCCGTGCCTGGTTCAAAAGGAAATCGCTGCTCGACGGGCTGCAAAGGCGCTGCGGTGAGATCGAAACCTGCGTCGGACCCAACGCCGGAACCTACGCCGATTTCAGAGATCGGAGGAATGATCGCGCGCGGCACGCCGGAGTCCACTGGGGCGGGCGATATTCCACCGGAGAACGGTGGTGCGGCTGATGAAGGCATTTGTGAACCCGCGGTGGCGGCCGCGGCAAAACTTGCGATGGGCCGGGCACCCATGAGCGCCTGTCGGATGGCGTCGCGCGCGAAATCGTGGACGAATTGCGACCGGCGGAAGCGGACTTCGATTTTCGCTGGATGCACGTTGACGTCGACTTCGTCATAGGGCATTTCGAGGAAAAGCAGCGTCGCGGGAAAAACCGTTGGCGGCAGGATGTTGCGATACGCTTCGTGAATCGCGTGAAGGACCAAGCGGTCGCGCACGAGGCGGCGGTTCACAAAAACGTAAATGCCGTTGCGATTCGGGCGCTGGACTTCGGGGCGGGATGTGAAACCCGTTACTGTCAGCGTGGATTTTTCTTCGCCGGGATCGAGTTCCGGTTCGGTGATGGCCGCGCGAAACGGAGCAGAGACGGAGGGAATCTCGACCAGCTCATCGAGCGCTTGGCGGCCGAAAAGTTGATAAACGCGGTCGGCGAGGCGTTCGACGGGGGCGCAGTTGACGATCTCCTGCGTCGGTGTTTTCAGGATGAATTGTCTTTCGGGATTGGCCAGCGCGTAATGAGTGACGAGCGAAGCGATGTGGCCGAGTTCCGTCGTTTCCGATTTCAGGAATTTGCGGCGCGCGGGTACGCAGTAGAAAAGATCGGCGACGCTGACGGTCGTGCCTGCTGGCAAGCCGGCAGGCTTGACGCTGACAAGCTTTCCGCCGGCAAATTCGATGCGCGTGCCTTCGGCCTCTTCTTCCGCGCGCGTTTCGAGTAGCAACCGGGACACCGCCGCAATCGTAGGCAGGGCTTCGCCGCGGAAGCCGAGCGTGGAAATGGTGAGCAGATCGTCCGCGGTGCGCAATTTGCTCGTAGCGTGGCGCTCGAACGCGAGGAGCGCGTCATCGTGTGCCATGCCGTGGCCGTCGTCGATGACGCGAATCATGCGCTTGCCGCCGGCCTCGACCTCGACGCGAATCGTCTTGGCGCCAGCGTCGAGAGCGTTTTCGAGCAGCTCTTTCACGGCCGATGCGGGCCGTTCGACAACTTCGCCCGCCGCGATTTTATTCGCCACCGCCTCCGGCAATATGCGTATGCGACTCATTCGTGACCAGTCTCGGCGTGATCATTATAACGTTGGATGGAGCGAATCACCTGCACACCGCGATAGGAGAGCCAGAAGATGACGGGCAAAACAAGTATGAGAAAAATGATGAGATCAGTCCAAGTTACGGGGTTCTCAAGTCTCCAGTATGCGTATATATAAATGCCGGCGATCAGCAAAACTGCGCCGAAGTATCCCATGACGGAAATGGGCATTAGAAAGAGACGCCGAGCGTCGCTGTTCATTTCCGGCCATTCCATGAAGCCATCCCAAGAGACCTGTTTGCATTTCCAACAATGTCTTTCACCGCGTCCGAGCAGAGAACTCGAAGGCCCCCAGGTGATTTTGAATGGCCAGTGGCAATAAGGACAACGGTAGAGTGTGCACCTAAAAATGCGAAGCAGGGGATAAAAAATCGCCCCAGCGAATGGGTCAAAGTCTTGTTTTATTGCCCAGAGCTGATCTCTCGACTGGAGCACCAAGTGCTACTCCTTGATCGCGATTCCAAGTTGATCAAGCTGATCCTTGTCCACCGCAGACGGCGAATCCGCCATCAAATCCTGGGCGGCGGTGGTTTTGGCGAAGGCGATGACTTCGCGGATGGATTTTTCGCCGGCGAGGAGCATCACGACGCGGTCGATACCCAGCGCGATGCCGCCGTGGGGCGGCGTGCCGTAAGTAAGCGCGTCAAGGAAGAAACCGAAGCGGTGGCGCAACTGCTGTTCGGTGAGGCCGAGCGCTTTGAAGAGGCGCTCCTGAATGTCCTGGCGGTGGATTCGAATGCTGCCGGAGCCGAGCTCGTAGCCGTTGAGGACGAGGTCGTAGCCTTTCGAACGCACTTCCCAGGGGGCGGATTCGAGTTTTTCGAGGTCCTCGTCGACGATGCCGGTGAAGGGATGCTGGGCGCTGACCCAAGTTTTATCGGATTCGCTCCATTCGAACAGCGGAAAGCCGGTGATCCAAAGAAATTTCCACTGGGATTTGTCGATGACACCGAGCGCTTCGCCGAGTTGCACGCGCAATTGTCCCGCAATGAACGCGGCAGCTTCCGTGCCTTTGATCTGTTCTTTTGCGGAGACGGCCACAATTAAATCGCCCGCTTTCGCGCCGCAAGCGTCGGCCAACTTTTTCACGTTGTCCGCGCCGATCAGTTTTTCAACGGTGGACGTTACGCCTTCGGCTGCTACTTTCACGAAGTACGCGCCGCGCGCACCGATTGATTTGGCTTTCTCCGTCAATTCGTCAAGCTGCTTGCGTGAATAGCTGGCCGCGCCGGGAGCAGCGAGCGCGAATACGTTGCCTTCGATTTGCAGCTTCTGTTTGGCTTCTTCCGGAAAGCAATGTGTTACTTCATGGAGTTCCATGCCGAAACGCATGTCCGGCTTGTCGCTGCCGTACTTTCGAATGACGTCTTTGTAGAGCATGTGCGGGAACGGCGCTTCCGCCTTGATGCCCGCGACGGCGCAGGCGCGCACCATCACCTTTTCGATCACGCCGAAAATATCTTCCTGGCGCGGGAACGACATTTCGAGGTCGAGCTGGGTGAATTCCGGCTGACGGTCGGCGCGGAGGTCTTCATCGCGAAAGCATTTCACAATCTGGAAGTAGCGATCCAGGCCGCCGATCATGAGGATCTGCTTGAAAATCTGCGGCGACTGCGGCAGTGCGTAAAATTGGCCGTGATGCACGCGGCTGGGCACGAGATAATCGCGCGCGCCTTCGGGCGTGGATCGCGTGAGCATGGGCGTTTCGACTTCGATAAAGCCCATTTCGTCCATGGTCTTGCGAATTTCCAAGATGATGCGGTGGCGCAGCGCGAGATTGCGATGCGGCTTTGGCCGGCGCAGATCGAGATAGCGGAAGCGCAGGCGCGTCTCTTCCGCCGCGTTGATTTCGTCTTCGATGGGGAACGGTGGCGTTTTGGCGTTGTTGAGAATGTGCAGTTTGGTGGCGACGAGCTCGACTTCGCCGGTGGCCAGGTCGGGATTCGGCTTTTGACGCTTGATGACCTTGCCTTCGACGGCGACGACAAATTCCGAACGCGCCTGCTCGGCCTTGGCGTGGGCCGCGGGCTGTGTTTCCTTGTTGAAGACAACCTGGACGATGCCGGCGCGGTCGCGTATGTCGAGAAAAAGAAGGTTGCCGAGGTCGCGCCGGCGCGCAACCCAGCCCATGATGATGGCGTCGCGGCCTTCATCGGTGGCGCGGAGAGCGCCGCAGTAGTGTGTGCGTTTCAGTTTGCCGAGAAAATCGAGCACGTGTTGTTCCCCCAGGGAAAGCACGGGTCTAAAGACCCGCCACTACAACTTACGCAAGAAGTCGAGCAAGTCCGGCTCGGTCAATTTTTGTTGCGAACCGTCGGCCAAGGTCTTCAGTGTCCAGAGGCCTTCGGAGACTTCATTATCGCCAAGAATCAGGGCGTAGCGCGCGCCCAGCTTGTCGGCGTGACCGAGGGCTTTGCCAAATTTCTGTTCGATAGGCGGCAGTTCCACGCTGAAACCGGCACCGCGCAAATCTTTCGCGGCGCGGATGGCGGTAGCGTGGGCCTTTTCGCCCATCCAGGCAATGTAGACGTCGCTGCCTTGCGGCGCGGGGGCTTTTCCGCTTTCCTGGAGCGACAAGACGAGGCGGTCTTCGCCGATGGCAAAGCCGATGCCTTTGGTGGGCGGACCGCCGAGGAGCTCGACGAGGCCATCATAGCGGCCGCCGCCGCAGACTGCGTTTTGCGAACCGAGACCCGCGGCGGTGATTTCGAAGGTGGTGCGCATGTAGTAGTCGAGGCCGCGGACGAGTCGCCACTTTTCGCGATAAATCACGCCGCGCGATTCGAGCTGGCGTTTCACAGCGGCGTAATGCGTCGCGCAATCGTTACAGAGATGGTCGGCGATGCGCGGCAATTTTTCGATGATGGCTTGCTCCGATTCGACTTTCGAATCAAGTACGCGCAGCGGATTTGTCTCAATGCGGCGCTGGCTGTCGGGGCCGAGCTTGTCCTTCACTTTCAAAAGCTCTGCGCGTAGCAGCTCGACGTATTTCGGGCGGCAATCGCGGCAGCCAATGGAGTTGATGTCGAGCCCGACGCCCTGCAGTTCCAGCTTTGCGAAAAACGTCATCACCATTTCGATGACCTCGGCGTCGATTGCTGGCGCGTCGGTGCCGCCAAGAATTTCCGCGCCGATTTGGTAGAACTGGCGATATCTTCCCTTCTGTGGCCGCTCACGACGGAACATCGGGCCCAGGTAGTAGAGCTTTACAGGAGCTGGCAGCGATTGCATTCCATGCTCGATGTAGGCGCGGCAAACGGAGGCGGTGGCCTCTGGGCGAAGCGTGAGTAGGTCTCCGAATTCGAAGTATTGGAGCGCGAAGATTGCGCGAGTCGCGTAAAGTCGAAATTCCTCTTCGTTCGACACGGAGCCGTTTGGTTTTATGAATCCTTGCATGCCAGCAACAGCGTCCCGAATGTCTTTCAAAGCCTTTGTATTTGAAGGCGAATTTAAACTTCTGTCTTTCGAGAAATCTCTTTCGGCATCCAAGAGAAACGCCTCGACGGAATCCAAGAAACGCTCCAGCCCAAATGGGTACCCAGGTTTGAGCTGCTTTTCTCGGAAAAGGGCCTGTTTCCTGTGGAATTCGAGTTCCTCATGGCCATGGTCTGTGAAACTATACATTTCCTTCGACACCACATCAGTGTCGACGCCTATTGACCGTGCGAACAGTTCTGTCTGCTCGAAAATCGGCAGACGGATTTCACCGAAGCCGAAGGTGGCGAAGACTTCGTGGGCGGTTTGCTCGACGCGATTCCAGAGGGCGGTCTCGGGAGGCAGCAGATCGCGCGTGCCACGGATGGCTTGGAATTTCGATTTGGTGGCCATGGGCGACTAAAAGCAGGTTCCTCGCTTCGCTCGGAATGACAATGTTGCGGCTTTGGCTTTCGCCGAGTCAAAAAGCGCCCGCGACGGTCCGCGGCCGCTACAGGTGCATGTACATCGTGTCACGATGCACCGGCCGCTTCTTGCTGGTAGACATTCTTATATTCGACGTAGCGCTGGGCGTAAGCGTCGATGGCGGCCTGATCGATGGGCGTGAGCATACGCTTGACCTTGCCGGGGTGGCCGACGACTAGGCTGCCGGGAGGAATTTCGATTCGCTCGAGGAGGAGCGTGCCGGCGGCGACGATGCTACCGGTGCCGATGGTGACGCCGTTAAGGACAATCGCGCCGATGCCGATGAGGCAGCGCGAGGCGATGTTGCAGCCGTGCAGCGTGACGGAATGCCCGACGGTGACATCATCGCCGAGAATCAGCGGGTATTCGTCGCGCATGACGTGGAGCACGCAGCCGTCCTGAATATTCGTGCGCGCGCCGATGCGAATGTGGTGCACGTCGCCGCGAATCACCGTGCAGGGCCAGACGCTGGAGTCCGCGCCGATGACCACGTCGCCGATGATGACGGCGGCGGGGTCGATATAGGCCGAAGCGGCGATTTCGGGCCGCTTGCCGCGATAGGGTCGGATCATGCTATCCCTTTGATTCCCCGGCACATACGATGAGCACGGCAAGCCGCGCTCCTACACCGGAGGACACACTTTGACACGTCAAGATAACATCCGCTCACTGAACTGACAAGGAAGCGCGGGCAGCCAATTCGAGTGCAGCGCTGGACAGAGGGCGACAACTGCGCCATCCTCGAATGGTGGAAACACGCTGTGCGCAATGCGGCGCTCGGATGACTTGCCAGCCGGAAGGCGGCTGCTGGTGCGCGGAATTGCCGCACGTCCCGATGCCGGCCAATGCGGAGGGATGCCTCTGCCGCCCTTGCCTGCGCGCGAAGATCGAATCGCTGCAAAACTCCGAGAAACGAAAAGAAGCGTAAGGCTTCAGTCGATCTGGACGGAGGGGCCGGCGGAGGTGGCGCTGAGTTCGGCGAGGCGCGAGACGACTGCGCGAGCGACATTGTAGAGGCTTTTAGCGCCGGGAGCGTTTTCGCCGAGCGCAGCTACGGGCTTCCCGGTGTCGCCGCCGACGCGGATGACGGGATCGATTTCGATTTCGCCGAGGACGGGGACGCCGTAGGCCAGGGCGGTTTTTGCGCCTTCGCCGTGGCCGAAAATATCGAGCGGCTTGCCGCAGTGCGGGCAGGCGAAGGTGCTCATGTTTTCGACGACGCCGAGGACTTCGACGTTGACCTGGCGAAACATTTCGATGGCTTTGCGCACGTCGGCGAGGGCGACAGTGGAAGGCGTAGTGACGACGACTGCGCCGGTGACGGCTACGGTCTGGATCAGCGTCAATTGCACGTCGCCGGTGCCGGGCGGGAGATCGATGATGAGGTAATCGAGCTGGCCCCATTCGACACTGCGCAAGAATTGCGTGATGACGCTGTGCAACATCGGGCCGCGCCAGATCATCGGTTTGTCACCGGGATTGAGCAGGCCCATGGAGATCATTTTCAAACCCTGCGATTGGACCGGGATCATGTGCTTGTCGGGCGTGGCTTGCGGTTCCTGCGTGGTGCCCAGCATGATGGGCACGTTGGGGCCGTAAACATCGGCGTCCATCAGGCCGACTTTGTGGCCAAGGTTCGCGAGGGCCAGCGCGAGATTGACGGCGACGGTCGTCTTGCCGACGCCGCCTTTTCCGCTGGCGACGGCAACGAGATTTCTTACGCCGGGAATCGGCTGGCGTTCGGGCATTTGTTGGGGTGCTGGCGGCATAGAGTTCATCCTATCTTACATCGAAGAGAGATTCCTCGACTGCGCAGGCCGACGCTTCGTCCCGCAAAACCGACCGGGACGCAAAAAGCGCGCAGGAGCGAAGCGGAGAAAAAATCGGCCTACTCCGCTCGGAGTGACAGTGATGCCTTCAGGATTGATCATGTGCTGGCACCGTGGCATTTTTTGTATTTCTTGCCGGAACCGCAAGGGCAAGGATCGTTGCGGCCAACCTTGGCTCCGGCGCGTACGGGTTTGGGCGGTTCGGCTTGCGCGGGGCCGGTCTGATATTGCAGGTCGCGCTGCTGGCGCTGCTGCTTGCGTTCGAGCTGGCGGGCGACCTCCGGAAGACGCTGCGGCAGAGCTTCACTGGCACGCGCGGCGGCGCTAGCGACAGCGACTTGCGCTCCGCCGGAGCGTGGCGGAGTGGACCCGCGCGGCGGCTCAGGCCGGAGCTGCATTTCGTCAGGCGGCTTTTCCGCCTGTTGAACCTGGATGTGGAAGAGATAGCGGATGGTTTCGTTGTCGATGCGCGCCATCATGTCTTCGAAGAGGATGAACGCTTCCTTCTTGAACTCGACGAGCGGATCCTTCTGCCCGTAGCCGCGCAGGCCGATGCCTTCCTTCAAGTGGTCGAGCGAGAGCAGGTGGTCTTTCCATTGTGAATCTACCACGTCGAGAATGATGCGGCGCTCGAGCCAACGCATCAGGTCGGCGCCAAGCTGTTTTTCTTTTTCTTCGTAGCGCTTCTTTACCGCTTCCGCGAGGGCTTCGCCGAGCTGGTCGTGGTTCAACGCGCCCGGGTCGGCGCCGGCCGCTTTCGCGTCCACGCCGAACTGGCTGTTCGCTTCCGCGAGGAGCTGCGCGGTATTCCATTGATCGGGGTGCTGTTCGCGCGGGCAGTAGGTGTCCACCAGCTCGCGGGCGACGTCTTCGGCGATTCCGAGCACGTAATCGCGCTGGTCCTTGCCTTCGAGCGCGGAGCGGCGGATGGCGTAGATCGTCTCGCGCTGCTTGTTCATCACGTCGTCGTATTCGAGGAGATGTTTGCGCGCATCGAAGTTCTGTGCTTCGACGGATTTCTGTGCGTTTTCGATGCGCCGCGAGATCAAGCCCGATTCGATGGGCACGCCTTCGGTCATGCCAAGGCGGAACATCAACTGCTTGACGCGTTCGCCGCCGAAGATGCGCATCAGATCGTCTTCGAGGGAGAGGAAAAAACGCGAAGAGCCGGGATCGCCCTGGCGCCCGGCGCGGCCACGAAGCTGATTGTCAATGCGGCGGGCTTCGTGACGCTCGGTGCCGAGAATGTGCAGGCCACCGAGGGCGACAACTTCATCGTGTTCGGCTTTACATTGCTCCGCAAATTGGTCGTAGACTGGCTTCCACTGGTCAGCGGGAACTTGAAAGATTTTCCCTTCGTGCTGGAAGAGAACCATGGGCACGGCGGGCTGCGCGCCGTTGCCGCCTGCGAGATCGGCACCGATGACCGCAGGCGCGGCGGCGTAGGGCATGGCCAGCTTGTTTTTGAGGAAATGGTCGCGGGTCATCTGCTCGGGATTGCCGCCGAGAAGGATGTCCGTGCCGCGGCCAGCCATGTTGGTCGCGACGGTAACCGCGCCCTTGCGCCCCGCTTGGGCGACGACGCGCGATTCGCGCTCGTGCTGCTTGGCGTTCAGCACCTGGTGCGGAATGCCGGTTTTTTTGAGCAACTCCGCGATGGTTTCGGATTTTTCGATAGAAATCGTGCCGACCAGCACGGGCTGGCCTCGTTCGTAATAATGACGGATGCCGTTCGAGAACGAATTGTCCTCTTGAAGGATTCCGTTCACGACGGCGGTAAACTTTTCTTTCTCCGTGCGGTAGACGACGTCGCGGTTCTCTTCGCGGATCAGCGTACGATTCGTAGGAATAACGACAACATCGAGATTATAAATTTTCCCGAATTCCGCCGCTTCCGTTTCCGCCGTGCCGGTCATGCCGGAAAGTTTTTTGTACATGCGGAAATAATTCTGAAACGTGATGGTCGCGAGCGTCTGGTTCTCGCGCTCGATTTTTACGGCTTCCTTGGCCTCGACAGCCTGGTGCAGTCCGTCGGACCAGCGCCGGCCGGGCATCTGACGTCCTGTAAATTCGTCAACGATGATGACTTCGCCGTCTTTCACGACGTAATCGACGTCGCGCTTGTAAAGAGTGTGCGCGCGTAAGCCTTGGTAGACGTGGTGGATGATCTCCATGTGCGCGGGATCATAGAGGTTGCCGAGGCCGAGCATGCGCTCGCATTTACTGACGCCTTCTTCGGTGAGCGTCGCCTGGCGGTGCTTCTCGTCGAGAGTGTAATCAATGTCCTTGATGAGCTTCGGAATGATTTTATCGATGCGGTAGTACTTGTCCGTGGATTCTTCGGCAGGACCGGAAATAATCAGCGGAGTGCGCGCCTCGTCGATGAGGATGGAGTCCACTTCGTCAACGATGCCAAAGTGGTGGCCGCGCTGAACGCAATTCGCGAGGTCGTACTTCATGTTGTCTCGCAGATAATCGAAACCGAACTCGTTGTTCGTGCCGTAGGTAATGTCCGCTCCGTAGGCGGCGCGGCGCTGCTCGTCGTCCAGATCGTGCACGATGACGCCGACGCTCAGGCCCAAGGCGCGAAAGAGCGGGCTCATCCATTCCGCGTCGCGGCGCGCGAGATAGTCGTTGACGGTGACGATGTGCACGCCGCGGCCGGCGAGGGCGTTCAGGGCGGCGGGCAGTGTCGCGACGAGCGTCTTGCCTTCGCCCGTTTTCATTTCCGCGATTTTGCCTTCGTGAAGAACCATTCCGCCGATAAGCTGGACATCGAAGTGACGCATGTTGAGGAAGCGGCGGCCGGCCTCACGCACCAGCGCGAAGGCCGGCCCAATCGCCGGCTCGAAGGCGCGCTGCATCAGCTCGCGGAAGCCGGGATCAGCGGGGTCGGCGTCTTTCAGCTGCGCTTGCACCTGGGTTTTCAGTTCGGAAAAGCGATTCTTGAGCTCTTCGTCGCTCAGCGCTTTGACTTCCGCTTCACGGGCGTTGATGGCCGCGACGCGCGGCTGCAATTTCTTGATATCGCGCTCATGCTTGGTGCCAATAAAGCGGGCAATGAGCCGGTCAATAAACTTGGTTAAATCCATGAATGAGTTCGCCGCTTCTTGATGGTGCTCCGCGTGATTGTGCGCACGGGCCGGAACAAGAGGGCCAGCGCAAACATCTTATTCTAACTGGTTGGATGCGCGAGCGCCAAGAATCAGGACAACGTGCAGGAAAAGGTGCGGAACGCTCTCGGAAGCTCGCTCTGGGAGTGAAGAACTACCGGCGGGAAACGACCACTTCTGCAGGCGCGGCCGTGGGGTCCGCTTCAGCGGAAGCAGCGCCTTGAGAAAGATGGTCGGCAAGCAGGCGGCGGAGCTTGCCGCGCTCGTCGAGGTTCATATCAATAATTTCGAAGGCCATGTCCTGAGAGCGGTAATCGCGCAGCAGAGCGGTGGCCTGGAGGTTGCGCAGGCCGAACTGGAACTTGAGCTGTACCTGCGTTCCCGGCGCCATGTGGCGGTCGATGGTGGCGACGCCGCCGGCCAGGCTGGCGGTTTTGATCTCCATCCGGCAATTGTCCTTGAGGTTCATGCTGAACGCAGTCACCGGCTTGTGCAAACGCACGCGGGTGTGGCGGCGCTGGCGCACAAATTTGGAGTTCGTGACAACTTCGAGCGGCGCAAGCGTGAGGTCTTGCTTCTCGAGGCCGCTCTTGGGCAGGAATTCGCGCGCCCAATCCGGGTCGAGCCGCACGAGCGCCTGGAGAGCTGCGATGCGCAGCTCCTGCGCGTGCGCCCAGCCAAACATTTTTTTCGCTTCGACGATGCGCTTGAGAGTGTTGATGGACTCCGAAGCGTTGATGCGGCCCAGCGCTTCGATCGCTTTGACACGGAGGTACGGTCCTGCGCCCACGGGCAAATCGCCGTCGGCGATGGTGAGCAGACGCCCAAGAGCCTCGCGGTCGGATGTGACGCCGATTTCGTCGATGAGCAGGGGCATGACCAGGGGATCTACGTGGTCAAGCAGCGCCAGCAGAATGCGGCAACGCGCCGGCGCGGCGCTGGAGCTGGAGCTGATCTGCCGGATGATGCGGTCCTGGGCCGTGCGTGCAAAATCCTTCATCCGGCTGGGGAGAAAGACTTCAGCGGCCTGCGGATCCAGCTTGCAGAGCAAGCCGATCATGTCCACTGCTTCAGCGACGGGCGCGCCGCGCACCGTGCTGCGCAAGTACTGGAGGCCTTCTTCACCAAGGTCGCCGGCTAGATTGGCCACGTGTTCCGCATCCTCGCGCAGGGTGCAGCGATTGAATCGCGCTGAGAGCTGCTCCATTGCAGTTTGCGGCAACAGCTTCAAAACGTTGGTTAGCCCCGCGGCTGCTTGCCGCGCACGCAGTGCTTCATCCACAAACTCCGGCACGCGCTCTTCGATGCCCATTTTGGTGCGGAGACTGCGCGCGATGCCGGGACGCTGGGATTCCACGCCGGCGACGAGATCCAAGGCCTGCTCCATCGCAGGGAAGTAGCGGCTGGTGGCGGCTTCCTGACTCAACCGCACAAACGCGGCGCTGACCAATGCTTGCAGCTCAGCATCCTGCTCCACGCTCAAGCGCAAACCGAGGTGCCGCAACGCTTCACTCAACAGTCTCGGGTCGGCCTTGGCGTAAAGCTCGGCCATTTCCGAAAGGCCGACGGCAGTCCGTTTCCGCGCGTCGGTCTCTTCGCTATCCGTGCAGGAAGCGTAGTTTTGAAGAATGCTGATGGCCTCGGCGATATTTCCTTTTTCGATCAACTCGCCGACATAAGACTGCACGTTGTGCGGTGGAATGCACCAGGCCTCACCGGAAAGCAACACGGCTTGCTTACCGCTTTCCGGCACGGCCGCCCAGAACTGCCGGTCGAGAATCTCGCGATGCGATTCCGCCAAAATCCCAGCTTCGCTCATCTTGTCTTCATGAGCGCCGAGAATGTTTCTCAGGTTCTCGATCTCCTGATTCATGCGGTCGAGCATCTGCCGCACGGCGTTGACTTTCACCTCGCCGCGCTCGTAGCGCTCGAGAGCGAAGCGAATCGCCAATTGTTCCGCGAGCTGAACCAAAACGGCTTCGTTCGGCTTGTTGTTCTGCGCCTGAGCGGCCAAACCTGCAATGGCTTGCTTCAGAGTGTCTTGAGCACGGCCAGGCAGTTGCGAGACTTGTTCCTGGAACGCGCCTGCCGCCGCCATCCCGTTTCCGCCAGCGCCTATTTGACCGAAGCTCGTCAGCGCACTGAGGATGCCGTAGATTTCCTCTTCGCTGGGTTCGGCCGCCCGGCCGGCTGCTCTGGCCAAGATTGAGCCACTG
>Ga0209118_1000187_pt1 | contig 40471 bp, 31 predicted proteins | sample BlaSpr_A8_Ref_M1_FD_187988 | JGI IMG/M metagenome (GOLD analysis project Ga0209118, IMG submission 187988) | Forest soil microbial communities from Thunder Bay, Ontario, Canada - Black Spruce, Ontario site 2_A8_Ref_M1 (SPAdes) (version 2) | ecosystem: Environmental > Terrestrial > Soil > Boreal... | reverse complement strand
CCGGCGGCCAACCACAGCAGACCCACTCCCTGCCCACCGCGGGCCGCGCTCAACGCCAGGGCAGCGGCTCGGGACTCCCCGGTCCCGCCATCCTGCAGCAACGCGAGCCGCAGGCGATAGAGCGGGAACTCCGGGTCGAGCCGGACGGCGGCGGCCAGCTCGGAGAGCGCGGCCGGACGCCGGCCGGCTTGACCCGCTGCCACCGCACGGTCGTAGTGCCAGTGCGCCATCTCGGGCGCCAGCAACGCCGCCGCCGCCGCCAAGCCGTAGACGCAGGCCGTCCCGCTCAGCCAGGCCGCCGGCAGCATCGGGCTCAGCCTGGCAGCGGGCTTCCATGTCTCTCGGCGCAAAAGGCCCGCCTCTTCAACCAAGGGCCCTGGCAGCGGGCCGCCCTTCGGATCTGGTGTTCCTTCCTCGCCCGCTGCCGGAGGTCCGCCCTCGCCGAACCACGATGGATCGCTGGCCTCCGCGAGCCGCCGCCGCAACAGGTCGAGGGCAGCGGCGCGGGTCGCCGCGGCGGCGCCGCCCGCCAGCGCCGCGCCGGCGGCGGCGGCCAGCGCCACGGGTAGGGCGGAGACCGCCACGGCCGCCGTCCCCAGCCAGGCGATGCCGGCCCCGGCAACACCCAGGCAACCGGCCTCGAGCAGCCCGGGATCGACCGCGGCGCGCCGCTCCGTCCATCGCCGTCCAAAGAACCCGCCGGCGGTGGCCAGCACGCTCAGCAGACCGAGAGCTCCGGTCTCGTAGGCGAGGTGCACGGGAAGCGAGTGCAGCTCACCGACTGCTTCGCCCCAAGGATTGAGACCCGGCCGGGGAGCCAGGAACCAGGCGGCCGTCCAGGGCACCGAGCCGGGTCCCCAGCCCAGCCAGGGGCGCTCCCGCCATCCCTGCCAGCCGGCCTGGATGTAGACCGCCCGCGCCAGCGCCGAGGCATCCCGCCGTGCGGCGATGCGCGCCAGCCGCGGCAGCTGGGAGGCTACCAGTGCGATTCCGAGCAGCGCCAGCGCGGAGGCCAGCTGCCGGCGGCGCCGCGTGCCGCCGGGCGGCGATGGCCCGGTGCCCCGGCCGGCGTACCAGAGCGCTGCGACCAGCGCCTCGCCAGCCACCGCCGCGCCTCCCGCCAGCGACCGTCCCGCCAGCACTCCGGCGATGCCGAGGGCGCCGGCTCCGGCCCCCAACCAGCGCCAGGCGGTCTTCTCGCGCAGCGGCAGCAGCGCGAGCGGCAGCAGCGTCGCCACCCAGGCGGCCAGCAGCGTGTGGTGCCCGAGGGGCGCCAGCGTCGTACCGATGCCAGGCAACACCCCTCGCGGCGCCACCGCCAAGGCAGCGGCCGACGCGGCCGCGGACTCGCCTCCGGTGAGCTCGGCGATCAGTGCCCAGGCCGCCAGCAGCGCCACCGCCGCGGCCATGGCCCGCGCTCCCAGACGGCGCGCCGCTTCGCTTTCCCAGCAGCGGGCGAACGCCCCGGGCAGGCACAGGTAAGCCGGCACCAGCACCACGGCTTCCAAACCGGCGCGCGGCACCGGCGACAGCCAGGCGCTTGCCGCCACCGCCATCCACAGGCCGAGCGGCGCCAGGCGACCGGCCCGGCCCAGCCGGAGCGGATCGCGCCACGGCCCGGCGAAGACCCCCAGCGTCAGCAGCAGTGCCACCAGCGCCGTCGTGCTGCCGGCGGCCGTGACGCCGCCGAGCAGGTTGCCGCACCACGCCGCATAGAGCCCCGCCAGCAGCGCCGGGACGAGCCCCACCCATGCCGCCATGACGCGGCATTCTATGCGGCAGGGCTGATCGCCTCCCTGCGGGCTGCCGCTAGTGACGGCCGGCCGACCTCGCTTCGACACCGCGTTGCCGATAGGAGCGGCGAGGAGGCCTTCCCGGGCTCGAGGGTACGGTATCCTTTGAAATCCCGCCGCCGAGCGGCGTCGAGCTACGAAGGACAACGCAAGCGCGACCAGCAGCGCAGGAGAGCGAGAGATGACTGTCGAGACCGTGACTGCCTTTGCCGAGACCCTCGGCCCGCTCGGCCTTCAGGCCGAGAACCCGGGCGCCTTCGACGGCGCCTGGATCGACACCACCGGCGAACGGGTCGAGTCGATCAACCCTGCGACAGGCGAGCCCATCGCCGCCGTGCGCCTGGCCACCCGCGACGAGTACGAGCGCGTGGCGGCAGCTTCGGACGCTGCCTTCCACGCCTGGCGGAGCTGGCCGGCGCCGCGCCGCGGCGAGGTGGTGCGCCAGCTGGGCGAGGCGCTGCGCCGTCACAAGCAGGAGCTCGGGCGCCTGGTGTCGCTCGAGGTGGGGAAAGTGCTCTCCGAGGGGTTGGGCGAGGTGCAGGAGATGATCGACATGGCGGACCTGGCGGTCGGCATGTCGCGCCAGCTCTACGGCAACACCATGCACTCCGAGCGGCCGTCGCATCGCATGTACGAGCAGTGGCATCCGCTCGGCCCCGTCGGCGTGATCACCGCCTTCAACTTTCCGGTCGCGGTGTGGGCCTGGAACGCCACCGTCGCGGCGGTGTGCGGCGATTCCGTGCTGTGGAAACCCTCTCACCAGGCGCCGCTTACCGCCCTGGCGGTGACCCGCATCGCGCAGCGGGTGCTGGCCGCCAACGCCGCGCCGCCGGTCTTCAACCTGGTGCTCGCCGCCCGCACCGGCGTCGCCGAGCGCCTGGTGGCCGACCGCCGCTTCCCGCTCATCTCCGCCACCGGCTCGGTGAAGATGGGGCGCGAGGTCGGCAAGGTATTGGCCGACCGGCTGGGCCGTTCGCTGCTCGAGCTCGGCGGCAACAACGGCATCCTGGTGCTCGACGACGCCGACCTCGACCTCGCCTTGCGCGCCGTGCTGTTTGCCGCCGTGGGCACCGCCGGCCAGCGCTGCACCTCCACCCGCCGCCTCTTCCTCCAGCGCGGCATCGCCGCCGAGATGAAGCGGCGCCTGGTCGAGGCCTACCGCTCGATCTCGATCGGCGACCCCCTGGCGCCGGGCACCCTGATGGGCCCGCTGATCGATCAGCACGCGGTGGACAACATGCTGCGCGCCCTCGCCACGGCACAGGCCGAGGGCGGCAAGATCCTCTTTGGCGGGCATGCCCTCCCGGGCCCCGGCTTCTTCGTCGAGCCGACGCTGGTCGAAGCGAGCGCCGAGATGCGCATCACCTGCGAGGAGACCTTCGCGCCGATCCTCTACCTCTTCGAGTTCGACGACCTCGACGAGGCCATCCGCCTCCACAACGCCGTGCCGCAGGGCCTTTCCTCGGCGATCTTCACCCTCAACGTCCGAGCGGCCGAGCGCTTCCTCGCCGCCACCGGCAGCGACTGCGGCATCGCCAATGTCAACATCGGCACTTCCGGCGCCGAGATCGGCGGCGCCTTCGGCGGCGAGAAGGAAACCGGCGGCGGCCGCGAAGCCGGTTCCGACTCCTGGAAAGCCTACATGCGCCGCCAGACCTGCACTCTCAACTGGGGCACCGACCTGCCCCTGGCACAAGGAGTCGAGTTCAAGGTCGGCGCCTGATTCTACTTTCGATGAGCCAGCCGATAGAGCCCGCTGTCGACCCGGCAACCGCAATGGCTGTAGCGCCTTGCGTTGAAGAATGTGTTACCCTCGCGGCCAGGCAGGCGTATGGCAGGAAGGCCCGAGCCTCCCAATTCGAGGCGACGCAATGTACAGGCGTCTAATTGAGGCATCGTCTTCCGGCGGCTGAGCCGGCAAGACAGGTCCGGTGGACCTGCAAGAGCTGGTCTTGGGACTGGAAGACCCTCAGACCCGTCCGCCGGACATCCTCGCCGGAATCGAGGACAACGGCGATGCAGCCGTCCTTCGCCTTACTGATGACCTTGCGATAGTTCAATCAGTTGACTTCATCTCACCAGTCTCAAACGACCCATATCGATACGGTGCGATCGCTGCAGCGAATGCGCTCTCCGATCTATACGCCGTCGGTGCAACACCACGCACGGCGCTGAATATCTGCCTCTTCCCGGACGAGATCGATCCACTTGCGCTTCGCCAAATTCTGAGGGGCGCACTTGAAAAAGTAAACGAGGCTGGAGCCACCTTGGTGGGCGGGCATACCGTTCGAGGAAAAGAGCTACAGTTTGGCTTGTCAGTCACTGGTACTATCGATCCAGCGCACGTCATTCGGAATGCTGGAGCAAGGGTTGGCGATCATCTCGTGATCACCAAGCCGCTCGGCACCGGAGTTTATGTAAGTGCATTCCGCTCCGGCCTCATAAATGAGAGCGACCTGTCGCCAGCGTTGGATTGGATGTTGACGTTAAACCGTCGCCCCTCGGAGCTTATGGCAAACTTGGGCGCGCATTCTTGTACCGACATTAGCGGCTTCGGCCTCGCCTACCACGCCCTCGAAATGGCAAAGGGAAGTAACGTGGCTCTTAGAATTATGGCTCACCAAGTCCCTGTACTTCCCAGAGCGTTGCAGCTAATCGCCTGCGGCACCAAGACATCTCTTACGGAACAGAATCGTGCAGCTACCGAGCATGCAATCATTGTTTCATCTGAAGCCCTAGCAGACCAAGCGGCCATATTTTTCGACCCTCAGACATCAGGCGGCCTCCTTATCGCGCTCGCGCCTGACGACGCGCTCGGTCTCGTTGCAATGCTCAACGCCGAAGCTCTGCATGCCTACATAATCGGCGAAGTTGTACCTGCTGTGGGCAACACCACTTTGGAGGTCGTGAGCTAAAGGTCGTTCTCCGACTACTAACATGGATCGTCAGCTAATGGCCTGAATGCAGCCTAAGGCCGAGAGGTGCAAGAGGACTCACCGTCCGAGTACCTCCTCGGATGGGAGCTTGGGACAATGGGTCAGCAACCCTTCGCCGAAAGAACCGCGGACAGAATCTCCAGACTGCCGAAGAGGTAGGCCATGTTGAGACTACCCTCGAAACGACTGCTTCTGGCAGTCATGACGAGCAAAGCCCTCCTATATGCGTCAAAGTCGATGGCTAGACTCTGTGCTACCTCGCGTACCCGTCGAACTGCCCGGAACACGTTCTCGATCTGATCGCTGTAGGGTACCCGCCCGGCAGCTATTGCCGCAGGAACCATTTCCGCCAATAGTAGGGCCTCTGCCCGCAGAAGGCCTCGGAGCTCCGAACGACGAGGAATGGCACGAAACTTCAGAGAGCATTCGAGCATCACGAGATCCACCAGAGGACTCTGCGCCGGCTGAAACCACGCGAAATCGATCGGCCAAACATTGCCAAGATCATCAATGAGGACATTCAGGGCATGAAGATCACCATGGACGCAAGTCAGCGGGCTGTCGAACTCCCATTCCAGTGCTCGGCTCACCGCCTCCTTACAATCCTGACAGGTGACTCCCGCCTCAGCTTGAACCCAATCATGCAGCTCGCTCCATTGCTCTGGGCAGCCTTCGAAGGAAAGGAGGTCATCATCCGTGTATTGGGAGAACACCTCTCTGATGGTGATCCACTTTCGGGCCGGCCTTCGATACCAGGTAGCGAGTCGACGTTCAAAAAGATTGTCGAGAGCTGAAACGCCTGCGCCTCTGCGACAGGCTGCGGCAAGGTCGATCAAAATGTTCTTATCATCTAGGCCTGCGAACTCTTGGACCAGCAGTGCGTTCCCCATCGACTTCCGGAAGATCGGCACCCCCAGGCCAGCAATCGACCCACGCGCAAGCGCGGTCCTTGTCCTCTCTTGCTCCAACTTAAACCATTCCCCAAACTTGAATACGAAAGGCCGGCTAGCCATTCCCTCTCGATCGATGTAGCGTCCTCGGAATACCCGCGCGCCGCTATGGCCACGCTCCATCGGCGCGAGAAACAGCCGCCTCGTATCTCCCGGCAGTACGGACAGAGCGAGCAGGGCAGCTTCTTTTCCCAAGCCATCGAGCAGCACCGATCCCTTTTGTAGCCGGACGGTCAGTTCAGACTCTGTCGGTTCGTCACCGGGCAGGAATGACCTCGTCTTAAACGCGTCAGCAACAATACCCTCGACAAGCAAGTCAGAAGGAGTAGTCATCTTGACCCGCCGTCGAAAGGCCCGCCCTCAGCTCCTGTGCAACAGACCCAGACGGCTCCACTCGCCAGAGGCCGCCGGCAAGAGCTTCCTTCACCTCGGGTGTCTGAAGCAGTGATGACGGAGTCGAGGACCAGCCTGAAGGGTTACGGGCCACCACCCATACTAGCGAGTGAAGATGTTTATTCCCTGCGGGAGGATGCCGATCCACAATCACACGCAAGCGAGATCCCACGATCTCCCAACCCTCAAAAAGCTCCTCCACTTCCCGAATGCACGGAAGATCGAATGGCGGCGTACCATGGTCAGGTGGATCGGAGACTAGATCCACGAGAGAACAAAAGATAACTAGCCCATTCTTGGATACTGCCGACTGCATAGCGCGGTGCTTCGACAACCGCGCCTCGTTGGGAAGACAGTGGTAGAGTCCGGACGAAACCAGAAGACTTGTGGGTACTGGTTTTACGAGCTGTAGAACGTCAGCCAGAAGGTACTCACCCTGAGGCGCCAAGCCACATCCGCGGAAGCGATTTTCTAGACCGGATAGAGCCAATCGCGAGCAGTCGACACCAGTTACCCGAAACCCGAGTGACTCGAGAAAGAGCGAGTTGGCGCCATCGCCGCAGCCAAGGTCCACGGCGTCGCGCGCGGAATAGCCCGGTGCGACGGAGGCGACATCTCGTCCTGGTTCGGACTCCCATAGGACATGCTCCGGGGCCGCTTCGTACAATCGATCGTAGGGGCCAACGCCGGCCGTAATCATCAACGAGTGTCCTCCTAGGACTTCGACGCCAATTGTCGTATTTCCGGCTTTCCATGGGATCCGCCGGACGTGATATGGAATTCCTGCCCAGATCGACGCCGCAGGGCACTTATCTTTCGGCCAGCAAGCGCGGGTATTCCCGCCTCTCGCAGCAAGAGCGACAGATGTGCGAGGGGCGAGAATTCCTCGAAGAGAACACCAGCCAACCTTCGGTTCTCGCTCGCCAACAATTCGAAATAGCGAAGCAGACCAAGCGCAGGGCGACGGGCGAGAACGATCACCGGTATACCGCGGGCAAGTCCGCGAAGGCCGTCATTGAGATGCGTGCTACGTCCTCCGAGCCGACCAGAGAAGGCGACCAGGAGGCCAGCCGCCTCCCCCTCTGAAACAACCTGCAGATGGCCTATACCGACTGCCTTTGCCAAAGGAGGAGCACTGTGCCAGTCAAAGAAAAAGACCCCTCCCGTATCGTCGATGCCGAACTCGAAGTACTCGGTGGGCTTCGCCTCGATCTTGAGTAGGGAACGCCGAATCTCGAGCAGATGCCGCCGACCAAGGCGCGGTTTGGGCCCAGCCACTGCCATCGGCGGCATCCTCGGATCGACGATCATGGGAACGGATCGCTTCCTCGCCTTTTCCGAGATAACCCGGCCCTTGTAGAGGGAGACGAGCCTGGTGGGCACCAATCCCTTCGAGACGAAGTGGCCGGGGGCGAATTCGACCAGCAACCGATCCTTGCAGAGATTCGCTATGCCAGAGACCAGAGTTGTCGGAATCTCCGTGAGCAGCGCCTGCCTCAACCACTTCGTCCGCTGCTTCCTCAGGACTCTCCGAGTGGCGGTTCTCGAGCTGGCCGCGAAAGCTCGCACGGTCCCCCGAATTCCCTCGGTGCGAGCTGAAACGGCGCTGAAGAGTTTTCCAGCTGGAAAGTCGGCTCGGAGCCTCTCGGCACCAGTCTCGGTTGCCAGCCATTGGGGATTGGTCTGCACACCCACGGCAGTGCACCTGACGCGAAGCTCAATCTTGGGGTTGGTAGAAAGATCGAAAAACTCGACGCCGGGCGCGATCCGCAGCAGCTTGGTCCGCCAACGCGTAAGGTTGGCGATGGGTCGCAGCTGGACGAAGAGTGTATCCCCTTCTTTCGTTCCAATGAACTCGACATCTACCGGAAAGCCAACTGCGGCCTCGAGGTGCGATCCAACTTCCGCCAGAGGTACACGGCGCGGCGAATCGCGCACGTCGATCAGTCGCTCGAGAAGCCTGGGATCAAGTGGCCCCACGCCCGCCCTGCCATGTGAGAGAACCCTCGCCGCAGGGCCGTGAGCGAGGCTCACCGCTTGCGATGCGTTGAGACTGGACACGGGATCCCGCGAGAACAGGACTCCGCCGATCTGAGCGTCGATTTTTGGTTGAACGAGAGCGATAGCTGCGTCTGAACCCAGGCCGGCAGATTCCGCCTGCTCGGCGAGGCGTCTGACGAAGCGGGATAATCGTAACAGCAGGTTCTGTGACTTAGCGCCAACCGTACGAGAGTCAAAGAATCCCGCCCTGCTCGAGCTCCTGCTGTCCTCACCGCGCACGGAGCTGCGGAGCAGGAGATTACCGGACCAAAAGTGAAGAGTTTTCCACGACTCAAGGACTTCCGCGAGCGTGGCCCTGTTAATGTCACCCGAACCCGGTTCGGATGATGCAAGAAGCGATGGTGGAGTTGCAAGCCCCGCATCGTGGAGAAGGACGAGACCCAGTGTTTTCCCTCCAAAGTCCATCGCCCCTCGCCGCACCGTGTCTCTCACCGAGTCGTCGAGTGAGATTACTCGCATGCGCGAGCCCCTACCAATGAACGAGACAGGAACTGTTCGACTGCGGGTGGAACCAAGCCGGTGACCGGCGCACCAAGCATCAACTTCTGTCGAAGTTCTGTTCCCGAGGTCAGCCGGTGCGTTCTTCGCCACAGAACGTCGACTTGCAGACCTGCTGCCTCGAGACGCCGACACTTAGCATCCCCCCAAGCATCGTAAACCGTGACGAAGTGGCAGGCCTCGCGTGGTACAAATTCGGTAACCCGATGGCAATCCTGAATGGGAAATGGAACAATGCGGAAGCACCTCTCCTCGACCCGAGCCTCGAGGAGGGCCAGCCTCACCATCTCAAGGCGCTCGAAGAATGTAAAAGGATTGCTGCTCGCCAGATGGCGATGCGGAGCCGTCAATTCCTCCTGCGAAGACGCTCGATCATACGACGTCAGGCCGACGTATAGAAGATCACATTTACGGAGTGCAGCCATAACGTACTCGAGGTGCCCGAGGTGAAATGGCTGAAAGCGCCCATGAACGGCGCCTAATCGTACAATGGCCATATGCGTTCCTGACTATCGCCAACTCGATGTCTCTTCTACCCGGCGCTGCTACCGTCCTGGGCGGCGGCCCGGTACCGGCCGCTCAGCCATCCACCATTTCGGAATCTCAGCGCAAAGGAAGTATACACGGCTCCGCGTCCAGGCGCGCTGGAAGCACGGCCTATAGAAGGCGACAAGGCCTACCCTGGCCAACTGCGGTGCTCCGGTCCGGACCCCGTTGCAGGGCGCCCGGCATCACCTGGACGAGGAACGGCCGCGGACCGCGGCGAGCTGGCGACGAAACAACGTGGCGCCGCCGTAGGCCGGGTGGCGTAGCACCGGCGCGGCAACGCCGAGCCGGGCCAGGGCGGCCGCGGCGGTCCTGCCCACGGCGAGAGGCCGCGCCGCTCCGATCGCCGCCAACAAGAGCTCCAGCACGTGCAGGTTGGCAGCCATCAGGGCGTTCTCCGGCCGGCGGTTGCTCAAGGGGCCGCGGCGGCCGGCCGGATGCCAGGGAAAGGCATTCCAGAGCAACACGCCGCGTGCCCGGCCTCCCAGGGCCCCCCATACCACGCTGCCGGAGGCCTCGAGCCAGAGCGCCGGGTTGCGGCTGGTGGCCGCGAAGGGAGGGCTCGCCGCCCAGGGTAACCGGGAGGCGGGGCCGCCCACCAGCTGCCGCTCGCTGGTAAAGGCGATCCCCGAAAAGCGGCCGCCGCGATACCCCAAGGCCTCGCCGATCAACAGCCATCGCGGACGGCCGACCAGCTCGAGGTAGCTCTCGAGGTTGCGCCGACGCAGCAGCGGCGCGTCGACGCAGTCGAGGCCGACTGTCTGCTGGCGGTAGGGATTGACCACCGGACAGGCGCAACCCGCGCCACGCCGGACGCCGCCAAGCGGCCCGTGCAGCAACGCTTCCAGCACCAGGCCGTAGTCGGGTGGCGCCATGGTTCCATCAGTGTTGCACACCCCAGTAGTAGCCACGTAGAATGTGCCGGTCATCCCAGGTCCCGATCGTCCCGTATCGTCGCCAGATCCTCTGCCTCGCCCGTCCGGCCAGCTATTCGGGAGTTTCGATGAGCCAGCTCGGCGCCGGGGGCTACAATCCGCAGCATTTCGCGGCACTGGACGCGGTGGAGGAGAACCACTTCTGGTTCCGCGCCCGCCGCAAGATCGTCGGGAGCCTGGTGTGCCAGATCACGGCGACGTTTCCGGCCGGATATCACGTTCTGGAGGCCGGTTGCGGCAACGGCTCGCTGTTGTCCACCCTCCAATCCGCCTGCCCTGGCGGCAGGGTTATCGGTATGGATCCCTTGCTGGAGGGCCTGCGGCACGCTCAGCGCCGCACCGATCGCCTGCTGGTGCAGGGCGATGCCGAGCAGCCGCCGTTCGGCGTGAGATTCGCGCTGGTCGGATTGTTCGACGTGCTGGAGCATATCCCCGACGATCTGGCCATTCTCCGCGCCATTCATCAGCTGCTCATTCCCGGCGGCGCGTTGCTGATGACCGTTCCGGCTCATATGTCGTTGTGGAGTTACTTCGACGTGGCATCCAATCATTGCCGCCGCTACGACGTCGGCGAGCTGCGGCGGAAATTGCAGGCGGCTGGTTTCGCGGTGGAATACGTGACGCAATTCCTGGCCGCGCTGTTCCCGGTCATGTGGGCGAGCCGGCGTTGGCGAACGCTGCGCCGCCGAGCGCGCGGCGAGGACGCATCGCCGGAGACGATGGTGGCCAATGAGCTGTCGGCCTCACCGCTGGTCAACGCGGCCTTGTCGACCCTGTGCTCGGCGGAAACGCCATGGCATCGACGCCGGCTCGGAGTGCCCATGGGCACATCTCTCCTGGCCATCGCGCGTCGCCCGGCTCCCGCGCACCCTCATTGAACCCGACGTCAGCAACTTGTCACGCCACAGCCTCTTGCTAATCGTGATCGCGGGTTTTCCCGACCAATGAGGCTCGCCGCCGTTCGAAGGCAGTGCCGCGCAGAAACTCGCGTGCTCGCAGCGCGTCCACCGCGGTCCACGTCGGGTGAATGGTGTCGTAGCAGTCATCGCCCTCCGTGCCCCAACTGCCATCTGGATTCTGACTCTCGAGCAGGAGGCGTGCCGCCTTGCACATCTCCTCGTCTCTCGATTCCGATAACCCGGCGCTGTGAAACACGTCGAGAAACTCTGCGACGAGCTCCAGCTCGTCCTGGGCGATCGCCTCGGGGAGCTCCTTCTGCATGAAAGTCCAGACAACCGGTGCCTCACCAGGTCGGACGCGAAGACGGCCGTAGTCGTTCAGGGCGAAGTAAGCGTGAGTTGCGACATAGCCGAGCTCCTCGCGGATCTCCTCGTTTTTCGTCGCCCGCTGCCAAAGCGTTGGATCGTCCAACAGGGCCAGGAGCTCACGCAAGCGGAGGATGGATGGAATCTCTGGATGCGAGAGCCGCAACTTTTCGAGCAGGTAGGCATCGACGACGACCATCGTCAGATCAAGATCGCCAACGGTCGTGACGTCGCTCGCGGCGACGTCGTATTCTTCAGAGAACGTGCCGAGTGAGTGCATGCGATCAGCCAATCTGGCGACGAGATCGTCCATTTGCAGATGCAACTCATCGGATCGAGCAACCAGTGCCCAGGCCGCCTCCAGGTTGAGATGGTTCTGAAGAGCGCCTTCCTCGAGATAGTGCGGCAGCAACTTGGTCGCGTAGCGCCTCGCGACCACCAGACAGCGTTGGCGAACGCTGGCCGTGGGTGCGCTGGTGCCAACCTCGAGGAAAATCTCTACCGCGTCTTCGCCAATACAAGCAAGGTGGCGATCGTCGTCAAGAAAGCGTTGTAACCAATCCAACCCACGCGAAGTCGCCCTTTCACGCTCGGGAAGGAGCTCGTTTTTGCAGTGAGACGGGTGAGGCCGGACAACATTGGCGCCGAAGCGAGCAGGATCGGCGACAGAAAGCATCATCAAGGCAAGCAGAAGGTGCGCGGGCGGAAACATGGCTGATGCAGCCCAGGACTATTGGCCGATGTCATACGGGCATCGAGATGGGCGCAGGATTCAGGCAACCACCAGCAGGGCGCCCGGCATCACCTCGGCGACGAACGGCCGGCCGGCGGGGTGGGTCGCCACCGGCTCGCCGCCGCCGTAAAGGGTCATCTCGCGGTCGAGGGTGATCTCCGCTCTCCGGGTGCGGACGATCTGGATCTCGGGGTGGTTGACGTGGGTGCCGCGGTAGACCTTGGGGAAGACGGCGAGCAGGCGCAGCCGGGAGAGCTCGCGGACGATCACCAGGTCGAGCCAGCCGTCGTCGGGGAGGGCCGCGGGCGCGATCCGCATGCCGCCTCCGAACCGGGGCAGGTTGGCGACTACGGCGAACATCGCCCGGCCGGAAAAGGTGCCGCCGTCGTAGTCGATGCGCATCGCCGGGGGCTTGAACGTGGCCAGGGTGTGCAGCACGGCGTACACGTAGACCAGCGGTCCACGCAGGCGCTTCACCTCCTCGTTGGCGAAGCGGGTCACCTGCGAGTCGAAGCCCACGCCGGCGTAGCCGATGCAGACGGCCTCCTCGACCCGCACCAGGTCAAGGCGGCGCACGCCGCCGGTGAGCGCCCGCGCGGCTGCCGCGTCGAGGTCCGAGGGGATGCCCAGCGTGCCCGCGAGGTCGTTGCCGGTGCCGAGGGGCACGACCCCCAGGGCGCAGCCGCTCCCCGCCAGCCCCTGCGCCGCCTGGTGCATGGTGCCGTCGCCGCCAGCCACCACCAGCCGCGCCACGCCATCGTCGACGGCCCGTCGCGCCTGCGCCGCGACGTCGGCGCCGCTCTTGCTCACCACGAACCCGGCACCAGCCGCCGAAGCCAGCACCCGCAGGCGGTCAAGCCGAGCAGCCGCCCCCCAACGTCCCGCCGCCGGGTTGAGCAGAAAGCGCACCGACCCAGCCGCCGCGTCCGAAGCTTCCGCGCCCAAACCTCCTCCTTTGGATCAGAAAGGCAAGCAGAACCTACCACAGCCCGCGCGACACCGATTCGGGACCCTTCCAAGGAAACGCCGCCGAAGAGATTCTCAGCCGGAGGGGATGAAATGGACTCCTCCTGCGACTTTGACCGCCACCCATCATCCTCTCGGCTCCCCCCGTCGGACCGACAGCGTACCGCGGGACGACGGACGGGCTGTCCTCCGGCCGCCGTTTGGGCGAGGCAAGGCAGTCCGCTAGTCTAGACTCCCAGCCACGACCCTCGCCCAACCGGAGGCCGGAGGAGATCCGCCGCCCGAGGCCCGTCCGGAGGGTGATTCCCCGGAGGCGTATGCCCCATCCACAGGTCCAGATCCTGGTCTGCCTCAACGAGCGTCCGGCCGATGGCCCCAAGCCCTGCTGCTCCCTCCGCGGCTCTCTCGAGGTCTACCACCGCTTCAAGGACCGCGTCCGCGAGCTTGGCATGCGCGACCGGGTGATGGTCACCCGCACCGGCTGCCTCAAGCACTGCAGCCGCGGCATCACCGTCGCCGTTTGGCCCTACAACCTCTGGTACAGCGGCGTCACCCCCGACGACGTGGACGAGATCCTGACCACGACCGTCGCCGGCGGCGGCCGTGAGGTCGAGCGCCTGCGCATGCTCGACATCCCCTGGGAGTAGGCTGGTCTTCGTTCAGGAGGCCAGGACGGGCAGCAGCGCATTGCCCGCCGGGGTCGCCGGCGTCGCCGGGGCCGCCGCCGCTCCCACCACCGGCGAGACGAGGTCGCGATTCGCCGGGGTGATGGCGTGGCGGTACTGGCGGGCGAGGGCGGCGGTGTCCTCGCGGGTGACGAAACGCTCGTAGAGGTTGGTGCGCTGGCGCGGCCGGTAGCCGGCGGCCTGGATGAGGTGCTCCATCTCGTCCTGGCTCATGCGGTAGGAGGTGCCGGCCGAGGCCACCACGTTCTCCTCGATCATCGTCGAGCCCATGTCGTCGGCGCCGAAGGCCAGCGCCACCTGGCCGATCTTCTTGCCCTGCGTCACCCAGCTGGTCTGGAAGTGCACGATGTTGTCGATGAACAGGCGCGACACGGCCAGCGTCCGCAGGTACTCGTCGGCGAAAGTCTCCGGCACGTCCGGCATCTCGGTGTGCTCGTGCTGGAAGGTCCACGAGATGAAGGCGGTGAAGCCCCCGGTCTCGTCCTGCAGGTCGCGGATGCGCTGGAAGTGCTCGACCCGCGCCGCCACGTCCTCGCCCATGCCGTACATCATGGTGGCCGAGGTCCGCAGGCCGTTGCGGTGCGCCTGGCGCATGATGTCGATCCACTCCTCGGCGGAGCACTTCGGGTAGGCCAGCACGCGCTTGCGCGTCTCGTCGGAGAGGATCTCGGCGCCGCCGCCCGGGATCGACATCAGCCCCGCCGCCTTCAGACGGGCGATCACGTCGTAGAAGCTCATCCGCTCCTTGCGGGCGATGAACTTGATCTCAGGCGGCGAGAAGGCATGGATGTGCAGGGCCGGGTAGCGCTCCCGCAGGTAGCGCAGCAGGTCCTCGTAGTAGGTGATGGGCAGGTCGGGATGCACCCCGCCCTGCATCAGGATGCCGGTGCCGTTGAGCGCCAGCGTCTCCTCGACCTTGGCGCCGATCTCCTCGAACGGCAGCAGGTATCCCTCGGCGTCGCCCGGCACCCGGTAGAAGGCGCAGAACCGGCACTTGTACACGCAAATGTTGGTGTAATTGATGTTGCGGTCGACGTTGTAGGTGGCGACCTCAGGGTCGTTCCAGCGGTTGCGCACCGCATGAGCCGCCATCCCCAGGTCGAGCAGGTCGACGTCGCCACTGGCGCCCGCTGTGCCGGCATCGCCGATGTCTCCGCCCCCGGAGACATCGGAGACATCGGAGACATCGGAGATCATCGCCGGGGATCGCAGCAGCCTCAGGGCGTCGCCCGCCGAGATGCGGCGCCCGGCCACCGCGTCGTCCAGGATCTGCGCCACCGGGCGGGAGGAGGGTTGGAGGTCCATGCTTCAGATCTTAGCCCATGGCGCCCGGGCCTGGCGAGAGCCCTTCCGCGGCAGCCGCTCCTCCCGAGGCGGCCGCCCCCGCCGCATCCCTGGGGCCTGTGGCGACCAGGGCCAGCTCGTCCGCCGGCCGCGCCAGCGGCGCCGTCAGACGGTCTAAGGGATTGACCCGGCCGCGGCGATGTTCTCCGGCGTCGCCGGCGCCACGCTCGCGGCGTTCGCCCTCCTCGCGCCCCTCGCCGCCCCCGGCGCCCGCCGCCTCCCCGCCCCACCAGAGGTCGCACACCAGGCGGGTGCGGCTGGCCGAGTCCCCGGCGTAGAGGCGCGGATCGAGCACCACCCGCTGCAGCTCGGGCGGCAGGCGGTCGACGATCTCGCCGCCCTCGGCGGTATGCAGGTAGTCCAGCAGCCCCATCTCGCCGTCGCGGCACAGCTCCACCAGGCGCTTGGAGATCTCGTAGGCGTCCTTCTCGCCGGCCAGCGCGAGCGCGATGTAGAGCGGCTCGGCCACCGTCCACTGCCGGCCGGCCTCGAAATTGCGCTCGAGCGCCGGCAGGCTGACGACCGTGCCGCGGACGGCCTTGCTCGAGCGGCGGACCGCGTAGTCGAAGATCGCCACCAGCTCGTTGAGGAAGCGGCTGCTGGCGCTGTTGGTGAGGTCGCGCTGGTGCTCGCTGATCTGGTCCATGTAGACCGTCGCCATGCGCGGCATCGCCGCCTTCCACAGGCTCTTGACGTTCTCGAAGTTCTTCGGGTTGACCTTGTGCGGCATCGTCGACGAGCCGACGCGGCGGGTGTGCTCGCCGATCTCGTCGATCTCGCTGCGCATCAGGTTGCGGTAGTCGTCCGCGAGGTTGGCCAGCACCGAGAACGTGGACACCAGGGCATGGGCGAAATCCGCCACGAACTCGGGCTGCACCACCTGCGTGGAGACGGCGCCCTCCGCCGGCCGCAATCCCAGCCGGGCGAGCACGCGGAGCTCGAAGGCGGCGGGATCGGCGGGCCAGCGCAACGCGAACGAGTTGTGCGCTCCGACCGCCCCGGAGATCATGCCGCGGAGGTCCGCCGCCGCCTGGCTGATGCGTTCCATCCGCAGCCCGAGCCGATCCACGTAGTTGGCGAGCCAGTAGCCCAGCGTCAACGGCACGGCATGCCGTCCATGGGTGCGGCCGATCTGCAGCGTGCCGGCGTGCTGGCGGGCGGCGCCCACCAGGACCGCCATCAGCTCGTGCAGGTCCGGCAGCAGCACCTCCCGCGTGACGTCGCGCAGCGCCAGCGCCCGGGCGGTGTCCATGACGTCGTTGGAGGTGACGAAGAGATGCACGTACCCTTGCGCCGCCGCGTCCAGCCGGCGGCGGATGCAGTTCACCAGCGCCCGGATGTTGTGATGGATCCGCTCTTCTTCCGCGTAGACCTCGGCGGGGGTCACGGGACGGTCGCGCAGCGCCGCCGCCAGCGCTTGCGATGTCCCCGCGGGAGCGACGCCGCTCGCTTCGAGCTCGGCCAGCAGCGCCTGCTCCACCCGCAGCTGATAGAGGATCGTCGCGGCCTCCGATAGATAGGGATGCAGAGCCGCGAAGAAATCCTCCTCCGGGCCGTAATACCGCGCATCCAGCGGCGAAATGAAATCGAAAGGGCTGAGCTCGCGTGTCGGCATGGCTCGCTGTTCCTTGCTGTTGCTCGATTCAGTCGCGTTCCGCTGGCGAGCGCCCTAGTCCCAGAACTCGAGCGGCTTGGGCTCCAGGATGAGGCCGTGGGCGTGGGCACGGCGGTAGAACTCCTCGAGGCCGGCGATCTCCTCCTGGCGGAGGAAGTAGTGCAGGCTGTCGGTCAGGTAGGACCGCACCTCCGAGGTGTCCAGGCCGAGCTCGGCGGCCGACTCGCGCACCAGGTTGTCCAGCGAAGAGAGCCCATAGCGCAGGCTGCTCTTGAAATAGAAAGACAGGTCGGACAGCTCCACCTCGGGACGCACCGCCCACACCGCGAAGGTGAACGGCAATCCGGTCAAGGCGTACCACTCGGCGGCCAGATCGTGTACCAGGTAGCGGTCGCGGTCCACCCGCAGCGCGGGATCGCCGATCAGCAGCGCGGCATCCGCCTCGGCGAGCATGCGCTCGGCGTCCGGGCGTTCGTGGGTGTACTCGGGATCGACGTGGAACCGCTCGCGCATCAGGATGCGCAGCAGGGCGGCGGAGGTGCGGCTGTTCTGGTCGAGCGCCACCTTGCGAATCTCTTCCGGCGGGCAGCGCGACACCATCAGCACGCTGCGCACCTCGTGGTGCGCCGCGATGCAGAGGTCCGGCAGCACTTTGAGCCCCGGAATTCGCTGCACCTCGATCGAGGGGATCAGGCCGATGTCGAGATTGCCCTGGCCGAGCAGCCTGGCCACCAGCGCCGGCGGGTGATAGCTCGGCACGAAGAGGTCCGCATGGTGCCCCTTGAGGAAGCCCCAGGCCAGCGGCTTGCTGTTCAGGAAGTTGACGATGCCGACGCGCAGCTTGGGCAAGGTCTCCCCTACTTGGACATCGCGTTCAGGAACTCCTGATTGGTCTTGGTCTTTGACAGCTTGTCGTGCAGCAGCTCCATGGTCTCGACCGTCGACAGCGGGTTGAGCACCTTGCGCAGCACCCAGACGCGATGCAGCTCGCCCTCGGGCATCAGCAGCTCTTCCTTGCGGGTGCCGGACTTGTTGATGTCGATCGCCGGGAAGACGCGCTTGTCGACCAGTTTGCGGTCGAGGTGGATCTCGGAGTTGCCGGTGCCCTTGAACTCCTCGAAGATGACGTCGTCCATGCGGCTGCCGGTGTCGACCAGGGCGGTGGCGACGATGGTCAAAGACCCACCCTCCTCGATGTTGCGGGCGGCGCCGAAGAAGCGCTTGGGGCGGTGCAGGGCGTTGGCGTCGATGCCGCCGGAGAGGACCTTGCCCGAAGGCGGCTGGACGGTGTTGTAGGCGCGCGCCAGGCGGGTGATGGAGTCGAGCAGGATCACCACGTCTTTCTTGTGCTCCACCAGGCGCTTGGCTTTCTCGATCACCATCTCCGCCACCTGCACGTGGCGGGTCGCCGGCTCGTCGAAGGTCGACGACACCACCTCGCCCTGGACCGAGCGCTGCATGTCGGTCACCTCTTCAGGCCGCTCGTCGATCAGCAGCACGATGAGGATCACCTCCGGGTGGTTCTTCTCCAGGGAATGGGCGATGGACTGCAGCAGCATCGTCTTGCCGGTGCGGGGCGGGGCCACGATCAGCGCCCGCTGTCCCTTGCCCATCGGCGTCGCCAGGTCCATCACCCGCGACGACATGTCGCCCGCCACCTCGAGCTTGATGCGCTCGTCGGGGTAGAGCGGCGTCAGGTTGTCGAAGAAGATCTTGTTGCGGGCGACCTCGGGATGCTCGAAGTTGACCGCTTCGACCTTGATCAGGGCGAAGTAGCGCTCGCCCTCCTTCGGCTGCCGCACCTGGCCGGAGATGGTGTCGCCGGTGCGCAGGTCGAAGCGCCGGATCTGGCTCGGGCTGACGTAGATGTCGTCGGGCCCGGGCAGGTAGTTGTATTCCGGAGCGCGCAGGAAGCCAAACCCGTCGGGCAGGCACTCGAGCACCCCTTCCGCGAAGATCAAGCCGCTCTTCTCGGTCTGCGCCTGCAGGATCTTGAAGATCAGCTCCTGCTTGCGCATGCCGGTCGCGCCCTCGACCCCCATGTCCTTGCCGATCTGGGTGAGCTGGGAGATGCTCATCTCCTTCAACGCCCGGATGTCGAGCGCCTCCACCGTGCTCCCCTTCTCCGCTGGGTTCTGCGTTGTCTTGGCCATGTTGTTCCTCTTGGGTCCTTTCTACTTTGCACTCGCTTCGAGATGAACGTCGATGACGCTCCACAGCTCTTTCATTCCCTCTCCCGAGTGCGCGGAGACGGGGATCAGGGGGGCCTCCGCGGCCAGGCCCAGCCCGGCGGCGATGGCGCGGAGGGCGGCCGCACGGCGGCCGCGGGGAACCTTGTCGATCTTGGTCGCCGCGATCGCGATCTTGGCGTCCAGGCTCGACAAGTACTCGTATGCCTGCTGATCGAGCGGCGTGGCTCCGACCTGGGAGTCGACCAGCATCATCACCTGCGCTTGCGGCAACGCCTGCCGCATGTAGCTGTTCACCACTTCCGCCCACTCACGCCGTTCCGCTCTGCCGGCGCGCGCCCAGCCGTAGCCCGGAAGGTCGACGAACCAGCAGCGGCCGTTGACCAGGAAGAAGTTGACGGCCCGCGTGCGTCCCGGCGTCGCGCCCACCCGGGCGAGACCCTTGCGGCCGAGCATGCGGTTCAGCAGGCTCGACTTGCCGACGTTGGAGCGACCGGCGAAGGCAATCTCCGGGCGCCCGTCGCGCGGGAAGTCTCCGCTCTCGCGAGCGGACCTGACGTAGTCCGCGGTCTCGACCTTCAAGGGCCCTTTACCGGGCGGGCGTCGCCGCCTCGACCGCAGCCGGTGTCCGGGCTCTTACCCTTCTCCGGGCGCGGGGGTGGTGGCGGCCCCGCCGACCTTGTCAAGCTGATTGGCCCCGTGGGACCGCGCCGGCCGGGCAGGCCAGGCGCGGGCGAGCCCCCGCTAGTACTTTCCGGGTCTCCGGGGTGTGTCAATGGGCCAGCGAATCCGGCCCCACGGGAGGCTCTGAGGGGGCCTCCTTGAATTTACTCTTGGCGGTCTTGAGCAGCGGAGCGGTCTGGCCGTCCAGGGCCAGACGCAGCACCTCGTCCATGGACTCGACCAGGTGCATCTCCATCGCCTCGCGCACTTCCACCGGGATCTCCTCGAGGTCCTTCTCGTTCTCCTTGGGGAGGATCACCTCGGTGATGCCGCCGCGGAAGGCGGCCAGAACCTTATCCTTGATCCCGCCCACCGGCAAGACTTTGCCGCGCAGGGTGATCTCGCCGGTCATCGCCACGTCTTTGCGCACCGCGATCTTGCTCAATGCGGACACCAGCGCGGTGGCCATGGTGATACCGGCCGAAGGGCCGTCCTTCGGGATCGCCCCCTCCGGCACGTGGAGGTGGAGATCCATGTTCTCGTTGAACTCGGGGTCGATGCCGAACAGCTCGCTGCGGCTGCGCAGGTAAGACACCGCCGCGCGCGCCGATTCCTGCATCACCTCGCCGAGCTTTCCGGTCAAGGTCAGCTTGCCCTTGCCCGGCATCAGGCCGACCTCGGTCTCGAGCAACTCGCCGCCGACCTCGGTCCAGGCCAGGCCGGTGGCGACGCCGATCTCGGACGACTGGTTCTTGCGCCGGGCGCGGAAGCGCTCCTTGCCCAGGAACTCCGAGATCATCTCCGCCCGCACGGCGATGGCGAGGCCGGAACCCTCCTTGACCACACGGCGGGCGATCTTGCGGCAGATCGAGGCTATCTCGCGCTCGAGGCTGCGCACGCCGGCCTCGCGGGTGTAGCTCTCGATCAACACCCGGATGGACTCCTCGTCGAAGCTGATCTTGTCCGTCGCGAGGCCATGGTTCTTGACCTGCCGCGGCACCAGGAACTGCTGCGCGATCGCCAGCTTCTCGTTGAGCGTGTAGCCCGAGAGGTGGATCACTTCCATGCGGTCCTTGAGCGCCGCCGGGATGGTGTGGGTGACGTTGGCCGTGGCGATGAACATCACCTTCGAGAGGTCGTAGTCGACGTCCAGGTAGTGGTCGAGGAACGAGTGATTCTGCTCGGGATCGAGCACCTCGAGCAGCGCCGCCGACGGGTCGCCGCGAAAGTCCATCGACATCTTGTCGACCTCGTCGAGCAGGAACACCGGGTTGACCGTGCCGGCCTTGCGCATCATCTGGACGATCTGGCCGGGGAAGGCGCCGATGTAGGTGCGGCGGTGGCCGCGGATCTCCGCCTCGTCGCGCACGCCGCCCAGCGACAGCCGCACGAACTTGCGGCCGGTGGCGCGGGCGATCGACTTGGCGAGCGAGGACTTGCCGACCCCGGGCGGACCGACGAAGCAGATGATCGAGCTCTTGGTCTGGCCGATCAGCTGGCGCACCGCCAGGAATTCCAGGATGCGGTCCTTGATCTTCTCGAGGCCGTAGTGGTCCTCGTTGAGCACCTTCTCGGCGTGGTCGAGGTCCTTGCGCTCCTTGCTCTTCTTGCGCCAGGGGACCGCCACCAGCCAGTCGATGTAGTTGCGCGACACGGTGGCCTCGGCCGACACCGGCGGCATCGCCTCGAGCCGCTTCAGCTCCTGCTCCGCCTTCTCCTTGACCTCTTTCGGCAGGCCGGCCTTCTCGATCTTCTCGCGCAGCTCGGTGAGCTCGTCGCCGCGGTCGTCCTTGCGGCCCAGCTCCTGATGGATGGCCTTGATCTTCTCGTTGAGGTAGTACTCCTTCTGGGCCTTCTCCATCTGCTTCTTGACCTTGACGTTGATCCGCTTGTCGATGTTGATCTTCTCGATCTCGACGTCCAGCAGATCGTGCAGGCGCTGCAGCCGCTCGTAAGGATTGATCAGCTCGAGCAGCGACTGCTTGTCGGCGGTCGACACCATCAGGTGGGCGGAAAGGATGTCGGCGACGCGGTCGGGGTTGTCCAGCTTGAGCGTCGACATCAGGCCCTCGAACGCGAGGTGATGCGACATCTTCGCGTACTGCTCGAAGGCCGAGAGCACCTTGCTCATGTACACCCGCAGCTCCTCGCTCATCGGGTAGTTGACCTCGAAGGTCTCCACCTCGACGTTGAGCGCGCCGTCGGTGTCGACGACGTTGACGATCTTGCCGCGCTGCACTCCCTCGACCATCACTCGCACGTTGCCGTTCGGCAGCTTCAAGTTCTGGATGACGGTCGCCACGACGCCGAGATCGCAGATGTCGTCGCGCACCGGGTCGTCGATGCGCGGGTCCTTCTGCGCCGACAGGAAGATGCGCTTCTGGGCGGTGGCCAGGGACTGCTCCAGCGCCCGGACCGAGCTCTCGCGCCCGACGATGAACGGCGCCATCATGTGCGGGAAGACCACCATGTCCCGCAGTGGCACCAGCGGCAGGGTTTCGCGTTTCTTCGAGACGAATGATAAGGCCATAGGTTTGATTGCTCTTTGGGGGGTTCCTGGCTCCGATGGCCGCTGACGGTGCCGGCTGCGGGCGGGCTCCTCTGAGGGGTTCTAGGGGCTCAGGCTAGCGGCCGCGGGTCCTTCCCTGGCTGCCGCGCAGCGCCTCCGGCGCCCGACGCCCGATGTCCGATGTCCGATGTCCGATGTCCGATGTCCGATGTTCTCCGGGCGGGGGGCGCAGGGGCTAGCCGGCCTTCTTGTAGAGCATGATGGGTTGGATCCGGCTGGCCACGACCTCCTCGTTGATCAGGCACTGCTTGATGTCTCGCTGCGAGGGAATCGTATACATCAGCTCGAGCATCAGCTCCTCGAGGATGATGCGCAGGCCGCGCGCGCCGACGTTGCGCTTGAGCGCCTCTTTCGAGATCGCGACCAGCGCCTCGTCGGTGAACTTGAGCTCCACGCCCTCGAACTCGAGGATGGTCTGGTACTGGCGGATCAGGCTGTTCTTGGGCTCGTGCAGGATGCGCACCAGCGCCGCTTCGTCGAGCTCCTCGAGCGTCGCCACCACCGGCAGCCGGCCGACGAACTCGGGGATCAGGCCGTACTTGATCAGGTCTTCCGGTAGCACGTGCTCGAGCAGCTGGTAGCTCTTCTTCTCGCGCTTGCTCTTGATCTCGGCGCCGAATCCGAGCGACTTCTGGTTCATGCGCCGCTCGATCACCTCTTCCAGGCCGACGAAGGCGCCGCCGCAGATGAACAGGATGTTGGTGGTGTCGATCTGCAGGAACTCCTGGTGCGGATGCTTGCGGCCGCCCTGCGGCGGCACGTTGCACTGCGTCCCTTCGAGGATCTTGAGCAGCGCCTGCTGCACGCCTTCGCCCGACACGTCGCGGGTGATCGACGGGTTGTCGCTCTTGCGGCAGATCTTGTCGACCTCGTCGATGTAGACGATCCCGCGCTGGGTCTTCTCCTTGTCGTTGCCCGACGCCTGGTAGAGCTTGAGAATGATGTTCTCGACATCCTCGCCGACGTAGCCCGCCTCGGTCAGGGTGGTGGCGTCGGCGATGGTGAACGGCACCGACAGCAGCCGCGCCAGGGTCTGCGCCAGGAGCGTCTTGCCCGTGCCGGTGGGTCCGATGAGCAGGATGTTGGACTTCTGCAGCTCGACGTCGCCGTGGGCCTTCTCGGCGAAGTCGATGCGCTTGTAGTGGTTGTAGACCGCCACGGCGAGCTTCTTCTTCGCCTGCTCCTGGCCGATGACGTACTCGTCGAGCAGACCCTTGACCTCCTTCGGCTTCGGGAGGGTGGTGTCCTGCTGCTGCTCGAGCATCCGGTCTTCCGCGATGATGTCGAGACAGATGTCGACGCACTCGTCGCAGATGAAGACCGTGGGGCCGGCGATGAGCTTCTTCACCTCCCGCTGGCTCTTGTTGCAGAAAGAGCACCTCAGGACTTCATCGCCGCTGTCTTTCTTCGGCATCACTCCTCCGTTGCGCGGGGCCTTAGGATCAGGGATCGCCTCATGCTAGGAGCGAACTTCCGGCCCTGTCAACTGTCCTCCGATGTCCTCTGGTGTCCTCCGGCCTTCAGAACAGGCGTCCGGGCCTGGCCTATTCCGCGGCGCGGCCGATGGCCGGAGCGGACGGACGGCCCGGATGGCCGCAGGCCGGTCACCGGCCCTCCCCCGAGCGTCCCCCGCCGGATGGGTGTCCCGCGCCGGAAGGGGCGATCGGACCGGTGGGACCGATGGCGCCGCTCGGACCGATGGCGCCGATCGGGCCCGAGCCCGGACCGGTGCCGGGGCCGCGGCGCGACATCACACGATCGGCGAGGCCGTAGGCCAGAGCTTCCGGCGCCGCCAGGATCCGGTCGCGCTCGGTGTCGCGATGGACTTCCTCCTTGGTCTTGCCGGTATGGTACGCCAGGATCTCGTCCATGCGCTCGCGCATCATCCACATGTCCTTGGCATGGATCTCGATGTCGGACTGCTGCCCCTGCAGCCCCGACAGCCAGGGCTGGTGGATGAGGATGCGGCTGTTCGGGAGCAGCGTCCGCTTGCCCTTGGTTCCGGCGGCCATCAGCACTGCCGCCATCGACGCCGCCTGCCCGACGCAGTAGGTGGAGACGTCGGGCCTGATGTACTGCATGGTGTCGTAGACCGCTAGCCCGGCGCTGATCGAGCCCCCGGGAGAGTTGATGTAGAGAGAGATGTCCTTCTCCGGATTCTCGGCCTCGAGAAAGAGCATCTGGGCAATGATCAGGCTCGCCATGTCGTCGTCGATCGGCCGGCCCAGGAAGATGATGTTGTCCCGGAGCAGGCGCGAGTAGATGTCATACGCGCGCTCGCCCCGGCTCGTCTGCTCGACAACCATCGGGATCAGCATTCTCGGTCCATTCTCCTTCCGCTCTCGTTCCGCGGTCCTCGGTCCTGCTTCTATCCTAGTGCTTCTATCCTAGTCCTCATCGCCCCTGGCGGCCACGGCGCACGGCACAAAGGTCCGGCGCTCGGAGCTACCCCGCCGGTTCCGCCTGCGGGGTCACGGCCCCGGCCTTATGCTCGGGGGTGGTATCCGAATCGGCGCCGATGTCGGCGGGATGGGCGCCATCGGCGGCGGCGGCGGCGAGCTCGCCGGTGCCGGCGGGCGGCAACTCACCCAGCAGGTGCCGGATCGTCTTGTCGCGCCGCATCTGCTCCCGCAAGGGCTCCAGCCGGCCGTTCTCGTCGAGGGCCTTGCGCAGGGCCGGAGTGTTGGTCTTCTGCGCTCGCGCCAGGACCGCCAGGGCACGCTCGAACTCCTCGTCGGTCACCACCACCGGTTCGGCCTCGGCGACGGCGTCGAGCAGCAATCGGGAGTGCACCCGCCGTTCGGCCAGCGGCCGCATCTCCTCACGGATCCGCTGCCAATCGAGGCCCGCCTGCTCCGGCCGCACCCCGCGCCGGGAGAGGCTCTCGGCGTAATCGGCGGTCAGGTGCTCCACTTCGCGCTGCACCACGCCCTGCGGCAGCTCCATCGGATGGCGCTCCCGCAACTGGTCGAGCAGGGCCCGCTGGCGTTGTTCGGCGCGCTCCTCGATGCGGGCCTCGCGCAGGCGCCGGGAGACCAGCTCGCGCAGCTCGGTGAGCCCTCCCAACTCCGGGTTTACGCGCGCCGCGAGCTCATCGTCAAGGGCGGGCAGCTCGCGCTCCTTGACGGCGGTCACCTGTACCTTGAAACGCCGCGGCCCGGCGCCGGTTGCAGCGGCGTCCGCCTGCTGGCCGTCCGGGGGATCCGGCGGCGCGGTGCCCTCGCGGGTGAACGGCGCTTCCTGCCCCGCGGCAAGGCCCGAGACCGCCAGGGAGAGCTCCTCCCAGACGCGCTCGTCGCCGACCTCGAATTCCACCGGTTGCGGCTTGCCCGCCGCGTGGCCTGCCGGCTCGGCAGCAATGATCGCCGGGGTCGCCGGGGTCGCCGGGGTCGCCGCGGCTTCCGCGGTCGCCGGGGCCTCCGGGATGATCTGAGCGCTGACCAGGTCGCCGCGCGCCGCCGGGCGCTCGACCGGGACCCATTCGCCGAAGCGCACGCGCAGGTCGTCGAGCGCCTTGTCGACGTCGAGCTCGCCCGGCTCGATCTCAGGGTCGGGCAGCTGGAAATCGCGGATGTTGCGCAGCTCGACTTTGGGACGAGTCTCGACCGTGGCGACGAAGGTCAGCGGCCCGCCGGGCTCGAGATCGCGGACCTCGTCGACTTCCGGTGGCAGCAGCGGCTCGATCTCGCTTTCCGCTTGTGCCTGCCGCCAGTAGCGCGGCAGCAGGCGGTCGATCACCTCGCGCTCGATGTCTTTGGCAAAGCGCCGGCGGACCAGCTCGGACGGCACCTTGCCGCGGCGGAAGCCGGGGATCCGCACGCGCTGCCCGAACTCGCGGACGACGCGCTGGGTCTCGGCCTCCACCGCCGGCGCCGGCACCTCGACGGTGAGCTGCTTGCGCCAGGGGCCTACGTCCTGCATCGATAAGACCACGCTCATTGCGCTTTCCAGAACCCCCGGATTGGTGCGAAAGGGGGGACTCGAACCCCCAACCCGATCACTCGGGACTAGATCCTAAGTCTAGCGCGTATACCAGTTCCGCCACTTTCGCGATGAAGTCCTCCTCGCGGATCGACAGGAGGATGGAGTGAAATCGAAGGGAGTGGTGAGCCGCCTAGGAATCGAACCTAGAACCCGCAGATTAAGAGTCTGCTGCTCTGCCAATTGAGCTAGCGGCCCTTGTCGATCAGGATCATACCTCAAAGATACGGCCGGCTGGTAACAGCAGGGACATCCTGCCGAGCCGATCCCGGCGGTCGCCGGCCGCGATTAGTCCCTCTCTTTTTTCCCAGGTCCCCCCAACGCGCACCCCCTATCCGTTCATTCCCGCCCACTGCACCTTCGAAGCCTGCGAAAAGCATCTATCGGATCGCCCCCGCATCCCCTCGTTCCCCTTCCCACCCTCCGGGGGGAAGGGGACGCCCCCTCCCTTCCCCTCGTTAAGACACTTTCGTTCCCCCCCTCCGTCGTCAACCGCCCTGCACGAAATGCACCACCTCGAGCCGGTCGCCGGCGGCCAGGTGCGTGGCTGCGTAGGCGGCGCGCGGCACCAGCTCGCCATTGCGCTCCACCGCCACGGTACGCGGGTCGCGGCCGAGGCTGGTCACCAGATCGAGGACGGTCGCGTCCACGCGCACCTCGTGCGGCTCGCCGTTGAGCAGCAAGGCGAGCCGCCCGGACTCCGCCGCCCCTGGCTGCTGCTGCGGCGGCGCCGGCGGCTGCGGCATGCGGGTCCCGCCTTCGGCTCAGAGGAGGTGCTTGAGCTCGGCGCGCCCGATGGCGCTGACCGCGCTGATGATCAGGGCGGCGGTGCCGCGGTCGAGCGCCGGGATCTCGAAGCGCAGCGGCACGCCGCCGTGCTCGTCGGTGCGTCCCACCGCCAGCACGCGCGGCTCGGCGATCGTCGAGATCATGCGCACCGACACCTGAGCGCCGGCGATCGGCAAGCCGCTCTTGCTCGAGCTGGTGCGCAGCGCCAGGCTGGCGCGGCGGCCCAGGCCGAGGTCCGCCTCGCTCTCGAGCACCAGCACCAGCTGCTCTTGGGCGGCCTCGTTGGTGAGGTACTCGAGGATGACCTGATCGAGCGTGCGCTCGCCGGGCGGCGGCGGGATCGGCATGCCGCGGGGAGTGGGCACGCGGTTGCTGCCGCCGGCGGCAGGGCTCGCGCCGCTCCCGCCACCGGCGCCGGCCACCGACAGCGGCAGCGACCCGTCGCCGCCGGCAGGCACCGCCTCGAGCACCGGCATCGGCGAGGTCTTGGGGCGGCCGAGCGCCGCCAGCTTGGCGTCGAACTTGCCGTGGCGGATGGCGGCGATCATGGTCCGGTGCTGCTGGTCCATGAGCGCGATGATCTCCTTCTCGTCGCGCCCCTCCGCCAGCAGGTCCGCGTAGTTGGCGCGCTTGCTGGCAAGCACCTGGCCGCCGACGTAGACCAGGCTCTCGATGAAGGGATTGGCGGCTCCCTTATCCTCGGTCTGAACGTGGAAGACCACCTCTTCATGGCGGACGTCGGTGTTGTAACCAGTGATCATCGGGTACACGCGGACGATGGCAGTCGCAATCGGCGCTAAGGCGCGCTGGGGCGCGCTGGGGCGTCTTGATTCTACGAACAGAGTGTCTTGGAATCAAACGCCGCCGGGCGTACAATAAGAAGCGGCCCACCGAGCCTGCCCCACCCTACCCGGCCAGCGGCGGGGGAGCAGGCCGACAGGGTGGCCCGGGAAACCGGACCGCCTCCCGTGCTTGGAAAGGCGGGCCGCGAAGGACATCGGAAGGACATCGCCTTGCCCTTCGCAGAGCTCTTTCTCGGTGTGGCTCGAGCTGGATGCGCCCCCTGGCGCCGACTGGCGCCGATAGCTTGCGATCGATCGCGCGGGGGATCGCGAGGGACCCATGAGCCACCACCCAGAGACAGCCACAGCCGGACGCCCCCCCTCTCCAGGTCTGCGCATTCTCTCCGAGCCGGTACGGCCCGAGCGATTCACGCCGCTCTCCGAGCCGTCCCTGCGATCCTGGCCTGCCGTGGGAAGCGCCACGCTCCCAGCGCCGGCAGGGGAGGCGGCGCGCCTGCCGCACTCCCACCGGTTGACCGACGCTTTCGGCAGGCAGCTGACCTACCTGCGGGTGTCCGTCACCGACCGCTGCAACTTGCGCTGCACCTACTGCCTGCCCGAGGACGCCGACTTTCCCTTCGGGGACCGCGATCTCCTGCGTCCGGAGGAGATCGAGGCGATGGTCGGCGCCCTGGTGCGCCTGGGCATCCGCCGGGTGCGGCTGACCGGCGGCGAGCCGCTGGTGCGCAAGGACATCCTGGAGATCGCGCGCCGCGTCAAGGCGCTGCCGGGCGTCGAGAATCTGGCGCTGTCCACCAACGGCACCGAGCTGGCGCGCCTCGCGGAACCGCTGCGCGCGGCGGGCGTCGACCGCGTCAACATCAGCCTCGACAGCCTCGATGCCGAGCGTTTCCGCGCCATCACCAGGCGGGGCAGCCTCGAAGCGGTGTGGAACGGCGTCGAGGCGGCGTTGGCGGCCGGGTTCTCGCCGGTCAAGCTCAACGCCGTGCTGCTGTCGCGCCAGAACCTCGACGACGTGGACCGGCTGGTCGAGCTCACCCTCAACCGCCCGCTCTCAGTGCGCTTCATCGAGATGATGCCGACCGCCAGCAACCGCCACCTGCAACCCGACGAGTACGTCTCGAGCGACGTGGTCAAGCAGAGGATCGAAGAGCGCTTCGGCCAGCTCCTGCCGCTCGATCCGCGGCACGCCGCGGCCGGGCCGCGAACCGGACCCGCCGCCACCTACCAGCTCGCCGGCGCCCAGGGAGCCGTGGGCTTCATCACCCCCCTTTCCCACACCTTCTGCGCCGACTGCAACCGCCTGCGCCTGACCGCGAGAGGCGAGCTCCGCCTCTGCCTGTTCGCCGACCGCGTCTTCCCCCTGCGCCAGCTGCTGGAACCGTCCGGTCCAGCGAGCCCGGAATCCGCCGCGGCCCTGGAAGCCGAGATCCTGCGCGTCCTCCAGGACAAGCCCGCCGAGCACATGCTGGCCAGGGGCGACTACGGCAACCTCGTCAGCTTCATGGAAATCGGCGGTTAGCCTTCGGGGAATCCCCCCGGCGGGCCTCTGGGGGGCAGCGGATGTCCCCCCTGGCCTCCGATGGGCGAGGGTTTTGAGCGGGGAGGGCGGAGGACTGCGCGGCTCGCCCAAAGGAGGTCAGAGGGAACATCCGCCGCCCTCGGACCTGCCTCCGCCCCTGCGGCCACAAGGCTCTTCGGCCCGTCGTTGACTCACCCGGCACGACCGAGCGAGGCTACCCGGGAGGGAGTAGAATGCGGAGCGGCGACGTTCTGCTGAGCGACGTCCTGCCGCGGGTTCACCGCGCAATCAACCTGAATGTAAGCACGAGGAGATGAGCATGGCTCAAACTACCGAGGTCAGCCAGGCCACCGAGGTCGCGCAGCCGGCGGCGGCGAAAGCCCCCGAGCGCACCCTGGTCCGTTACGAGGTCCGCGAGGGTGTCGCCTACCTGACCCTCGACGATCCACCCGCCAACACCTACACCCACGAGATGATGCGGCAGCTCGACGCCGCCATCCTCGAAGCCCGTTTCGACGCCGGCGTCCACGTCTTGGTGCTCATCGGCCGCGGCGAGAAATTCTTCTGCGCCGGCGCCAACATCCAGATGCTGTCCGAGGCGGAACCGAACTTCAAGTACTACTTCTGCCTCCACGCCAACGAGACCTTGAACCGCCTCGAGCAGACCCCGAAGCTGGTCATCGCCGCCCTCAACGGCCACACCGTCGGCGGCGGCCTCGAGATCGCCATGGCGGCGGACCTCCGCATCGCCAAGCGCAATGCCGGCAAGCTCGGCCTGCCGGAGATCAATCTGGGCGTCCTGCCCGGCACCGGCGGCACCCAGCGCCTGGCGCGCCTGGTCGGCAAGTCGCGCGCCATCGAGCTGATGACCACCGGCCGCCTGATCTCCTTCGAGGAAGGCGAGAAGCTGGACATCGTCAACCAGATCCTCGAGCCCGAGGACTTCGCCGGCCAGATCCACGCCTACGCCCGCCAGTTCTGCCCGCCCGGCCGCGCCGCCAAAGCGGTGGGACGCATCAAGCGTTCCGTGCAATCGGGTGCCGAGGTGCCGTTCGAGAGCGGCCTGGCGATCGAGCGCGAGCTGCAGCAGCAGCTGTTCGAGAGCAAGGACGCGCGCGAGGGCCTGGACGCCTACGTCGGCAAGCGCCAGCCGCAGTTCAAGGGGGTGTGACGATGACCGCGGTGCAGGAAACGGCCGACCTGGCCGCGAAGGGAGGCGCCGCGCGGCTGCCGCCGCCGGCCCTGTTCATCGGCGGCCGCTGGGTCGAGCCCGAGGGCGGGCACACCTTCCCAACCGAGAACCCGGCCACCGAGGAGGTCCTCTGCCAGGTGGCGTCGGCGTCCGCCGCCGACGCCGGGCGCGCGGTGGCGGCGGCCGCTGAAGCCCTGAACGGCGACTGGGGACAGAAGATGTCGGCCCGCGACCGCGGCCGGCTGCTCTACAAGATCGCCGACGCGCTGGAAGCGCGCATCGACGAGTTCGCGCTGGCCGAGACGCTCGACAACGGCAAGCCGATCTTCGAGTCACGCTACGTCGACCTGCCGACCTCCATCGACGCGCTACGCTACTTCGCCGGCTGGGCCGACAAGATCACCGGCGACACGCTGCCGGTGTCCGGCCCGTTCGTGCTCGCCTACACCCTGCGCGAACCGGTCGGGGTCGTCGCCGCCATCACGCCGTGGAACTTCCCGCTCATCCAGGCGCTGTGGAAGATCTCGGCGGCGCTGGCCTGCGGCAACACCGTGGTGCACAAGCCGGCCTCCTACACGCCGCTGACGGCGCTCAAGTTCGCCGAGCTGGCGGTCGAAGCGGGCCTGCCGCCGGGCGTCCTCAACGTGGTCCCGGGCGGCGGAGCGGCGGTCGGCAACGCCCTCGTCCAGCACCCGAAGGTGGCCAAGATCACCTTCACCGGCTCGACCGAGGTCGGGCGCGACATCATGCGCGGCGCCGCCGACACCATCAAGCGCGTCACCCTCGAGCTGGGCGGCAAGTCGCCGAACATCGTCTTCGCCGACGCCGACCTGGATGCCGCGGTCAAGGGGGCCTACAACGGCATCTTCTACGGCAAGGGCGAGGTCTGCGCCGCCGGCTCGCGGCTGTTCGTCGAGGAGAAGGTCCATGACGAGCTGGTCGAGCGCCTGGTGGAGCGCACCCGCCGCCTGGTCCCGGGCGATCCGCTCGATCCCAAGACGCGCCTCGGCGCGCTGGTGTCGGCCAAGCAGCGCGAGAGCGTGCTGGGCTACGTCGAGACCGGCCGCCGCGAGGGTGCGCGGGTCGCTCACGGCGGCGAGCCGGCGACCGTCAACGGCAAGGGCTGGTTCATGCAGCCGACCGTCCTCGACGGGGTGAACAACCAGATGACGGTGGCGCAGGAGGAGATCTTCGGACCGGTGCTGGTGGTGATCCCGTTCCGCGACGTCAAGGACGCGGTGGAAATGGCCAACGCCAACATCTACGGCCTCGCCGCCGGCGTCTGGACCCGCGACATCGGCAAGGCGCACCAGGTGGCGCGCCAGGTGCAGGCGGGCACGGTGTGGATCAACCAGTACAACTGGTACGACTCGGGCGCCCCCTTCGGCGGCTACAAGCAGAGCGGCTTCGGCCGCGAGCTGGGCAGGCAGGCGCTCGAGTCCTACACCGAGACGAAATCGGTCTACGTCGGCAGGTAGGCCTGACCCCGAGCATTGCCTGGATCGCGAGAACCGCGTGTCTCCGAGCCGCTCCAGCCCCGTCTTCCCGCGCTCTCCCGGCGACGTCGTGCTGGCGGCGCCGGTGCGGACGCCGATCGGCAAGTTCGGCGGCGCGCTGGCGCCGCTGTCGGCTGCCGATCTCGGCGCCGCCGCCGCCGCCGCCGCCCTGTCGCGGTCAGGTCTGGCCCCCGGCCGCGCCGATCTCGTCGACCAGGTGATCTTTGGCCATGCCCGCCAGGCCGGCGGCGGCCCGAACACCGCGCGCCAGATCGCTCACCGCGCCGGGGTGCCGGACGACCGTCCCGCCTTCACCGTCAACCAGGCCTGCGGCTCGGGTTTGCAGGCCGTCCTCTGCGCCGCACGCGCTATTCGCCTGGGCGAGGCGCGGGTGGTCCTGGCGGGCGGCACCGAGAGCATGTCGAACACCCCTTACCTGCTGCCGCGCGCGCGTTGGGGGTATCGCCTCGGGCACGCCGAGATCGTCGACGGCATGTACCGCGATGGCTTCGACGACCCCCTCTCCGGGTTGGTGATGGGCGAGACCGCCGAGGAGCTGGCGGTCGAGGCGGGCGTCGATCGCGGCGCCGCCGATGCCTACGCGGTGCGCAGCCAGGAGCGCTGCGCGCGGGCGCGCGCCGCCGGCCGCTTTGACGACGAGATCGTGCCCGTCGAGGTGGCCGGCAAGAGGGGCGCCGGTCCGCCGGTCGTCGTCGATCGCGACGAGCATCCGCGCGACGGCGTCACCATGGAGGCGCTGGCGCGCATGACGCCGGTCTTCCGGCAGGGAGGCACGGTCACCGCCGCCAACGCCTCGGGGATCACCGACGGGGCGGCCGCGCTGATCGTCGCGTCGCGGCAGGCCGCCGCCGAGCTTGGCCTGCCGGTGGCCGCCCGGCTGATCGGCTGGGAGGTGGTTGGCGTCGAGCCGCGGATCATGGGCATCGGTCCGGTGCCCGCGGTGCGGCGGCTGCTCGGGCGCAACGGCCGCGCGCTCGGCGGGCGGCTGCCGATCAACGGGCTCGACGCCCCGCTGCCGGCGGGTGCGATCGACGCGATCGACGCCATCGAGCTCAACGAGGCGTTCGCGTCGCAGGTGCTGGCCTGCCTGGCCGGGCTCGACCTGCCCGCCGACAGCGAGCGCGTCAACCCGGACGGCGGCGCCATCGCCCTCGGCCATCCCATCGGCGCCACCGGCGCCCGTATCCTCGTCACCCTGCTGCACGGGCTCGCGGCGCGGCGGCAGCGGCTCGGCATCGCCACCCTCTGCGTCTCCGGCGGCATGGGCCTGGCGGCGCTCGTCGAGCGCGAAGACCACCAAGAGGCGGGCGAGCGCGGGGCGCCGGCGCGATGACTCCTCCGGCGAGCGGCGCGCATGGCGCGACCGGCGCCGTGCTGGTTTCGGCGTCCACTGCCGAGAAGGCCGCGCCCTACGTTGCGGCGCTCATCGCCGCCGGCGTGCCGGGTGAGGTAATCCGCGTGGTCATGCCGGCCGGCGCTCCCTCGAGCCCCGCTGGCGGCGGCGCCGGCGCAGCGACGCCGGCCGCGCCGCTCCCTGGCAGCGCCCCCGCTACCATCGTCGGTCCCTCGACGCTTGCGGCGGATGTCGCCGAGCTCACCGCCGGCGCCGCCGGCCTGATGCTCTGCGGCGGCGGCGACGTGGACCCGAGACGCTACGGCGAGGAGCCGCTGCCGGGCGCCGGCGTCGAGCCACTGCCGGAGCGCGACGCGCTCGAGTGGGAGCTGCTGTCGGCGGCGCGCGACCGGCGGCTGCCGGTCTGGGCGATCTGCCGCGGCTTCCAGGTGCTCAACGTGTTCTTCGGCGGCTCCCTGTGGCAGGACCTGCCGCTGCAACGGCAGGCGACGAGTGCCGAGACCGGCGGCAGCCCGAGCAGCGGCGCAGCGGCGGCGGTGGTGCACGATCCCGATGGGCCGCCCGACCTCCTGATACATGCGGTCCGCGTGCTCGCGCCAGAAGCACCGATCGGCGAGCGGCTGGCGGCCACCGGACCGGCGCCGCAGGTCAACAGCCGTCACCACCAGGGCGTCCGGCGGCTTGGCGAGGGACTGCTGGCGGTCGCGGCGGCGGAGGACGGTCTGATTGAAGCCGCGGTCCTCGCCGGCGGATTCGGCGGCGGGCGTGGCGCGGAAGGCGCGGAAGGCGTCAGCGGCGACGGCTGGTGGGTGCGCGGCGTCGAGTGGCATCCCGAGAACCTGCTCGCCCTGCCGGAGCAGCTGGCGCTCTGGCACGATTTCGCGGCGGCTCTCCGGATCGCGGCCGGCGCCCCCATCTAGAGTCAAACATGCAGACGATCTCCTACGCGCGCGACGGCCGGACGGGCACCCTGACCCTCGACCGGCCGCCGCTCAACGTCCTCGACGTGGCGGCGCTGACGGCGCTGCGCGACGCGGTCGGCGAGCTCGCGCACGATCGCGAGCTGGCGGTGGTGTTCGTGCGCGGCGCCGGCGGGCGCGCCTTCTCGGCCGGCACCGCCATCCAGGACCACACTCCGGACCGCGTGCCGGCGATGCTCGCCGCGCTTCGCGAGACCGTCGTGGCGCTGCGCGCGCTGCCGGCGATCACCGTCGCGGCGGTGGGCGGCCACTGCCTGGGAGGCGGCATGGAGCTCGCCATGGCCTGCGACCTGGTGATCGCCACCGAAGACTCGCGTTTCGGCCAGCCCGAAGTCGACCTCGGCTGCTTCCCGCCGGTGGCGGCGGCGCTCTATCCGGCGCGGCTCGGCCCCGGCCGCGCGCTGGAGCTGCTGGCCGGCGGCCAGCCGGTCACCGCCGGACGCGCTGCCGAGCTCGGTCTGGTCCAGCGACTGCTCCCTGCCGGCCGCCTCGACGACGGCTGCGCCCGTCTCGCCGCGGAGCTGGGAGGCAAGAGCGCGCCGGTGCTGCGGCTGATCAAACGCGCGGTCGCCGCCGGCCGCGACCTGCCCTTCGCCGAGGCAATGGCCGCCACCGAGCGCCTCTACCTCGACGGGCTGACCGAAGTCGCCGACATGAGCGAGGGTGTCGCCGCCTTCCTCGAGAAGCGGCGGCCGGAGTGGCGGCACCGGTGAACCGGCGGCTGGCCGGTGGTGGAAGATGCGCCGTGCGATCGCGCGCCCGATATCGCAGAGACGACCACAAGGAGAGAGCCGATGGCTGAGACGATCCTCTTGGAGCGGGAGGGCAGGGTGGCGATCCTGACCGTCAACCGCCCGGACAAGATGAATGCCTTGAACGAGCAGGTGCGCACCGACGTGCTGGCCGCCCTGGCCGAGGTCGAGAACGACGACGGTGTCGGGGTGGTGGTGATCACCGGCGCGGGCGAGAAGTCCTTCATCGCCGGGGCCGACATCGGCGAGTTCGCCGGCCGCACGCCGTTCGATCAGCGCCACGCCATGCGCAGCCCGCGCATCTTCGACGTGATGGCCGCCTTCCCCAAGCCGGTGATCGCGATGATCAACGGCTTCTGCCTCGGCGGCGGCTGCGAGCTGGCCATGTCCTGCGACCTGCGCATCGCCTCGGAGAAGGCCCGCTTCGGCCAGCCGGAGATCAACCTCGGACTGATCCCCGGCGGCGGCGGCACCCAGCGCCTGTCGCGCCTGGTCGGCATCGGCCATGCGATGCGCCTGGTGCTGACCGGCGACATGATCGGCGCCGGCGAGGCCCACGAGATCGGCCTGGTCGAGATGGTGGTGGCGCACGACGAGCTGCGCGCCCGCACCCTCGAGCTGGCGGCGAAGATCGCCGGCAAGAGCCCGCTGACGGTGCGTATCGCCAAGGAGGCCATCCGCGCCGGCCAGCGGCTGTCGATCGACGACGGCATCCTCTATGAGCGCGATCTCTTCTGCCTCTGCTTCTCCTCGGCCGACAAGGAAGAGGGGGTCAAGGCCTTCCTCGAGAAGCGTCCCGCGCACTGGCAGGGCAAGTGAGCATGGACGACCTGCTGGCGCTGCGGCGCGAGTTTCCGATCCTCGAGCGCACGACCTACCTGATCAGCAACTCGCTCGGCGCGATGCCGCGCGGCGTCCGCGACGAGCTCGCCACCTTCGCCAGCCAGTGGGAGGAGCGGGGCGTGCGCGCCTGGAACGAGGGGTGGTGGGAGATGTCCGCCACGACCGGCGACCTGCTGGCGCCGCTGCTCGGCGTCGGCACGGGCGAGATCGCGATGCACCAGAACGTCTCGGTCGCGGCGGCGGTCTTCTTCTCGTGCTTCGACTATCCGCCCGAGCGCAACCGCATCGTCTATACCGAGCTCAACTTCCCGAACGTGATGTACCTCGCCGAGGGCGAGCGGCGCCGGGGCGCGGAGATCGTGGTGGTGCCCTCCGACGACGGCATCGGTGTGCCGACCGAGCGGCTGCTGGCCGCCATCGACGAGCGCACGCGGCTGGTGCCGGTCTCCCATACCCTATTCCGCAGCGCTTTCGTCCAGGACGCGGCTGCCATCGCCCGCCGCTGCCACGAGGTCGGAGCGGTGCTGCTGCTCGACGTCTATCAGTCGGCCGGCGTGCTGCCTCTCGAGCTCGCCGCCTGGGGCGTCGACGCCGCGGTCGGCGGCTCGGTCAAATGGCTCTGCGGCGGCCCCGGCGCCGGCTTCCTATGGGTCCGGCCGGCGCTGGCGCGGGAGCTGCGGCCGGCGCTCACCGGCTGGCAGGCGGACGAGGAGCCGTTCGCCTTCCGCACCGGTCCCATCCGGCTGGCCGAAACCCCGTGGCGCTTCCTCAACGGCACGCCCAACATCCCCGCCCTCTTCTCCTGCCGCGCCGGCTACCGCATCGTCGCCGGCCTGGGCTCCCGCCGGATCCGCGAGCGCTCGCTGCAGCTCACCACGCATCTGATGGGGGCCGCGGAGGAGGCCGGCTTCGAGGTGCGGACGCCGCGCGAGCCGGCGCGGCGGGCCGGCACGGTCTCGGTGTGGCACGAGCAGGCGGAGCGGCTTTCCCAGGAGCTGCTGCGGCGCGAGATCATGTGCGATTACCGGCCGCGCGCGGGTATCCGGCTGTCGCCCCATTTCTACAACACCGAGCAGGAGTGCGACCACGCCATCGCCACCCTGAAGGAGCTGGCGGAGGGGCACTAGACGAAACTCCCTTGACGAGAGGCGAGGGAGGGGGCGTCCCCTTCCCCCCGGAGGGTGGGGATCGAGGGGATGGGGGGAGATCCGATAGATCCTGCACGTAGGGCTCCCACGGTCTGTGCGCCACCCGGTTTCATAGCTCGGGATCGCCGCAGGCGGTGGGAATGTAATCGTTGACACGATTTCGGCACCTCAACGCACATCTCTAGTAGAGATTGGTCTGCCCCGGCGTTGCGCCGAGCGATGTTCCGTAGACCGGTCCCCTCGTTGCGTCTTGACGTATCTGGTGGGGGTGTCAGGGGTTGAGCTTACGCTTCAAGGGCTTTCTCGCGTCGGCCACGGCGGTCTCGGCGAGCCTGGTGGCGATCATCGCGTTGCTCGGACGCAGGATCGAACCGCGTCTCGAGGAGGTGCTGCTCGCCGGACTCTGCGCCACCCTGCTTGCGTCGCTGGCCACCTGGCTGGCGGTGGAGCGCATCTCGGTGCCGCTGCGCCGCCTGTCCGAGGCGATGTCGGCGATGGCCAGGACCGGTGACCTCGGCCGCTCCGAGAGCGCCTTCCGCAGCTCCGGCAGCGGCAACCGCGACGTGCGCCTCATCGAGGAGACCTTCCGTGCGTTGCTGGTGTCGCTCGAGGAGTCCCAGCGGGCCCGGGAGCGCTCCTACGTGGAAGCGGTCGGCGCGGTGGTCACCGCCGCGGACGCGCGCGACCATGAGACCACCGGCCACTCGTTCCGCGTCGCCCTGTACGCCCTGGCGCTGGCACGCTCGCTCGGGCTGCCCGCCGAGCAGCTGAAGGCGATCGAGTGGGGCGCCCTGCTCCACGACGTCGGCAAGATGGCGGTTCCCGACGGCGTGCTGCGCAAGCCGGGTCCGCTCACCGCCAACGAGTGGCACATCATGAAGCAGCATCCCACCTGGGGCTTCGACATGCTGGCCGAGGTCAGCTTCCTGCAGCCTGCCGCCATCGAGATCGTCTACAGCCATCACGAGCGGTGGGACGGCCAGGGCTACCCGCGCGGGCTCGGCGGCGATCAGATCCCGCTGGCCGCCAGGGTCTTCGCGGTGGTCGATACCTACGACGCCATCACCTCCGACCGCCCCTACCGGCGCGCCCGCTCCCACGCCGCCGCGATGGCCGAGCTGCAGCGGGTCGCCGGCCAGCAGCTGGACCCGGAGATGGTGAAAGCCTTCGCCAGTCTCTCCGAGCTCGAGCTGCGCCAGCTCACCGAACGCTGCCGCAACGTCCACCCGGGCCTCAGCCTCCCCGAAGACCTCCTCGATTCGCTCACCGATCCTGCCGCCGAAGCGCTGCAGGGGTAGCGCGCCTCCGGGGTACCCCTCCCGGCCGGGCCGCGGGGCGGCGGAGTCTCCCGGCCTCCTTTTGGGCGAGGCACTGCAGTCCTCCACCTCCCTTGCCCTCACCCTCGCCCAAAAGGAGGCCGGGAGACTCCGCCGCCCCGCGGTCCTCCGTCCTCCCTCTCCGGCTTAGTTGGCGCCGCCCCGTGGGCGATCTTCGAAGCATGAAACGGCGCTCTGGTCCGAGTAGAGTGTGTCAGCAGGAGGGAGGAGTTTCTTTCTAGTCTTAGTTAGTGGCTCTCCGGTGCCCCTTTTTCTCGGCGGGCTACTACTTGGAGGGGAAGGGCCGGCGCCGAATGGCCTCCTCTTCGATGACGGTCATGGCCCCCTCGAGTCGTTGACCCTGAGCCTCGACTACCTCTGCGACTCGACTCGCCTTCTGCTTCGAATCGGATCGCGACATGCGGATCAGGAGGACTCCGACGCTAGCCGAGCGCTGAAGAAAGGTCAGCTCGGCGAAGTCCTTGTCGTTGGTAAGCAGCATGCGCTGTTCATCGACCGAGCGCGCCAGCACCTGGCGGTCGCGAATTCCGGCCTCGGCTGGAACCGTAGCCACGTCGTGGCCCGCTCCACGGAGGGCCTCCACCACCGAGGCTTCAAGGTTCTCGTCTGCGAGGAATCTCATCCCCGGCCGCGGAAGCGTGGGATGAACTCGTCGGTGCCGATGGCGTGGCGCGCGTAGGCGACCGCAGCCAGGACATCGTCCCGGGTCAGTCGAGGATACTCGGACAGGATCTCCTCGATCGGGCAGCCGGCGGCAAGCTTTTCCAGAATGATCTCGACGGTGATCCGGGTGCCTCGGATAACCGGCTTGCCGAGCATGACATCGGGATCAATTTCGATTCGGTCCAGTGGCCCTGCCAACATCGCCGTCTCCAGTCAGGCTCAGGCCGGCCAAGCTCGTCACTATCCGCACGAAGGAGAGCCAGCCGGGGCGCCGGCTCCTGGCCGGCACTTCCACAGCATAGCGCCGGTGGCTAGGAATCCGAATGGAAGCCCGCCGAGTAGTGGAAGTCTTCCGGGACCGCTGCACAGAGGTCAATCGCTTCGAGTGGATCGACTTCGACGCTGTGGTTGCCTTCAGGCCGCTCTAGCTTTACGGCGCCGCCTCACCCTCAGGTCCCCGGTGGCTAGCCTACGGGATGCCGTAGCGGCGGCGCTTCTCCCATAGGGCTTTGCGGCTGATGCCCAGGAGGCTGGCGGCTCGGGCCTGGTGGCCTCTGGTGAAGGCCAGGGCTTCGCGGATCTTCTCTTGTTCTACCTCGACCAGCGGCCGCGGGGGGCGGGGCGTGGATCCGGCCGGCAGGGCGAGGTCGGGCGGCGGCGGCGGATCGATCACGTCGGCGAGAGGGGCCGCCGAGCGTTCCGCGGCGAGCGCGGGACGGGCTGCGGAGAGGATCAGGCCGCGCTCGAGGACGTTCCTCAGCTGCCGCAGGTTGCCGGGCCAGGGATGGTCGCGCATCCAGGCGCGGGCAGCCGGCGCGAGCGCGAGACCTGGACGGCCGAACCGCTCGCCCAGGTCGGCCAGCATGTCGTCGAGGAGGGCCGGCAGGTCCGCCTCGCGGTCTCGCAACGGCGGCAGCCGGAAGGCGACCACCTCGAGGCGGTAATAGAGGTCGGACCGGAAGGCGCCGCGCGCCATCCGGGCGGTGAGATCCTCCGGGCCGACGGCGATGAAACGGACGTCGGCCGCGGCTTCTTCGCCTCCCAGCGGCACGTAGCACCGCTCCGCCAGCAGGCGCAGCAGCTTGGGCTGGCTGGCGAGCGGCAGCTCCTCGACGTGGTCGAGCACCAGGGTGCCCCCGGCGGCCCTCGCCACGCGCCCCTCGCCGGCGGCGGCCGCGCCGGTGAACGCTCCGGGGCGGTAGCCGAAGAACTCGCTTTCGAAGAGCGCGCTGGGCACGGCGCCCGGGTCCACCTCGACCAGCGGCCCCGCCGCCCGCCGGCTGGCGGCGTGCAGCGCGCGCGCCAGGCTAGACCTGCCGGTGCCGGGTTCTCCCAGGATCAGCACCGGCGCGTCGGTGGCAGCCGCGTTCGCGACGCCGCGCAAGGCCGCGGCCAGCGCCGGATAGTCGCGCAGCAACCGCGCCAATTGCAGCGGGCCAGCCTGCGGG
>Ga0209118_1000186_pt1 | contig 40640 bp, 26 predicted proteins | sample BlaSpr_A8_Ref_M1_FD_187988 | JGI IMG/M metagenome (GOLD analysis project Ga0209118, IMG submission 187988) | Forest soil microbial communities from Thunder Bay, Ontario, Canada - Black Spruce, Ontario site 2_A8_Ref_M1 (SPAdes) (version 2) | ecosystem: Environmental > Terrestrial > Soil > Boreal... | reverse complement strand
TGCGGGGGAATCGTGTTCCGGCTCACGCCCGGCCCCGACGGCGGCTGGAAAGAGACCATATTGTACGGCTTCAAGGGAGGCGCCGCCGGCTTCGAGCCCGGAGCCGGGGTAGTCATGGACAAATCCGGCAACCTCTATGGCACTACAGTCTACGGCGGTTCCGGCTGCGACTGCGGAGTGGTTTATAAGCTGGCACCCACCGCAACCGGCAAATGGAAATACACGGTTCTGCATACTTTCACCGGCTCCGACGGCGCCCAGCCCGACGCCAACCTCATCCTCGACGATAAGGGAAATCTTTATGGCACCACCGCTACCGGCGGCGCCAGCGGTGCCGGCGTGGTCTTCGAACTCACCCCGTAGCTTTGTCGCGGTCCCCGACCGCCGCGCTCCGCGGAATTCAGGACCTAATCCACCGCAGCGCGCTTTCTCCTTGACCGCATTTTTCCAATCAGATAATCTATGGTATAGAACATTATCCATTGGATAATGTCCGATCTTTGACAATCCGACCCAGACAATTGCGCGGTTGGTCTCGGCCGCGCTCCGAAATGCCGAGCCCGCCCGCCCCAGCAACCCTGATGAGCGGCCGATTTCCTCCTTGTCCAGTTCCAAGCCCAGTGCCGAACCCAGTGCCAAAATGGACCGCGAGTCTGGTGCGTACCCGCCGGCAACTCCCATGTTGTCTAGATTTTGCGTGTAACTCCTGTAAACTCAAAGATCTAGCACATAGTGAGAAATTAGGTCCTTTGTTTTCTAGATTTTGCACACGATAGGGGGAGGGGGGTACCCGGTACTAAACAGTAACCTTTGTCCCAATATGGGAAACCACAAGGGTTCACTGCGACACTTTCTGTGGAGCCTTGCTCCTTCTGGACGGACGGAACGCCCGTCTTTCCGCGATTGGGATCGGCGCCAGCCTGGTCTCCCGCTTTGAACCTGCGGAAAGAAGCCACGCAAGCGGCCAGAACAGGTTGAAGACTCGGGATGGCTCACAAGTATGGCGCGATCATGAATGCAGTGAATTACAATGCATCCATTGAGCCCTGAGTCGCAATCTTAGATACAGGAGGATGAATACGGACGACGGAGTTTGGCGTTGTGCTCGTTAGGTTCGAGCATCCGTGCGAGATCTGTTGCGCCCTGGTCAGTGCGCGCTTTGATCTCAACCCCTATGCGCTCAACCTACTTTCGGATGGCGGCTCCGGCTGCGATGTTTTTCCTGCTGCTACTGGGAGCGGGCGCGGGGCAAACTACAACGCTCATCGGCCTGGATCAGGCCATCGATCTGGCATTGGCGCACAATCATGCTCTCAAAGCCACGCGGACTCTGATCTTTCAAAACCAGGCGCAGGAGATCACCGCGAATCTGCGTCCCAACCCAGTCTTCGCAGCCGATTCCCAATTCATTCCCATTTTTAGTCCCGCTGATTTTTCCATCGACGATCTGAACCTGACCCAGCAGTTCGACCTTGGGATTTCGTATCTGTTTGAGCGCGGCCACAAACGGCAGCGGCGCCTGCAAGCCGCCCGCGATCAGACGGCGGTCACCCGCGCGCAAATCACGGACGCCGAGCGCACGCTCGCCTTCAACGTGGGACAACAGTTCGTCAGCGTTCTGCTGGCCGAATCGACTCTGCAGTTCGCCCAGCAGGATTTGAAAGGCTTCCAGGATACGGTCGATATTGCCCAAGCGCAGTTCAATTCGGGTTTTATCAGCGAAGGCGATTACCTCAAAATCAAGCTCCAGCTTCTGCAGTTTCAAACCGACGTGTCCTCCGCCCGCCTCGCGAAGGCACAAGCGCTTGTCGGCTTGAGGCAACAGCTTGGCTACGACGCGGTGCCGGCCAATTACGACGTCATTGGAGATTTGGCGTATCAGCCGCTCAAAGCGAACCTTGAGGATTTGCAGGCGAAGGCGCTCCGGGAGCGTCCCGATTTCCGGGCCGCCCTTCTTGGCGTAACCGCCGCCCAGAGCCAGATCCGGCTGGCCAAAGCCAACGCCAAAGTCGATGTCAACGGCACCTACGACTTCACCCACACCTCGGGGCAGAATTCCGCTTCAATCTTCGCCGGTTTCGAGCTGCCCATTTTCAATCGCAACCAAGGCGAGATCGCCCGCACTGGCTACGCTCTTACGCAGGCCCAGGAATCGCAGCAATCGGCCAGCGATACGGTGCTGTCGGATGTTGCCAATGCCTATGAAGCGGTCCGGAGCAACGACGAAGTAGTCCAACTTTACGTTTCCGGATATCTGAAACAGGCGCAAGACTCGCGCGACATCAGCGAGTACGCCTACAAGCGCGGCGCCGCCAGCCTGCTCGATTTCCTGGACGCTGAACGGAGCTACCGGGCTACTCAGTTGGCGTACCGCCAGGCTCTGGGTTCTTACATGACGGCGATCGAGCAACTGAAGGAAGCGACAGGAACGAGGAACCTGCCATGAAAATGCGCGAGAACAGAACGCGCGAAAACGCGATGCATGAAGATCGCCGACGCCATGCGCGCTGGCGGTTGTCCGCTTCATTCATGATCCTATCCGCGATGATGGTGCTAGCAGGCTGCGAAGGATCGAAATCGGATGCCGCCAACAATCACGGCGCTAACGATCCGAACCATCCCGAACTCTTTGCCATCCCACAGAACCAGATGTCCCATGTGCAGGTGGTAACGGTTCAGCCTACAACCCTGACTCGTTCTCTGCGCCTAACCGGAGCGGTGGCGTACAACAATTTTCGTACTACCCCCGTAATCACCCAGGTGAGCGGTCCGGTGAGCCGCATCGTGGTGGTTCCCGGCGAGAAAGTGCACAAGGGCCAGCCCATGTTGTACGTGGCCAGTCCGGACTATTCTCAACTCCGCACCAACTATCTGAAGGCCAAGAATGCCTACTCACTGGCACAAAAAACCAACGCGCGAGCGCAAGATTTGTACCAGCATCATGCGATTGCGGTGAAGGATGTGGAGCAGGCGGAATCCGCCGAAGTGCAGGCTGGCGGCGATTTGGCTGCGGTTGAAGCCGCGCTGAAAGTAATGGGGATTAGCGATCCTGATGCCCTGATGAAAGCCCCTCCTTCTTTTGAAGTTCCAGTGCTGGCGCCCATTGGCGGCGAAGTGGTCGAACAGTTGGTCTCCGTGGGGCAACTCCTCCAGCCCGGCACTACGCAGTGCTTCACCATTTCCGACATCAGCACGGTGTGGGTGCTGGTGAATGTTTATCAAAAAGATTTGCCCTACGTGCGAATCGGAGATCCAGTTGCCATTCAGACGGATACATATCCGGACGTCTTCCACGGCCGCATTTCCTACGTCGCAGCTTCACTCGATCCGAGTACCCGGACGTTACAAGCGCGTATTGAGACCGCGAATCCCGGCGAGAAGCTGAAAAAGGACATCTACGTAACCGCAACCGTGCAGGCGGGAACAATTGAGAACGCGATTGCAGTGCCGGACTCCGCAGTTCTGCGCGACAGCGAAAATCAGCCATTTGTTTATACCGAGGTATCTCCCAATCAGTTCGGGAGACGCCCGGTAACTCTTGGGGAAAGCCTGCAGGGACAGACCCAGATCACCGCCGGTCTGCAGCCCGGGGACCGGCTTATCGGCGATGGCAGCTTGTTCCTGCAGTTCGCGAACTCGCTGCAACGCTAGAGCAGTGGGGGCAAGCCTTCAGAGGCTGCGGAAGAAATCGGATTTCGTATCAGGGTATGCCTTCAGGCATACCGCAAAGCGCCAGAAATCGGTTCGGCTTCAGCCGCTGGGGTTCGTAAGCCGCAAAGGCATTTACGAAACGAGCACTACGCAGTATCGCGAAACGATCAAGGAGAAGTGGCCACCAAATCTAAATGATCCACCGAATCGTCCAAGCGGCGTTGCGACAGCGGTTTTTGGTGCTGATGCTGACCGGTTTCATTACGATCGGCGGAATCCTGTCGTTCCAGCGCATGCCCGTGGACGCCTATCCCGACCTCGCGCCTCCGCAGGTCGAAATCATCACCCAATGGCCCGATCATGCCGCGGAAGAAGTGGAACGGCTGGTCACGCTTCCTCTCGAACTTGAGATGAACGGCGTGCCGCGCATGATCATTATGCGTTCGATCTCGCTTTATGGTCTCTCCGACGTTCGTCTGACCTTCGAAGAGAGTACTGACGACTACCTGGCGCGAGAGATAGTTTTTGAGCGGCTCGCGCAAGCCACGCTTCCCACTGGAGTGACCCCGTCACTTGCGCCGCTGTTCAGCCCCAGCGGTCTAGTGTATCGCTACGTGCTGGAGAGTCCAGACCGCAGTCCGCAGGAGTTGAAGACGATCGAGGACTGGGTGGTGGCGCGGGCGTACCGGTCCGTCCCCGGAGTGGCCGACGACTCCGGGTTCGGCGGGACGGTGATGCAATACCAGGTTTTGCTCGATCCCGCACGCATCTATGGATATCACCTGGCGATCCCGCAGGTCATCGCGGCTTTGGCCGCGAATAACGCCAATGCCGGTGGAGGATTCTATTCCCAGGGCGGACAGTTTTATTATGTGCGCGGCATCGGCCTGGTCCGCAACACCGATGACATCGGGAACATAGTTGTCGGCAGCAACAAAGGCGTACCCATTCGAGTGCGCGACATTGGCGATGTCTCCATCGGCCACGCGCCGCGCCTGGGCGAATTCGGCTTTCAAAAAAATGACGACGCGGTTGAGGGCGTGATTCTCATGCGCCGCGGGGAGCAGACCCAGACCGTCTTGAGAGGAGTCGAGGCCAAGACCGACGACCTGAACCGGGTAATACTTCCACCCGACGTCAAAGTTCATCCTTTTTATGATCGCAGCGAGTTGGTGAAACTTACTACGGACACGGTGGAAGCAAACCTGCTCCGCGGCATGATTCTGGTCATCATCGTCCTGATCTTCTTTTTGGTCAGCTTCCGCGCCGCCATTATTGTTGCGCTCACCATTCCGCTGTCTCTCCTGTTCGCGTTTATTGTGCTGCACGCTCATGATGTAGCCGCCAACCTTCTTTCCATTGGTGCGATCGATTTCGGAATTGTGATAGACGGCACCGTGGTGATGATTGAGAACATTTATCGCGAACTGGCGCTGAGGGAAGGGCAGAACTACAACCTCAACGAAGTCATTCTGGCCGCGGCAAAAGATGTGGATCGCCCGATCTTTTATTCGGTGGCCGTCATCCTCGCGGGGTATTTGCCGATTTACGCATTGAGCGGCCCATCGGGGAAGCTGTTCCACCCCATGGCTGAGACCATGTCATTCGCACTCGTCGGCGCACTGATCCTGACCCTCACGCTGATCCCCGTGCTGGCCTCCTATTGGTTCAAGAAAGGCGTGCGCGAAAAGCCGAACCGCCCATTTGAATGGATGAAGCGAAAGTATGCGACCCAGTTGGATTGGGCACTCGCCCGCCCCAAGATTACTATGGCGATCGCGACCCTCATTTTCGTCGCATCGCTGCTGCTGGTTCCGTTTATCGGCGGCGAATTCATGCCCCACCTCGATGAAGGCGCGCTCTGGGTGCGGGCGACGATGCCCTATACGATCTCCTTCGAGGAGGCCAGCAAGATCGGCCCCCAACTGCGCGCCATCCTGATGTCCTATCCTCAGGTCACCGTAGTCGGATCGGAGTTGGGACGCCCCGACGATGGCACCGACCCTACCGGCTTTTTCAATTGCGAGTTCTATGTGGGACTGAAGCCATACAAGGACCGAACCTGGAGCGGCGACGTCAGCAATAAGGAAGAGCTGATCGCGTCGCTCAACAAGAAGTTTAGTGCTTTTCCTGGGATCATCTTCAACTTCACCCAACCCGCGGAAGACGCGGTTGACGAAGCATTGACAGGCTTGAAGAGTTCTTTGGCCGTCAAAATCTACGGTTCCGACCTGAACGTGCTTCAGGACAAGGCCGTACAGATGAAGAACGCGTTAGCCAAGGTTCCGGGCTTTACTCACCTGACAGTGGTCCGTGAACTTGGCCAGCCCAGCCTGCTGATCGATGTGGATCGTAACAGGATCGCGCGTTACGGAATCAACGTCGCCGATGTAGAAGCTGTGATCTCGGCTGCCGTGGGCGGACAGGCGGTCACGCAGGTCATCCAGGGAGAGAAGCTGTTCGATCTGGTGGTGCGCATGCAGCCGCAGTTTCGCAGCAGCGCTCATGATATCGGAAATCTATTAGTGGGCACGCCCGACGGGCAGCAGATTCCGCTGAGCCAGTTGTCTACAATCACCCAGGGCAACGGCGCGTCATTTATTTATCGTGAAAACAACTCGCGCTACATCGGAGTGCAGTACAGCATCGAAGGACGCGATCTGCAGCGCGCCGTGGAAGAAGGCCAAAAGGCCGTCAACAAAGCTATTGCCTTGCCCCAGAACTACTGGCTGAGCTGGGGTGGTGAGTACAGCCAACTGGTCGAGGCCAGAGCGCAACTGTCGATCATCGGCCCGCTCGCGGTGGTACTGATTTTCATGATTTTGTTCGCGCTGTATGGAAACTTTAAGTTCCCCGTGACTATCGCTCTGGGCGTGATCATGACCGAGCCAGTCGGCGCACTGGTGGCGCTGAAGCTCACGCATACGCCGTTCAGCGTGTCTTCGGTCCTGGGGCTTCTGGCGCTGCTCGGCGTCTCGGTGGAGACCGCGGTGATTCTGGTCTCTTACATCAACAAGCTCCGTCAGGAGGGAATGGACATCCGCACCGCCACGCGAGAAGCATCGCTGCTGCGGCTGCGTCCAATTATGATGACTGCCCTGGTTGCCTGCCTGGGATTGCTGCCAGCAGCGCTTTCCACTGGCATTGGCTCGGACACGCAGAAGCCTTTCGCGATTGTGATTGTCGCGGGCCTGGTCTCCCGCCTGTTCATTGGATTCTTCGTCAATCCCGTGTTGTACGAAATGGTGGCTCGTGAAGGCGATGTGCTCCAGGTATAGAGGGAGAATTTCAGAAGAAAGCTCTTGACTGCTGCACGGAGAGGATGACACGCTACGAACCTGCCAGCATTCGCTCCAAGTCGGCGTATTGATCATCTGAAAACTCTCGTCCCGTGGAGGGCACTTACAGTGCGTGGAATTCTTTTCCCCGTCGTTCTTGTATTTTTCGCAGTCACGATATTTGTCCCGACCGCCGCCGCTCAGGCAGCGGAACAGAAGAACATGCTCCTCATTGGCCACAACGATCTCAATGGCCACGGTGACGGGGGTGAGGGGCTCGCGATCCAACAGCGTCCCGACGGCCGCCGCATCCTCTATGTTGCGCATGAGGGAGAAAAGACCTGCCTGAGTATCGTCGACGTGACCCATCCTGAGGCTCCCGTGTTACTCAATCAGATCCCATCGCCGGCGCCGGACATCACGCGTTGCAATTCCCTTGGTCTTTCGGGAAACGTGCTCGCCGTGGCCGATCAGACAATGGAAGTGGGCCAATCCCCGGCGGGGATGTGGGTGCTGGATGTTTCGGATCTTGCACACATCCAAAAAGCACGGAGCATGCAGGATCTTGCGCTTTCGTTCTTCGATACGTCGGGGCCAAACTCACGCGGCGTTCACTGGTTGTGGTTTGTGGACGGAGAGTTCGCCCACCTTTCCAGCGGGGCAAGCGACTCCAATCCTGCGAATCCGAAAGACGACCAGTTCTATGTCGTAGTCGACGTTCGCGATCCCCGGCACCCGCGCGAAGTGGGCCGGTGGTGGCTGCCTGGGACCCAGAAGAAGGACGACTGCCTGCCGGGCTGCTTGCCGAAGCGGCATCCCATCGATGACGGTTATCGGGCCCACAACATGCAGGTTTACCCGGACCGCCAGGACCGTGCCTACGTTGGCTACATGGATGGCGGCCAGATCATCCTGGATATTTCGGGGCTGGCTGAGGTTCGAGCGGGACGCGCCAAGAGCTTTTCTCCGAGCCTTGTCAGTCGTCTCCAGTTTTCTCCGCCTTATCCGGCTTGGACCCACACGGTCCAGCCCCTGTTCGGGCGAGGCCTCGCGACCGTCTCTGACGAAGCCGTGAAGGACAACTGCGTTGATGCACCGAAATTAGTTTGGCTGGTGGATATTCGCGAGGAGACGAACCCGGTCATCATCGGGACCGCGCCGCTCCCGGAAAACGCTGGCGATTTTTGCACGAGGGGTGGGCGGTTCGGCGCCCATAATCTGCATCCGAATTTTCCGAGTTCCACATCCGCCCAGTTGAAGAGCACATTCGTCGGGAGTTTCTTCAATGCCGGGATTCGGATCTACCGTCTGGTGGATGTGCCAGTTCCGAACGCTCCGCCGCGAATCAAGGAGATTGGGTTCTTTGTACCGCCGGCTCCGCCCGGCAATCCCACTCACACCATCCAGATCAACCACGCGATTGTCGACGAGAAGGGGCTGATCTACGCGACCGACCGCATCAGCGGAGGCATCTACATTTTGAAATACACGGGGCCAGAACCGCTGGACTAGATCGGTCCGAGAGCTTTGCCGGTCGCGCCATCCACGGTATACTGCGGTGCCCAAATAGGTGCACATTCAGGAGCAAGAATGAGGGAACAAGCGAGGACGGTGTCTGCCGCATCGTTGGTGGACGTGGCGGAACTGATCGATCAACAAGCGGTCGGTCGCTTCCAGATCGGTGTGCTTCTGCTGTGTGCTTCCGCTATGTTGGTCGATGGCTTCGATACCCAGGCGATTGGCTATGTCGCACCGGCCCTGAGCGTGGCGTTGGCGGTGAAGCCCGCCGCTCTCGGACTGGTTTTCGCTGCTGGCGGCCTGGGTGCCATTCTGGGCGGCCTGGCGCTCTCCGCATATGCTGATCGGGTGGGCCGCAAGCCGATCATCGTGGGCTCCATGCTTTTCTTCGCAGTTTGCACCCTGCTGATCTCCACCGCGAGCACCGTGCCGCAATTGATGTGGATGCGGTTTGCGATTGGTCTGGGTCTCGGAGGCGTCGTCCCCAACGCCCTTGCTCTGAGCGCCGAGTTCATGCCAAAGAAATTCAGGGTGACGCTGGTGTTGATGACGTGGTTGGGATTTTCCATCGGCTCGGGAGTTGCCGGCCCGGTCACCGCCTACATCCTGGTGGCGCACAGTTGGCGTGCGGTTTTCTTGTTCGCTGGAATCCTGCCGGTTGTGCTTGCTCCTTTGTTAATCTGGAGATTGCCGGAATCTTTGCAGGGCCTAACGCAACGTGGTTCGGAAGGGGGCCGTATCGCCACTACGCTTGCCCAGATGAACGCTAACCTGGTCTTCCCTGAGGACGCCCGTTTCATCAACTCCGAGAAGAAGGAAAAAGGCTTTCCGGTGGCGCTGCTGTTTCGCGAGGGGCGCGCTCGCATTACCCTCTTGCTTTGGGTCATGTTCTTTATGAATCTTCTGGCCATATTCTTTTTGAATAGCTGGTTGCCGACCGTTCTTCACAAGGCAGGACTCCCTCAGCATCTGGCAATCGTCATTGCCGCGCTTTTGCATTTTGGCGGCATTGCGGGTGGGCTCGCAATCGCGCCGCTATGCGACAAGTTCAATCCCTATGTTGTTCTCGCTTTCGCGTACATTCTGAGCGGAACCTTCATCGCGGGCATCGGCATATCGAGGAATGTAGCGTTGTTTGCGATGGCCACGACCTTCTTCGCAGGGTTCTTCACCTTTGGCGCGCAGAACACTGCCAATGCCATCGCCGCCATTCGTTATCCCACGGCCATGCGCTCCAGCGGGATCGGCTGGGCGCTCGGCATAGGACGAATTGGCCAAATCGTGGGACCGCTGATCGGCGGCTTTTTGTTGTCGCTGCAATGGGGGACGACTGAAATCCTCTATGTGATTGCGGTGCCTTCAGTGGTTGCCGCCACTGTCGCCTTATTCTTGAGTAGCGCGTCTGGGCAGTCTGGGTTCGGGACAGGCGCGGAGGCGGTGGCGAAGTGATGTCGGAACCTCAATCCATTCAGGCCATTCGCAAGGGTAAAATGGACGTAGACGACCGTCGAATCACGAGAATCTCCACTCAGGAACTCGAAAGACGATGGAAGCTGGTGCGAGACCACATGAAGGAGCGTGGCCTCGGCGCCCTGATCGTTCAAAACGCGAGAGACTTCACCGGAGGGTATGTCAAGTGGTTCACCGACGTCCCCGCGTATTATCCGCGAACGGTTGTCTTCCACGCCTCGGACCTGATGACTGTGGTCGAGCACGGCGCGGCCGGGCGGCAACGAAGCCTGGGAGGCAACGATGCCGACAATCCCGGGGTGGGAGAGGTGATTACGACCTCGGCGTTCCCATCCGTTCACTACACCCAGAACTATGACGCGGAAGTAGTCTCTGATGTCTTGAGCCGCAGAGGATATCGCAAGATAGGATTGGTCGGAGCGTTAGGAGTGCCGCATGGATTCGTCGCCTATCTGGAAAAGACACAGTCCGGCAAGGCGGAGATCTCCGACGAGACTGAATTCGTCGATCGCGCAAAGGCCGTCAAAAGCGACGAGGAGATCGCTCTGATCAGGAAGGCGGCTGAAATGCAGGATGCCGTCTTCAGCAAAGTGCTGTCCCACATCAAACCTGGCATGCGCGATATTGAAGTGGCTGCGCTGGCGCAATATGAGGGGCAGAATCTGGGAAGCGAGCAGGGGATTTTTCTCGGCATGTCGGCAAAACTGGGGCAGCCTGCATTTTTCGCTCAAAGACACTTTCAAGGACGGACCATCAGACCTGGCGACCATATGTCCCTGCTCATCGAGAACAATGGCGCAGGCGGGTTTTATGCCGAGCTTAGCAGAACCGTCGTCCTGGGAAAGGCATCGCAAGAGCTGATCGACGGACTCGAAATCGTCAAAGAAGCGCAGGCTCACACGCTGCGGAAATTCAAGCCTGGTGCATCGTGCAGAGAAATATTTCTAGCTCATAACGAATTCATTGAGCAAAAGGGCGTGCCCCCCGAATCTCGGGTTTATTCCCATTCGCAGGGATATGACTTGATCGAACGCCCGCTGATCAGGTCCGACGAGACCATGAACCTTGAAAAGGGCATGAACATGTCGGTTCATCCGGCCTATGCAACGAGCTCCATGTTCGCGCACATTTGCGACAATTATCTGGTGGAAGGAAACGGCGCCAGCGAGTGTCTTCACAAGACACCAAAGCGGATCTTCGAGCTGTAAACAGTGTGAAGTGGCGACCCCGGGAGAACTCCCCGAGTCGCAATTGCTGGAACTGGCTTACTCGGGGTCCTTCGACTGTGTTGCCGTTCTGCGCGCCGGCAACTTCGCTCAGGATGACCGAGTTAGGAATTAGAAGCTCAGCTTCAAGCCAAACTGGATGGCGCGGTTGCTTCCCGATCCGACGACAGGATTGCCGCCCGCCTGGTCGGGCGTGGCGCAGCCACAACCGAACGAACCGGTGGACGAAGGATCGTCAAAAGCCCCTGGACCATAGCCACTCGTTCCGCCATACGGGTTCGCGAAGCTGGGATGATTGAGCACATTGAAAAACTCGGCCCGAAACTGGGCCTTGAACCGCTCCCCGAACTTCCAATCCTTGGTTACGGACAAGTCCAGGTCGCGGAAACCCGCGTCGCGGAACATGTTGCGGCGCATGGTGCCGAAGGTTCCAAGGGCGGGAGCCACCATAACGGAGTTGCCCCGCACGTAGCAGCCGAACTGTGTGGTCGTATTGGGGTGTCCTGAACACAGATTCCACATCGCAATGGTTTGCTGATCGGAGAACACGTTCGGATTCGGCGTGTTGGAAATGTTTTGAGTGCAATTGCCGGGGAGAGGGCCGGTGCAGTAGATGAATGGGTTCTGGTTGGAGGTAAAGTCGGAAGGGTTCCCGAAGAAGTCCCAACGGCCGGCGTTCTCGTTGGTCCCGTCGATGTTGTCCACGGTGTCGTTCACGGTCCACGGTTGCGCGCTTTGCAAAGTCACGACGGAATTGATCTGCCAGCCTTCCAGCATCTGTGCGAAGGACTTCTTCCCGGGAATCGCATAGGTCAGCGAGAGTGTGAAGCGATGCCGGATGTCATAGTCGCTGCTGGCATACTCCAACTCCGGATGCGTGCTGTCCTGTGGCAGAAATTGGTTCTGATTGGTAGAGGAATCGTCGAGGGCATGGGAATAGGTATAGCCGGCAAGGAAGGAAACCCCGTGGAATATCCGCTGAGTTAATGTTACTTGCAGTCCGCTGTAGTTAGACCGGTACTGATTCGACATCATGTTAATGACCCCCAGGAACGGGAACCGGGTGCCATACGGTAGTACGCCCGTGCCTAGGGCTGGCTGGTTGATGTCCCGGATGCCGATCAGGTTCCCGCTATGGTTGCCAACGTAAGCCACGTCCAGGGCGAGATCTTTGGTGAAGGTGTGCTGGACGCCGACCGCCCATGTGCTGATGTAGGGAGTGCGGAAATTGCGGTCGATCCCTAACACGTTGCAGGGTGCGGGGTCCGAACCGACACCATCGCCGCACTGGATCGGGGCGATGGGAAAGATAGGAGTTCCGCCCACCGAGGAACCGTTCCAGTTGAGGTTAGGAATTACCACCGAACTGACGGCGATGGTCCCACTGCCGGGTGTGGTTTTGCCGTTTACCACAATGGGAGCGCCGGTGGGGATCGTGGCGAGACCAATAGTGGTGGCGTTCTGCACATTTTCCTGCACCAGCAAGGTTTCCATGGATATTGTGTCGTACACGATGCCGCCTCCGGCCCGGACCACGGTCGTCCCCTTGCCCGTGACGTCCCAAGCCAGGCCGAATCGCGGCGCGAACTGCGTATGATCCGGGTTATAGGGAGAACTGATTTGGTGGCCCACCTGCACCAGCCCGAGGTTGGGATCGAAGTTGCCGAGCAGGTTATGATCCTCCCGGAGGGGCGTCTCGTACTCGTAGCGCAATCCGAGATTCAGCGTCAAATTTGGGGTAACACGCCAGTCATCCTGGACAAAAGCAGCGTACAACCACTGGGTCTCGTGGCGCTGGGGATTCCCATAAGTGATTTTCCCGAACGTCGGAGCGCCAGCCAATAAGTCTTCCAAGGGTGTAGACATTAGCGTCGTGCAATTGGGCTGGGGAACACAGAAGGCGCCTCCACCGTTGAAGAATATCTGGCCTTTGCTTCCTCGAAAAGAGCCCTCGTTGACGCTGGCGTGGCGTATTTCGCCACCAAACTTGAAGGCGTGCTTACCGCGCAAATATGAGACGTAGTCGCTGCCCTGCAATACGCTGTCAGGCCCCTGAAACTTCGGCCAATTTACACCGCCGCCTAGCGAGTTAAAGGGGGCGACATTGATCTGCGGCATTCCAAAACGCAGGGGATCGGTCACGCCGGTGTTGATGCCGTAAGCGGTCGCAGGCACGTTGTGGTCTTGGGCCAGGTTGGCCTTGTTATCGTAGACGTAGCCAAACCTGGCTTCATTCACCCACTGCGAATTCGGGGTCCAAGTCCAATTTCCTCCGCCCGTGATTGGCTTCTGACTTTGGGTCGACAACCACTGCGGCTGGAGAAAGGCCTGGTCCTGGGCGACCTCGGAGTCGCGGCCCCAAAAGACCATGCCATTGAAGGTATGGCGATCATTCATATGGTAATCGATCTTTCCGAGGACGCTGTCGGAGGTGTTTACGTTTGGAAAACCAATCGTCACACTCGCTGTTTGCCCGGCGTTGGCTGGATACAACGGCAACAAGTTCTGGCTCTGCTGGCTCAAGGTCGTAATACCGTGTGCCGCCAGATCAGCTTTCGCATCGGGTATGCTGATGCTCGGATCCCCCACCGACGCCGTCGTCGGAACGGTTACAATGAACGAATTCCCCACGCTATAACGTTGCCCCTCATAGCCCACGAAGTAGAAGAGCTTGTCCTTTATGATCGCGCCGCCTCCGGTAGCGCCGAACTGCTTGAAGTCCAGTGGCACCTTCGGCTGCGGGGCGGGATTGAAGTAGTTGCGCGCATCGAACGAATCACTGCGGCCGAAAGCGTACGCCGTGCCATGGATCGTATTGGTACCCGACTTCAATCCCACGGTGACGGTCACGCCCGGCTTCCAACCATATTCCGCCTTTGGATTCATCTGGGTGTTGAATTCCTGGATGGCGTCGATCGGGATGACGGTCACTGCATCCCCCGTCAGCCCTGGCGCATTGATAACGCTCAAAGCGGAAAAAGGTTCGTCGTCAGTCATGCCGTCCACAATGTAGGCGTTGGACTCAGGACGAATCCCGTTGGCGCTCTGGTCCCATCCTCCACCTCCCGGATAAATCATTACGCCGGGACGCAGAGTGAGAAGTTTCTGATAGTCGCGGCCGTTCAAGGGCAGGTCATTGATGGTTTGATTATCGATGGTTCCGCCCAGAATGGCGCTGGTGGTGTCCACCAGCGGGACCTCGTCCATCACTTGGACCACCTCTGAAATTTCGCCGGCCGGAAGTACAAGGTCGATCCGTACGTCGTTGCCAACCTCCAACCCGATATTCGGGCGCTCAATGGACTTAAAACCTCTGGCCTCGGCGCGGACCTTATACGCGCCGGGAAGCAGATTGGGAGCAAAATACTCGCCGGCTTGATCCGTGGTCAAGCTTCGCGTGATGCCTCTTTGGACATCGGTGACGGTTACGGTAGCGTCGACGACAGCTGCTCCGGTTTGGTCAGTAACGCTTCCCAGGATCCGCCCGGCATTGCCTTGTGCGAACACCGGCAGAGATAGCAGGAAGACGCAAATACTCGCACCCAGCACTCGAATCGCGTTTCTTACGCTGACTTGAACGGACCGGTTGACCCCTGTCGTAAACGACTCCATACTTCCTCCCGTCTGAAATGGCAGACCAAACTGCGAGTGATATATGAACTTGTTCACAATTCCAACGAGTTGAACTCTATACTGATACCAATGTCAAGCATTTTCGCATAGACAGTAAACAATTATGGATCAATGTTGTGGGAACCTCAGTAAGCAAGAGGAATCCTCCCCGGATTCTGGCCGGATGCTAAAGTGGCACGAAATTGATCCCGCGCTCGCCGGACCGCTACGGAAGATGGTACAACTTTCGGGGGCAGGTTAGGCGCAAATCGCCATGCAGGATAGATTTGGGAAAGTAGCTCGATGACCAGTTTGCTAATTCTTCTGGCAATGCCGCCACAGACCGTCACGCAGTACTATTCCCGTCTTCGGGCGGCGTTTCCGCAGTTAACCATTCATCTGGTCGACCACCACAGCAAGGTCGGTCCCTACATCGGAAGCGCCGATATTCTGATGACCTTCGCTCCAATGATCACCGATCAGGTCGTGCGAGAGGCCGCGAACCTGAAGTGGATTCAGGCACTGGGGACGGGCGTGGATAACCTTATCGATCTGCCGTCGCTACGGAACGATGTTATTGTCACCAACATTCAGGGCATACATGGCGCTCCGATGTCCGAAGCGGCAATTATGGCGATGCTCGCCCTGAGCCGCGATCTCCCTCGTGCTGTCCGAAACCAGGATCGTCATCTTTGGGAACGCTGGCCCGCCGGTCTCCTCGACGGCAAGAAATTGGGCATTCTCGGAATTGGAGTCATTGCCGAGGCGCTAGCTCCCAAGTGCAAGGCGCTGGGGATGACGGTGGTCGGCATCAGTTCCGTCCAGCGAACGGTTGCCGGTTTTGATCGAATCCATGGACGGGATGAGTTCATTTCCGCCGTTCGCGATCTCGACTATCTCGTTGTGCTTACCCCGTATTCGCCTGCGACGCGCCACATCGTAGACACCGCGATATTGTCCGCTATGAAGCGGACCAGCTATTTCATCAATCTGGCGCGCGGCGGCGTGGTCGACGAAGAGGCGTTGATCAAAGCCCTGGAAAACGGCCAGATCGCGGGCGCAGCGCTGGATGTTTTCAGCCAGGAACCTCTTCCCGAAGATCACCCGTTTTGGTCGATGAAGAACGTTATTGTCACGCCCCATCTTGGCGGCTTCTACGACGGATATGCCGATCGTGCACTGCCGGTGGTCGAGGAGAATATCCGCAGGTTTCTCGCGGGTGACACGATGAATATGATCAATGTCATTGGGCGCTGAAGACCAGCACTGTGCGGCAGCGACAAAATGTAGCGCCGCCGTCCCGGCGTCTGTCGTGGGGGCGTCCCGCCCCCACCGGCGAGGGCAAGATGCCCTCGCGACAGCCGGCAAGATGCCGGCGCTACCAGGATGGCAACAGAGCCAAAATATTTCTGGATTAGGGAAAGTTCGACCGCGGCGGGATCGGGGAAATGGAGGACGTGAACCATGGCAGATGACGGCTTCGTGTCTGGTGGCTTGGCGGGAGATCGGTACCACGAGCGACACGCCGGCACGTCCCGGCGGGAGTTTCTGAAGTCGGTCGCCGTGGTCGGGGCCAGCACGATGCTATCGGCGAGCGGGTTGATGGCGCAAACCCCGTCGCCGACGGGCAGCGCCAAACCGAACCGCATTGACGTGCATCACCACATCCTGCCCCCGGCTTACATGTTGCGGGCGCGCGACCGGATTCTGGCCATTTCCGATCGGGACCACTCCGCGCTGCTGAACTGGACGCCGGCCAGAGCCGTTGAGGAGATGGATAAAAACGGCATTGCCACCGCCATGACCTCGCTCGGGCTCCCGGGGGTTTGGTTTGGGGGCGCGAAAGCGGCGCGCAGCCTGGCGCGAACCTGCAATGAATATGCGGCGCAGATGGTCAGGGACTATCCGGGCCGCTTCGGCTTGTTTGCGGCTCTGCCGTTGCCCGATCGAGAAGGCAGCCTGCGGGAAATCGCCTATGCGCTGGATGTGCTCAAGGCGGATGGCATCGCGCTGGTGAGCAGTTATGACAATAAATGGCCCGGCGACCCCACGTTCGCGCCGGTGTTCGAGGAACTGAATCGCCGCAAGACCGTGGTATTTATTCACCCTGCTGTGCCCGGTTGCTGCAGCCATCTGATGCCTGGTATTCCCGCATCGACGATTGAATTTCTGTTTGATACGACACGCGCGATTACGAGCCTTCTCGTGAACGAAACCCTTTCACGGTTTCCGGACATTCGCTTCATCTTCTGCCATGCCGGTGGAACCATGCCGATGCTGGCCGCCCGCACCAATGCATTTGTCCAGCGCCACAAAGAAGTTGCCGCCCGGATGCCCAATGGCGTTTCTTATGAACTGAAAAAGCTTTTTTACGACGTCGCCAATTCGACCAACCCATCGTCTATGGCCGCATTGATGAACCTGGTTCCCACGTCGCAGATGTTATTCGGAAGCGACTTTCCCTACGTGCCCGCCGCTGCGACGGCTAACGGGTTGGATCATTTCGGACTTTCTTCAAGCGATCTGATGGCAGTGAACCGCGAGAACGCACTGAGATTGTTCCCGCGACTGAACTTGACAACGAACCGGACCGGGATACACTGAACCACTCGGAAAATGTACATGTTCATTTTTCATGGAAGTCTTAAGAGCAGAGGATGCAAAGCCATGGATCTCAGGAGTATTCCAGCTAGAGTAGGCGCATCTCTTGCTGTCGCGGTTACTCTCGTCCTCGCCGGACTTGCGCAGGACACACCACCCCAGCCTGGCCCATCCGGCTACCATCTATTGAAAACCATTTCTGTCGGGGGCACTGAGGGCTGGGACTACGTCACCATGGACAGCGATGCGCGGCGTCTCTACATGGGGCGGGACGATCACATCGACGTGGTCGATGTTGACGCTGGCATCGTCGTGGGCAAAATTGCCGGTCTGTCGCACACCCACGGCATGGTGCTCGCGCCCGATCTCGGCCGCGGATTCACGTCCGACGGGGATGCGAACACCTCCACCATCGTCGATCTAAAAACCCTGAAGAAAATCGGCGCTGTCAAAACGGGTAAAGACCCTGACTCCTTTGTCTACGACGAAGTCACTAAGCGCGTTTTCATCATGAACAGTGCCGGCAACGATGTGACCGCCATCAACGCCGCTGATGGCTCGGTCGCTGGGACCATTGCTCTTGACGGCCAGCCGGAGGCTGGTGTGGCAGATGGCAAGGGCAAGGTTTTCGTCAACATCACGGACAAGAACCAGATTGTCGAGTTCGACGGGAAGACGTTGAAGGTGCTCCATCGCTGGTCGCTCGCACCTGGTGAGGGACCGTCTGGGCTGGCAATCGACCGGAAGAATCGCCGTCTCTTTTCCGTTTGCGATAACCAGAAGATGGTGGTGATGGATGCAGATACTGGTAAAGTGATCGCCACACCAGGCGTCGGTGCGGGCACTGATGCCAGCCTTTTCGACCCTGATACGGGGAACGCCTTCGCATCAGCGGGCGGGTCAGCAACTCTCACTGTCATTCACGAAGATTCACCCGATCAGTTCCGCGTGGTGGACAATGTCCCCACGCAATCGGGAGCTCGGACCATGGCCCTCGACACGAAGACTCACAACGTCCTTCTCATCACCGCGAGGCATGGCCATGGCGCGACGCACTCGCTGGTCCTGCCAAACACGTTCGTGGTCCTTGTGATCGGGAAGTGATCGCTGCCGCCGAGACGGGCGGAGAAATCCAGAGGAATCAGGAGACGGGTATTTTTGTTCTTGACTGCGTTTTCCTGGCAGCATTGGTATTCCGGCGATTTCTTGCGGATCCGCGCAGGGTTTTGCGCAACTTTAGCGCGGGCTGAAGCCCGTGGAGTTGCAATTCGAGCAGTCGCCTCAACTCTGCCAGCCCCTCGCGTGGGTGTGGGCTCAAGCTGGCAATCCACCAGCGAATCGCACCCGATGAGATGAAGAAGATCTGGCGTGCGACGATCGCCGCTTTCTCTTTGGACTGGATACGCTGCTCCTGTTGGGCAGTCCGCACAGCCTTTTCGATTCCCGAGATAAGGCGCTCGCGAATTTCCTGGAATGCCGCTGCTTGTTTTCCCTCCGAGTAAAATGTCAGTTCCTTCAGGAGTATGCGCGACAGTGCGGGATGCTTGCTGAAATATTCGTAATGAGGCTTGTAAATATCCATGAGTTGATCGAGTAGGTCGTGATGCGATTCCGCTGCAGTAAGCGCCTCGTCGGTTACGGCGGCAAGTTCCTGATTGAAGATGAGAAAGACCAGGTCCCGCTTATCCTGCGCATAATTGAACAGAGTTCCCAGGCCGACATGGGCACGCCGGGCGATCTGGCGAAGCGTAGCCGAGTCGTATCCATGCTTGGAGAAAAGTTCACGCGCGGCGGCACGAATGCGCTGGCGTTTCTCCAGCTTGTTTTGTTCCCGGAGCCCAAGCTCCGAAGATAGAACATCTGTAGCTTTCGACTTACCGTGAGCTGGCATGCGCGGTCCCTATGATACCTGTTTTGCCAAATCCCTGATGGCGGCAAGAGGGGCCAATGGCGAGGGAGATCTGGAATCGACGGCGTCGGCATGGAGGCGTGTTTTTCTCAGCCTTGACAATGTTACTGAACATGTTCCAAAGTGTACGTGTTCAGTATTCGCTGGGGTGTGAGTTGCCGCCATGCGGTGATCCAAGCCGTGCCGGTCAATTGATTCAAGAAGAAGGAGTATGCCGTAGCCCGAATGGATCGGTGCGAGAACCAGCCGCACTCGCCGCGGTGAACCCGAATCCCCCACTCGCCGCCGTACGCTGTATAGAATTATGCCCAGTGGCTGCTGACCAACTCACTTCCGTGCAGGAGAAGAGATGACTCAGAACCGGCGAGTCGCCTTGATCACCGGCGCTGCCACCGGAATCGGACGGGCGACAACAGTGGCATTGGCCGATGCCAGCTTTGACGTAGTCATCAACTACAGCCGTAACGAGCCGGCAGCGCGCGAAACCGCGAAACTGGCAGAGGACAAAGGAGCGAAGACTCTTCTGTTCCGATGTGACGTGAGCGACGATCCGTCGGTACGCAAGATGCTTGCGGCTATCGAGCAGGAGTTCGGCCGTCTGGATGCACTGGTAAACAACGCTGGCACCACCACCGAAGTCAAGCCGCAGGATTTCGACGCATTGACCGCCGAGGAATGGGACCGCGTCTTCGCGGTGAATGTTCGTGGAGTTTTTCAGGTCACGCGTGCTGCCGTGCCCATGCTGAAAAAGGCGGGCGGAAGTGTCGTCAATACGGCAAGCATCGTCGGACTGCGCCCAGGTCCACAGCCCTTGCCCTATGCTGCGAGCAAAGCTGCGGTTGTGAGTCTCACCAAGCTTTTGGCACTCAATCTGGGCCCGGAGATTCGCGTCAACGCGGTTGCACCTGGCTGGATGGAGGGCGATTGGATGGCGCGAATGCTCAAGGATAAATATGACGACTTGATGGCTCGTCGCGCCAAGAACACTCCGCTGCGGCGCTGCGTGACCGCGAAAGATGTCGCCGAGGTGATTGTGAACCTGATAACCAGCAATCGTCTGGTCAACGGTGAGGTGGTTGTGGTCGATGGGGGCTATGCAGCCACCACTTAGGATGAGGTAGACGCGAATGCTGGAAGGCGTCGTCCCATTTCCGCCCGAATTTGCTCGCCGGTATCGCGAGCGCGGTTATTGGGCGGACAAGTCGTTGGCGGAAGAATTTAAGGTCGTGTTCGAACGCTACGCGGATCGCGTTGCGCTAATCGATCGCGAGAGGTCCATCACGTATGCCGAACTCGATCGCCTTTCCGACAACCTGGCCTTGAATCTTCTGGATCTCGGACTCAATACCCTGGACCGAGTGGTGGTGCAACTGCCGAACGTGGCCGAATTCGTTATTCTTTACTTTGCCCTCCAGAAGATTGGTTGTATCCCGATTGCGGCTCTGGCGAGCCATCGCTACGCGGAAATCAGCCAGTTCGTCGAGCTTTCCGGTGCCGCGGCTTGTGTGATTCCCGATCAACAACGCGATTTTGATTATGCCCAAATGGTCAATCGTATCCGCGGGGAAATTCCGGCGTTGAAGCACGCGATCATTCTAGGCGCTGCACGGCAAGGGTTCAGTTCTCTCTCCGAATTGATTGCCAAGCCCGCCGTATTGCCCACTTCGCGGCTGTCCGAAACATATATCGATCCGGCCGACCCGGCTGTCTTTCAGCTTTCCGGCGGCACTACCGGCATCCCCAAGCTGATTCCGCGCACACATAATGATTACGCATACAATTCTAAGGCCGCTGCCAGCGTCTGCGGAATCAACCAGAACTCAGTGGTGCTGATTGTGCTGCCCATCGCACACAACCTGCCTCTGGCCTGTCCCGGCATTCAGGGCTGTTTGTTTCATGGCGGCAAAGCCGTCATCAGTTCCAGCACCAAGCCGGAAGACATGTGTGCGCTGATCCAAAGACATCGCGTCACCCATCTGAAGGTTGTTCCTGCGCTCCTGATTCGGCTGCTGAACGACCCCGCCGTGACGCACCATGATCTATCCTCGCTGAAGGTCATTCAAAGTGGCGGCCAATGCCTGCAGCGAGAGACGCGGCTACTGGCGAATAAGCTCATTCCGAACGCCTTTGTTCAGGAAAACTTCGGCATGTCCGAAGGACTGTTAATGTTCGTCCGCCTCGACGACCCTGAGGACGTATGCCTCGAGACAGTGGGACGTCCAATTTCTCCGGGCGATGAAGTGCGCATTCTCGACGATGACGGTAATGACGTACCGGCTGGGGAAGTGGGCGAGCTCTGCTGCCGAGGCCCGTACACGCTGCGCGGCTACTTTGGAGTGCCCGAGTACAACGCCTGGGTTTTTACTTCTGACGGCTTTTACCGGTCGGGAGATCTGATGCGGCAGCATGCCTCCGGCAACTACGTCGTCGAGGGTCGAAAGAAGGACTTGATCAACCGGGGCGGAGAAAAGATCAGCGCCGAAGAGATCGAGAACCTCATTCTGTCGCATCCCTCGGTGAAGAACGTTGCTTGCATCCCAGTTCCAGACCCTGACCTCGGTGAGCGTATGTGTGCCTGCGTCTTGCTGCGCGACGGAGCAAACTTGAGTTTTGATGAATTGAAGAGGTTTCTGCTGGGAAGGGAAATCGCCAAGTTTAAGCTTCCGGAGCGCCTGGAAGTTTTGCCAGACTTCCCACTGTCAACTTTTGGAAAGGTTTCCAAGAAGAAACTCGTGGGAATGATTTCCCAAAAGATGGCCGCGGAAAAACAAGAGAGTGGCACGTACAGGTAAGGCGTCATTGTTGGTATTGAGACTGAGCATCCCATGAGAATCATTGACGTTCATTGTTATCCCAATACCAAGGAATGGATTGCCTGCCAGCAGCCTTATGTCGACGCGCTGGCCAAGTATTGGAATCGGTCCTGGACAGCTAAACCCGAAGACGAAGTGGTCAAGGATTTCACCGATGCCGGCGTCGAGGCCATTCTGGTGGCGCTGGATCTCGAAACAACTGTCGGCACCCCTCCCTGCTCGAACGACTTCGTATCGGCAATGCAGAAACGCCACCCAGACCGGATCATTCAGGCATGGGCAGCCGTTGACCCTTTCAAGGGCCAACAGGCCATCGGTGAGGCCATGCATGCCATCGAGGAACTGCACATGTTGGGGTTCCACTTCCATCCCATCATTGGGCATTTCGCGGTGAACGACCCGCGCATCTACCCGCTGTTTGAAGTCATTAACGAATTGAGAGTGCCGGTGCTGATTGATGTCGGGACAACCGGGATGGGCGCCGGCATGCCTGGCGGCATGGGCGCGAAGCTTCGACACGCCCACCCGTCGGCGATCGATGAACTTGCCGCTGACTTTCCGAATCTGACGATCATCGCTGCGCACCCGGGTTGGCCCTGGGTCGACGAGATGACCGCAGTCGCCCTGCACAAAGGCAATGTTTTCTGGGAAGTGTCGGGCTGGGCGCCGAAATATTTTCCGCCGCAATTGAAGACCGATATTCGGGGGCGGCTAAAAGACAAAATCCTGTTCGGCAGCGATTATCCAAGCATCCCTCATGCCCGCTTGTTGCGCGAATGGGGCGAACTCGGCTATCCCGATGATGTCCTGGAGCGAGTGTTCCATCTGAATGCGGAGCGGGTTCTCGGGCTCTGATCAGGTTTTGTCAGCAAACCGATACGTTGCAAGCAACGTATCTACAGTCATCGCTCTGTCGAGACGTAGCTTGCTACGTCTCAGGCTGCTGCCGCAGTAATCGGGCTCGCGGTCGGAATCAAGGTGTGAGCTTAAACACAACTCCCCCGTCGAATGCGCCGCCACCCTCGGCGGTCCCATAGAGGTTCCCATCCGCGTCCCGGAACAACGGAGCAGACGGGAATTCCCCGTCCGTTTTGTCAAAACTATGCAGCACAGTCTGCTTGCCGGTGGTGTCGAGGCTGAACACCACCCCCACACCGGAAGCGCCACCATGGACTGCTGTTCCGTAGAGATTGCCGACCGCGTCCCGAATCAAACTGGCGATTGGGTTCGCCCCATCCGCCCCGCCTGTAAAGGGGTAGAGCACGGTCTGCTTGCCGGTAGTGTCTAGCTTGAACACCACCCCAGCACCCGAAGCACCGCCATACTCAGTCGTGCCGTAGAGGTTACCTGCCGCATCTCGGATCAAACCAGCCATGGGAGTTTTCCCGTCCGACGTGCCCTTAAAACTGTAGAGTACGGTCTCCTTGCCGGCCGCATCCACCTTGAACACCACGCCGGCATCGGCAGCGCCGCCCTTCATAGTCGTGCCGTAGAGGTTACCCGCGGAGTCGCGGACCAAGCTGCCGAAGGGAGATTTTCCATCCGCCTTTCCCTTGAAACGGTAAAGCACGGTTTCATTACCGCGGGCATCCAGCTTGAAAACTAACCCACAGCCAGAGAGCAAACACGGACGGAGGTTGCCCCCATACTCGGTAGCGCCGTACAGGTTGCCGACGCGATCTCGGACCAAGACACCAGTGAGTCCCGCTCCGCGCTTATAGTCGTTGAACGTGTGCAACACGGTCTCGTTGCCGGGTCCGTCCATCTTGAACACCACGCCGGAGTTGGTAAAGCCAGGGCCGGTCGTGCCGTAAAAGTTGTCGAAATTATCCCGGATCAGCCCCGCCAGGGGGAGCCCTCCGTCCGAGTTTCCGGTGAAACTATGCAGAACGGTCTCCTTGCCTGTTGTATCCAGCTTGAACACGGTTCCGTTGCCCGAATCGCCACCGTAGACGGTCGTGCCGTAGAGATTACCGGCGGCGTCCCGGAATAATCCGCCCGCGGGTTGCACACCCTGATTTACGCTGAAGCTGTACAGCACGCTGTATGTCTGCGCTTGCGCCGATCGAGTTGCGATGCCTGCTGACAAGAGCACAACCGCGATCATGGTCATGAAGCGCGTCGCGCGCACCCGTATCGGCGAGATCAAGAACTGAGAGTGCAGTGGGTTTGTCATAGCGCTCCTTAAGTCTGGGGAAGCTCCGGGTATCGCGAGCCGGGGTCCTTTTCTTAGTTCCGATCGTGCGGCATCATTACTTGCCGAAACACTGGGTAGCACTATCTTTCCAACCGCACCTTATATAGCACGACCTGAATATAGAGATGTCAGGATGATGTAAAAACTTTGAAAGTCAGCCTTGAAGGCTTCCCCGGAACGCTCAGAGTGAGACAACGGCAATCGGTCGTGATTGCAGTAGGAAAGAATATTCGTCGAGCCCTACAGTTTCAGCAGTCGCGCGGCATTGCCGCCGAGAATCATCTTGCGCTGTGTACTCGCGAGGTCGACTTGCTCGAGAAACTGCACCGGGCGGTCATAACCCATGGTGAAGCAATAGTCGCTGCCCAGCATGATCCGCTCCGCCCCCACCTGCTTGATCACGAATTCCATAACTGCTTTCGAGTGGGTGATCGTGTCATAGGTAAAGCGCGTGAGGTAGGTGCTTGGCGCCGCCGGCAAGTTCTTTAACTCCGGGCGCGTGCGCCAGCCTTGGTCGATCCGGCCAATCAAAATGGGGAGCACACCGCCCGCGTGGGGCAAGCCGATCTGGAGCTTCGGATGCCGATCCAGCACACCGCCGAAAATGAGGTGGCAGGCGGCAATTGCAGTGTCCACCGGATTGCCGATCAGGTTGGAAAGAAAAAAGGGTTTCAGGCGGTCGCCGCCAAGCGGCTCCACGGGATGCAGGAAGATCGGCAAATCGAGAGCTTCAATACGCCCCAGGATCGGCTCGAACAGAGGGTCATCGAGATCGTGGCTGCCGATGTTGGTCCCCAGATACACTCCACGCATGCCGGGCAGCTTGCTGGCCCGGTTGAGCTCGTCGAGGGCACGGTCAGGATAAAGCATCGGAAGAGTGAGAAAGCTCACGAGGCGGGTGGGATACGCCTGGTGCGCGGCGGTCGCCGCATCGTTCCATGCCGTGGCGAGTTTCGTGGATAGTTCCGCGTCACCCCAATACAGCATTGGGGCGGTCAATGAAATCGCCTGCACCGCCACACCCTGCTGATCCATGTCGGCGATGCGCGCCTTCAAGTCGATGAACTTCGCCGGCAGCGGCCCGTTGCTTCCTGCAGGCGTCTTTATGAAGAAACCTTTGTCCGTCATGTGATACTCGGCGTCGAAGCGCTTGCCATCGTTGGCGACGAGGTCGAGGTAAGCCTCGGGAAAATAGTGAGCGTGTATGTCGATCACCGGGCCGTCAGAGCTCACGGCGCGCGGCGCCTGACTCTGGGTGAGTGCGGCGCCGGTCCCGCCTATCGCGGCCACCGCTGCGGTGGCCAGTCCTGTTTTCAGCATCTGCCTTCGTGACACTAGTTCGCCGACGAGCCCCGCTCGCGTTGTCATCTTTCTCCCTCGCTTGAGGCGTTTAGAGTTATTTATCCGCGCCCGAAAACTCGAATGCGTCGTGTTCCCCAGTGGAGACTTCCACTCCGGTACCGGCCGATTGTACATCCCCGCCCACTACGTAGAGGCGATTGCCGATGACGCCCACCCCCAGGCCATGACGAGAGACTGGCATCGGAGGCATTTCAGTCCACGTGTTGCTTGCAGGATCGTAAGCTTCGACGGCTCGGAAAGTGGCCATCATGTGGGGATCCTGATATTCGCCTCCGGCGACATAGATGCGTCCGCCATACACACCGGCTCCGATCGCGCTGCGCGCAATCGGCATACGCGCACGTGGGCCACTCCACTGATCCGCGGCTGGATCGTATTCCTCGACCACGGAGATGTCCGAGGCCATGCCGATGAACGCCGCCCCGACCCGCCCACCGATCACGTAAATCTTTCCGTTGACGACGCCAATGGCGGCATGGTTGCGCGGAGTCGGCATCGCACTGCGCTCGCGCCAGGTATTGGCCGCGGGATCGTATTCCTCAACCGTCCCCACCGACATGTGCGGGTGCGTCGGAAAGACGGCCGTTTCCTTTGATCCGGGAATCGTGCTGGCGCCGCCGATCACATAAATCTTGTTGTCCACTACCGCCGCCAGCGCTGAACCGCGCTTGCTCGGCATCGGAGTCAAAGCTTTCCAGGTGTCGACCGTGGGGTCGTATTCCCATGCGTTGTTGATTGGCGTCCACGCAGGCGGCCCTGACTCCGGCGGCACGAATCCGCCAAAAGCGTATATCTTGCCGCGGTATTCGGTGAAAGCGACATGGTGCGAAGGCAGAGCCATCGGCTTCTTCTTCGTCCAGGTGTTGGCGGCGGGATCATACTCGTAGACCATGCCGACAGGCTTCCAGACCGGGGCAAGGCCCGCGAAGACGTACATCTTGCCTCCTGCCGCGGCACCCGATATTTCCTCGGCGGGCTGGGGAAATGGCGCCAGCTTTAGCCATTTTCCCTGCGCATAAGCGGCAGGCGTTGCCAAAATCACGCCGACAACCAATAGGACCAACTGCCAGCCAGCCAGCCTGTTTGACCTAGACATTGTTTCCTCTTTTCAAGAGCGGCGGAACTCGGATCTGCCTCTGCGCAGTGGTTCAGGGCTTATAAGCCGACTTACCAAATCACCTTCAGAGCAACCTGAATCTGCCTTGAAGTGGTTGACGTGGTATCCAGCAGACCCGGGGTTAGCCCTCCAGTACTTCCGTCCGCATTAAATACCTGGTTGTTGGCTGTCGGTGGATTGAAATTGGCGCGATTCAGGACGTTGAAAGCTTCCACTCGGAACTGAATGTTGAACAGGTCAGAGATTCGCTCGATCCGGTTGTTCTTGAACAGGGAGAGGTCGAAGTTGACCAACCCCGGGCCTACGATGCTATTGCGTCCGCCATTGCCCAGGAGGTTCGCGCAAGTACCGGGGAACTGGGGAGCCTGCGGTGTTCCTCCACCGATGAAAGGTGCACACATCGCAGCAATGTCGGGCGTTGCTACCGGAAGTGTGAAGCAATTCAGGTTCAGATAGTTGAGGCCGCCGTGGACGGGGTTGCAGCCATGCACGAGGTTCGGAAAGTCGTAAGGGTCGGTGCTGTTCACTCCGAGCGGGTCCGGCGCGATGGTGGCGGTAAAGGGCAGGCCGGTACTTGCCTGGAAGATTCCGCCGAACTCCCATCCGCTTGCCGCCCAACCCAGGACACTGGGAAGCCCTTTGGGGCTAAGGATCTCCCAGGTATAGCTGACGACTACGTTGTGCGTTTGGTTGAAGTCAGAAGGTCCGCGTCGAATCCTGGAGTCGAAAAAGTACTGGCTGGACAGGCCATTCCGAAATTGATCGCCATCGGTCGAGCCTGACGCGGTGTCAATGGTTCTCCCCCAAGTGTAGGAAACTTGCCCCGAGAGGCCATGACTAAATCGCTTCTGCACCTGGACTTCCATAGCATGATAGATGGCGTCGGAATTCCAAAGAGTCGCGGGCACCCGACCAAAGTTCGGGTTGATTGTCATCGTCGGGGTTCCGGGTATCGGCCAGAGGTAGCCTTCCGGAGTCTTGGCTATCGGCAACACGATCGAGGAATCATCCGTCTGCATCAGGTTGTGCACGGCTCGCGAGCCTACGTAGGCGATCATTCCTGTGGTATTGGCTGCAAGCGAGCGCTGGATATTCAAGTTCCACTGCATCACGTAATTGCGTTTAGGGTGCTGGTCGATAAAGGCGGCGCGCTGCGACGTGGTACTGGCCGAGAGGGTTCCGTACGCGGCGTTCGGGGACGAGGCGGGACCGAACGATCCGGGTGCGAGATTCGAGCCATTCACCGACGCGTAAAAAGGTACGGTTCCGTCAATCGTGTGCCGCAGGTTCGCGGGAAGAATCTGTACATCGAACATTCCGAAGCCGCCGCGGACCGCAGTCTTGGCATCGCGGAAGGGATCCCAGGAAAAACCGACCCGGGGTTCGAAATCACGAAGCGTAGGATTCGCGAATAAGGGCGAACGCACCACCACGGCAGGGGCGGTCAAACTCGGCAGGCTGGCCAACCTGCCCTGAGTCTCCGAAGGCACGGTAGCCATCTCATAACGCAACCCCAAATTAAGCGTCAGATTGGAGCGCAGGTGCATGTCATCCTGCAGGTAAGCGCCAAATAGCGTCTCTCGCATCCTTCGTCGCGACACTATGCCGGGCGCGTCGGCGATAAGAGACATGGGGATGTTCTGAAGAAAGTGCTGAAGTGAATCGAACTCGAAGTCTCCACCCGGTTGGGAGGGCGTGGATTGATTGTCGATGATTCGCTCCACGTTGGCGCCGAATTTCAGGCTGTGAATTCCCTTGGTGAAAAACACGTTGTCATAGATTTGCCACGAGTTCCAGTTGTACTCCGCAGGCGTTTGGGTACTTAGGCCCCCGGTGAAAAACGTCAGTCCGGGCACACCGATAAACCCCACCGTGTCTCCCGGCACGTATCCGAGGCTAGTGTCCGCCGCGAGTGGATTGATGGCCTTGCTGCCGGACGGGGCAGCAGCAAACTCGCGGTGATAACCCAGCCGGAAAGAATTCAGCAGGGAGGATTGGAAGACGTGGTTCTCTTCCAGGCTAACCAACTGCCGCCGGGTCTTAGTGAAAATAAGTTTGTTGTTGAATTCGTCATTCTGCGAGGACGGCGAATTGTCGTACATGTAGCTGCCCGCCAGGCTATCTTTGTCCGAGAACTTGTGATCAACCCGGGTCGTAAAGTAGTTTTCAGTGGTAATTGCGGATCCAGCAAAGCTGTAAATTCCCGTGTCCCCGGAGACCGCACCGTTGGGAAGGGGGTAGAAAGCCAGATAGGGTTTTACCAACGGATCGACTGTGAAGGCCGGGACGCCGCTCAACTGTCCACTGCGGGCGGCGAGCGACGGTACATTGTCGACCATGCTCAAGCCCAGTGACTGGCGTAACCCTTCGTAGTCACCGAAAATAAACGTCTTGTCCTTCTGGATAGGGCCTCCCGCGGAGGCCCCAAACTGGTTGCGCCGGAAGGGGGCGATGCTGGGCCCGTCAAAGTAGTTGCGAGCATCGAGCGCGCTGTTGCGTAGGAACTCATAGGCGCTTCCATGAAAATGGTTGGTGCCCGAGCGGTTGATGCCGCTGATGACGCCGCCCGACGTCCGCCCATACTCGGCGGGCTGATTAACCGTCAAAACGTTGAACTCCGCGACCGCGTCCGCCCCCAGGTTGCCGCCCAGAATGCTGCCGGGAGCCTGGTTGGTGTAGTCGTTGATGCTGATCCCATTCAGCAGGTAATTGTTCTGCTGGGGCCGCCCGCCGCTGATGGACAGCTCGACCCCGAATCCACGGCCCAAGCGGTCGGTACTGGAAACGGGTGCCATAATGCGTATGGTCGAAACGCCCGGCTGCAGAGCCGCCAAATCCGTCCACGACCGTCCATTGAGAGGCAATTCGACGATGGTTTTTGAGTCCTCGACCCCGCTGATCGTGGACGACGCCAACTGCAGGTCGGAAGACACCGCAGTAACCTCTACCGTTTCGTTGATGGTTCCTACCTTCATGGTGAAGTTCAGGATCTGCTGCGAGCCGACTGCCAGCGTGACGCCGTTCTGAACGGAGGTTTCAAATCCCGGCGCTGAGATTCTGGCCTCATAGTCTCCAGGCAATAGGTTTGGCGCATTGAAGATGCCTTGCGCGTTCGTGGTAATCGTTGTAGTCACGTCGGTCGCGATATTCTTGAGGGAGACCTTTGCGTTGGGAATGGCGGCAGCCGAGATGTCGGTAACCCTGCCGGAAATGGTTCCTCCGACCACTTGCCCATGGAGAGGGCTGGAGAAAAGAACACTCAGCAGCAGTGCCAGGACCGCCGCAAAACAGACTGCAGATTTCATTAAATTAATCCCGGACGCCATTGGCCACCTCCTGAAGGGCTTGCCAGCTAGACAATCGGATTGGATTTTTCCGTAGATTTAACCCCGGTTCTGCGGACATTGGATCTGTGGTTTCCTTGCGGAGCCAAAGTATAGACCAGAAAATCAGGCGTGCAAACAAAAAAATGAACTTGTTCCATATTTCAACAACATTACGACGCCTACACACCTCGCGTCATGACATGACTGTAGAATCGATCTCCTCAAGCCGCCGCTTTTTCGGTTCGACACCGAACCTGAGGACGACGAAGATCTGCACGATGAGGAGCCCGATGAGGAAACCGAGAACGCCGCTGACTTCATAGGACCGGAACAGAGCGACCACGATGAAGGGCGTAAGAATCGTCGCCCCACGCCCGAAGGTGTTGCAGATTCCCGAGGCTCGCATGCGAACTTCAGTTGGAAACAGCTCTGGGATATAAATTGCAAAAAGGACCGCGACCAGAACGTAGATGGGGACCATCAGCAAGAAACCCACCATCAGCAACTCGGCAGGATCCTTGACAAAAGGATAAACGCTGCCTATGACAATCGTCAGCAGGGAAGCGCCTATGATGGTCGGCTTGCGCCCCCACGAGTCGGCGGTGAACGCGCCGAGCGCTGACCCCAGCGGCGTGCCTAGGGAGATAACGAGAGAATAGCGGAGCGACGACGCAATGCTGCGTCCCTCCTGAACAAAGAAGGTCGGCAGCCAGGTGACGAACCCGAAGATCAATGTGTTGACCACGATCAGAGTAGTGGCGCCCACGATCATGCGTGGCAAAAGCACGGAGTTCAGAAGCGAACTGAGGCCACGCGAATGGATCGCAGGTGGAGAGGGTTCTGGGTCCCGAAGGGGAGCGTGATGGAGAGACACTTCGCGTTCGATAGCCCGAAGAATGGTATCCGCCTCTTCCGTCCGGCCGATTGATTCCAACCAACGCGGCGACTCTGGCAGCGCTTTTCGCAAATACCAGACGACCATCGCTCCCAGCCCGCCGAGCACGAACATGATGCGCCAGCCGAAACGCGGGATGATGAGCATTCCAAGGAGTCCGGTGACCGGCAAGCCGCTCACCACGAAAACCGACACGATGCCCAGCCATTTCCCCCGGGCTTGTGGGGGAACGAACTCGGTCATCGTCGCGTATCCAACCACATTCTCGGCGCCCAGCCCTGCTCCCATGACGAATCGCAGCAGAATCAGCACTAGCATTGAATGCGCGAAGGCGGCCGCGATGGACGCCAGACCGAAGATTGCAAGGTTGGCTTGATAAGTGAAGCGCCGGCCGTATCGGTCGCCGAGAAAACCCGTGAAGAATGCTCCCAACATCATTCCCAGAAACGTGACGGAGACGAACTCGGCGTTCTGACCCATGGTGGAAAAGCCGCTCTTGAGCGTCGCACCGAGGACGGCGCCGGCTACGTAGATGTCAAAGCCATCGAAGAACATTCCAATGCCGATCAGCCACAGGATCCGGCGGTGGAACGAGGAAATTGGAAGCCGATCAAGACGTGCGCCCGCGTTCGCCGTGGCAGCCAGTTCATTTCTCCCGGGCAAGCACGGCCATGCTGCTCACAGTCAAAGCATCGATAGCGAGGCGGCAATTCTGGCTAAAGTTGTTCTGCTGGGCGGTCTGGAAAAATTCCTTGCAGCGCCGCGCCGCAGTCGGATCGAGCCGAAGGATGCGCTCGACCAAAGCATCAGCCTCCGCGGCCAAACGATCAGCCGGACAAACTTGCGAGATGAGACCGATTTGCAAAGCCTGCTGCGGGGCGATGGGATCACCGAAGAGGACGAGCGGAAACGTAAAGCGCGGCAACGCGTACTCACCCAGGTAGGCCATGATCGCGGCGGGAGGGAGGCCGGAACGCATCTCGGGAAACTTCAGGGTGGCGTGCTCAGCGACCAGAACGAAGTCACACAAGATCGCGAGCCCGAAGCCGAAGCCAAAGGCGTCGCCCTGCACCTCCGCGACGCTGATCAAGGGCGAAGTTCGCAGCGAACGCTTGACCTCGATGATGCGAGCAGCTTCGTTGCGGATCGTCTCGACGTCCCGGCCCGCGCGCTCCCGCCCTGTGCAGAAGACCTTGCCACGTGCTCGAATGCGCAGTACGCGTGCGCTGGGGCGAGATGCTTCTTCCCGAAGCGTGGCCAACATCGCGTCGAACATCGCGCCGGTGACCTGGTTGCCGTGGTCGGCATTGTCCAGTGTAAAGGTCAGGACGTCGCCGGCCAGCTCGATCACCAGTCCGGGGACCGTGGGATTAGACAAGTGGGGATTTCTCCGTTAACACGTCGCCAACGGTATATAAGAAGCCTAAGGCCTGTCAACAACTGCCGCAGAGAACAGGAGTTTTGCGGCGAAGGTGCGTGACTCGCTGCTCGATGCGGCGTGTATATTAACACTCGATTCGGATACAACCGTGGTGAAGACCCCTAATGTCTCAACAAACGATCCGGAGGAAATAGTAGTGAGAATCGTCTCGGAGGAAGCGCTGCGAACCAAGCCCAGCCTGACCCACAACCAGGTGCGCAGCTTCTGGGCCGCGTGGGGAGGGTGGACCATGGACGGCATGGACTCTTTCATCTACTCCCTCGTTCTGGTTCCCGCATTGCGCGATCTGTTGCCCAGGTCCGGCATTCCCGCTACCACAGCCAACATCGGTTACTACGGCGGACTGCTCTTCGCTCTGTTCATGATCGGGTGGGGAATGGCTTTTTTTTGGGGGCCCATCGCCGACCGCTTCGGGCGCGTGCGAACCATGATGTTCAGCATCAGCTGCTTTTCCTTGTTCACCCTGCTATCCGCCTTCGCCACAGGTATCTGGAGCCTTGCGATCTTCAGGTTCCTGGCGGGCATAGGCATCGGCGGAGAATGGTCGATCGGCGCCGCTCTCGTCTCCGAAGACTGGCCCGAGCAGCGCCGAACCATGGGTGGGGCTTTGATGCATACCGGTTACTACGTTGGATTTTTTCTGGCCGCCGTGGCCAACTACTTCATTGGCAGCCGCTTCGGTTGGAGATACATGTTCGTCGTGGGCGGAACTCCGGCGCTCCTCGTGGCTTTCATCCGCAACAACGTTCAGGAACCGGCGCGCTGGGAAAACAAACTGCAGCAACTCGGCGAAAATTGGAGGATGCACCACGCATTCTTCGAACTTTTTTCCCCGCAGTATCGTCGCCGGACTATCTTCAATTCGATTTATCTGATTGTGTCGCTCATTGGCTTGTGGGCGGGGTCGGTTTATGTGCCAGCGGCGATGACCTACATCGCGACCAGGGCAGGCCGGACGACGATGGAAGCGGCGCGACTCGCCTCTTATTCGACGGCGCTGCTCGGAATCGCGACTGTCCTTGGAGCCCTGATTGTCCCCTGGCTTGCCGAACGGCTGGGCCGCAGAGGAACCCTTGGCATTTTCTACACCATCATGCTCGGCTCCATCTGGCTGGCGTTCGGCCGTGTGTTTTACATGGAAACAGACGCCGTCGGGTGGTTCATGGCGTGCGCTCTCCTGCTTGGCCTGGGAGGAGCGAACTTTGTAGTTTATTCGTTCTGGTTGCCGGAGCAGTACGGGACGGAATGCCGCGCCAGCGCGTTCGCCTTCATCACCAACATCGGGCGCTTTGCGGCAGCGGGCTTCACCTTTCTGGTCGGCGCAGGGGTTCGTCACTTTCAGACTCTCGGCACGCCCGTGTCTCTCACGGCTTTGGCTTTCCTCGTCGGGCTCCTGCTTTTGCCTTTCGGCGAGGAGACCAAGGGTAAGCCCTTACCGAGCTGAACCAAGCCGTAGATCGGAGGTTCAGAACCCACACGACAATTCCCTTGAGGTTGTCTGATATAGAATAATGTCGCGCTGCCGCAGACCGTTCTGTGTTGTGAAACAGGAACGGCTGCCAAGCCATGCACTATTCTTGGGAGACTTATGAATCAGCCTTGGAAGACCGACCGGTGGTTTACATCTTACTTAAACTTTGAGCCGGAGGCGCGTGCCGACGTTCACTTCGCGCCCAAGATTCAGTTCCACGACGTTTCGCTGCGCGATGGCGAACAGCAGACCGGCCTGGTTTTCACCGCCGACGAGAAGATTCGCATCGCCGAAAAGCTGAATGAAGTCGGCATTCACCGTATCGAGGCGGGCATGCCAGCAGTGTCTCCCGAGGACGAGAAGGCGGTGCGCGCGATTGCCCGTCGCGGCATGCAAGCCAAGATTTTCGGCTTTTCCCGCTGCATCGTCGACGAGATCAAGCGTATTGCCGACACCGGCGTTGACGGCGTCGTGATCGAGATTCCCACCAGCGAGCATCTGCTGAAACACGCCTACCGATGGCCAGTTGAAAAGGCCATTGAACTTTCCGTCAGCGCTACCCGCTGTGCGCACGAACATGGGCTGTACACCGTCTTCTTCACTATCGATGGCACCCGAACTGACTTTGAATGGTATCTCCGCCTGGTGGAGACCGTTGCCAAGGAAGGCCACATGGACTCCCTGGCGGTGGTCGACACGTTCGGCTCCCTGATGCCCAGTGCCGTGCCCTCCTACGTCCGCCGCATCAAACAGCGCATCAACGTACCGCTCGAGATCCACTTCCACGACGATTACGGCTGCGGTACCGCCAACACTCTGCTGGCGCTGGCGAATGGCGCGGAAGTGGCGCACACGACAGTGACCTCGATTGGCGAACGCGCCGGCAACGTTGGCTACGAAGAACTGGCGCTGGCGCTGCTGACCTGCTACGGCATGGATACGGGCCTGAAGCACGAGAAGATGTGCGAACTTTCGCGCCTGGTTCGCGAAATCGGCAAGATTTCGATTCCCAGCAACCGGCCGGTCGTCGGCGATCTGCTGTTCCAGATCGAAAGCGGAATCATCGCGACATGGTTTCTCAACTGCGGCGAGGAACACGTACTCGAATGCTTTCCCTATCACTGGAGGCTGGTCGGCCAGCGCGCCGCCGGTGTGGTTTTGGGGAAGAATAGCGGCCTTGATTCCATGCGTCACTGGCTGCAACGCACAGGAGTAGAAGTCAACGAAGAGGACATCGCTTTGCTGCTTGCCGACGTCAAGCAGCGTTCCTACGAATTGGGCGGACTGCTGCGTGAAAACGATTTCCGGGAGCTAGCCCAGAAATACGTCGCCGCCAACCGGACCGCAGTCTAGATCGAACCGATGTCGGTCTTGGAGTTTTCGAAAGGCGAAAGAAGGGTTCTCACGCGCTGCGATCGGGTCGAGGCACGATGGATCTGATCGATCAAAAACCTTCGTCGCTCGGTTTGCGAACTTCCTCCTTCAGTGGTCTCGCTGAAAGCGGTATCTGCCGCGGCGCTCCCGTGCAATCGTCTCCGCCACTTTGAGGAAGGCACGAGCCGCGTGGGAAAGGCTCGCGGATTTGCGATAAATCAATCGCAGCTTACGGTGCAAACGCAGTTCGCGCACAGGAATGCGAATCAGTTCGCCGTGCGCCAGTTCATTTTCCACGCTGATCTCAGGGACCAGCGCCACTCCGTTGCCCATCACCACGAAGCGCTTGATGGCTTGTAGCGTGGGCAGTTCAATGTCCATGTGCAACGGCGTCTTGTGCCGCCTGAAAGCCTGGATCACTTTTTCCCGATAAGGAGAGGCAACGTTGTGCGCGACGAACGACTCAGCCCCCAGTTGGCGGATGCTCACCTGACGCGCCGTGGCCAGGGGATGGTTCGGTGGAACCACGAAAATCAATTCGTCCAGATACACCACCGTGGAACATAACTGCGGCTCCTGCGGGTCATAGGTGAGGACTCCAAGTTCAGTGCTGTGGCGCAGCACGTCATCCGGGATGTGGCTGCCCAGCGAGCGCCGCACCGTGATTCTGATCATCGGATGCAACCGGCGGAATTCCGCCAGCACGGGCAGCAGATAAAGCGCGGTGAATTCATTCGCGGCGACCGCCAGCTTGCCTTTCTGCAGCTCTCTTAATTCCACTAGCGCTTCCTGGGCGTCACCCCGCAGGTTCAACAATCGTTCCGCATATTCCTGGAGCACCCGGCCAGCGTCGGTCAGCACACCGTCTCGCGAAGACCGGTCAAATAGCGGCTCCCCCAGTTCGTCTTCGAGTTTGCGGACAGACTGACTCACCGCCGATTGCGTGCGGTAAAGCTTCTCGGCCGCGCGCGAGAATCGTCCCTCCCGGACCACTGCCAGAAACACTTCAAGTTGCGCCAGATCCATTCGGTCGTCCCTTTAACAAAACTTGGAAGGTCATTAGCTTTGCTTATGAGTATAACCACAACTAATGATAATCGTAGGATTATAAGCTTGCTTAATACGCCTGTCTACGTACGATGGAGTTCGGATCCCGCCCAGGAGGGCCCAGGTATGGAACGTATCACGATTTTCGACACAACTCTGCGCGACGGCGAACAGTCGCCGGGTTGCAGCATGAATGTGCCCGAGAAACTGCGCATGGCGCACCAGCTCGACCGCTTGGGAGTCGATGTGATCGAAGCGGGATTTCCGATTGCCTCGGAAGGTGATTTCGCCGCCGTGCAAGCCATCGCCGCCGCCGTGCGGCGTCCGATTATCGCGGGCCTTGCCCGCGCCTGCCCCAAGGACATCGAACGCGCATGGCAAGCTCTTCAAGCTGCAGCCCACCCGCGTATTCATGTGTTCCTGGCCACTTCCGACATCCACCTGAAATACAAGCTTCGCATCTCGCGCCAGCAATGCCTGGAACAGGCCGCCGAAGCGGTGCGTCTGGCCAAGACTTTCTGTGACGATGTTGAGTTTTCTCCCGAGGACGCCACCCGTACCGATCCCGAGTTTTTGTGTCAGGTCGTAGAAGCGGTTGTGGCCGCTGGCGCCACTACGGTAAATATCCCGGACACCGTTGGATACACGACGCCGGTGGAATTTGGCGAACTGATTCGCACCATCCGTGAAAGCGTACGCGGAATCGAGGAGGTCACCATCTCAGCCCACTGCCACGATGATCTCGGACTTGCCGTGGCCAACTCCTTAGCTGCAATCGCCGTTGGGGCGCGGCAAGTGGAATGCACCGTCAACGGCATCGGCGAACGCGCCGGAAATGCGTCGCTCGAAGAAATCGTCATGGCCATGCGCGTACGTCCCGATCGGCTTGCCTACGAGACCGGCATAGCGAGCGAACAACTATTTCCCACAAGCCAGGCGCTCAGCGAAATCACCGGAGTTTCCGTCCAGCCCAACAAGGCAATCATCGGACGCAACGCATTTGCCCATGAAGCCGGCATTCACCAGGATGGCATGCTCAAGAATCCGCTGACCTATGAAATCATGACCCCGCAATCGGTCGGAGTGCCGGACTCAAAACTCGTGCTCGGCAAACATTCGGGACGGCACGCGCTCGGCCTGCGCTGCGAACAACTGGGCCATCATTTTGATCGTCACCAGCTCGATGAAATCTACCGGCGCTTCATCGTCCTCGCGGATCAGATCAAGCAGGTCGAGGATCACCATCTGCTGGAACTGATCGCCGCGATTCAGAAGGGCCGCCCAGCACCCGCACCTGACGAGGCGCAGGTGAAAGCACGTTCGTTCGCCGTGGCTGTCGGTAGTGCTGCGCGATCAGACAGCGGCCGCGAACATACTCAGCTCTTACTGTCGATGCCTCTCTCAACCGGCGCCAGGCTCGCAACTCTCGCCTTCAATCCGATCCCGGACCACGCCGAGCAGGAAGACTACTTATGGGGGGTCTAACAAGCTGCTGAAAACTCAGATTTCGCTGGCGCGCACAACGAACATCCCGGTTTGACAGGCAGCCCGGACCACCAAGGCACCAGCCCCGAACGGGGCTACCGATAATAGCCCAGGACGAAGTCCTGGGTAAGGCAGAAAAAAGATTCAGGCCCCGCACGGGCGGCAAACGGTTCGCACCCAACATTCTCTTACCAAGGCTCACGCCCCGAACACACTACAATAAACTCACATGCTCCTGAACATCGCCATCCTTCCCGGAGACGGCATCGGTCCGGAAGTCACCGATGAAGCGGTTCGCGTTCTTGAAGCCACAGCCGCGACGTTCAGGCACCATCTCAGCCTGACGCGGAAAGCCGTCGGCGGCGCAGCCCTTACCAGCAGCCACGATCCGCTACCGCAAGATACATTGCAAACTTGCCTTGCTTCTGGCGCCGTCCTGCTGGGCGCTGTCGGAGGCCCCGCGTTCGACCATGTGCCCAGCGATCTGCGCCCCGAAAGCGGACTGCTTCGACTGCGCCGAGAACTCGGAGCCTTCGCCAATCTGCGGCCAGCCGTATGTTTCCCCGCGTTGGAAGATTGCTCGCCGCTTCGTCCCGAGATGATCCGAGGCACCGACATCCTGATCGTGCGTGAACTCTTGGGAGGAATATATTTCGGCGAACCCCGCTCGACCGAGGGCGCTGCCGGCAGCCGCATTGCGATCGACACCATGCGCTATGGCGAACCGGAAATCGAGCGCATTGCTCGCGTGGCTTTTGTGCTGGCTCAATCCCGCCGCCGCCAGGTTACTTCCGTCGACAAAGCCAACGTCCTCGATTGTTCCCGGCTGTGGCGAGAGGTGGTCACCCGCGTCTCCCAGCAATATCCCGATGTGCAACTCCGGCATACCTACGTGGATTCCGCCGCCATGGCTCTGGTCTCACGTCCCACCGACTTCGATGTGCTGCTCACCGAAAACATGTTTGGCGACATACTCTCCGACCAGGCAGGCGCCATCGTCGGCTCGATCGGAGTCCTAGGGTCGGCCAGCATCGGAGGTCCGGTAGCGCTCTACGAACCGGTGCACGGCTCCGCCCCGGACATTGCCGGGAAAGGCATTGCGAATCCGCTGGGGGCCATTCTTTCGGCCGCGATGATGCTGCGCCACTCGTTCCATTTGGACGCAGAAGCGGATTGCGTCGAAGCCGCAGTCGCCTCCGTCCTGGGCGCTGGCCATCGCACGCGGGATCTGGCGAAACCAGGCCAACCCGCGACCGGCACCGCGGAAATGGGACGCAAGATCGTGGCCGCGATAAAAGAGCGCCCAGTCTAGTTCGAGGCGGCGTCTTGGCGGACGCCGCTTTAGTCTCGCTTCATGGCCTAGTAGGTAAAGGCCTGGAGGGCCGAACCCCCGTTCTGAAGGGACGTCTGCACAAACCCGGTTCGCTTGCTGGGGTTTAGTGCGACATACAACCCAGCTGGACCCATATCGATTCCGGTGAGCGATTTGATCAAGTTCCCTTTTTCGTTGTAGACGTGGATCTGTCCGGGCGCTCCTGGTACCGGGTGAGTGATGAAGAACAGCTTATGCAGCGGATCGACCGCAACCGCTGCGCCCGAATACTTCCCGATGACCGGGAGCACGACGATGAAGCCGGTTTTCTTGGCGAGGTTGTAAAATTCGGCGCTATTATCCGTTTCAGTCGTGGTGCAGGCAATGCCGGTGGCGGAGTCCACCGCGAGCCCGTTGACCAACCCGAATCCCAGTCCAGTAAACTCGGTGATCTTGCTTTTGGTGAGATTGGCCAGCGCGATTTCGGGGACACTGAACGGACTGCCTTGCGCTTGGGCGAGCACCGCCTGATTCGTCTTGCTATCGAACGCCATTATCGGAGGCACGCCACCGGTGAAAATAGAATCTTTGAGGACGATTTTGGGTCCGAAGGTGTTGGCGGCTACATCCGAACCGAATACAAACCGGCCGCAACAGGCGTCGGGGGAGGCCATGACCGCCACGTTTGGGGTTCCCTGGTCTGCTTCGACATCTTCGAAAAGCTCTTTTTTGTCGTCAAGGGGAGGAGTCCAGGGTCCGGTGAGCTTGTTGCCGTCGATGGGATTGAGAATGTTGTACGTGCGCTTGACGACGAAGATGCCTTTCACGTGCTGGACTTGCTCGAGGCCGATGTGGCTTCCCACGACCCCGAGGGTGATGAAGTTGTCCAGCGTTTCCGTTTTCTTGGCGACCACCTTGATGATCTTGCCGGTCTTTTGATCGAAGGTCTCAGTCGCGATCAACAGTTTTCCATCACTCAACGCGAGGATTTCGCTGAGCATGCCCTCGGAGCCGTTGCGATCGATACCGTAGCCGAAGATTTGACCACCGAACTTATCTTGTACGACGACAGCTTGCCCGCCTGCCTGCTCAGGTTCCGTGTTCTGTCCGGCGGTGGCAATCGAGCCAGCGAGGCAGCATAGGCAGACCAGCGTCGCCACCATCACATGTGAGAATGCCTTCTTCATAGTCTTGAACTCCGATTCTGTGCTGAGAGTTTTCGCGATCCGCTATTGCTATCGACCGCGCAACCAAGATACGTTTGCGCCCGTTCCAACTTGTCACATCGGTGTCAAGGATTTGTAAAAGAGCGATGAATTTGCGCGGAGACTGGCCCCGGCTGGCGAACTAGACCGGGGCTCATATTTACTGTATTTTCGGTGTCTGTGCCAACCCGTTGCAGCCTCTTCCCATCTCACTAATACGCCGCTTCATCTAAAGGGGCGGCCATGCGATTCCGTGATCTGAAACAGCTTCGAGGCGAACTCGTCCAGCTCATCGAGAAGCAAATCGAAACGCTTGCAAAGGAAACCTGT
>Ga0209118_1000185_pt1 | contig 40682 bp, 45 predicted proteins | sample BlaSpr_A8_Ref_M1_FD_187988 | JGI IMG/M metagenome (GOLD analysis project Ga0209118, IMG submission 187988) | Forest soil microbial communities from Thunder Bay, Ontario, Canada - Black Spruce, Ontario site 2_A8_Ref_M1 (SPAdes) (version 2) | ecosystem: Environmental > Terrestrial > Soil > Boreal... | reverse complement strand
CGAGGCCATTTTGAGGACGCAGGCGTGGATGTCGAATTGCATCCGTTCACCGGCTCCGCCCATACCCAGCTCCCCCTTTTAGACCAGCGGGAACTCGACATGACAATCGTCGCGAGCGCCGTGCCTCTGCTTCATCACCTAGGCCAGGGCGGTGACGTCAGGCTCATCGCGTGCATCAACCAGACACGACGCAGCCACCTCGATAGTTGCAGGCTCGTGGTTCGTCAAGATCTGTGGGACTCGGGCTCAGTGCGCGAGCCTCGCGACATGCAGGGCATGGTCGTTGACGGCGCCGGAGAGGGTAGCCCAATCGACTTCTTGCTGAGGCAGGCCCTGTTCAGTGGCGGGCTGCGACTTGCGGACGTCCGGTACCAATGCGTGGGCCGAACCGCCGATCTGTGGCCGGGTCTCCTGCTCAAGCGATCCGTGGACGTCCAGTCCATGATCGAACCCATAGCCACGCAGGTGGAGGCAGACGGGTTGGGCACACGCTGGCTGTCCTACAGCGATGTTACGCCTTGGTATCAGGAGACTTATCTTGCGGCCGACCGGCGGCTAATCAGCAGCGATCCCGAGATGGTGGTCGCGTTCCTAAGCGGGCTCCTAAATGGTATCAAGGAGGTTGCCGCGGCTGAGGGCACTTGGACGCCAGCGCTTCTTACCACGGCGGCCAAGTGGACGAAGCACACGGAGGGCTTCATCCAGAGGATTGGGGGACTCCCATACGCACCACTCGACGGCCGGATTAGCATCGACTCCCTAAACGCGGTTCAAGAGTTCTGGATCTCCCAGGGCTTGATTGTCAAACCACTCCCGGCTGACCTCATGGTGAACATGATTCCCTTGGAGCGCGCCGCGTCCGCCGTCGGATGAGTATGTGAGGGCGATGGCCAGACCAGTGATCGCAAACCTCCATGACGACTTCAGCGTCGATCTTTCAAAAGCCGTCGAACAACACCGCCAAGAGCCTCGAGCGGGATTCGAAACGATGTATCTGAAGCGTATGGAGGAGGGCGGCGTAGGACTGCAGTTCTACACGGTCGGGGGTGACTTCGTCATGTTCTCGGGTGAGCCGGACCTACGGCAGGGAACTTATCGGCGCATCGACATCGTTCTCGAAGCCGTGGACGGGACTAACGTGGTCATCATCCGGTCGCCAGACGACCTCGAGGGCGTGCGCGCGCAACGCACTCGTGGGTTGGTGCTTACGATTGAGGGGGCCCTGCCCTTGGGCGGCGAAGATTTCTCGACGCTCCGCAACCTGCACCGGCTGGGCCTCAGGTCAATCTGCCTGCACTCCTACATCGCCAACCAGGTGGGAGACGGGGTTGGTGAACCGCGACAGGGCGGGCTGACCAGCTTCGGACGCCGCCTTGTCAATGAGATGAACCGGCTGGGCATGGTGATCGACATTACGCAAAGTGCGCCCCAGGTGGTGAGCGACGTCCTTGAGATCTCCGATGCTCCTGTGGTCGCCTCGCATTCCAACGCCGCCGCACTCTATCCACACGTTCGCAACTTGTCTGATGAGCACATCCGCGCGATCGCCCAAGGTGGTGGCCTCATCGGCCTGACGAGCTATCCCGGCCACATCAAGGATGGGCCGGCCACGTTGTCGGATTTCCTACGTCACATCGATTACGTGGTCAACCTGGTCGGACCTGATCATGCGTGCTTTGGGCTGAACATCGTGCCCCCAGGGACCCAAGAAGAGGCCGCCGGCTACTTCACCCGGAACCAGTTCGCTTTCACCAATTTCTGGCTAGAGGGGCTCGAGGACATCACGCGGTTGCCTGAGGTCTTGGACGTTTTGGCAAAGCTCGGTTACGACGAGGAGACTGTGGCCAAGATCGCCGGGACCAACATCCTGCGGGTTCTTCAAGACGTGCTGTCGCGCCCGGCGATGCGCGCTTCAGAGTAATCGGGCCGTGACGGACCGCATCCGTCTTAGCTGCAACCCGGCCCTTCATAAGTACCTGCCCCTGCTCACAGCGATCGAGAGCGGGTACTTCGATGCAAGCGGGGTGCGGCTTGATTTAGAGCCATACGTTGGCTCGACCTACACGCAGATCCCAAAACTCTCCAGCGGGGATCTTGAGATGACAATCGTCGCCAATGCGGCGCCCCTTTTCCAGCATGCTGGCAGAGGTGAGGACATCCGCCTGATCGCCTCGGTCAACCAGGTCCGCAATGGCTATTTCGACGGGTGCTGGCTGGTAATGAGGCCAGACGTGTGGGGCTCCAGATCCGTCAGGACACCCCGCGACTTGAAAGGTCGGTCCATCGACGGCTCGGCGCCGGGCAGTCCCGTCGACTTCTTGGCCCGCCAGGCGCTGGCGGCGGCAGGCCTCGGGGTGGCCGACTCGCGATACCAGTGCGAGATGAGAACCGTTGAAGCGTGGAGCGCCGGCTTACGCAGCAAGACCGTCGACGTTCAAGCCATGGTCGAACCGTTCGCGACGCAGGTGGAGGCGCAAGGACTTGGGATTCGCTGGCTCTCATACCAGGATGTCGTGCCGTGGTACCAAGAGACGTATCTGGCCACGTCGAGCCAGTTTCTCGAACGACAGCCGGAGACTGTTGAGCGATTCTTGGTCGCGTTCCTGCGGGGCGTGCGCGATGTCTTGGCCGCACGCCGGCGGTGGACACCATCTCTGCTTGGCGTCGCCTCAAAATGGAGCCGGACAACGGCAGAGTTCCTGGTGCGCAGCGGAGGCCTGCCCTACACCAGGGCGGACGCCAGCGTCAGCATCGCCTCGCTGCGCAGGGTGTACAGCTTCTGGACAGGGCAAGGCCTGGTCGACGCGCCTCTGCGAGTCAGCGATTTAGTAGATGTGACGGCCCTCAAACGGGCGGTGGCGACCGTCGCGCACCCAAGCATCGACCCGCTAGTCTGAACAGCACACAAGATTCCGCGACAGTGGCGGGTCATCGTGGGCGCATCTTGCGGGCACCATAGACCAGGTCGGCGGGCGTTCGACCATCATTCCGCCGGCCAGTGTGGGCGCGCTCGAAGTTGTAGTAGTTCAGGTAAGACATAAGGTGGCGCCTCGAGGCCGTATACCGAGGGACCAGAGCGCGAGCGAACAAAGGTCGCCAGCACTCTTCGAGGATGGTTCGCTGAACTCTCTCAATAGCCCCGTTGGTCTGCGGTCTTCCGGCGCGAATGAATTCGCTGCGTTGCACCAGTGGCAGCGACTGTGCGAGTGAAGGTCTCAGCGCGGAAGTCGCTGCCGTTGTCAGTGCTGACCGCTTTCAACTTCCCGCCCGCAGCGGCCAGCTCGTCGGCGACGCGGTGGACCAACGCGGTGAGCAGTGCTTGGAGTCGGGATTGACCTCTGAGACGTGAACATCGGCTCAACCGAAGGGGCTGGCGACGTCGATGGCCGAGTACTGCCACGTGCGACCTCGTGTGCCGCTCAGCCGGCCAATGTAGAAGCAGTCGATCTGAACCAGATCTCCTGGCTGTTCGACTTCGAGGTGGAGGGGTTCGGGGGGCGGCAGCGCTTCGCGTTGAGGCTTTGGCGGCATAGCCAGCGACCAGGGCCAGGCGTTGGATGCGAGTGCCCAAGCCGTGGCGGTGCAGGACCTTGAGCACACCGCTGGCAGAGACCACCAGGCCGCCCCACATCGGCAGCCGCATCTGTGCAGCCAATCGCCGCGGGCCCAGGCCCGGGTGACCGAGGGCAAAACTGATGACTCGCTCCACAACCCAAGGCGGCAACTGGTTGGGCATCCGGGGCCTACGCAGTCCCCGCGGCCGAAGCAACTCCAGCCCGTGGCGCTCGACCAGCGGTTTCCATGGGCAGTACCAGGAGCGGTGATAGCCCAACACTCGACAGGCTCGAGCCACACCGACCTCGCCAGCCTTGGCCAACAGCAGCAATCGGTGGCGGAAGAGCAGTTCACTATTGGTCACGGCGGTACCTCCTTATGGGCGTCAAGCACCCACAGGATGGCCGCCGCTTCTACTTCTGGGAGTCCCCAGGTGTCTAATGATCTTGTGAGCCGTTCACGCTAGTCGAAGACCCCCGCGCGCTCCAGGCGCTCGTATTCTGCGTCGGTTAGGCCAAGAGTCCCGCAGAAGACCTCTCGGTTGTGCTGGCCGAGCAGGGGCGCGGGCCGATCGATCACGGCCGGGGTGTCAGAAAGAAGAAACGCCGGGCCCTGAAAGCTCATGCGCCCGATCTGCGGATGCTCGAGCTGACGCCAAATCCGCATTGAGTTCAACTGGCCGTCGTCGAAGATGTCCGCCATGTCGTTGACAGGTGCCACGTGGATCCGGGCCTCCCGCAAGCATGCGACCACCTCATCGCGGGCCAAAGTCCTGGTCCAGTCTGCGATAGCGAGATCCAACTCTGCTTCTGTTGAGCGCCGGCCGGAAACGGATCCCAATGCCTCCGGTTGCGCCCATTCCGGATCGCCCATGGCCGAACGCAAGCGATGCCACTCGGAGTCGTCGTGAACGCTGATGGCCACCCAGCGCTCGTCACCCATGCAGGGGTAGACGCCATGAGGGACCGCGAGACGGTCGTGGTTGCCATCCCGCTCGGACGTCGCGCCGGTCGTGGAGTATTCGACCAGAGCAGGTGCGAGCAGCTGCAGCCCGGTCTCGTACTGAGATAGGTCGATGTGGCACCCACGACCCGTGCGAAGGCGCTGGTCAAGCGCGGCCAGCACTGCGACCAAGCCATATGCAACCGCGATGTAGTCGATGTATGGCCCCCACAGAAGGCTCGGCTCACGGTCCGGCCAGCCGGTGAAATGGATGAAGCCACTCATTGCTGTTAGTTGGGTCCCGAACCCCGGATGTTTTGCGTGCGGCCCCGTCTGTCCCTGGTTGCACGTGCTCAGCATCACGAGGCGCGGATTGACCTCTGAGAGGATGTCGTACTCCAGCCCAAGCCGCTTCATCGTGCCTGGGGGAAAGTTCTCGATCACGACGTCAGAAACAGCTATGAGCCGGAGCGCAAGACTTCTTCCCTCGTCGGCCTTGAGGTTCAGGGTGATGCCTAGCTTGCAGTCGTTGGTCATGGCGAACTGGGCAGCTCGTTCGAGGCCGGGCTGGTTGTCCTTAAACGGTGGGTAGTTCATGCGAAACCCGTCCACCCGAGTGCGGGTTTCCACGTGGATGACTTGCGCGCCGTGATTAGCCGCGTGCTTGCCGATAGCCGGGCCGGCTGCAAACGCACCGAACTCGATCACTCTGAGCCCTTCTAGGGCCTGAGCGCGCGCGCCTAAAGTCATGAAGTCATCAGTTATGTGGGAGTCGCCTCAATCTCGTCGACAACGGGCACTCCGATGACCGGGTAAGCCTGCTGGCCGTCGAAGCGCGCGTACCCGGTCGGATGGATGACTCCTTCGTATTCACGCCAGACCTCGCGCGACTGAAGCTGTGGGTCGCCAAGGATGTCCTCCACTGTGCTGACTACGTAACCGAGGATCCGGCGGTCCATGGCACCGTTTAAGAATTGCCACTTCGTAAGGGTCTTCAAAAATGGTGCGATGGCCTCTTCGAGGCGGTGGATCTCATCGGCCTTCACTGTCGCAACGTCGAAGCTCTCCCAGTCCAAGTCAGCGAGCCAGACCGGCGCCATGTTCTCCTTGGCCATCCACTGCACGAGTGCCCGATTGGATTGGCGGCCCGCGACCCCACCGTAGATTGCAAAAGCCACGAAACCGTCCTTACACGGCCACACATTGCGCATGGGGACTCCTTCCACGTTGCGGCCCGTTAGGTAGGGTCCGCCCCGCATCGGCATCTGGCGAAGGATTTCCCAGTAGTAAGGACCGTTCACCAGGGCCGGCACGAGACTCGCTTGCGCGGACACATCGACATGCTGACCACGGCCGGTTCGCTGCCTCGCGTAGTGCGCTAGGAGGGTACCCATCGCCGCTTGGATGGAAGCCCAACCCGCCGACTGTGGCAGCGTGATCCGTACCGGTGCGCGGTCGGGATCCCCAGCGAGCCACACTGCGCCGCTAGATGCGCTGATTTCGAGGTCTGAGGCGGGGGCCCCCGCTGCCGGCCCTTTCTGGCCATACGGGGTTATGGAGGTCATCACCAGCCGCGGATTACAGGCATGAAGCTGCTCCCAGCCGAGCCCGATCGAATGCATATAGCCAGGCGGAAAGCTCTCGATCAAGAAATCAGCCTTCTTTGCCAGTTCGATCAGCTCCTTACGGTCTTCGGCCCAACGCAAGTCCAGGACAGCGCTGCGCTTACCGAGGTTCCATGCGGCGAAGGCATAGGGTTGGCTGCGCCGCCCGGGATCGCCTCCTGGCGGCTCGACCTTGAGGACATCGCAGCCGAACTCGCCCAAGATCTTGCCGCACAGCCAACCGAGCTCCGTGGTGAGATCCACCACCAAGTACGACGCTAGCGGCCGCTGCACGGGCGTCTCCCTCCCTTGCCGGTGTGGAACGCTGGGCCTAGCGGCCGGTCCGGGCCAGCGAGGTAACCCAACCCTGCATCAGCGAGCGCGCCTGCGCGATGTCGCCCTGGCTAAACCAATTCGAAGGATCGACCAAATCGATCGGGTAGACGGGACGGAGGAAAGCAGTTTCGTAGCCGTATGGCACGGTCGCATCGATGCCCATGCCTCCTTCGAACCTTGTATTGGACGCCGTCCACTCGCCGTCTCCTGCAGTGATCCGCTCCTCTGGCTGAAATGTCTGGCCAATGCCACCGGGGATCGGGTTGAGGACGTCGGCATGAGGGTTGACGCGCGTAGTCAGAGCCCAAACGATGTCGTCCATCGAGTAGATGTCTATGTCCAGATCGACAGCGATCGCCAGTCGCATTCCCTGGCTGCAGCTGAGCGCCGCGGCGAGGAAATTGCGCTGCCAACCCTCTTCGATCTTGTTCCGCTTCTTTACTTGGATGATGCAGCCGCCCCAGTCGGTCATGCAGAACGGGATATTGACGTCCTGGACGATCCCCGGCTGGAGACGCTCGCACAACTCGAAGATGGCTGATTCCCGCACGGTCGTGTCGATGTTGTGGCAGTCGAGCATGTGGACGCCGAGTGCGTAAACGGTGTTCTTCGGCTTGCGCCGCGTGATTGCGGTGACGTGAAATGTCGGCGCCTTGTAGGCCTTGCCCATGTAGCCGGCCCACTCTGGGTGGAAGTGATACTTGCCCTGCTCGTCGTGCTCTTCGGATTCTGCCGTTTCATATCGCTTGTCACGCGGGTAGATGTGACCTTCCAGGACGAGCTCGCAGTCAGCCAGGGCATAGGCGTCGACAGTCTTGGCTTTCACCAACCGAATAGGAAAGCCCTGCACTGCGCCGGCTGCACCCAACTCGTCGCCACCTTTCGGCAGAACAACGTAGTCGAAGCCGCCCCCTGCAATCAGATTGGCGGCCACCGGCACCCCAAAGCACATTGTCAGAGGGATTGGTTTCTCGTCGCGATAGTGCTCGGTGATGACCTGCCACATATGTGAACCTGGAGCCGACTGGAAGGTGCCGACATTGCCCCACCTGAAGTTCATGCGGTTGTACCCAATGTGGCTACCCCCGCGGAAGTAGTCCCCGACGACCACGCTGACACCACTGCCGATCGTGAGCTCAGATTCCAGATGCGTGTGCCTGATCGGGACGATGTAGCGATTCACGTCAAGGTCCGAGGTGATGACCTCCTGCTGGCTTAGCGCTTGATCGGATGGCACGATTTCGGGCTTGATTGGATGGGTAAGGGCGTGCGCCAGTTTCCGTGTTCGCTCCTGTGGCGTGTCCCACCCGAACCAACGGTCGATGATGCCGATGTTCGAGAAAAGATTCGTAAGCAGCTTGTGCTCGGGATATCCCTTGACGTTATTGAAAAGGATCGGCAGCGTACCGTCGAGATGCTTCTGCACACCGGTAAGCTGCAGGTCCGGACTGACTTCAACGTCGGTCTCGAGCATCAGGCGCTCATTGCGCAGCCAGTCGAGTGTCGCCCGCAGATCCCGGATCTCGGCTTGAGTCGGTCGAGGGCCTTTTGAGTTCGGAGCCTCCGCCAGGGTTGTTTCCAGAGCCATTTCACAGCCTCCCAAGAACGGGCGTTCTTTGAACTCCCATTGATTGCGGCAAATCTGCTCCAAATTGAGCGGGCGCTAACCCGAGGAGCCGGACGCTCAAGGGTCAATGGTCTGATATTATGACCGTCGCGCCAAATTCTGCCAAGTCCCCGTCGCACGATGTGCGGCGATGTCCCTCTCCAGTCTGGGCAGCGGGGGCCGGAGCTAGCTGGCCGGCTCGGACACGCGCCGGGCTCTAGGCGCCTTCTTCGAGTTGGCTCGCTCTGCCCTCTCAGCGAATTCGTAGAGATGGTCCCTCATCAGCCGAACCGCCTCGTCGCCATCCCGCCTCGCGATGACTTCGTATAGGAGCCGATGCGTTATGCGGGCAGACTCAACCATGTCCGGTTGCTCGGCATGAAGCTCGTAGAAAGCGTCGCGAAGAAGACCGGTCGTAGCCATGAACAGGGCCAGCAAGGCGCGGTTGTGAGCTGCACTCACCAGGGCGTAGTGAAAGTCGACACTCGTATCAGCCGTGCCGTGCGCGGTTGACGCGTTGCGAGATTCAATCGAGTCTTGTAGTTTCACCAAGTCCTCGCTAGTGGCCTTCTGGGCCGCCAGCCGAGCCGCGGTGGTCTCCAACGCCAGCCTTGCTTCTGCCAACTCACCGAAGGTGATTCCCTGCAGGAGGAGATGTGTTCCCAGGCTAGCTGACAGCTGGGAAACGTTGGGGCGGGAAACATAAGGGCCACCCTGACCGCCTACTCTCACCTCGATGAGACCTCCCGCCTCAAGGGCGCGCAGGGCATCGCGTACAGTCACCCGGCTGACGGCGAACTGGTGGGCCATCTGGCGCTCGGGGGGTAGTCGGTCGCCCGGCTGGTAACGCCCGGCAAAGATGGCTTTTCGAATCTGGGCGATGACTTCAGTCGACGCTCGGGTTGGGCGGATTGGGGAGAAGACGTCGTTCAAAGCCACCTCCTGAAGTGCGGATCATCGTACCACCGTGCAATCAGAATTCCGCTCTGCCAAACCGGCGTTAGTCGATGCCAATTTGGGCCTTGACCTTCGCTCGTCAGTGTGCCAGAGTCGAGGTCTGATATTCGTACCATCCGGTGACTACGGGGTTCTCGGGTTGGCGGCAGAGGTGGCGACGGGTCAACGGTTACGGTGTTTGACCCCAGCGACAGCACGCCCACTAACGTGATCGAACGCCGAAAGGCCGAACACATGCGCCTGGCGGCGAACTCTGATGTTGCTGGCCAACAAGGGCCGGGGTGGTCCGATATCCACCTCCTCCACGATGCGCTCCCCAAGTGCGACCTCGCTCGGATTGATCTCGCCGTCGATTTCCTCGGACGCCAGCTGCAGGCACCCCTGCTGATCGCTGGCATGACCGGCGGACACGAGGCCGCTCGAGAAGTCAACAAGCTGCTAGCGCGTGCGGCCGAATACTTCGGAATTGCTATGGGCGTCGGCAGTCAGCGAGCAGCTCTGATCCAGCCCGACCTTGCCGACACCTATGCGATCGCGCGCCAGCAGGCCCCCAATGCATTCTTGATCGCGAACCTGGGCGCGGCTCAGCTAGTCGACCAAGACAGTACACCGCGGCTCACAGGGACCGACCTTCAGCGAGCCGTCGATATGATCCAGGCTGACGCGCTGGCCATTCACCTCAACTTCCTGGAAGAGCTGATACAAACCGAAGGAGATCGCAGGGTCGCCGGGCTCGGCGACGCCCTAACCGACGCCATCCGAAGCCTAACCGTGCCAGCGCTTGCAAAGGAGACGGGGGTCGGCATATCTCGCGAGACTGCTGTTGAACTTGCTCGCGTAGGATTTAGCGGTCTCGACGTGGGCGGCTATGGTGGGACAAGCTTCGCCGCGGTCGAGGCCTTGCGTGCGCAATCGGCTGGAGACGATCGCGGTGTGCGCATGGGCGAGGTCTTTGCCCACTGGGGCCTACCAACGCCCGTGGCAGTAGTGGCCGTGTCTACCAGTAGCCTTCCCATCGTCGCCACCGGCGGGGTAAGGTCGGGACTCGACGCGGCCAAGGCCATTGCGCTGGGCGGCACGTTGGTCGGCGTGGCCCGGCCTTTGTTGCTGGCGGCGCTTGCAGGTGAGGACTCTCTTTTCGCCTGGATCCGTCAATTCCTGGAGGAATTGAGGGCAGCAGTATTCCTGACGGGGGGAGCTCGTATCAGCGATCTACGCCTGGTGAAGCGCGTAATTCTGGGCGACACTCGAACGTGGCTCCAGGATCTCGGGTATCTCGACGCGGCGGAAGTGGCTGCCGCCGGTTAAGCAAAGCTGATGCCAAGCCACGCATGAGGATTGAGGACCGCTCATTACTGACCGGTCGAGCGCAATTCGTGGCGGATCTACACCGTCCCGGCGAACTGCACTTGGCGGTTCTGCGCAGTCCCTATCCGCATGCAAGAATCCGCCTTCAGGCAGTTGACCAGGCGGAATGTGCCGCTGGTGTGCACATGATCGTGACCGCGGCACACCTGGGCGGTGCGCGCATCCCGTCAACAGCACCGAGACCCCATCCCGCTTTTGAACGGGGAGTAAGTCTCGAACTGCATGAGCCGCCCATCCCGGTTCTAGCCCAGGACATCGTCCGTTACGTAGGCGAGTCAATCGCGGCTGTGGTCGCCGATTCGCGGGCGATGGCGGAGGATGCAACGGAACTGCTGCGATTGGACGTCTGGCCCATGCCTGCGGTGATGGATTTCAGCGACGCGTTCGGCGGCAAGCAGCTTTATGACGAAGTGCCCGGCAACGTTGCGGCTAGCATTCGCATCGAACGCGGCAATAGGCCACCGGCGGCATCTGTCGCCCATACCGTCCGTGCCAAATTGCGGATCGGCCGCCACGGCGCCGTTCCTTTAGAAACGCGCGGCGCGCTTGCACTGCCGGAGCTGGACGGTCGCATCACGCTCTGGACCTCGACGCAGATCCCGCATCAGGTGCGAGCAGCAATAACGACCGCCCTTGGTTGGCCCGAAGAACGACTTCGTGTCATCGCACCAGCCGTGGGCGGAGGCTTTGGCGGCAAAGCAAACGTGTACCCCGAGGAGGTCCTCGTCACCTTCTGCGCCGCCACCCTACGCCGGCCAGTGCGGTGGGTCGAGGATCGGTTCGAGCACCTTGTTGCCTCGACTCAATCGCGCGACCAACTCCATGAAGTGGAGTTGGCCGTAGACGGTCAGGGAACAATCCTCAGTTACACCGACGACTTCGTCGTAAACATCGGTGCATCCAATCATTGGGTCGGTGGGGTAATCGCCAACACCGGCCTTCATGCATTGGGGCCTTATCGCATGCCGTACGTGCTGGTCACGGGGCGGGCTGTGACGAGCAACAAAGCCCCAAGTGCGCAGTATCGGGGAGCTGGAAGGCCTGAGGCGTGCTTTGCGCTCGAGCGCAGCCTGGACATCGCAGCAGCCGGATTAATGCTCGACCCCTTTGAGATTCGACGTCGCAATCTAATCCAGCCTCATGAGTTGCCGTACGCCCAGGGCCTTCCGCAGCGAGACGGCGTCCCCATCACCTACGACGCGAGCGACTATCCGGCCATCCTGGAAACTGCACGTGGGCTGGCTGAGCCAGAGTCATGGCCCGGCCTTCGTGACACTGCCGAACGAGCAGGCAAACGATTTGGCATCGGCTGTGCTGCCTATGTTGAAGCGACCGGTAGGGGTCCATTCGAAGGCGCACTGGTTAAGGTCCTTCGGGACGGTTCGGTCGACGTGTACACGGGGGCTGCGAGCGCAGGTCAAGGGCACGCGACAACGCTGGCCAGGGTCTGCGCGAATGTGCTGGGGATCGCTGAGAGTTCGGTCCGCGTGGTGGGAGGCGATACCGATCTCATTCCACGCGGCATCGGAACATTCGGCAGCCGGACCGCGGTGGTTGCGGGAAACGCAGTCCACGAGGCAAGCCTCGAGGTTCGTGCACGCCTTTGCGAGATGGCGGCTGAGGTGCTTCAGCTTCAGCGCAACGAGGTTGCGTGGCTGGAGGGCGAGGCGCGAGCGTCCAACGGTCAGCGTTTGGGCCTGCTCGACATAGCGTCCACGGCGGGCGCCGCCGATCACCTGCAGGCCACCGCCTATTGGAGCCCTGAAACCGTTACGTGGACGATGGGCGTACAGGTCGTCGCAGTGGAGGTCTCACCGCGAACCGGAGCGGTCAGAATTCTTCGCCACGCCCTAGCACACGACAGTGGGCCGTCGCTCGACGAGGCCACCGTTGAGGGACAGCTCGTTGGCGGAATCGCACAGGGCCTGGGCGGCGCGCTGCTGGAGGATTTCACGTATTCCGACGAGGGGCAGCCCGAGTCGACAACTCTGGCCACCTATCTGACCCCCAACTGCCTGGACATGTCGGAGGTGCGTTTGGCGACGATTCAGGCGTCAGCCTCTAACCCGCTTGGGATCAAAGGGGTAGGCGAGAGCGGAACCATTGCAACCATGGCCGCGGTTGCAAACGCAGTGTCGCTCGCCTTGGGCGCCGAGCTGAACGAAACCCCGCTGACACCTGTGCGCGTGTGGACCGCCGCGCAGAGCGGGCGATGAAACCAGCCGCCTTCGACTACGTGCGTCCGACGACCCTCGATGACGCCATCGACGTCCTGACGACTTGGCCGCAAAGCGTGATCCTCGCCGGAGGCCAGAGCCTCGTTCCAATGCTAAACATGCGACTAGCGCGGCCCTCGGCGGTAGTAGACATTGGTCGACTGCCCTTGCGGGAGATCGCGCAAATCGCAGGGGGCGTCCGAGTGAGCGCTTTGGTTACCCATCTCCAGCTTGAGCGCTCAGCTGACATCAATGCGTATCTACCATTACTAGCGGCAGCTGCCCACCTTATTGGTCACGTTGCTATCCGTTCTCGAGGGACCATCGGCGGCAGCATGGCGCACGCCGACCCCGCCGCCCAAGAGCTCGCTGTAGCTATCGCCCTCGACGCTAAAGTCGAGGTGACGTCCAGCATGGGACTCCGCCAGATCGCTGCCAGTGAGTTGGTGGTCGGACGCTGGACAACCGTGCTCGAGCCGGGCGACATGGTCACGGCCGTAGAGTTCCCGTTGCCTCCATCTGGTGCTGGGTGGGGCATCGCCGAGTTCAAACGAAGAACCGGCGACTTCGGCCTGGCAGGGGCGTGTGCCCTTCTCTGGCCAGGTGGCGGTCGGCTGACGGCGTTTGGCCTGACATCCGCCGCGGTACGCATTGACGAGGCTGTGGCGGCCGGAGATCCGGCCCAAGTGGCAAAAAGGGCGGCCTCGATGATCGAACTTGCAAACAGGCGTGACCACGCTTGGCAGCTAGCCGTCTTTGAGGCGGTCGTGGAAGAGGCTGTCGAGGAAGCCGCAAGGCGCATGGTGACGTGAGAGGCGTGACTCTCCGGTGCACAGTCAACGGCTTCGACCAACAAGACGAGGTGGAGGCGCGACTGTCCCTTGCAGACTGGCTGCGTGACAACCTACACCTCACAGGCACCCGTGTCGGCTGCGAGCAGGGCGTCTGTGGTAGCTGCACAATTCTTGTCGACGGCCTTCCCATCCGCTCTTGCCTGACTCTTGCAGTCCAGGTTGATGGTGCGGATGTGCGAACCGTCGAGTCGCTGGCAACTTCCGACGACCTTCACCCAATGCAGCGCGCCTTTGAAGAGGAATCTGCCCTTCAGTGTGGCTTCTGCACCCCGGGCATGCTGATGACCGCAATTTTTTTGCTGGAAAACCCAGGGCCGATCTCCGCCGAATCAATCAGGGAAGCGATCTCCGGCAACCTGTGCCGGTGCACAGGCTACGCCGGGATTGTGCGCGCAATCCTGCGGGCCGCGCGCGAGGACGTATGGCTGTAAGCATGCCCTTAATCCGAAGCATCGGCACGCTCTGCTCTGACCTACTCGAGCGGCTTGTAGGCGTGGGCCAGGCCGCGATAGTGCCTTTGGTATCGGTGGAGAAGAATCGCGCGAACGGGTTCCGGGCCTTCGCGCGAATCGCGGATAAGTCCCCTTGATGGTTTCTTAAGTGTCGCGCCGCATTGAACGCGCTATTCCAACGCGACTCCAACAGCGTCTCGACGGGCAGTCTCTAGAGGAGAAGGTGGGCGATACATTCCTGTTGCTCACTGTTGGTGAAACCGGCTGGCCGCATGTAGCCATGCTCAGCGTGGGCGAGGTGCTTGCCGTCTCGACTCAGCAAATTCGCTTCGCACTGTGGCCAGACAGTCACACTTCAGATAACCTGCGGCGAACGGGCCTCGCGACGCTCATGGCTGTCACGCCTCCCTTGACTTACCTTCTTCGCCTCCGCTGTGAAGCTGCGCCTGATATTCGAATCGGTAAGTCTCAGCGGGCTGTATTCGACGCTGTGACTTCCGAGGTGTTCGAAGACACCGTCGCTTATGCGGAGGTATCCGGCGGGATCAGCTTTAGGTTGGCTGAGCCCGATAAGACGATAGACGGCTGGCGGGCCACCTTGCGGTCGTTGCGCAAAGAGCGCAGCGCCGGGTGACCGTAATTGCCGATCTGATTTACGTAGCCGGCCAGGATGTGATCGATCTTCGGCACCCAGTCGCCACCAACCCTCACGAAGAGCCTCAGTGCATCGAAGGCTTCCTGAACTAAAGTGTCTGCCTCTACGGGACCCACTACGAGTCGATCCCCGATCACACCGGTGCGCGTTCTTATCGTCCAGGACCATCGCCTCCTAGCCTCGGCGATCGCAGAAATCGTCGAAAGCCAGGAGGACCTGGAGGTGTGCGGCATAGCGCGGCGGGCCGATGAGGCAGCGAAGCTCGCCTCCGTGGAGGAGCCCTCAGTGGTGCTCATGGACTTCCTCCTTCCCGACTCGACCGGGCCCGTCGCCGCCGCCAAAATCCGGTCAGCCGCCCCCAACTCCGCGATTGTGTTCCACAGCGCCGAGGAGTCCGAGACCGCGCTGCTGGATGCCATCGATGCCGGCGCGACCGCTTACCTGACTAAGTCAGCCACGGCAGATCAGATCATCGAAGCGGTCCGCAAGGCGTCTGTCGGGGAAGTTCTGATTCCCGTCGCCCTGTTCGCCAAGGCGATCGCCCGGCAGAGGAGGGTGGTCACCGACAAGCAGGCCCGCAAAAAGCTGCTGAGCGAGTTCACGCCGCGCGAGCTCGACGTACTTCGGCTGCTTGCCGAGGGGCACGACACGGCAAATCTGGCTACGCGCCTTGGAATCGCCCCCCACACCGTGGAGTGGCACGTAAGGCATGTGATTGAAAAGCTGGGAGTGCACTCCAAGCTGCAGGCAGTGGTCGCCGCCGCACGTCTCGGCCTCATTGAGCTGTAACAGTGCGCCGCCGGATTGTCTGCCAACGGCCGCCGCCGCCTGGGTGTCAGGCACGCAAATTCGTCATGACGATCGACAGGCTGCCCTGAGAGGTGGTCGGCCGCCGGATCCACCCGCCAGTTCGATTGGGACTATGTACCCGGGTGCCTGCCGAGAGAGGTGCAATTCCCTCCTGAGCTCACGGTTCAACTCTGGGGCGCTGCAACGGGCTTTGACGCTGCGGGCAACGAGCGCGGCTTGCCGAGGAACTGGCTCCATGGTCGAGATACGGGGTAGTTATCGAAAGCAAGGACGCGTGTCGATTACGTTACGGCCCACGTCTTAGTGGATAGGTACTTCTCGAGTCATAGCCCAGGGCCCAAATCGCACCAAACCGACGACCGCCACGCCTAACAACACGGCCCCGAGGACTCCAGAGATCAGATCCGATACCAACGCCACTGTTGTTGCGTTCGGTCCGCGAATCGACGCGATCACACTGAACGCCAAGAAGATGAGGTACGCCCAGAACGCCCATCGCCATTTCCGAATACTGCCCAAGGCGAGCACGCCGGCCAGACCGGTCCAGATACTCCATGAGGAGACCAGCACCCATGCACGAAAGGGGTCACCACCGCCAGCAGACGCAGTAATCGGATGAATCAACAGGATCCAACCAACCAGGACAAAGGCGATTACGTAGCCCGCCATGCTGACCTGCAACGGAAGGGTCAATCTCGTCGGCTGTCTCACTATCTGTGCGAACCAACCACGTAAGCGACAATACTGGAACCCACTCGGCCGCAGACCGTTTAGCGGTGCCGCGCCGGTTGAGCTTCGATGCTCACGTTACCAACCGCTTATCGAAAGCATCATTACGCGTTAGGCTGGGATGTGACGACGACGCCGGCGTTGGGGGCGTTGCTATGGGCTCGCCTCTCGGCAGCATCGGTTCGTTGTCCGATTCGTAGCACTCAATCGGTTCAAACAAGCCATTGAACTGACCGCGATGATCGTCTTGGAGCGAGGTCGGCTATGCCGCAGCCGCGATAGGGATCGCCAGTCGGTCATGAGAAATCGCGCAGTCAGAGCAATCCGGGTTCAGTAAACTTTGGACCAACGAACCAGACGATCGGTCTTAGTGAGCATTCTCCAGCTTGGTGTGATGCTGGGTTCCGAAATCGCCAGCTCCGACACCAGTAATTTCAATTGACAGGAGCATTGAGCGAGCGCAGAATTCCGCTGCTGGCGAATCGCATCAACTTTGGGCTGGCATAGCACCCGCGTCTGGACCGGACGTGCCGTTCGGCCACCGAGAGGAGGTAGGGATCGAATGGCCTCGGCCGCGTCTCAGCCGCGGTTCGCCGCGCAGCCTGCCGTTAAATCGCACAGCGCCCCCGCGACAGTGGCACAGAGGCAACTCGTTCGTTCAGGGGCCGGGGGCGGAGCAAGCGGGTCCAGTGAGAGCGAAATTTCCGTCTTCGGTTCGGCTCTGCAAGGCTGGATGGCGTTCGCCGATATCGTAGGCGAAGTCTCCCGGGAGTTGTTTGATGTGCTCTCCGCTGCGGGGACTGTCGTTCAGGCGGCGGTCGAGAGCAGCTCGAGCCAGCTAGCTGAAAGCATGGCCTACGAACTGAGGGACATGGGCCTTCCGTCACCCGTCCAACACGAAATGGCCGAGACGCTCGAGGCCAATCTCCTGCCGTTCGACTTCAAGTGGGCTCTTCGCCACTACAACGAGGCTGTCGAGGGCTTGACCAATGCTAATCGAGCGCTTCTAAAGAAATCGCCAGATCGCTTCGTAAGCTCGGCGGTCGACGTTGCTATGAGCATTGTCTCCGACAACCCGGTCAAGGCGGCGGCCGCAAGCCAGGATCTCGCCATGGTTACGCAGAGCCTTAGCCGAAGCGATGGCGAGTGGCGCATGATGGCCGCGCTCGAGAAGCCCGATCTCGTGCCGGAGCACACGAGCATCTGGTGTCTGACCCCGAAGCGAAAGTGGCTTGGCGACGCCGTCGTGAGTCGCGAGGCGACGTATGTCGGGCGATACGAGTCCACTCCTATGGCACTGGTCAATTCCGGGCCCGTCGCGAGTTCCGGCCGAGACCTGAACGAAGAACGGCCTAGCGGATACTCGGCGACGATCCTCGGCGACGGTCCGCGAGCCTATTCATATGCGCTGCAGCTACAACTTGCGGGGAGGCCGGGTTCGAGACTGATGGCTGACCTGGCCGAACATAGAGAGCAGCTACACGCGGCCGCAACCCTGGTCGCGAGTGCTGGATCAGCGCTGGCAAGCACCGCCGGCGGGTTGCCGGCAGCGTTGACCGGCCTATTAGGCGGCGCAGCTACACTCGCCGTCGACACGGTCATTGCCCGGTTGGCCAAAGCGCTTGCAGCCACCACGTTTCCTAGCTGGGTCGTGCTACATACAGCCATACTCGGACCTGACGGAATCCCCGTCTCGCTAGTCCTGATCGGCTCACCAGAACGACCCCTCCTGCGGCTGTTCAGCGCCACGCGAGAATCGGCCAGCGGCGCCCTACAGGTCACTGATGATTATGAGGATCGGCATCTCGTTCAGCTGTGGAACCGAGGTCGCCTGATACGCGGCCAGAGTGAGCCGCCCAAACCCTTCAGCTACCCCAGACACATCTTCGAGGAGGTGGGCGTTCGCGGACAGCCAATAGTTATCAACGACTCGCCGGAAGTCTCCAACGCGGTTCGAGTCTTCGTGCCGCACATGGCAGCGCCCTGGAATAAGCGGGGCCGTTCGCCTGCGTACGTGAGCGGGATAAGAATCGAGGTCTATTGGAAGGAACTTCCCGCGGAAGGAGTGGGGGTTACTTCGTGAGCTCGCGCGGAGATTCCTCGTTGAGACGCTCGTGCGCGTGACGCGACCAATGGCCCGGCTAGCAGCGATCGTAGCCTGGTGCTAAGCATTTACGACCTCGTGGAAGGAGGCCGATTGCTCCGCCTCGCATCGCGGATGCTCCTCTCTACGCGCCCTTGCTCGGACCAATTTGGCGTTGGCCTCATTGCGGGCAGTCTCCAGTTGACTAGCGACCGAAACGGCCGACCTTGTGCTGTCGGCTGATCATTGAGGCTCAGCCGCAACTGAGCCGAACGAGTTGATGTTTGTCGTCGTGAGCGTGGTCTTGAGCGCCAACCTGTCGATAGTCGTCTTATCGGAAGCAAGAGGTTGCCGAAACCGAGTCCGAGTCGCGACGCCGTGGGGAAACGTTGGCCATGAGAGGTCGCAATAAGGGGTCGGCCTCGGGGCGTTTACGCCGAGGGCCCCGTCCTAACTCACCAAATTGCGGTTGGTGATTTGCTTCTGGTACGAGCAAGGAAACTCTATTTGCGCTTCGCCTTGCGACCTTTGCGTTGTGCCTGTGCCAACGCGCTAGCCGCAACGGACTTTTCCTGCTTGTCCTTCTCAGTCTTGAGCTCGTGTCCCGCTACGCTCGCCACCTTCTTACTCGTTCCCATCGTTTCACCTCAACTTAGCTGCATTCCTATTACGCGTCGCAGGAGCCTGGAGTCGAATTTCACCGAGTAACTCCATCACACCACGCGCTCCAACTCCTTCAGGCACTTGATAAGTTGCCCAGGCTGGACGTCGGTTTCACCGTTCGCGCGGCACCTTTTCCATACCTCGAACACAGCAAGTTCTCGTGCAGTGGGTTGTCGTCCCCCCTGACTCGGCGGGCAATTCCCGGCTGTCAGTGCAAGGTCAATGCCGTAACTCTTTATGGCCACGCGCACGCATACGGATTCGCCATCACTCCGGAGGCTTTGGATTGCCCTGGCGATCCAACCTTCATCAATGCCGTCCTGGTGGTGACCATTGATCCAAATGCTTATCATCCAATGCCTCCTCGGTTGGCCAGGAAGTCGTGGGGCCTCCGACTACAATAGCGAACATGCGTTCGTGACGCAATCCCTCTGGGGGCGCAAGGAACGCGACGGCCGTCGATGGTAGAACTTGACATTCGTGTCAGATATTCTGACAATAGCCTTATGTCTGACACCTGGAACGGCATACCAGCCCCCCCGCTTCCACACGCGGCGCTTCCGGCCCCGAGTCAACCGGCTCGGAGCATCTATTCGTTTTCCGAAGCGGAGTTAGTCCAGTATTTCTTGATTCGGCTCGAGAGGGCAAGTCGGCCGCCTACGATCGGACTTCACCCGGACGGCTCGCCGGCGATCAAGAGTCTGATTGGAGTCTGGCTTATCAGTCAGGTGGGCGGCCTCGTCGGTAAGAAGCGCCTGGTCAATCTGTCAGACGTAGACCGACTACTTCTTCGCAGCGTCGGTGGGGTTGCCCATCTCGTCCGCGAAGCATTGGCATCGCGACAGAAGGCCGAAGGGGCCAGCTGAAACCGAGTTCCGGTTGAGTCACGCGGTTCCGCCCGCACAGACTGTTAGCGAGGCTTGGCTAATGTGCCTCGAACAAGTCGTTGACGGGCACGACGGCGGTCGAATGGTACACGTCGTGAGCACAATTACCCAGCCAGGCTCGGAGATCAGCGGAATTCGGGTTGCGCTAGATACTTACCTTGCAGCACAAGGTTTGCCCGAAGTTACTACGGTCGCCGAGACCATATTCCCGCAATCACTCGTTTCGGAGCCGGTGCGCCGTTGGAGCCCGAGTCTGTCGCCTGCCGAGGAGGCACCAATTCTCGAGCGAGAGCAAGCGTTGTTCGGTACTTATGTAGATGACCTACTCGAACTGCTGGTCACCGCAAACGGCAATCACAGCGGCACCTACTTCTCGCGGATGATCACGTGGCCTGGGAAGGTGGCCGGCGGTGTGAATCAGATTGCTGATCGCATTTCAAGTCTGCGTAACCAGCGTCGCAATGGGCGATCTACCTACAACGCCATGGACATAGATGTGGCTGGTGATGCATTGAGCGAGCCGCCAACAGTGGACCCCATAAAAGGGCTGGAAGTCTATTCCGCCTCCGACCGGCGTAACCGTGGCTTTCCGTGCCTGACACACGTCGATCTAACGCTGTTTGAGGGCCGACTCCATATGACAGCGGTCTATCGCCATCAGTACCTCGTCACCAAGGCCTACGGTAACTTGCTTGGACTGTCGTGGCTTGTCCAGTTTATTGCTGACCAGTCCGGCGTCGATGCTGGAGAGATCGTTATTCACGCAACGATGGCTGACGCAGAGTTGAGGGAGCGCGGCCGCCAGCGGGTTCTGACACTCGCGAAGAGTGCGCGCGCAGCACTCGATGATCTGGGCAGTACGCATTGATCAATATGCCACCTGCTGAACTCGAGTTGGAAGTGCTAACTTCTCGCATTTCGCAGTGGCTAGGTAGCTCCTGTCAGGTCATCGGAGTCGGAATCGACCTTGTGGACGTCTTGGCAATGACCCATCTCATTGAGAGTGGTGGTCAGATGTTCATCGACGACGCCTGGACACCGCTTGAGCAACAGCAAACTCTGGGAGACTGCCGACGCCTAGCTGGACGGTGGGCCATTAAGGAGGCCGTGATGAAAGCGCTTGGCCATGGACTGGGAGAGATCTCTCCACTCGATATTCAGACTCAATCCACCAAGAGTGGCGCTCTAGAGCTCGAGCTCGATTGTTCCGCGGCCGAGGCTGCTGACTCCATGGGCGTGTCCGCATGGCATATCTCAGTTGCCTACGACAGCTCTTGGGCTATTGGGGCTGCTGTGGCAGTCAGCAGCGGCAGAAAACGTAGGAGGAAGAATGAGCGATAACAACGCCGACGGGACATCTCCGGAAGAACGTGAACCCAGCGATGAAAGCGAGCAGCGCGACATTGGTGCGCGCCTCCGTGAGGCTCGCGAGTATGTTGGCTTGCTTCAGGAGCATGTCGCCGATGCCTTGGCGATTCCGCGTGCCAGTGTGTCTGCCATGGAAACGGGTAAGAGACGCGTTACAAGCCTCGAACTCAGACGGCTGGCTCGGCTCTACCGGCGCTCAGTCGCCTGGATTCTTGGCGATGACGAGCCAGCTGCGGAAATGCAAGGCACTCTATTTCGGACTACTGCGTCACTATCCGAAGTGGACCGTGAGCAAGTGTTGAGGTTCGCGCAGTTCTTGGCTAGTGCCGGACCGCCCCATCGACCTAACGATTCTCAGCGAGGGGGATCGCCAGCACAGCGTCCAACCCAACCATTAGAAGTGGACGAAAGCCACAGTCGTTAATGACTCCTCCAATATCGCGGCGCCTCGGAGCAGTCCAAGCTGCCAACGACCTTCTTATCCAGCATGGTATCGACCAGCACAAACCTGTCGACGTCTTTGCCTTGTGTGAAGAACTGGGGTTGTGGCTCGTTTTCAAGCCCATGGCCGCACTTCTAGGTGCTTTTGTACCTGCCGGCAGCGGTGGCGTTCTCATCACGACCCGACGGCCTCCTGGACTCCAGCGATACACGGTAGCTCACGAAATCGGACACTGGGCTCTTGAACATGTGCAAGAGTTGGCACTTGACGACGAGGTGTGCGTGCTCGGAGCGCACGCGAGTGAGCGAGAACAGCTAGCGCAACTGTTCGCCGCGCACTTGCTCATCCCTCCCCCGTTGGCTTTCGATGTGTTAGAGCGTATCGGAGTAAGTACCCATGGCCATGTGAGTCCAATGCAGGCCTATGCATTTTCGCGTGAGGTTGGCGTGAGCTACGAAGCGGGGGTCAGGCACCTAGCAACTCTGCAAATCTTGAACATCCCTGCGATGCGCGAATTGCTTCGAGTCAGACCAATCGACTTGAAGACTCAGCTCGCTCACGGGCGGCGGCCCAATGATGCTAGGGCGGATGTATGGGCAATCGATGAGCGATGGAATGAGGCGAGCCTTTCTATCCACCTGCACGATGAGGTAGTCGTAAGTCTGCCTGAGAATCGGACCACAGGTTACCGATGGCTACGAGAGAGGTCACAGGATCAATTCGACCGTGATCAAAGGCCACGCCCTAGCGCTGAACGGCCTGCGACACTTGCGGAATCATCTACGCATGAAGTCGACCTGCAGGCGGCTCGAGGAGATGCCCCGAAGCAAGATTGGTCGCCGCAGACGAATGTTGATCTTGGCGCCAACACAATTCTGGGCGTCGTGCGCGATGAATATGTTCCTGGTTCGCGACGAGACACTGATCGTGCAGGACTACTCTCTCGGTTCAGAGCAGACCCGAGCGTTCAAGTTGGGGCAACGGGCAGGAGAGTCCTAACCCTCGAGGCCATTCAGCCCGGAGCAACTACCTTGCGCCTCGCATACGCGTCTCCTTATGAGCGAGACTCTCAAGTCGAGGATACATTCCAGTTCGAGACGAAGATTGAGAAGCCTAGGGTCGATGCATCCATCCACCAGCTACTAGGATATCGAGACCCTTAGGCGTAGTCAATTTGCCCTCATTCAGATTCGGAAACAGGACCGGGCATTTTGACCCGTGACGCTTCCGGCGCCGTCTACACCGGATCCCAAATTCGCAGCTAGTCTGGCTCGTCCGGCAGTCGACCTTCGTCGCTACTTGCCTGCTGCAGCGCCGAACCAAGGACCTCGTCCGCTATGTGTACCTTTTGCGATAAGTGGTGCGCACGCAGGACAGCGATGCCATGCGAATGGAAAGGCACCGATTGCTTTCTCGGCTGAGGCCCTTTGGAGGAGTTGCCTCAGGTCCGGGTACGCTGGCCCGGACGGGACCACACTATCCGCCACCGCTGATGCCCTCGCATCAACCGGACAGCCGGCTGAAGCGGACTGGCCATACAACTCGGCGTTGGGCCACGGGACTGAGGCACCTCCCCCCCAGGTTGGCCCTCCACCTTGGCTTCTTGGAACATTGGCGCCCGTTCCGCTTGAACATGATGAAGTCGAGGAACCCCTGGAGGACAGCGTTGGCGCCGGCCAGCTGGTCGTTCTCATCCTGGAGTTGACCGATGAATTCGCATTTCCTGATCGCACGGGCGAAATTGCGATGCCGCCGATTACCGCACCCGACGGTGACTACCACGCCGTTTTGGTGGTAGGAGCTGGCACTGATTCAACTTATCGATCCCGGCGGCTACTTATACAAAACAGCTGGGGATCAGGATGGGGCCTCGGAGGCTATGCGTGGCTTCCCATCAGGTACCTAGAGGCGTTTGCGGTCCAGGCCGGCAGCATCGACGCCAGCTCCCTGAGATAGGACCGGGCTCACGTTTGCGCAACCCCCGATCCGCATCACATCAGTCTGAAGCGGAACCCGTTGGTTAATCTGCCACTTGGGCGGATAGAACAGATGTAGTGGGGCCGCCGATTGGCGGAATCGAGCTTTGATCTTCACGCGATTACTCCTAAGTTCAGGAAAGGCCTGCCTAGAGTACTTATCCACTTCACAAAACAGGTTTTGGCAGTCGATCGCGTGCAAACTCCGGCCAAACAAATCTCGAAATGACAAGCCGTGACGCAAAAATGCATCTTCCTGGCAAGCAACCATATACATGATCACCTGACTTGGACTCAGTCCGCTGAGATCGTCGAATACCTTGGCTATACCCCTTAGCGCACCCGGTCCCGCCACCGTGAAATCGTTTTCTGAGAAGTCGGTCAACTCCGAATAGTTGATGTCAACTGCAATTTGATAGGCCATGAATGGACCGATCAACGGGTAATCCAGCAGGGACTCGTAGACGGACCGCAATGACGCCGCCTTCGCGACCTTCCGACTTAGACCCGTAGAGAGCATTCTTTGGACGAGCGCCAGGTGATTCCTGTGCTTGACAGTGTGGCCAAAGGATGGGGAGGCAGACAAGATGAATGCGGATGTATAGATGGGACCTTGGCTACGCAACCTGGCCAATATGGCATCGTATCGCTCGAAGTCAAAATTGCCTACGCTTACGCCGCCAGTTGCGGCCTCTAGGCCAACCCACGTATCAATGCGCGAGAAGAGTCGAAAGAGCACGATCCGAAGCAGAAGCGACTCGGGACTTAGATTTTGGTCCACGTATATAACCCGGCGGATCAAGAACTGTGAGACTCGATCGCTCGCGCGGTATGCGTTGCAAAACTTGTAGTTGAGAAGGACCGGGTCTGATGTCCACGGCGCGGGCACGCCAACTGCTCGTTTATGGAAGATTGCCTGACGCTCAGCCGCCAAGCGCCAGTAGGCAGCTTCTACGGCCGGCCGGGCTAAGGGTGTTACCACGATGTTCGTGCAAACCCTGGTGGAACTCTAAATGCGTCTGTGACGTGTTTTGGCCGAGAGGACAACGCCTCTGTCAAGGCTTCTGCGCAGGACTCGAATCGGGGGCGTCCTTCCGTACGCTCTTCAGAGCATCCAGTGCGGCCGTGATCCAATCGTCGGGCGATTTCGAGAGCTCTCCGCGCAAGAACTTTGCGATGGTCGGATACTCGTCGCGGAGTTCGGTTTCGGATCGAACAATCCAGATTCCCGCACGGTTCGGCGGCATTTCAATCAGCGTAAGCAATTCCTGCAGTACCCGAACGGCCGCCGATTCGGTAATCGAGGGCCATCGCTCACGAAGTTTGGTCTGTAGGTCCAAAGGGATAAGACCAGCATCCAGCAAGCTGTCAAACCCAGCGTCGTTTGACAAGCGCCGGACCAAGGTCTGGGCCATACCCTTCCGACTAAAGCCTTCCCGTTCCAAAATGGCGACAGTCGCGGCGTTGATCTGAAAATCAAGGCTGGAGGAGTCAGCCCGCAACGCCTCCCGCAGCATCGCCTCGACGTCTTCCGCGAAGTGAATGAAGACCGCTCGTCGGTCTCCTGTGGCGGGACTCGGATCCTTGGCAAGTGCTTGCCAGTGGTCGACCTCCGCTCCAACACCTTCAGATGTCATCCCGTTGCCATAAAACGGTCGCAGTACTAGGAGGCCTGGGTTGGCGGCGACTAGATGGTGATCTCGAAATGCGATTTCCGTCTTGATCTGGTTCTGCAGGGCACCCAGCCACGGCCGCCAATTGGTGGAATCGCTTTGCTGTTTAGATGGCAACAAGACATAGGTCAACTCTGGCTGTGCTTGACCTGAGGTTTTGTACAGAGTATCGGAGAAGTCCGCACGCTTTGACGCGATTGGCCACCGCGTGTCGAGGCGGGGAAGCTCACCCGCCGGAGCGGTTGCGAACCGCAACTCATCGATTGCTGTTGGCATCACACATGTGACCCCGTACGTGTCGAGCTCCATTTGCAATTCATTGCATTCTTCAACCACACGATCCGTCGGCCACGACCCGGTTTTACGTCGCTCCCTCCGTGGTCTGGAGATCGGATGCGAGATATATACGCCCTGCCGAGATGGGTCCAGTAGCCAGTGGGCGACGGCAGCCACGGATTGTTTGACCCCAAATGCTATGTACTTCGCGTTAAGTTGATGCGCCACCGCTTCTGCCATCAACATCTCCGCCCTGCGCCATGAAAGGAGTACGGCTAGAACGTTTGCCTTCCACTCAATCGTCCACTTCGCCCGCTGCAAGCGAGAAGCCGCAGGACGCCGATCACCTCGTTGCTCTGGCGCCTCAGGCCGACTCTGATCTCGAACATACTCGCTGATTCCAGCTGCTTCGTCGTACAGAGCCGCCGGCTGCGACAAGCGCACGTACATGTCATAGATGTCATCAATCAGGAGGAGGACATGGCTGACCTCATGACCGTCCTCGATGAATAGTCGCACATCGATTGGAGAGTACATCTCGCGTCTTCGGCCGCCATATAGATCCAAGTGGCACGTCAGCAGATTTAGCGACCTATTCTGGTATTGGTCGCTGCACTGGAGAAGCGATGTGAGCGACTGCTGCAATGCAGATTTCCAAAACCGAATTACCTGAGTGCGAGGCAAGTACCGCGTGATATCTCCCACGGTTGGACGAATCGGGACTGGAAGGTCCTGTAGCGCCTTGCGCACATCGTATGAGGCACAGAGTTCGTCTTCGACATCCTGGTGACAGAAAACCGCATTTGTCTCTGTCAGGAAAGGCTTTAGACGGTCTTCGACGGCGTCCTTGAGGCCCGAGCCGCCTGGGCTACAAATTAAGACGTAGCGCAAAGCCAATCACGCGAAGCTTCGTCCGAGGTACTCCCTAATCTGAGTGAGTCCAACGAAACGCTCTCTCCCAACGTACAACTGCGGCTCGAGGAGGTCTTCAACAGGAATAGCAACGAATCCAAGGCACAACTCCTTGAGGAGCGTCAACGCAACTGAGCCATCGGCATTCGGACTTTGGAAAAGGTGAAGTACGGCGGTCGTCTCCGCGGACAGGACATCAGAAGCCTCGCCAGACATGTCACTCACCGGTGGCGGCTGATACTAGATTCTGCGCGGGGACGCTGATACGCACCGTCCAAGCTGACCACGCTGATGTCAGAACGGGGTTACTGCACAGCGATGCCACCTGGTTCTGGACATCTAACCACCCTCGCCTTCGGGCCGCCTCGGCAGCCAAAATAAGGAACCAATTAGCAAAGTCTCCTGGCACCCGCAGATCTTTGATCAAAGCCCACAGACGGGTCCGATCCAGCGAAGTTCGGGTCAGTTCGCGGGCGGCTACATCGAGTGTCTGGAGTGCATTAATGCTGGCTTCCATGCCGAGAGAGACAGAAGCAGAGTTCGCCGGCGTCTCGACACGACCGGAATCGAGCGCAGCCCGCACGTGGGGTAGATGATCCTCATAGATATGGAGGCTGTCGCTGATGTGGTGGTACTCGCCCACTTGCACGCCTATCCACCCAGCAAGCACCTCTTGCAGGGTGGTGAACTGGATGAGGTTGTACGGCAACCCAAGGAACAAGTCGTTGCTCCTCATGACCTGAACCCAATCAAGCTTGCCATCGCGCACCTTTAGCAATGACGTCACATTGCACGGGATATCCGAGTCCATAGGAGAACCGTCCTCATTTGGCAAATCCACGCGAGGATCCCAAATTTGCAGGACTATTTGGCGACCGTTCGGATTCGCTCGCAAGGCCAATGCTGCCCGACGAAGCTGATCAACTCCGAAATGACCGCGTAGTCGGCGACCGTACGCTCCGTGATACGTATTGCACTCGCCCGCGAACTTTGCCAGTTGGCTATTCCAGTAGTTAGGAAAGCCAGCGTCGCTGTGCCCATTCAATATCCAGACGACCTCGGCCAAGGCGAAGGCAGGGTTGATCGCCGGCCGGCGAGACTGCGTCCAGCGTTCGATTGGATTTGCGATCGAGAACGCTACATGCAGAATCTCGCGCGTGGGAAGGCGACGACCCTCTTGACGGTGGGCGCGGGGACCTGCCAATTCTCCAGCAAGGCACAACCACACACCGTCAGCAGTCTCCGCTCGATAGGTATTAAACAGAACTAGCCATTCGCCTCATCTCAATTTTGCCCTGAGACGCCAACAGCGAGCCGGCAGCGAGTGTCGACCTCGGAAGACGGTATTGGCATCCTCCCGGCCCGCGTTCATCGCAAGAGCGTTGCGACATATGGTATCCGAAAGGGAGCCCGACGCCTAGATGTGGGGGCATTAAGATTCGTCTGGGCTTGACTTTGGTGCAAGGTGTGGGAATCGAGTAGCTAGAAGGCGCCCGATCAAGATCTGTGCCGTTTTGGTCACTACTGCAGCAGGAAGTGCCGCATCCAGAACCTCGGCGATGCCAGGGTCTCGACCGGCAGCGAACAAGTATCCGGCTCGCACGCGGGCCTGATAGGCGGATCCGAGTTTATCGAACTTGTCAGACGCTGCTTGGAGCATGAGCCGGTTCACCGCAAGAGACGGCTCGAGGTCGAGCAACAGCACGCGGTCAGGGTAGACACCAGCCGTCGCTAGGGTTGTGAGTTGGTCGATCTGCTCGATAGCTAACCCAGAACCGAAGCCCTGATAGGCAACGGTCCCGTATAGGTTTCTGTCCGAAATGACCACCCGACCGTCTTCGAGGGCAGGAACTACAACCTTCGCGTATGTCTCGCAACGGTCAGCCTCGAATAGAAATGCCTCTGTCCACGCCGCAAGGTCGTATTCTGCCGATAGGAGTAGGTCTCGAAGACGTGTGCCAGCCGAAGTGCCGCCAGGTTCCTTCGTCTGGATCATCGGTACGCCCGCCTCGACTAACCATCGAGCCAGTTCATTGGCAAGCGTGGTCTTCCCACTTCCACCAATGCCTTCGATCGCAATAAGCGATCCGCGCACGGCTCTTATCGTATGGGTTAAGAGAGCGATCAGTCGATCAACTGCCTGGAAGCAATCGGAACCCGTCGGTACGGCTCTGCAAAAGAGCCGGTACTAGTCGAGGCGCGCTCGGCGCGCTTATCTTGTTACGCCAAAGGCGTCCGTTTGACTCCACAAAGGAGCCATTTGTCACCCGACTCGCAGCGGTGCCATACCGGCAGCCGGCCTCAGCCGAGCCCACGAACCTCGCGTTCCTCATCAGGTGTGAGTGGATATGTCAGATGACCGACAGCCCAGGATCCGTCCTTGAGTCTCCAGAACCCCATGCCCCCGAAGAGTGGCCCAAGTCCATGGCTCTTAGCTATCTGGCCCTCGGCAAGCAGGAGGCGATGGACTGCCTCGCGCTCCTGCAAACCGTCGTGAGCTGAGGTCTGAACTGCCTGGAACTCGGCATGAAGGCGCAACAAGTGATCTTGCTCGTCTTCCGTGAGTAGAACGGCTCGAAGCAGCGCCACTAGAACAGAATAGGTCGCCGATCGAGCCCCGTTAGGTGACCAACCAATGACCGCCGGCCCCTCTATCGCCGAGGCGGGCCGAGCCCTGTGGGCTCGGCCCCCTGTAGCCCTAGTTCGCGCCGTCGATTGTGATCAATTGCAGAGCTTGGCCGTCCCAAAACAGCGAAGCGTCGTATGCGGTGATGTAGCTCGAACGGCTCCTGGCATTGCCGAACCAGGTGTATGAAACCGACATCGAGAAGGTGCCGTGCACCGTCAGGAGACCGGTCTTACCGTCATAACTGACGGTCGACCCCGAAACCGGATCGCCGTTGAGCCCCCAGTGGACGTTGGCGATAATCACGTCGGGTGCGGCCTGCGGACAGTTCGCGACCGTCTCGGCGGAGATAGCAGCGCACTGGGCGAATCCCTTGCCAACCAGGTCTTTGGCCGCCTGATCCGAAGCGCCGGACGGACGCTGGATAGCCAGCAGACCGTCGAGCTTGGTAACGCTCCCTACGGTGACATTGCTGCCGTCTAGGATGAGCGCGGCCCTGTATCCACCACCCGCGGGCACTTGGCGAACGCCGTGGACTCCGTTTTCTGGGTAGGCGAAGTACATCTGAAAGTGCCCAATGGCAGAAACGTTCTGGTCGGCGTCCGAAGTAATCGCCAGATCCTCCGTCGGATCACCCACCAGGTGCCACTGTCCCGAGTACGGAAGGTAGGCTCCGGTCGCTTGCGGACAGGTCGTCGCATCCGGGCTGTCGCTCGTTTGCTTGGCGCAGATATTGGTGAGGTACTCGGTGACCACTGCCTTGACCTTGGCCATGCCGGCATCAGTAAGCGCAGGTTGGTAGGCGACGATCTGGTTGCCCATCAGGAACGCGTCCACCGAAACAGCCTGCTGAGCGAGCAGCGAATTCGAATTGAAAATGACCTTGTGCAGGAGCGGAAGAACCGCAAGCGTCGACTTGCCTGGAGGCAACGCCAGCGACCTACCATCGACGGAGACGCCGGCTGCTCCCTTGGGCAAGGTGACGGTGAGGAGAGCGGGCGCCAGAACGACACGCCAGATCGGGTAGATCACGAAGCGCTTGTCTCCCGAGCGCTGCACCAGAAACCTGGCTTGTTTGGTGCCTTTGGAGGTGTCGAAGGTGACAGCGATCTGTGCGGTGTTGGCATCCACATTCGAGGTGGCAGTGATGTCGAAGCTTCTGAAGTCAGGCTTGGCCGTTGCCAGCGCCGCTTGGAGAGCCGCCTGATTCGTCAGCGTCGCGGTTGCATTGGTGGCTGAGGCTGAGACCTGAACCTGATTCCAGGCTGCAGACGCGTTGCCAGATTGGAGAGCGCTGAGATACGCACGCAGAGCACCCTCAGGCGTGTACTGACTGGCGAGCAAGTTGTTGGCGAGCACGGCGATGATCGCCAGCGCAATCATGGTCCCGGCGCCGATCTGGAGGCGGCGCCGCTGCCACAACCTTGCCGTTGCTGGCCTGGTTGCCGGTGACGCCACCTCTTGCGTCTGCTCAATCGGCGCCTCGACTGCGGCCTCGGATGCGGAGTTATTGGCGGACTGAATTTTGGTGCCCATCTTCTACTCCTGTGTGAGCGGGTATTGCCGGCGCACCTCGCTGGCACGCGCTGTCTGACCGGTTCTGAGGTAGGCGACGACCAATAGGCGCGCGATGTCTTGGCGTCCAGGCAGGGCCGCGAGGGTGGCTTGGAGATGCGCGATCGCCGCCTCGGGATGACCGATCGCTTCCTCGTACTCCGCGAGCGCGCGGACCAGCTCGGCGCGCTGGTTAGCGATCAATTCCCGAGCCTGGGCCACGAGGTCACCGGCAGTGCCCTTGCCACTGTTGACCTTGCTCTCCAGCTCCTCAAACCCGGGCAGAAACTCTTTTGCTTCTGTCTCGTCGAGCATGGTGTGGATCTCTGCCGCGAGCTCGGCATCGATCATGGAGCCGGGCTGGCGAATCCCATGGGCCAGGTCGCGGAGTTCGTCAACGTCAAACCCTGCCCGATCGACTTCGAGCCAGACGTAGGTTCGGGTGGCGTGGATCAGTGCTGCGATTGGGGGAGCGAGGTCTTTCTGCAGGTCGTAGATCTGCTTTCGCAGCCGCTTGCGCCGGCTCGACTCGGGGAGCCCGGGTGAAAGCTCCTCGGCAAGGGCATCCCGGCCGGGGGGTGGCTGACCAAGCACATAGCGGGTCAACAGGTATTTGAACAGGAAGTCGAGCACTGGCTTGTCTTCGAGGCTCGACGCCAGGTCGTCCGTTCCGCTGAACAGCCGCAGGCGACCAATGCTGTGGATCCTTAGCCGACCGTCTGCAGCCCGCCCGGTATCAACCGCGTGCGCCTCAGGTTCCTCAACTTTTCTTGAAGTTCGAGTTGGCGAAACCTCAAGAAACCTTGAGGAATCGCCGTTTGTCGATCGTGCCGCCTCCGGCCCGAGCTGGCGGTCGGGAGCGAAACGGGGAAATCGATAGGCCGACGGCACCGGGGTCAGCCCGACTACTGCGAGCGCCAACCCGAGTCCAAATTCGACCCACCCCGATGGCCCGCCGGCAAGAGCGATCGCAGCGCCACCGGCGGCTACCAGGAGCCAGAGAAAGGTCGTTAGGCCTCGGGTCTGGATGAAGAAGTAGCCCACGGCGGCGAGCGCGATGTAGGCCCACCCAATCGGGTCGTCTGGCGGCGTGAGGAGTGCGATCAGGCCGACGGCGCACGCCGCGATGTAGCCGCACAGGAGCACGATCCCGCGCCGGTCCCTTGGTACGCCGAGAGTCTCAAGCACTTGCTGTGGGCCTTTGCGCGAAGCGCTCCCTCCCTCCAGAGGGCCCTCCAGCACCCTACCTTTAAGTGAACTCAACGACGTGCCCGAAGGGAATCCCGAATTTCCATATCGGGTCGTCGTCAATTCCCGTGGCCATAGCGATGGGTTTGCCGACGCAGACGGCGTCACTTCCCTTCCTCCTCGAGCATTTCGAACGAACGCTGCCGCCTTTGGCGGCGACTCTCGCGTTCAAGCCATCGACGGACGCCCTGGTTGGCTCGAGCCATCAGCCGGCGTCGCATGTAGCTCGGAGTTGCCGGCAGGGGCATCTCCGCGGCAGCCGACAGCACCTCGAGGATCAGGCACTGGCGAAGGTCTTCCGCATCCATCACCGGCGGCTGCTCCCGAAGTCGCTTTAGCGAAGCCAGGATGGCGGGGGCCATGAGGTCCAGGAGCACTGGGCCCCACAGCTGTCGCGACTCGCTTCGATAGGCAAGTACGGCCGCCATTACAAGAGGGCGACGACCACGGGTCCCATGTGAGATGACGCGCGCGCGCGAGGCGAGGGCAACCTCGACGTCGGGAAAATCGCGAGCCCGCTGACTCCTCGACTCCCTGAGCTCGACCGAAAGACCGTCTGACATCGGACACCTCCTTGAATTTGGTGTCCGCAGGCTCGCAACCGAGCGTCGTGCGAACGTCGTCCAGGCGTTCCCAAACGTCGTGCGGGAGCCGGAGGGCTGATCTCAGACCGCCTCGTCGCCGAGCCCAATCGTCGTGCGAACGTCGCTTTTTCAAAAGAGGACGGTCGGACGACGCTTTTGCCGCCTCGCCACTGAACAGTAGGGAATGCGTGAGGACATCACGCCGCTACCAAATCCGCCTGGGGCCGCCCCTTCAGACAGGCCTGGAGATCTTCGCCCAGGAGCACGGGTTGGCCCTCTGCGCGGCGATCCGCTACTTGGTCGGCCGCGGATTGGAGGTGGAGGCAAGCCGGCTGGAGGGTGGTGAAGCCCCCGGCGAGTCCGCAGCGGCCTTGGCCGCTCTGACGGCGGCAGAGCACGCGGTCTTGATGGTCGCTTCTGTTCTGCCAGAAGGCGAGCGACGAATGCGCTCGCTCGCCGAGCGAGCAGCCGAGGCGGCCGAGGAGCGGTTGGCCTTGTTTCGCCGACCAGGCGCTGAGGAGGCACGCCCGTGAGCGAGCGCTGCATCGTGCGTGTGAAGTTCACGCCTGCTGGCGCGGGCGCCGACGTGCGCCGGGCGGTCGGGGGCTTCCTGCGCTACGTCCAGCACCGCGACCTCCATCCCGACTCGACTCCATCGCGACCCCCCGCCAAGGTGGCAGGCCTGCTCAAGTACGTCGCCTACCGAGACAAGGCGAGCGCTCGAGCAGAGCTCTTCGGCCCCCGCGGCGCCCTCGGCACCCAGGAGCGCAAGGACTTCGCTGACTTCGTCGGCCGCTCAATCGAGCGCTCTGTGCCTCAGGTCTTTCGGACGCGGGATGGGCGAGTCATGGATCGCCGGCGCGCGGTCTCTCGCTTTGTCATCTCGCCTGAGCGCGCCCACGGTCTCGACCTGGAAGCACTGACTCGCGCCGCGATCAGCCGGCTGGAATCTGAAATGGGCGTCAGTGACCTGCGCTGGATCGCCGCCATCCACCGCAACACCCGCCACCACCACGTGCACCTGGTCCTGGCTGGGATGTACGAAGACTTCGCCGCCTCCTACAGGCGCATCGACCTCAGCAAGCAGCGTCTGGCCGCGATGAAGCAAGCGGTCAGTCTCGAAATCGAGCGCCAGCGTGGCGAACACACCCCATCCAAAGCGGTCAGCGCAGCGGCAGCGAGCGGTCTCAGGGGCAGAGATACATATCTAGTTCCGGGTCTGCAGCTGCGGGTCGCAAGACCGGCACTCATCCGGGCTCTGCCCCTGACGCCGCTGGCCCGTCATGGCCTGGGCTTCCGACGAGCACAGAAACACGATCGACCAACGGTTCCAGCCGGCGACGCGATCTTGGCCTTAAGAGCTGTGGCTCGTCGCTATCGGCGGCGCATGGAGCATGAGCTCGAGACTGAAGCTCGACGCCTGGGACGGGAGCACGCGGCTTGATGCGAATCCTCACCGCAGCCGCTCGGCTCGTGGTAGACGTGCAAGTCGCGTTTGCCCGCCAGGTGCTGCCCGGATGGCTGATCGGCTCGTCCGCACCGGATAGCCATGGCACCAGCCGCTGGGCACTCCCTCGCGAGCGCAAGCAGTTAGGGCGGCCGGCTGCAGCCGAGCGTCTGCATGGCGACGGCGTCGTCCTCGGCTGGCACAACGGTCGGCTGCTCCAGTCGCCTGCTGAAGACAACGTCCTGCTCTTCGGGGTCCAGCGCTCAGGCAAGACATCGACCGTTGTGGTACCTACCTTGCTCGGCTGGCGAGGTACCGTCGTCGCGACCTCGACCAAAGAAGAGTTAGTCAAGCTGACCGCCCAGCGCCGTAGCGGTCTGGGCCCGGTCTGGGTCTTCGCTCCGCTTGACCGAGATCACCGCTGGATTGAAGCGCTCGGCTTGCGACCGGCGACCTGGAATCCGCTCGACGCCGTAGAGGATTGCGCGTCCGCCTCCGAGCTGGCCGACCATTTCACGGCCGATGGCAAGCGGGGCACCTCGACCCATTGGTACCTCGCCGCCTCGAGCCTGATCACCGGGCTTGCTGTGTGCGAGCGAGAGCGAGGCGGCGACATGCGCTCGCTGCTGATGCGCCTCAATCGCACCGCTAACTCGGAGTACATCGGACTTGCCGGCGTCGTTGAGGACCCCACCGCGTCCGAGCTCCTGATCGCCTTCGCCAACACGCCCGACCGTGAGGCCGGTTCGATCGCTTCCACCGCTCGCTCCTCCCTTTCGCTCTGGACCGATGAGCGCGTGGCTTCGGCCACCGAGTCCTCGGCGAATCCGGTGGACCTGGATCGCCTTCTTGCTCTGGGCGGAACGCTGTACCTGGTGGCGCCGGCAGAAGAAGCCGAGCGCTGCCGGCCACTCTTCTCCGCCCTCCTCCTCTCCCTCCTGAGGCGTGCGACCACGCGGGCGCGCGCCTTGGGAGGCGTACTCCAGCCGCGCCTGCTCCTGGCGCTCGACGAGGCGGCCAATTTTGCGCGCATTCCGCGCCTCGCCGGCTATGCCTCTTCTGGACCCGGCCAGGGGATACAGCTCTTGCTCTGCTACCACGACCTCGCCCAGGTCGAGTCCGCCTATGGTTCCGAGCCGGCGCGCACGATCTGGAACAACTGCCGAGCCCGTGTGCTGCTTCCCGGCCAGGGCGACCTCAAGACGCTTGAGCAATTCAGCCGCGCGATCGGCGACGAGACCCGCATCTTCCGCGCCCAGCAATCAGATCGCTGGCGCTCGAGCTCAGGCGAGCAGCGCGTCGGCCGGCCGCTCGCGACCCTCGACGAACTACGGCGCCAGCGAAGCGCGGTCCTGCTCTACGCGAACGCCCCTCCGGCTCAGCTCGAGCTCCGTCGCTGGGACCAAGTCCCCGCTTGGCGCCAACTCGTCAGTCCCCGCCCAGCCGTGAGTGCCGGCTTTCCCGGCAAAGGAGACAAGTGGTGACGCGGATCTTCGACGACATCTCGGTCACGCCCGACTTCACCGGCTTGCCGGCCAACGTCTACCACGGCCTTGTCCATCTCACCGACAACGCCGCCGCGGTTCTCACCCTGGTTGCTGGACTGGGCTTGGTCGTCTCTCTGACCGGGCTTGTGATCGCCTCCTTCACCGCCAACCGCGAGCTCGGCGAGCGGGCCAAGGGCGGAATCGCGATCTCCGTGTTCGCAGTCGCGCTTCTCTACATCGGAGTGGCGGCGGCCAACTACGCCGGCCACCTCTTCCTCTAGCCATGGGTGACTACAGCGCGCAGGCCAACCAGATCGTCAATTCAGTGGCGATTGCGATCGCCAATTGGTCGACCGCTATCGCCGTCGACAGCATCAAGTGGCTGCTCGGGACCTTGGGCCAGTCGACCGAGCCGGACCTGGCGGTCATTGTCCCTGTCTACAACCGCATGCTTGCGATCTCGCTGCTGCTTGTCGGCGCGGTCGTGGCCTTCGCGTTAATCGAGCGCATCGCCTGGGGCTCGCTCGGAACCGGGCTCGCCCTGATCCCTCGAGTCGTCGCGGCCTCGTTCGCCGCTTACGCGGGGCTCGGGCTGGTCAAGTACGTCGCAGGGTATGCGGCGCTGCTTGCGACCGCCTGGTCGCCCGACTTCACGAACCTCAGCAACGTGCTTCTGCACAACGTCGCGGTCAGCGACGCAGTGACCCAGTCGGGCGGGGCCGGCGTCCACGTCAGCACTTTCGGCCTGATCGTGACCGCCCTCTCGCTCAGCTCGCTCACCGTCATGGTCCATCTCGAGCTGGTGGTCCGCTCTGCCCTGATCCTGACCATCAGTTGCTTCGTACCGCTGGTCTGCGTGCTCTCGATCTGGCCTCGACTGGCCAGCACCGCTACGACCATGGGCGAGTTCCTGATCGGGCTGCTGCTCTCCAAGTTCGTGGTCGCCACCGCCGTCTACGTCGGCTTTCGCCTCGTCGTCGTCGCGCTGGTCTCCCCCACCGACACCGACGCGACCGAAAACTGGATGGCATCTGGCGTCGCCGTGCTCCTGATCGCCGCGTTTTCACCGATCGTCATCTTCTCCGCTCTGCGCTTCGCCCACGGCCAGGCCGGCAGCGCTGCACGCAACCTCACCGGTGCCGCAGTCTCCATCGCGCCTACATGCCGCCTGCTCGGCAACGCTGGTAAATCCCTGCTGCCGCTGGCGCGATCAGCTCAAAAGCGTCTCGACTCCCGGATAAAGCGCATGCGGTCACGCCAATGACGCTGCCACGGCTGTCAATCTCCTCGCCCATTGCTGCCCCCTCCCGGCGCGGAGGGGGATCGGGGGAACCGGCGCCGCACCCGGTTCCCCCGACGGTGGAAGCTGACAATACGTGGCTTCTGGATAGCCGCGATGTGGCCCGGCGACTTGGCATCGGTCGGACCAAGACCTTTCAACTAATGGCATCCGGCGAGCTTCCGACTATCCGATTGGGGAGATGTGTCCGCGTTCCTGCCGCCGCCCTCCAGTCGTGGATTCTCGAACATACAGCTTCGCCAGATCGGATCCAATAGATGCCTCCTAGGCGAGCAAATGGCGAGGGCTCAATCTACCGACGCCGCAATGGGTCGTGGGCAGCAATCGCAAGTCTTCCGGATGGCCGGCGGAAGCACGTTTATGGCAGAACCAAGGAGGATGTCCGCCGCAAGTTATCCGAAATTCTTCATGCGCTGGAGCATGGGACGTTCGCCGACGCGCGCGGGCAAACGTTAGGTGACTTCCTCGACCAATGGCTAACCCAAGTCGCACAACCCCGGGTGCGTCCGTGGACGTATCACGGCTACGAGGTTCATGTTCGGTGTCACATTAAGCCTGCAATTGGCCGTATCCCGCTTGACAAGTTAACCCCACAGAACGTCCAGTTCCTCCTCAACACAAAGCTGCAGGGAGGCCTAAAACCCAAGACGGTTCGCTATATAAGGGGAACACTACGGACCGCCCTCAACGAAGCAGTCAGGTGGGGCCTCGTTGCACGCAATGTCGCGTCCCTAGTTGACGGGCCACGAGTTGAGCGATTCGAGATCCGGCCGTTCACACCAGACGAGGCTCGCACGCTGCTGAAAGCAGTCAAAGGCGATCGTCTCGAGGCGCTGTACTCTGTCGCACTCACGATGGGCCTCCGGCAAGGCGAAGCGCTGGGTCTGTGTTGGGAGGACGTGGATCTCGACTTAGGCTATGTCCGCATCAGCAAGCAACTTCAGAGGATTGACGGCACTCCCAAACTCGTGGCTCCCAAGACCGAGCGAAGCCGACGAACGTTAGCGATGCCCCCAATGATTGCGACGACCTTGCGAGAGCACTTTGTGCGGCAGCAGCAAGAAAGGGTGAGCGCCGGCGCGAGCCCCGCGGCGCCTAGTGCGTTCGTCTTTTCAACCGTTGCAGGATTGCCGCTCGATGGGACAGCCGTGACAAAGGAGTTTCATCGCGTCCTCGATCGCGCAGGCCTGCCGCAGCGTCGCTTTCATGACTTGCGGCACTCGTGCGCGACACTTCTGTTGGTTCAAGGTGTATCTCCTCGAGTTGTGATGGACTTGCTTGGCCACTCACAGATCGGCTTAACGATGAACACATACAGCCATGTCATCCCTGATTTGCGTCGAGATGCGGCCGAGCGGATGCAGGCAGCCTTGACTGAACGCGAGAGGTAAGGTTGTTTACGGAGAACGCGGCAGACTTAGATGGGTCGTACTTGGGATTGGCTACGGATGACGCGGTCAAGCCCAGGGGCCCTGGCTAAGTCTGATCCGGCGCGCGCGAACCTCTACCGGGCTGCGCTTGGCCAATTCGAGGAACTGATTGAAGCCTCGCGTTCGAGTGGCCCTGCCTCTCGACCATTGCCATTGTTTTATGCCCTTACGCAGGCTGGCCGCGCTATTGTCGCGATGCGTGGCGGGCCCGACCATCGGGGCCACGGCCTTCACCTTGGAGCGCCCCAAAACGACGCACTATTCACGACGGTGATCCCCGTGGAGCACAGCGTACTGGGGCACTTTCAAGCAGTTTCTGACGTGACCGGTTCTCCGAGACTGAGGGCACCGACCACAATCGGAGCTCTCATCGCCTCGTTGCCCGAAATGTCCGAGACCCTTTTGCTCCATGACGATTGGCCACAAGCTCTTGCAATCTTCGAGCGCGAACCCCCGGCGCGAGTGCCGACGCCGGGCTGGACCACCGTAAGCATCGTCATCGACAGGCAAGGCATCGACTATGCCGCCCTGACTCACCTCTTGGAGCTGTACCCCACCGTTAAGGGCAAGATTGGAGTGCCTGAGATGATTAAGGCACTGGGCACCATCCCCACCTATGCCACTCCGGAAGGAGCCGGGATCGGGGTACTTTTGCAGGGCGGAAACGCTGAGCTGGATTCCGCTGCGCCGCAACACCGAATTTACGGCAGGAGGTGGCTGCGTCCTGGCGTCGCTGGCGGCACCGGCCCGAGTCCGCTCATGACTTGGTGGGCAGTGCTATACGCCTTATCAATGTATGCCAGGTACTTCCCCCGCGAGTGGGTGGCAGCTCTCGACATTGACTCGTCCGCAGTCGGAGTGACCCTTGAACGCGCAATGGATAGAGCTATTGACGCCCTACCACAGCTGGTTTTGAGTCATGTGCTGGAAACTCCATTTTTGCTGCCCGCAACGGAAGGTTTCGGTCCCGACCCATTTGGGCGGGCCCCCCTTTCTTAGGGTTCCGCGGGCCTCAACAGCAGTTGTCGGAATTCAAGTCGCGAGTTAGGGCTGGATGCGCTGAAATGGAAGCGTCACTATCTCCAGTTGAGAGTCTCGCAAGATTCGATTGGAGGTCAAATCAGATGACTAAACGGAATTTGGCTGTAGCAGTGGCATTGGCTGGTTTGCTGATCAGCATCGAGGCCTGGTATGAGCACCCGACCTATGGTCGTGGGCTCCAGGCGGTTCTCAGCGCAATTCGGTTCGGCGAGATGCTGTAATCGAGATGGCCCCGGCCTCTTATACCAGTCGCGAGCTCCTAGAGCGTTACAACATGCTGACTCGAAGGAACGACCACGAGCTGGCAGTTAGTGGATTGCATAGGCTCACACGCAGACGGCTGGTGCCCGGGCCGACGCAAGGCATCAGTCGCGGTTACAGACAGGGAATACCGCGGCTATGGCCCGCCATTGCCCTCCGGCGCCTATTGCAGGTGAGCCGGTTGGAGATGGATCGGCCATACCGCGACTTAGAACTGCAAGCTGCCCTCTGGATCAGCGGGGCTGGCGTCGGCATTACCTCTGAGACGCGAAAAGCTCTTGCTTACTCAGCCAGCGCGGCTATTGGGCGCTTTGCACGACAGATTCACTCCGACACGTGGAGTCAACAGCGGCTTATTACCAAGCCGCCGAGATTCCTGCAAGAGCTGACCCGCTCGTTGGTCGATGCACAGTCCCCAACCAGCCTACTGGGATCGCTCGCGCAGCATGGCATTAGCGATCAGGCACGCGATCATGTGGCACACGCCTTTCAGGACCCTCGTGTGGCGGCATTAATCCGTTGGTTCTTTACTTGCTATTTCTCGGCTTCCGAAGACGTGAGGACGGAACTGCAGACGGCAGTTAAACACTTGAGTGGGCCGGCCCGCCAATTCCTGGGCGGAATGGACCAATTCGCGAGCCTCTTCGCGGGCATCCTCTCAGGAGACGACGCTGAAGTAGAGACGATCATTAGTCGCGCGACCGATGATCAGCTCCTAACCGCTCGCCGTTGGACGTGGATCTTTGGGCAAATTGGGCTTCACAGCAACAGTCACCTACGGGACATCCTGATGTCGAGTGGTGTGTCCGAGTCAGACGCGTTGCAATGGGTAGAGGTGATGCAGGGCGCCTCGAGGCTGTTGAGGCCGAGAACGCCGACTCAGTGGTTGATCGAATTTGCTCTCATAACCACCGTTGTCCCAGCAGCCAGACAAGGGACCGCGGGGTACCTGGACTTCCGCCAATCTGATCCTCGCCCTGCAGCATGAGCCACCGGTTCATGGCACCCGCCATGAGCAACGCCCCCAGATTAAGTCTGTCTCTTGCGATGCTGGCCCTATGACGCGCACTTACCGAGATCACGATTTACGGCAATCAACTGCCGTAAGATCGCCGTAAGCTCGCAAGTTGCTCCACGTTGCGAGGCCCATTTTGAATTCGAAATTGGCTCCGGGACAGGGATTCGAACCCTGAACCTTGCGGTTAACAGCCGCCTGCTCTACCGTTGAGCTATCCCGGAACGGCTCGCTGAATTCTAGGTGGTCCGGGAGTGGCGGCCTGCTCCAGCTACACGTCGAGCCGCGCGCCGTTCAGGGTGGTTTCCAGCTTCACCGGAACGGG
>Ga0209118_1000184_pt1 | contig 41104 bp, 35 predicted proteins | sample BlaSpr_A8_Ref_M1_FD_187988 | JGI IMG/M metagenome (GOLD analysis project Ga0209118, IMG submission 187988) | Forest soil microbial communities from Thunder Bay, Ontario, Canada - Black Spruce, Ontario site 2_A8_Ref_M1 (SPAdes) (version 2) | ecosystem: Environmental > Terrestrial > Soil > Boreal... | reverse complement strand
CGTGCGCTCGCCCGCACCCGCGCCCGCCGCGGCGCCCGCGCCTGCCGCGCTGCCGGCGCTGGCAGCGCTGCCCGCGGGGTTGGCGCCCGCGAGCCCGCCCGCGGCGGCGCCGGGCTCTCCGGGCGACGAGGCCGTTGCCGCCACGTCGCGCGGCAGGTTGAAGAGGGCCTGGCGATCGGCCGGCGAGAGCTCGAGCAGCTGCAACACCTGGGGACCGCCGGCGTCACGGAGCCACTCGCGCACCGCCTCGGGCATGACGCGTGCGCCGTTGACCATGATGGCGTCGCCGCTCACCTCGACCTCGCGGACGCCCGCCCGCACCACGCGCGGCTTGAGCAGGACGCCATTGTGGATGCCGGTGACCTGGTAGAGGCGTTCGATCGACTGCCGCAGCTCTCGGCGGGCGCTGGCGGAGAGCGCCGCGCCAGCCGCCGTCCGGGACGATGGGGACGTCGATTGCGCGGCGCCCGACATGGGCAGGCCGAGCATCAGGGCCAAGGCCAGGGCCAGGCCCAAGCCCCAGCAAGACGAGCCGGGGCGGCAAGCGCGCGCCGCACGACGGCCGGCACGGGCAAAACGATCAGATGGGGTCCACATAGACCCACCTCCTGTCACGTTGGATGAGGTCGTACAGACAGCGCATGGCGAGGACGGACACCAGCAAGCAGGCGGCGGCCAGGGCCGCGACGGGCGGAGTCGCCAGCGGCTCCGCCACCGCTCGGACCAGCAGCAGCAGCTTGTCGCCGAAGGCGACCGCCGCGGCCACCCATTGGCCGGTGGCAAAGGCCGCGTCAACGCCGCTCTGCAGCAGGCCGGCAATGCTCGTTTCTCCGAGTCGGGTGGCCAAAGCCGCAGCGACCGCGGACGCCACCGGCCGCCCGAACAGCACGAGCAGCACCCCGACGACGGCCGCGGCGACCATGGCGGCCGCGGCGGTGAGCGCAGGGAAGCCCGGCGCGGCGCTCCACGGCAGCGCCCGCCATCCCGGCCACCCCAGCCAGCCGCGGCGCGGCGTCTGCCGGGCACGCGCCAGGACCCGGTCGGCGAAGCCGGCCGGCGGCGCCGGCCGCTCCAGGCCGGCAAGCAGCTCGGACAACGCAGCTTCGGCGGCAGCGTCGTCAACGCCCGATCGCTCGGCTACCAACCAGCGGCTGATGGCATCGGGCGCGTCGACCGCGTCGCAGCCGTCGGGAGCGTCGGTTGGTGTCAGGGGGCGAGGCATCGTCGTCACGCTTTCGTCACTCTGCTGCGCAACCCACCCTACGGCTCGTCGCTCGACAGGGTTTCGGCACTGCCGCCAACGGCGCCTTCGCCGTCCGCGGCCGCTCCCGGCGAGCGCGTCACTGAGGTCCCAGCGGCGGCGGCGGAACCCCATCCCGCGGCACGCATGGTGTCCGCCAGCTCCTTGCGGGCGCGGTGCAGGTTGGTCTTGACGGTGCCGACTGGCAGCGCGAGCACCTCGCAGATCTCCTGGTACGCCAAACCTTCGACGTAGCGCAACACCACGGCCTCGCGATAGTCGGGGCGCAAGCGGGCGATGGCCCGCTCGAGCGCCCGCGCCATGTCGCGCCGCTCGGCCGCCGCCGCCGGGCTCTCGACGGAGTCGTCGGCGAGCACCGCCAGGAGCCCGCCGCCGTCCTCCTGCTCCGCCGCCAGCGGCACGGTGTCCAGCTGGGCGCGGCGCAGATGGTCGATGGTGGTGTTGTGCGCAACCTTGAACAGCCAACTCGCGAACTTGCGCCGCAGGTCGTAGGAGGCAAGGTGGCGGTAGGCCTTGACGAAGACCTCCTGTGCCAGGTCCTCCGCCGTCTGCGAGTCGTGGACCATGCGCAGGATCAGGGCGTAGACCGGGCGCTCGAAGCGCAGCACCAGGTCCCGGAAGGCCTCATCGGATCCGCGGAGCGCGCTCGCCACCAGTTCGGCATCGGTCGGCATTATTTCAGGTCCCACCCCCCACGGCGACCCGGCGACGACCCCTCCCTTTTCGCGCGGGCAAGCTCGTCCCGGATCCGGGGGCGCGGTGGCCTCCCCCCGGACGGAGGGTGACGGAGGGTGATACGGGATGGCGGGTGGCAGGTTTGCCGAGCTCCCCGTGCCCTCCGGAGCCGATTCGGCTAGACTCGCGGGCGATCCGCCAACGCTCGCCCTTCTCAGTGGGAGGACTCGCACATGCGAAAGCTGCTGCTCGGCGCTCTTCTCATCACTTCCGTCCAACTCGCCCCGGGCCCGCCGGCGGCCGCCGCCGCGACGCTCGCGGACGTGACCCTGCCCGACAAGGTCGACGCCGGAGGCCAGCCGCTGGTACTCGACGGGTTGGGTCTGCGCAAGAAGTTCTTCATCAAAGTATACGTCGGCGGCCTCTACCTGCCCGCCAAGGAGAGCTCGCCGGCCAAAGTACTTGCCGCCGACGCCCCGCGCCGCATGACCTTCCACTTCCTCTACAGCGTCAGCGCCAAGCAGATGTGCGATGCCTGGGACGAAGGGCTCGCCGACAACACCCCGTCCGCGCCCGCCGACGTCAAGGCAGGCTTCAAGACGCTCTGCACCTACATGGAAGACATCCCGAAGGGCCACGAGATGGTGCTGACCTACGTGCCGGGCCAGGGTACCAGGGTCGAGGTCAACGGCAAGACCAAGGGCACGCTTGCCGGCAAGCCCACGGCCGACGCCGTCCTCGCCACCTGGATCGGACCGCATCCCGGGCCGGGAGAGGACTTCAAGCAGGCCGTCCTGGGCGCCGCGCGGTAGCTCGGGGCGTCAACCTCCCGCTCTGCCGGGCCTGCCGGCCTGCCGCTGATGGCACGCGCCAAAAAAAGAGGAGCGCCTTGGGGCGCTCCTTTTCGGGAGGGATGAGAGGAGGAGCTAACCTCCCCGCATTCGGAGGCTAACCCTACTTATTGATAGTTGTCAATATGGAAAATCACTCCTAAAACCCCACCCGGGTACTTCTCGCCAGGGCGACCGCTGGTGCGGCCGATCGCGCGGCCGTCATCCTCTCGCCAGGAGCGTCGCCACGATCACCACCGCCAGCGCCACGCGGTAAACCACGAAGACCGTCAGGGGCCGGCGGCGCAGCCAGTCCAGCAGCCAGCCGATGACCAGGTACCCGGCTGCTCCCGATACGACGATGGCGATCAGGATGGGGGTGAGCTGGTGCCACAGCTCGCCGGTCCGCCACAGCTTCAGCAGGTCATGGCCGCCGGCCAGCAGGCCGACCGGGATGAAGAGCAGGAACGCGAACTCGGCCGCCACCGGCCGGGTGAACCCGAGCAGCAGCGCGGCGGTGATCGTGATGCCGGAGCGCGACGTCCCCGGCACCAGGGCGAGCGCCTGGGCCAGGCCGATGAGCAGGCCGGCGCCCACTCCGAGGCTGGCGAGGTCGCGCTGCTGGCGTCCCGCGCGGTCGGCCCAGAAAAGCAGCAGGCCGTAGACCAGGGTGGTGCAGGCGATCAACGCCGGCGAGCGCAGGTGGGCCTCGATGGTCGACGCGAGGGCCAGGCCGGCCAGGGCGGCCGGGATCGTTCCCACCACCAGCGCCCAACCCAGCCGGCGCGGGTCGAAATCATGGCGTCCCGGCGCACCGGTGAAAAAGCCGGTCACCAGGTCGAGCAGCTCGCGGCGGAAATAGGCCACGACGGCGAGCATGGTGCCGAAATGGGCGGCGACGTCGAACGACAGTCCCTGGTCCGGCCAGCCGAGGAAGTAGGGAACCAGGATGAGATGGCCCGAGGAGCTGATCGGCAGGAACTCGGTCACCGCTTGGACCAGCGACAAGACGACGGCTTGGAATGGGGTCAAGATGGTCTCCTGGAGATGGCGGCCGCGGCGGCGCCGGAGGCCGCCGGTCTCGCGGCGGCGATTGTATATACTTCCCGCCGCCGCCGACGCGGCTTTCAAGGGACCCCATGCACACGCTCCTCGTCACCGGCGGCGCCGGTTTCATCGGCTGCAACTTCGTGCGGGCGGCCCTCGCCGAGACCGGCGCCCGGGTGATCGTGCTCGACAAGCTCACCTACGCCGGCAGCCTCGAGAACCTTGCCGACGTCTGGGGCCATCCGCGCCTCCGCTTCGTCGAGGGCGACATCGGCGACCGCGTCGAGGTCCGCCGCCTCTTCGCCGAGGAGCACCCGTCGGCGGTGGTCAATTTCGCCGCCGAGAGCCACGTCGATCGCTCGATCGACGACGCCAGCGCCTTCATCCAGACCAACCTCGTCGGAACCTTCGAGCTGCTCGAGGCGGCGCGCCGGCAAGGGTCGAGCGACGACGGTTTCCGCTTCGTGCACGTCTCGACCGACGAGGTCTACGGCAGCCTGGGGCCGACCGGCGCCTTCACCGAGACCACCGCCTACGCGCCGAACTCGCCCTATGCGGCTTCGAAGGCCGGCGCCGATCACCTGGTGCGGGCCTACCGCGAGACCTACGGCCTGCCCGCGCTGATCACCAACTGCTCCAACAACTACGGTCCCTATCAATACCCGGAGAAGCTCGTGCCGCTGATGGTGCTGAACGCCGTCGAGGGGCGTCCGCTGCCGATCTACGGCGACGGCGGCAACGTGCGCGACTGGCTGCACGTCGAGGACCACTGCCGGGGGCTGCTCGCCGCCCTGCGCCACGGCCGGCCGGGCGAGAAGTACAACCTCGGCGGGCGCAGCGAGCGCACCAACCTGCAGATCGTCGACAAGCTCTGCGAGGTGCTGGAGCGCGAGCTGCCGGCCGCCGCCAACCCGGCGCTCGCGGCGCGTGGCGCCGGCGCCTACCGCGACCTGAAGAGCTTCGTCGCCGATCGTCCGGGACACGACCGCCGCTATGCGATCGACGACAGCAAGGCCCGGCGCGAGCTCGGCTGGGAACCCCGTTACGACTTCGATTCCGGCATCGCCGCCACGGTTCGCTGGTATCTCGACCATCGCGCCTGGTGCGAGGCCGTGCAGGCCGACCGTTACCGCCGGGAGCGCCTGGGCCTGGGCACGCGCACGTGAAGGTCACCGCGACCACCATCCCCGGCGTCGTGGTGATCGAACCGAGGGTTCTCCACGATCAGCGCGGCTTCTTCCTGGAGACCTTCCACCGCCGCAAGTTCCAGGAGAGCGGCTTGCCCGGCGAGTTCGTGCAGGACAATCACTCGTTTTCCACGGCGCGCGGCATCTTGCGCGGCATGCACGCGCAGCTCCATCACCCCCAGGGCAAGCTGGTGCGGGCGGTGACCGGCGAGATCTTCGACGTCGCCGTCGACCTGCGGCCGGACTCGCCGGCTTTCGGCCGGTGGGTGGCGGAGGTGCTGTCGGGAGCCAATTTCCGCCAGCTGTACGTGCCGCCGGGTTGCGCTCATGGCTTCTTCGTCTTGAGCGACACTGCCCACGTGGAATACAAGTGCACCGACCTCTACGACCGGCCGGACGAGATCGGGCTGGCCTGGGATGACCCCGAGGTCGGCATCGAGTGGCCGCAGGGCACGCCGCTGGTCAACGAGCGCGACGGCGCCTGGCCGCGGCTCGCCGAGCTGCGGCCGCGGCTCGCGCCCTATCGCGGCTTGCTGGCGAAGCCGGGTCCGGGCGCCGATTCCTGAGCGTGGCGAGTCTGTTCAGCGATCGCGATCTGCGGCAGATGGAGGGCCTGGGCATCGCGCCCGAGGAGGCGCGGCGCCACGTCGAGCTGTTCCGGAACCCGCCTCCTTACACCCGCGTGCTGCGCCCCTGCACGCTCGGCGATGGCATCCGCGCCATCGTGGCCGAAGACGAGCCGGAGCTCACGGCGCGCTTTGACGAGGCCGCGGCCGGCGGACGCATCCACAAGCTCGTGCCGGCCTCGGGGGCCGCCTCGCGGATGTTCAAGCCGCTCCTCGAGCATCTCGAGCAGCTCGAGCAGTCCGAGCGGCCCGAGCGGCTCGAGCGGCTCGAGGCTGGCGCTGGTCCCGCGGCGGCTCAGGACGGCGGCGGCGGCGACGGCCGCGGCGGCAGCGAACCCGACCCGGCGCTTCCCGCCGAGGTGCAGACGTTCTTCGCCGAGCTGCCCCGCTTTGCCTTCTTCGAGGAGCTGGCAGCCGCCGCGGCAGCTCGCGGGGTGCGCCTCCGCGAAGGCGGGACCAACGCCCTCCCGGCGGCGGATCGCCTGGCCGTGCTCGCCTGCCTGCTCACCGCGGCCGGCCTCGACTACGCCGAGCGCCCGAAGGGGCTGATCCTGTTCCATCGCCATCCAGACGGCCCGCGCACGCCTTTCGAGGAGCACCTGGTGGAGGCCGCGGACTACGCGCGGGACCGCGATGGCGTCTGCCGCCTGCATTTCACCGTGTCGCCGCGGCACGAGGAGGGCTTCCGGTCCCTGCTGGCGGCGCGCGGCGCGGCACTCGAGCGGCGCCTGCGCTGCCGCTTCGAGGTCGGTTTCTCCCACCAGCGCCGATCGACCCACACCCTGGCGGTCGATCCCGAGCACCGCCCCTTCCGGCTGGCGGACGGCTCGCTGCTGTTCCGGCCCGGCGGGCACGGCGCGCTGCTCGACAACCTGCAGCAGCTGGCGGACGACGGCGCCGGCATCGTGCTGCTCAAGAACATCGACAACGTGGTGCCCGACCGCCTGAAGCCGGAGCTCACGCGCTGGAAGAAGCTGCTGGGCGGCGTCCTGGTGACGTACCGTGAGCGCACCTGCCGCCTGCTCGAGGGGCTGGACGCCGACCTTCCCGACGAGGAGCTGATCGATGAGGCCGGCCGTTTCGTCGAGGGTGAGCTCGCGCGCCCATTGCCGCCGGGTTTTGCCGCCGCGAGCCCGGCCGAGCAGCGCCGTCTGCTGGTCGCGGCGCTCGACCGGCCGCTGCGGGTCGCCGGGGTGGTGCGCAACACCGGGGAGCCCGGTGGCGGGCCCTTCTGGGTCGAAGGGCCCGGCGGCGAAGTATCGCTGCAGATCGTCGAGACGTCGCAGATCGCTCCCGATCCCGATCAGCAGGCGGCGCTCGCCGCCTCCACCCATTTCAGCCCGGTCGACATCGCCTGTGCCCTGCACGACCGTTCGGGGCGCCCGTACGACCTCGACCGCTTCCTCGATCCGGCAACGGTGTTCATCGCCGCCAAGTCGCACGAGGGACGGCCGCTCAAGGCGCTCGAGCGCCCGGGCCTCTGGAACGGCGCCATGGCCGGCTGGAACACCGTCTTCGTCGAGGTGCCGAACGCGACCTTCGCCCCGGTCAAGACCGTCCTCGACCTGCTGCGCCCCGAGCACCAGAACGGCTGAGCCGGCCGTCACTGCGCTGCTGAGGCGACCGGGTGTATAGTTGTTGCTAACCTGAGCTAATCCCGGCATAGACCAGGGCGAAGAGGCGGTCGGCGGCGGTCCGGTCGCAGTCGCGTTGGGCTGCAAGGATCTGCCTGAACAGTGCTTTCCGGTCAGCCTTGGCGGGAGCCAACCATGGCAGCTTGCCGGACGTGGACCCTGCGACGGATTTCGCTCTCCTCTGCCCCGGCGAGCGGGAAATCGGCGGATCGGGCCGTCTAGCTGGTCATCCAAAGGGGAACCGATGAAAGAGACAGACCGCTTGACCGACGCCGCGATCGTCATGGCTCTGGAGAAGGTGAAACGTGAGGTGACGGACCGCCTCAAGGATGATCCTGGCTTTCCGGCCGAGGCCAGTCCAGAGGTCCAGGAGCTTGATGCTCTGATCCGCGCGATCGGTACTCGGAGCGACGAGGGTCGAGGTGTTGCGGGAGCGCGGGAAATCGCCCCGGTGCCGAGCGTTGCGGCACGCGGCGGCGGGCTCAGCGCGGAGGAGCTGGCCGCGTTGCGTCCGCACGTGGTCGACCTCAACCAGGGCTTTTTCTCGGACGATGGCGAGTTCACGACGGCGGCCATCAACGTCAACCAGATCTTTGCCGGGCCGCTCCTCGCCGCAGTGCAGCAGGCCCAGGGGGCAGGCCAGAAGGCCACGCTACTCTTTTATGCCCACGGTGGGCTCGTCGACGAGAATTCGGGGCTCCGGCAGGCGCTCGATCAGATCGACTGGTGGACCAAGAACAAGGTCTACCCCATATTCTTCATCTGGGAGACCGGCTTCTGGAACACGGTTGAGCACCTGTTGCTGGGCGTCCAGCAACGCTCGCTCGCCGCTGGCGCCCGCGATTTCTTCGACTATACGACCGACCCCGCCCTCGAGCTGCTGGCGAGGGCGGTGGGGGGACCGAAGATCTGGGGCGGCATGAAGCGCAGCGCCGAGGTTGCGTCGCAGCCAGGGAGCTCGGCCGGGCAGCAGGAGGGCGGCGCCCACTACGTGGCGGCGCAGCTCTGCAACTTGTGGCGCCAGTTTCCCCAATCGATCGAGATTCATACGGTCGGACACAGCGCGGGCGCGATCTTCCATTCCCACTTCATTCCCGCCGTCATCGCCCTCGACTCCACGATCCGCATCGAGTCGCTGCAGCTGCTCGCGCCGGCGATCACGGTTGACGCGTTCAAACAGCGCCTGCTGCCCCTCCTCGGCCAGCATCTCGGCGACGTCGTCATGTACAGCATGAAGCAGGACCTCGAGAAAGCCGACAACTGTGCTCGCGTCTACCACAAGTCCCTGCTCTATCTCATTTATTACGCCCTCGAGGACCACCGCAGGGTGGATCTCCTGGGTCTCGAGGAGTCGGTATGGCGGGACTCGTCCCTCAAGACCTTCTTCGGACTCGACGGAACCGCCAACCCGCGAGGAGAGGCGATCTGGTCGCAGACCCCGGCGGGGGGCCCGAGCGCCTCCCGCGCCACCAGCCATGGCGGTTTCCATGACGATCGGTCGACGATGGAAAGCGTCTTGCGGCGGGTCCGCCACCTCGGCCCGAACGCGCCCATCGTGGCGAGCCCCACGCAGACCGATGGCGGGCGCAGTCTCGCGACGATGCAGACCGCGCTCTCCTCGCGGTTTGCTGCGGTGGCCGCCGAAACGACCGCTGGCACCGCGGTCCCCAGCTTCGCACCGGGTCTGCAGAGCGCTCGCGGCGGGCATGCCGGCAACGGCCGCCGGCGAGCCCTTTGCGTCGGCATCAACGCTTATGGCGGCGGCAATGCGCTCTACGGTTGCGTCGCCGACGCCGAGCTCTGGGCGCGTACCCTGCGCGGCCTGGGCTTCGACGTGCAACTCGCGCTGGACGCCAACGCCTCGTACGCGGGAATCACCACCGCGCTCCGCCAGCTGATCTCCGAGAGCGCCGCGGGCGACGTCGTGATCTTTCAATATGCCGGACACGGCACCGAGGTGCCGGACCCCGGGGGGGCGGCGGAGTTGGACCAGGCCATCGTACCGGTCGATTACGATTCGGGAGCCCTCATCCTCGACAAGGAGCTCAACCGCATCTATGGCGCGGCACCGGAGGGCGTGAACCTCACCTGTTTTCTCGATTGCTGCCACTCGGGCGACCTCGACCGGCTCTTCCTCGCCGGCGGTCCGGTGCGCCGGGCCCGCTTCATCCATCTCTCGCCCGAGCAGATCGCGAAGTACCATCAGTTCGCCAGCCGCAGCGGCGTCAACCAGCGAAGCCTCGTGGCAACCCGCGGCGAGCTCAAGGACATTAGCTTCGCGGCCTGTCAAAGCGATCAGACTGCCTACGAGAGCAACGGTCAAGGCGATTTCACTCTGCGAACGACGAGCTTGCTGCGCCAGGGGCTCCCGGTCGTCTCCAACCGGCAGTTCTGCGATCAGATCGTGGCTGCCTTCGGCGCCAATCCGCGCCAGCTTCCGCGCCTCGACGGTGCGTTCGGCCGGTTTGGTCTGCCACTCCTCGCGCCCTTCGCGGGCAGCGCGCCCGCAGGCTCGCGGTTGGCGGATGACGCGGCGGCGGGTTCTCAGGCCGCGCCGGCCGGGGCTCCCGGCGACGGCTCAGTTCCCCTGCGTCTGCTCGCCCAGGGCTTCCGCCAGCTGGCCGAGCTACTGGAGTCCGGCCGCTGAGGCCGCCCATGCCTAAACGAGCGGGGAGCTCCGGCCGATCCGCAGGCGGCGCCGCGAAGACGCCGCAGAGACGGGGAGCCGCGACCGCCGACACCGGCAAGGGGCGGCGCTTCGTCATCGGGGCCGGGGTCGCCCGCGCTGTCCGCGGACGCCCTTACGAGCGCGGCCCCCGTGATCCGCTCTATCGGCCGCTCCGTATCTACACCCTCGATCCCTCCGCCGGCATGACCGAGTGCCCAGTTGCCCGCCTCAAGGTCCCTTACGAGCCGCTAGCGGCGGGACCGCGCGGCCGGCTCTTCGCGGTCGACGACGCCTGCGGCTCCCGCCGCAATGAGCCTGTCAACCTCAACGACGTCCGGCTCGCCATGTGCGAGGGCTTGGCGCCGTCCCCCTCGCAGATCCAGTTCCACCAGCAGATGGTCTACGCCGTCTGCAGCTCGGTCTACGCCACGTTCCGCCATGCGTTGGGCCGGCCGGTCGCCTGGGGCTTCGACGAGCGCCCCGAGTACCCGGACCAGCTCGTCATCCGTCCCCACGGCATCAAGGAACGCAACGCCTATTACGACAAGGCCAGGGGGGAGCTCGTCTTCGGCTACTTCTCGGCGGACGCCAAGGTGGAAGGCAACAACCTGCCGCACGGCTCGATCTTCACCTGCCTCTCTCATGACATCGTCGTCCATGAGCTGACGCACGCCCTGCTCGACGGCCTCCGCTCGGAGTTCGCGCGCGCCACGAGCGGCGACGTACTCGCGTTCCACGAAGCATTCGCCGACCTGGTCGCGTTCTTCCAGCGCTTCAGCTACCAAGAGGTGGTCGTCGCCGCGCTCAGGGCAAGCCGCGGCAAGCTCGAGGGAGCCCCGCAGCTGATCAACCTTGCCTCCCAGTTCGCCCAGACGATCGGAGCCGGACAGACGCTGCGCCGCGCCCTCGACATCGGGTCGACGGAGGCGGATTTCGCCCGGCGGCGCAACGATCCCGATCCCCACATGCGAGGATCGCTCCTGGTTGCCGCTGTGGTCGACGCCTTCGATCGCATCTACCGCAAGAAAATCGACATCTATCTCCGCCTGGCAACGGGGGGCACCTGCGTCCTGCCCGCGGGCGAGCTGAACGGCGATCTGCTCCAGGCGCTGGGGCGCGAGATCTGCGAGCTCGCCGGCCAGTTCCTCGCCATCCTCATCCGTGCGATCGACTACTGCCCGCCGGTCGACATTCAGTTCGGGGAGTACCTGAGGGCGCTCATCACCGCCGATCATCAGCTGGTGCCGGATGATCCCTGGGGCTATCGTGAGGCCCTGGTGGGTGCCTTCCGGAGCCGGGGTCTCTACCCGCCGGACGTGGACAACCTGGCGGAGGACTCGCTGCTTTGGCGCCCTCCCGGCCGCCCGATCGGCTGCGAGCGTCTCAGCTTCTCCAAGCTGCACTTCCGCGGCGACCCGGCGAATCCCGCCGACGCGCAGGAACTTCACGATCAGGCCTGTGCGCTGGGTGCCCTGGTGAGCGATCCCGAAAACCTGGCCCTCTTCGGACTGATCGAACCCGGAACGAACGGCGCGGACCTCCCCAGCGTCCAGTCGATCCGCTCGACCCGCAGGGGTGGACCGGACGGGCAGGTGGTGTTCGATCTGGTTGCGGAGATCACCCAGCGGCGAACAGCGAGATCCGCCGATGGACAGTCATTCGATTTCTACGGTGGCGCGACCATCATCTTCGGGCCAGACGGGGATGTCCGCTACACGGTGTGCAAGCGAACGGACCATGCCGGCCGTGAGGCGGAGACGCGCGCTTTTCTCGCAGGCGCTGGAAAGAAATACTGGACGCGTTCAGGGGACGGCTGGTCGGCAACTCGTGAGTCATTTCGGCTGCTGCATCAAGGCCGGTTCGACCGTTCGCTGACCTGAAGGGCTTGGCACTCAACCCAGCTCAGCGCGCGTTCGTTTTCGCCTGGCTTCTCCAGCCGGTGCGCCGCCCCGGGATCGCTCCTTCAGGGCGATCGGCGCGGCGGCGCCTCGCCGGGGCGCGGTAGGACGTCGGGCCACCAGCCGTGCGGGTCGCCGAGCGGCCAGGGACAGGTGTCCTGAATGTGCAGCTCGTGGAACATCGGCGAGTCGCCGACGAGGGGAAAGACGACCGTCTCGAGTCCGCGGCAGCGGAAGTCGGGAGTGCCGAAGGCGATGCCCAGGGCGAGCAGCAGCTCGAGGACGACATAGGCGGCGGCGCCGGCCAGCACGCGGGCGGCATGGCGCGTGCCCAGCAGCAGGCCGGCGTAGAGGGTGAGCGGCAGCACTGCCGCGTGGAACAGGCAGAGGCCCTGCCAGTACATCATGGTGGTAGGGGAGACGGCGTAGACGGCCGCCGCGGCGAGGAACGTCAGGACGACGTAACCCTGCAGCCAGGCGCGGTCCGAGGCGGTCGCCGGCAGCCGCGGCAGGCGCAGGAGGTGCGCGAGCCGCGCCTGGGGCGCTGCCGCCTGGGCCTCTGCCCGCTCCCCGAGGTGCCGCGCGCGCCGCCGCCAGCGGCGCCAGAGCCATAGGTTGGCGATCAGCGGCAGCGCCACGGTCGCCGGACCGACGCCCTCGGTCAGGGCGCGAAAGAACGGGCTGAGGCGGCGGTCGGCGGCGGCGCTGAAGGCCTCGGTGAAATCGAACAGCCCGCTCCTGCCTGCCAGGGAGAGCGACGAGTAACGCAGCCAGTAGAGGATGCCGCGCGGCAGGGAAAAGACCACGCCGCGGCCGGGAAAGCCCTTGTGCACTTCGGCGAGCAGGACCGGGTGGGTCATCACCTGCCATGCCCAGGGCAGCAGCGGCAGAGCGCCCAGCGCCGCACCCACCACCGCGCCGGCGGCGTGTGGACGCAGGTACCCGCGCCACCAGAGCAGCGCCGAGGCCGCCGCCAGCAGCAGGAACGAGGGGTGGATCTGCATCGCCAGCACCAGCGTCGCGACATGCAGCAGCGAGGCGGCGAAGGCGGGAGCGCGGCGCAGCCGCCAGGCGGTGGCCAGATGCACGGCACCGCCGAGGAAGAGGTAGTTGGGGTTCCACAGGAAGGTCCCGAAGTAGAGCTGCCAGGGGCTCAACCAGTAGAGGATGACGAAGACCAGGCGCTCCCGCGGCGTGACGATGCGGGCCAGGGTGCGATCGAGCACCAGGAAGGCAGCCAGGTGGCAGAGCGTCACCGCCGCCGTGGCGGCGCGGTGATCGCGCCACAGCAGGAGCGGCAGACCGACCAGCAGGCTGGTGATCCCTCCCGGCGCCTTGCCGCCTGTCGACAGCGGATTGCCGAACCAGATCATCTGCCCGCGCGTCGCCAGCAACCAGCCGCGCGCCAGCAGGTTGAGCTGGTCGCCGCCGACCTGGCTGCGCACCACCATCAACGCCGCGAGCAGGAGGCCGGCGGCGAAGCCGATCCAGATCAACCACTCGGCCGTGCGTCGCGACAAGCGGGTCTCAGGGATTTGCCGCGGGTCCACCCCGGGCGTGCGGCGCAACGTGCGGCGGCGGGCGGAGGGCAATCCCCTACCGCCACTTCCCCACCGCCAGCGCCGCCCGCCGATGGCGACGGCGACGGCGGCGTCTCGCCGGCATCCTCGGTATCGGCCAAAGCGAGGCAGAACGGCATCATCAGCGCGAAGAGCGCCAGGCGCTTGACCTCCGCGTCGCCCCAGTTGTTCTCGAAGAGGCCTGCGAGGTTGAAGGCGACCAGAGCGAGGACGCTCCCCAGGTAGATTTCGACGCGCGAACCGGCAAGCCCGCCTTCCGCCCGGTACCGGCGCAGCGCCAGCCGTACCCCGGCGATCATCATCCAGAGGTAGGCCGCGAGCGACGGCAGGCCGCGCTCGGCGGCGATCTCGAGGAAACTATTGTGCAGGTGCGGCACCGAGTAGCGCGGCGCCGTCGGCTGGCGATAAATCTCGTAGCGGTGATCCACCATGTCGGGACCGAGGCCGACGAACGGCCGCTCGGCGACCATGTGCAGGCCCGCGTCGAGCATGCACAGGCGGTCGTAGTTCGAGGGATCGTGCAGGTCGAAGATCGACGAGGCGCGGCGCAGCACCGAGGCCGGGGCCGCCAGGAAGGCGGCCAGCAGCGCCATGGCGCAAATCGCCGCGTAACGCCGTCCGCGATGGCGCGGTTCGCGGGGCGGCTCGCCGGGTGGCTCGCCGGAAGGTTCGCGCCGCTCGCTGGCAGGCTCGAGCTGTCGGCGGCCTCGACGCCGGCGCTGGCCGTAGACGGCGAGCAGGCAGAGCAGCGCGCCGCCGAGCGCTACCCACGCTCCGCGCGTCATGGTGCCGACCAGCGCGGCGTTGATCAGCGCCAGGGCGCCCCACCGCCAGAGGCTGCGCGCCGCTCGGCCGCAGACCATCTGCGTCACCAGCAAGACGTCGCAGATCAGCAGCACTCCCGAGAACGTCATGTAGTGCGAGAACGGTCCACGGATGCGTTGATCGAGCTCGCCGAATCTCATCCACAGGTACTGCGAGAGGCCGCGCAGGGCGAGCAGGGCGGCCACCGCGATCATGCCGTCGATCAGGCGCCGCAGCTCGCGCTCGCCGCGCACCAGGCCGGGCCCGAGATAGAGAGTGGCCATGGCGAAGATCTCGCCGAAGCTGAACAGGCTGGTGCGCACGTCGTAGGACAGCAGGATCGAGGCGGTGAGAAAGACCAGGTAGAACCCCATCGGCAGCAGCACCGGCTGCAGCACCTGCCAGCGCACGCGGCGCTCGGCCAGCGCGCGCGGCGCGAGCGCGAGCGTCAAGCCGAGCAGGATGTTGGACAGCGCCAGGCCGAAGACGGTGAAGAGATGCAGCGCATAGCCGGCGAATGCAATGCGCCGCCAGCGGCCGTCTCGACCGCCCGCGGCGGTGGCCGCGCCGACCGCGGGGACACCCGCCGCGGCCGGCGGCGAGCAGGCGCCGGCGACGGCGGGCGGGACCGCCGCCATCAGGCTTCCGGCGGCGCCAATCCTGTTGTCAACTCCGTAGGCCATGGTGCGGCCCAAACCTTATCTCGGCCGCATGCCCTTGTCATCCAGAGTGCGAAGGGCGCACCGGTCATCCGATGCTAGAGTGCGCGCGTGTCAGGCGGCCAGGCAGCGCAAGCCGGCGACCGGTGCGCGAGGCCGGCAAGGCGGGCAAGACCGGCCAGGTGGACCGGGCTGGCAGCAGCGGCGCTCGCCGCCGCGGCGGTTTCGTTCGCCGGCATCGGCTCGCATTCGCTCTGGACCCCCGACGAGCCGCGCGACGCCGCGATCGGCAAGGCGATGTGGGCCAGCGGCGACCTGGTCGTGCCGCGCCTGAACGGCCGCCCCTTCCTCGAGAAGCCGCCGCTCGCCTGGTGGGCGCAGACCGCTGCCTTCAAGGCGTTCGGCGTCTCGGACGCGGCCGCGCGGGTGGCGCCGGCGCTCTTCGGCACCCTCACCCTGCTCGTCACGTTCGCTCTCGGCAGGCGGCTCGGCGGCACGCGCGCCGGATGGCTGGCGGCCGGAGCGCTGGCGAGCACCGCCGAATTCAGCGAGGACATGGGCCGGGCGATCGTCGATCCGGCGCTGGTGCTCATGGTCACCCTGGCCTACGCCGGGTTCGTCGTCCTGATGACATCGCCGGCCCACCTCCCTGGTCTCCGTGGCCGCCGCGGCGCCATCCTGCTGATCGCCCTGGCCGTGCCGCTCGCGTTCCTCGCCAAAGGGGTGGTGGGGATCGGTCTCGCCCTCGGGCCGCCGATGCTCTTCCTGCTGGCGGAGGGTGCACGCTCGCCCGCCGGCCGGGCAGATGCTGGCGGGCGGGCAGGTACCTGGCAAGCCCTCTGGGAGACCGCGCGGCTGCTGGCGCCGCTGGCGCTCCTGGGCGTGCCACTGTTCGCGGCGATCGTGCTGCCGTGGGGGCTCGCCCTGCTGCATGAAGGCGGCTGGGCTGCAGTGCGTGAGTGCCTCGTCGGCAACACCGTCGGCCGCGTGCTCTCCACCGAGGCCGGCCGCGCCTACGGCCATCGCCAGCCGTTCTGGTACTACCTGCCGGCCGGCGCCGCCGCGCTCCTGCCCTGGACTCTGGCTTTGCCGGCCATGCTCCGCGGCGGCGGGAGCGCCTTAGGCGACACCAGCGGCCGCGAGCCATCGACCGAGAGCGTCGCCGGCCGCGCCGGCGCGGCGCCCGCCGGCGACGACACCGGGCGCCGGTTGCTGATCGCGGCCTTCTTCATCGGGCTCCTGCTGCTGTCGCTGGCCGCCAGTAAGCGCTCGCTCTACCTGGTGCCCCTGCTGCCCGGCCTCGCCGTCCCCCTCGGCCTGTGGCTCGACCGCCTGACGCCGGACGCGCCCGGCGCTGGGCGCGGCCTCGGTTCGCGTTGGGACCGGCCGACCGCCCTGCTGCTGCTGGCCCTTGCGGCCCTCCTGCCGGGTGCCTTCTGGGCCGGCGCCTGGGAGGCGGCGCGCGGGGCGTTCCGCGCCTTTCCGGCGGCACCGCTGCGTGCCGAGCTCACGACCGGCCGCCTGGCGGCCGCCGGTGTCGTCGCGGCCGCCGGCGCCGCGCTGCTCCTGCTGCAACTCGCGCGGCACCTGCGCGCGGGCACGACCCCGACCGGACCGTGGCTGGTGCTCCCCTATCTGGCGCTGGCCCTCGTCTACCAGACCGCCGGCAAGGCCGCGGTCGACCCGCTCAAGAACCTGCATGACCTCACCGCCGCCATCGCCCGCCTCGATCCCGGGCACGGTCCTGTGGCCGCCTATCGCCCCAGTGAGACCACCGCCGGCATCGTGAGCTTCGACCTCGACCGGCCCGTCGAGGCTCTTACCACGCCGGCCGAGATGGCCGCCTTCTTCGCCACCCACCCGCGAGGGCGGCTGGTCCTGCCGCTCGATGCCTGGCGCCGCCTGCCGGAGCCGGCGCGCGGCCGGCTCGACCTGCTCTACGACGAGCAGCCAACCAAGGCCTCTCCCTTCGCGGTCGCGGCCTGGCGGTAGGCCGACCCGCTTGGTCCGGGACCCGCGTGTCGATTTCGCGGCGGCTCGTTCGACGTACAGTTGAGCGCGGGTTCCAGCTGGCCGCAACCGTCCAGAGGCCCGGCTCCTAACCACAAGGAGAGACGAACATGCGATTCATGGTCCTGATGATTCCTGGCGACAAGCAGGTCGAGGCGGGCGTCCTCCCGGACGAGAAGACCATTGCCGCGATGATGAAGTACAACGAGGAACTGGCGAAGGCCGGCGTGCTGCTGGCGCTCGACGGGCTCCATCCGAGCTCGAAGGGCGCGCGCATCCGCTTCTCGGGCGGGAAGCGCACGGTGACCGACGGGCCCTTCGCCGAGGCGAGGGAGGTGATCGGCGGCTACTGGCTGTGGCAGGTGAAGTCGAAGGAAGAGGCGATCGAATGGGCCTCGCGCTGCCCCGCCCTGGACGGCGACGTGCTCGAGCTCCGCCAGGTGTACGAGATGTCGGACTTCGGTCCCGAGGTCGAGCACCAGGAGGCCGCGCTGGCCGCAGAGGTCGGCAAGCGCATCGAGGAGAACAAGCAGCGCCCGGCACCGTAGCGGCTCAGCGGGACCGCGCGGTCTTGCGGCCGCACGGCAGAAGATGCTTTGATCGGCGGCGATGGCGGCTGGCCCTACGCATCGCGCGATCGAGGCGGTCTGGAAGATCGAGTCGGCCAGGTTGATCGCGGCGCTCGCCCGGATGGTGCGCGACGTCGGCCTGGCCGAGGAGCTCGCGCAGGACGCCCTCGTCGCCGCCCTCGAGCAATGGCCGGAGTCAGGCGTCCCGGACAACCCGGGCGCCTGGCTCATGGCCACCGCGAAGCATCGTGCCATCGACCTGCTGCGCCGCGGCAAGCTGCTCGAGCGCAAGCACGAAGAGCTCGGTTACGAGGTCGCCGCCCAGCTGGAGCTGGCCGCGCCGGACCTCATCGCCGCGATCGACGATCCAGTCGGCGACGATCTCCTGCGCCTCGTCTTCATCTCCTGTCATCCGGTGCTCTCCACCGAGGCGCGCATCGCGCTGACGCTCCGCCTGCTCGGAGGTCTCACCACCGAGGAGATCGCGCGCGCGTTCCTCGTTCCGGAGGCGACCGTCGCCCAGCGCATCGTGCGGGCCAAGCGGACCCTAGCCGCGGCGCGCGTCCCTTTCGAGGTGCCGCGCGGGGACGAGCTCGCCGCCCGCCTGTCGTCGGTGCTCGAGGTGGTCTATCTGGTGTTCAACGAGGGCTACTCGGCGACCGCCGGCGACGACTGGATGCGCCCGGCGTTGTGCGAGGAGGCGCTTCGCCTCGGCCGCATCCTCGCCGAGCTCGCTCCCCGGGAGCCGGAGGTCCACGGCCTCGTGGCGTTGATGGAGATCCAGGCGTCGCGCACGCGGGCGCGAATCGGCCTGGCGGGCAAGCCGATCCTGCTCCCGGATCAAGACCGCGCGCGCTGGGACCACCTCCTCATCCGCAGGGGCCTGGCGGCGCTCGAGCGTGCCGAGAAGCTCGGCGGCGGGTTCGGCCCTTATGCGCTGCAGGCCGCGATCGCCGCCTGCCATGCGCGAGCCCGCACCCCGGCGGAGACGGACTGGCCACGCATCGCGGCGCTCTACGACGCGCTGGCCCAGCTCGCGCCCTCGCCGGTCGTGGAGCTGAACCGCGCGGTCGCGATCTCGATGGCGTTCGGGCCAGCGGCCGGTCTCGCGCTCGTCGAGGCTCTCGCCTCAGAGCCATTGCTCAAGGACTATCATCTCCTGCCGGGGGTGCGCGGCGACCTGCTTGCGAAGCTCGGCCGCTTCGACGAGGCGCGAGCAGAGCTCGAGCGCGCCGCAGCGCTCGCGCGCAACGCCCGGGAGCGCGAGCTCCTCCTCGATCGCGCCGCCGCCTGCGCGCGCGGCCTGGCGCCGGCATAGGGGGCCCGCCCAAGCAGGACTCGGCACGCAGTGCAGCCTTGCTCGCTGCGAGCGGGGCCGCTCAAGGAAGTCGCGGGCTGGGTGGAGCATAACCGCCGCTTCTGGGACGAGAGCTTCGATCGCCTGGACGACCACTGCGGGAGAAGAACATGAGCATGGCGGGTCTTGACAAGTCGCGGCTCGAGCGGATGCATCGAGTGCTGTCCGGATACGTCGAGCGTAAAGAAATGCCTGGGCTCGTGGCCCTCGTCAGCCGTCATCACGACGTTCACGTGGAGACGCTCGGCACTCTGTCCGCCGGCCACCCGGCGCCAATGAAGCGTGACACGATCTTTCGCATTGGCTCACTCGCGAAGCCCATCACCGCGGTGGCGGCCATGATCCTGATGGAGGAATGCAGACTACGGCTCGACGAATCGATCGAGCCATGGCTGCCGGAGCTTGCAAATCGTCGCGTGTTGCAGTCCATGTCTTCGCAGCTCGACGACACGGTCCCGGTGCTGCGGGCGATCACCGTTCGCGACCTGCTGACCTCCCGCATGGGCTTCGGCAGCGTGATGGCGATGCCGGATACGTATCCGATTCAGAAGCTGATCCGTGAATATCGAATTGGCGGCGACGGCCCGCCACTGCCTGCGCAAGCGCCTGGCACGGAGGAATGGCTGCGGAGGCTCGGCTCGCTGCCGTGGATGGCGCAACCGGGCGAGCGGTGGATGTATCACGTGAGCGTCGACGTGCTCGGGGTCTTGATCGCGCGGGTGTCGGGACAATCGCTCGGCACCTTCTTGCGCCAGCGCATCTTCGAACCGCTCGGCATGAGGGACACGGCATTCCACGTGCCTGCCGAGAAAATCGAGCGCCTGCCCCCGTGCTATTCCTTCAATCCCCGGACGAACACGTTGGATGTCTTTGACGGCGTGGCGAACAGCGCCTGGCGGCCAGAGCCGCCGTTCGAATCGGGCGGAGGCGGGCTCGTCGGCACGATCGACGACTATCTTGCCTTCAGCCGGATGATACTGAGCCAGGGCCGGCACGGCCGCGAGCAAGTTCTCTCTCGCGCCACCGTGGCGCTGATGACTTCGGATCAGCTCACGCCCGAGCAGCGGGCAGGCGCCGCGATCTTTTTCGGCGATTATCGCAGCTGGGGCTTTGGCATGGCGGTGGAGATTCAGCGCAACGAGATCTTCCGCACCCCAGGGCGATTCGGTTGGGACGGCGGCCTCGGCACATCGGCATACACCGATCCTCGAGAGGGAATGATCGGCATCCTCTTCACGCAGCGCATGATGGGTTCGCCGGAACCGCCCAAGGTATTCACCGACTTCTGGACGCTGGCGTATGCAGCGATGGAATAGGCGCCGGCACGACCGAGGAGCTCAGATCCCTTCCGGCCTCGCCAGCGCCACCTTCCCGGCGCGGCCGGGCACTTCGCCGTAACCGATCTCCCCTGGCTCCGCCCGCCCCCGCGCCTCCGCGGCCAGCTCGCCGACTGTTCGCGTCGCCACTCCCAGCTCGCGATGGCGGCGCAGCAGCTCCTGGAAGAGGCCGCGGTAGGCCAGGCCCTCGGTCTCGGCGTGGACGGTCAGCACTTCGTCGCGACCTTGGCGGTAGCGGGCGACCAGCCGGCTCACGTAGTTCTCGGGCGTGATGCCGTCGCGGCCCAGCTCCTCGTCCAGGGTCGGCAAGGTGGTGGGAACCTCGAGGGTGGCGAGGGTGCGCCCGGCGAGGCGCGGGTAGAAGGGAGCGGCGGCGCCGCGCGAGACCGACAGGTAGTCGAAGCCGCGGGCGTCGAGGGCCGCGAAGGCCTCGTCCGTGCAGAACCAGGCGGGAGCCGCGAAGCCGCGCGGCCGGCCGCCGAAGATCGCCGCGAAAGCCGCGATGCCGCGGTCGAGCTGGGCCTCGATCGCCGCGCGGGGCAGGCGGTCGAGGCGGTCCTGCCAGGTGACGTGGTCCCAGGCGTGCAGGCCGACCTCGTGGCCGGCGGCCTGGACGGCGGCCAGCGTGGCGCGGCAGCGCCTGCCGATCTCGGGGGCGGGCAGCAGAGTGCCGTAGAGAGCGGTGCGCCAGCCGTACATGCGCGCGGCGTTGGTGCGCAGCATCTTGGCGAGGAAGCCGCGCTTGCGGAAGACGCGCAGCACGGCGCGCCCGGAGTTGTCCGGGCCGAGGGTGAAATAGAAGCTCGCCCGGATTCCCGCCGCCGCCAGGTCCTCGAGCAGCGCCGGCACGCCGTCGCGGGTGCCGCGGAACGTGTCGACGTCGATCTTCAGTGCCACCCGCGGAGGGGAAAGGAGCTTAGCGGCAAGCATCAGTAGCGGCTCGAGTCAACGCGATGCGATTTATTGGGGCGGGTTCCTCGGCGCGGGCGCCGGGCACGGGCCGTGCGCTACCGAGCACTCATCTAATAAAGAAAGGCTCCTTAAACCAGTCGATGGTGCGGCGCAAACCCTCCTCGAGCGGCACCTTCGGCTCGACGCCGAGGATGGTGCGCATGCGCGTGATGTCCGGAAAGCGGCGCGGGATGTCTTCGTAGGAGTCGCCGTAGACGTCCTCCTGGCGCACCAGCTTCACTTTCGAGCCGGTTCCCGGGTGGGCGCGGATCATGGTCTCGGCGAGCTCGAGGATGGTGGTCTCGCGGTCGCTGCCGATGTTGAAGATCCGCCCCACCGCCTCGGGCAGGGTGCCGGCGCGGACCAGCGCCTGGACCGCGTCGTCGACGTAGGTGAAGGCGCGCGTCTGCTTGCCATCGCCGATCACCGTCAGGTCCTCGCCGCGCAGCAGCTGCCCCATGAAGATGGTGATCACGCGGCCGACGTCGATGCGGTCGAGGCGCGGCCCGTAAGCATTGAAGAAGCGCACGATCACCACCGGCAGCCCGAGCTTGCCGTAGGCGAAGCAGAAGTGCTCGCCCACCGCCTTCGAGGTCGAGTAGCACCAGCGGTCGATCTCGGTCGAGCCCAGCAGCCGGTCGCCGTCCTCGCGGAACGGCGTGTCGCGCGACTTGCCGTAGACCTCCGAGGTCGACGCGAATACCAGGCGCTTGTCGTAGCGATGGGCGAACTTGAGGACGTTCTGCGTGCCGTTGACGTTGACGTTGAGGACGTGGAACGGGTCCTCGACGTAGTGCTCGACCCCGACCACCGCCGCCAGGTGATAGACGAGGTCGGCCTTGGCCACCAGGCTCTCCAGCAGGTCGGTGTCGAACACCGATCCCTTGAGGTAGCGGAAGCCCGCCTTGCCGAGGTTGTGCCGCACCTTGAGGTCGGGGGCGATGTCGAGCGCCATGACCTCGTGGCCGGCGGCGAGCAGACCATCGCCCAGGTGCGAACCGAGGAAGCCGCCGCCTCCCGTGATCAGAACTTTCATGGCGTCTCGTTCCCTCGCGAAAGCCGTCAAGAAAAGGGATCGGTCGGGGGCGGCGCCCCTGCGATGCCCGCCGCCGCCTCGACCTCGAACCAATCGTCGCCAGTGGCGATCCACACCCGCCCCGCCGCGCGCCGCACGCTGCCCGGCGCCGGCCGCGGGGACGCCTTGGCCACCGAGCCCGCAGGCCCGGGCTGATCGGCCGCGTCCGCCGGCCCGGCCGGCCTTGCCGCTTCCGGCTCCGGATCCGCGGCGACGGGACCTGCCGGATGTCCCTGGTAGATCCAGGCGCGCCGCCCCTCGACGTCGGCGAAGGCCCCCGGCCAGGGAGGCGCCACGGCCCGCACCAGGCAGTCGATGCGCGCCGCCGGCCATGACCAGTCGATGCGGCCGTCTTCCGGCCGCCGCCGCCCGAAGGTGCTGGCCCGCGACTCGTCCTGGGGCAGGCGCGGCGCGGTGCCGGCGGCGACCCGCGGCAGCATCTCGGCGAGGAGCTGCACGCCTTCCTCCTCCACCTTGCGGTAGAGCGTCAGCGCGGTCTCGCGCGGCGCGATCTCGACGGCGCGCTGGCCGACGACGTCGCCGGCGTCGGCGCGTCCGATCATATGATGCAGCGTCACTCCGGTCCGCGACTCGCCGCGCACCAGCACCCAATTGATCGGCGCCCGCCCGCGGTAGGCAGGCAGCAGCGACGGATGCAGGTTGAGCGCGGCCAGCCGCGCCGCCGCCAGCACCGGCGCCGGCAGCAGGTCACGGTAGAAGACGCTCAGCACCAGGTCCGGGGCGAGGCTCCCGGCAAAAGCGGCGATCCCTCCCGGCGCCGCCGCCAGCTCGTCCGAGTAGTGGAGCGGCAGGCCCAGCTCCCTGGCCGCCTCCGCCGGCGTGCGATACCAGCGGTTCTCGGCCGGATCGTCATGGTGGGTCACCACCGCTGCGACGTCGTACCCGAGCTCCCGGAGCAGCCTGACCGCACGGTAGCCGAGCTGGCTGAAGCCCAAAAAGAGCACCCTCAACGAGGGTCTCCAGGCGCCGCGAAGTTGATCGTCTCCTTCACCACGCTGCGCGGGCGGCGGCGCACCTCGACGTAGATCCGGCCGACGTATTCGCCCAGCACTCCGAGCGCCAGGAAGTCGGCCCCGACCAGCAGGAAAAGGATGGCGAAGAGGGTGAACAACCCCTCGGCCTCGGGACCCTGGATCAGGCGCCGGATGACGAGGAAGATGCCGAAGCCGATCGACAGCAGGGAGATGAGGGTGCCGGCCAGGGTCGCCAGACGCAGCGGCATCGAGGTGAAGCCGGTCACCAGGTCGGCCTGCAGCCGCAGCAGCCGCCAGAGCGAGTACTTCGACTCGCCGGCGGCGCGCTCGGCGTGCCCCACCGGCACCTCGGCGATGCGGCGCGCGAACTGGCAGGCGAGGGCGGGGATGAACGGCGTGCGCTCCTCGCAGCGGCGCAGCGACTCGACCACCGGGCGCGAGTAGGCGCGCAACATGCAGCCGTAGTCGCGGAACTCGACCCCCGACATGATGCGCCGCATCATGCGGTTGATCTGCCGCGACGCCCAGCGGCGGAACCAGGTGTCCTTGCGGTCGGCACGCCAGCCGCCGACCACGTCGAAGCCCTCGGCGGCCTTGGCCAGCAGCTTCGGGATGTCCTCGGGCGGGTTCTGCAGGTCGGCGTCGAGGGTCACCACGGTCTCGCCGCGGGTCACCTCGAAGCCGGCCATCACCGCCGCGTGCTGGCCGTAGTTGCGGTTGAAAGAGATCACCCGCACCCGCGGATCCGCCGCCGCCAGCTCGCGCAGCAGCTCGAGCGAACGGTCGGCGCTGCCGTCGTCGACGAAGATCGCCTCGGCGCCGCCGGCAATGCCGTCGATGACCGGCGCCAGGCGGGCATACAGCGCCCGCAGGTTCGGCTCCTCGTTGAACACCGGGATGACGATCGACGCCGCGGGCGCCTCGCTGCGAGAGGCCCGAGCGGCCGGCGGGTTGGCCGGAGGAGCGGCCGGCGTGGTCATGCGGCGAGCGCCTGGCGCACCGCCTGCACGACGTCGCCGGCGTCCTCGTCGGTCATCGCCGGGAAGAGCGGCAGCGACACGATGCGCGCGCAGACCTCTTCGGCGACCGGCAGCCTGCCTTCCCGCCAGCCGAAGCGGCAGCGGTAGTAGTCGTGGAGGTGCACCGCCTCGAAATGCAGGCCGGTACCGATGCCGAGCTCGCGCAGCCGCTCCATGAATGGGGCGCGGCTCGGCGGCAGGACGGTGAACAGGTGCCAGGGATGGAAGCATTCGTACTGCGCCCGCCCCGGGATCTGCAGCCCCGGCAGGGCGGCCAGGTCCCGGCGGTAGATGGCGGCGATCTCGGCGCGGCGGCGATTGAACCGCGGCAGCTTGCGCAGCTGATGCAGGCCCAAGGCGGCGTGGAGGTCGCTGAGGTTGTACTTGAAGCCGGGCAGCACCACGTCATAGGTGGCCGGGGCCTTCTCGGTGGCCGAGTACGCCTGCCAGGCGTCGCGCCGTACGCCGTGGAAGCGCCACAGCTTGATCGCCGCGGCCAGCCGGTCGTCGTGGCAGGTCACCATGCCGCCCTCGGCGGTGGTCATGTTCTTGATCGGATGGAAGGAGAAACACGCCGCCAGCGTGCCGTTCTCCTCGGTGGCGCCGATCGGCCGCCCCTTGTATTCGGCGCCGGCGGCGTGGGCAGCGTCTTCGACGATGCCGATCTCGGGCCGGCCTGCCGCCGCCAGCGCCTCGCGCAGGCCGTCGAGATCGCAGGGCAGGCCGGCGAAATGCACCGGCATCACCAGGCGCGTGCGCGGGCTGAGCGCCGCCGCCAGCGCGCCCGGATCGAGGTTCCAGGTCGAGGGGTCGATGTCGGCGAAGACCGGCACCGCGCCGCAGGCCACCACCATGTTGGCGGTGGCGGGCCAGGTGAGCGCCGGCACGATCACCTCGTCGCCCGGTTGCAGCTCCGAGGCGAGCAGGGTGGCATGCAGCGCCGCGGTGCCGGAGGAGAAGGCCAGGGCATGCCGCGCCCCCACCGCCGCGGCGAACTCGCGCTCGAGCTGCGCCGCCCGCGGGCCGGTGGTGATCCAGCCCGAGCGCAGGCAGGCCACCACCTCGGCAATCTCGTCCTCGCCAATGTCCGGCCTGGAGAAGGGAAGAATGGGCACGCGCGGCAACACGGCGCGCTAGTAGATCACCTCTTCCGCAAGCCCGCAACCCGCGCACCCGCGGGGGGTGTACGACACCAGAGTGACAACCCGGCGCTAGCACGCTTGAATGGCGGCGCTCTTACGGTTATGATAGCCGTAAGGAGGAACCTTGGCCATGACCAAACCCTCAGATGCCGCCGACCGTGCCCGTCAAATCAGCGACCGCGTCGCCCAGCCCAGACCCATGCGCCGCGGATCGGTATCGGAGCGCTATGTGAAATGCAGCAAACCAGGCTGCCCATGCGCCGAGAGTGCGGAGGCCCGCCATGGGCCTTACTTCAGCTGGACCCGTAAGATTGCGGGCCGCACGCACTCGCGATTCTTGACCCCAGAGCAAGCGGAGAAGGTGCGCCAGCAGATTGCAGCCGGCCATGCCTTCCGCGCCGACATCGAGAACTTGTGGGAGGTGTGCGAGCAATGGGCCGACGCCGAACTCGATGGTGGCGAGACCGAGGCTTCGTCGGGAGTCGAAAAAAGGGGCTCCGCACGCAACTCGAAACGGAGATCAGCGCCGAAATCGAGCGCCTCGTAGGTCCAGGGGCCGTCGCCGGCCTTGATTTCAGAGCTCTCGAGACCACGGTGCGGCGTCAAGCGCTGCAGCTCGCCGCGCGCGCCCTCGAGCGTCGATTCAACGCCGACCGTGCCGATGCAGCGGGACCCACCTTACGATGTGACTGCGGCCAGGTGGCCCGCTATGCCGGTCGCCGCCGTAAGCGATTCGAGACGGTCCTCGGAACGCTGCGGTTGGAGCGCGCCTACTACCACTGTGCCGCCTGCGGTCGCGGATTCTGCCCGCGTGACCAAGCCCTGGGCATGGTTGCGGAATCGCTGTCGCCGGGCGTCCTGCGCATGGTGGCTCAGGTCGGAGCGCTGGTGAGTTTCCAGGAAGGCTCCGAGCTGCTGGCGGCCTTGGCCGGAGTCACCCTCGACGCCAAACACGTCGAGCGGACGGCAGAGGCTCTTGGCGAACAGATCGCCGCAGACGAAAAGCGCCGGGTCGAGCCGCTGGCGGCTGGCGACCCGCTACCCACGCTCTATCTCGGCATGGATGGCACGGGCATTCCCATGCGCGCCGCGGAGCTGCTTGGGCGCCCAGGCAAACAACCCGACGGCAGCGCCAAGACGCGCGAGGCCAAGCTCTGCGCGGTCTGGAGCGCCGAGCAGCGCGACGAGCGAGGCTTTGCGGTGCGCGATGCAGGCTCCGTCAGCTACTCTGCTGCCATCGAAAGCGCCGCCATCCGCGACACCGACGTGGATTATCCCGCCTTTGCCCAGCGCGTCGTACGCGAGGCCAAATGCCGCGGCTTTGAGCGCGCCCGACGGCAGGTGATCCTCGGCGATGGCGCCCTGTGGATCTGGAACCTGGCCAGCGAGCACTTCCCTCGCTCCCTTCAGATCGTCGATCGCTTTCATGCCAAGCAACACCTGTCCGAAGCCGCCAAAGCCATCTGGGGTGCTGACAGCGCGCTCGGCCGCGAGTGGGGGGTGGAGCGCCATGCCGAACTCGACCGGGGTGAGCTGAGGGCTATCGTCAGCGCCTTGCGGACCCACGCTGCCCGAGAGCCCGAAGCCCGCCGCTGCATCGACTACATCGCCCGCAACCGGCACCGCATGCGCTATCCCGACTTCCACCGGCAAGGCCTGTGTACCTCCACCGGTGTCCTCGAAGCTGGCTGCAAGCTCGTCGTCGCCACACGACTCAAGCGCGCCGGCATGCACTGGACTCTCCGCGGCGCCAACGCCATTCTTGCCCTGTGTTGCGCCAAGCTCAGCAACCGCCTGGAGGAGTTCTGGCAACGCCCGACCGACTAAGCTGGCGGCCTTGGCTAGCCTGCCTCACAAATTTGTCGTGCACCCACCCGCGGGCGCTGACGGCCGGCCGCGGCATCCTGGGGCGGCCTGGCGGCGCCGGGAGGTTGGCGCGAGCCGGGGCCGCCGCGGTCGGCGGACCCGGCCCCTCGCTCTCAGAACCGACTCGCGATCAGTACTCGGACAGGTAGCGTTCCTGCTCCCAGGGGTGGACGTGCGAGATGTAGTCGGCCCACTCCTGGCGCTTGGCGCGCAGATAGTGCTCGAGGATGTGCTCGCCCAACGCGCCGGCGATCACCTCGTCCTGCTCGAGCTTGTCGAGCGCCTCGTGCAAGTTGGCCGGAAGCTGGGCGATGCGCAGGCGGCGCTTCTCGCGGGCGCTCATGGTGAAGATGTTCTTGTTGATCGGCGCGCCGGGATCGAGCTTGCGCTCGAGGCCGTCGAGGCCCGCCGCCAGCATCACCGCGAGCGCCAGGTAGGGATTGCAGGAGGGGTCCGGCATGCGCACCTCGCAGCGCGTCGACATGCCGCGCTTGGCCGGCACCCGCACCAGCGGGCTGCGGTTCTTCTCCGACCAGGCGACGTTGATCGGCGCCTCGTAGCCGGGGACCAGCCGCTTGTAGGAGTTGACCAGCGGGTTGGTGACGGCCGCGAACGCCACCGCGTGGTCGAGGATGCCGCCGATGTAGCTGAGCGCCACCTTCGACAACTGCCACTCGGCCTTCTCGTCGTAGAAGGCGTTATCGCCTTTCTTGCTGAGCAGGCTCTGGTGGACGTGCATGCCCGAGCCGTTGACCCCGAAGATCGGCTTGGGCATGAACGTGGCATGGAGGCGGTGGTCCTGGGCCACCTTCTTGACCACGAAGCGGAAGGTGGTGACGTTGTCGGCGGTGGCCAGGGCGTCGGCGTACTTGAAGTCGATCTCGTGCTGGCCGGGAGCCACTTCGTGGTGCGCCGCCTCGACCTCGAAGCCCATCGCCTCGAGCACGATGACGATGTCGCGCCGGCACTCCTCGCCGCGGTCCACCGGCGTCAGGTCGAAGTAGCCGCCGACGTCGTGGGTCTCGAGCAGCACCTCGCCCTTGTCGTCCTTCTGGAACAGGAAGAACTCCGCCTCGGGGCCCGCCACCATGGTGAAGCCCTGCTTCTTGGCGCGCTCGACCTGGCGCTTGAGGGTCATCCGCGGACAGCCCGCGAACGGCGTGCCGTCGGGCATGTAGATGTCGCAGATCATCCGCGCCACTTTCGAGCCGTCGGGGTTGGACCAGGGGTTGACCCGGTACGTGTTGAGGTCCGGCACCAGCAGCATGTCGGACTCTTCGATGCGGGTGAAGCCCTCGATCGACGAGCCGTCGAACAGGATCTGCCCGTCCAGGGCCTTCTCGAACTGGCTGCGTGGGATCTCGACGTTCTTGATGACGCCCAGGATGTCGGTGAACTGAAGCCGCATGAAGCGGACATTCTCCCCGTCGGCGGACTTCAGGATCTCCTCTCTCTTCATCGGTGTCTCCCCTTTTGTGACCGTTGGGCAGACTATAGGGCCTCTAAGCGCCGAACGCAACCATCATTTCGACGAATTGATTCCAGAATCCTGCCGGTGGTGCACAAATTCTAGTGCACCTCGCAAGCGCACCTCTGGTGTCCGAGTCGGCTAAGATGGCATCGACAAGGTCGAATGTCCCCGGCGGCCGGTTCTGCCCTGGGGTCCGCCCGGCCCGCCGGCCGGCCGCCGGCGACTGCCGATGTCCGCCGGCAGCGATCCGTCCGGTCCCGCGGCACGTAGCTGTGAGGTAGCCGCCCCTGGAAGGAGCCGCCCCATGCCGGAATCCCTCGAAGCTGGCGCCGCCGATCACCGTCACGGCTCGCGCGTCCGCTTGGCGCTCTACCTCGGCGTCGCCCTGGTCGTCGCCGCGGCGCTGATCGTCGGCGGCAGGTCCCTGATCGGCCCGCTGCAACGCTTCGCCGCCTGGGTGCAGAGCCTCGGCGCCTGGGGTCCGGTGGTGTTCATCCTGGGGTACGCCGTTGCCACGGTGGCCTTCGCCCCGGGGGCGGTGCTGACCCTGGCGGCGGGAGCGCTGTTCGGGCTGGTCTACGGCACGGTCTACACTCTGGCCGGCGCCACCCTCGGGGCTTCGCTCGCCTTCCTCGTCTCGCGCTACGTGGCGCGCCGCGCCATCGAGCACCGGATCGCCGCCAACCCCCGCTTCCAGGCCATCGACCGGGCCGTCGGCCGCGAGGGGTTCAAGATCGTCGCCCTGCTGCGCCTGTCGCCGGTGTTCCCGTTCAACCTGCTCAATTACGCGCTGGGCCTCACTCGCGTGCGCTTCCTGGACTACTTCGCCGCCTCGGCGGCGATGCTGCCGGGCACCCTGCTCTACGTCTACTATGGCAAGGCGGCCGGCAGCCTGGCGGCGGCCTTCGCCGGCAGCGGCGGCACGCCGGCGGCGGGTGCGCAATCCAAGACCGCCTCCTGGGTGCTGCTGGGAGTGGGGCTGCTGGCGACCGTGGCGGTGACCACCTACGTCACCCGGCTCGCCGGCAAGGCGCTGCGGCAGGAGCTGGGAGAGACCGCGCCGACGACCAACGCCGATGGTTCCGAGCCGCCGTCCGACTCGGCACGGGAGAGACCTCATGGCTGAGCAGGCCGCGCCGTTCCCGGTCGAGCCGCTCGACGCATACAACCTTGCGCTGCTCGCCAACGTCCACCCGGCGGACTGGGTCAACCCGCCGCCGGCGGCGCGCTATCACCTGGTGGTGATCGGCGCCGGCACCGCCGGGCTGGTGTCGGCGGCCGGCGCCGCGGGCCTGGGCGCGCGCGTGGCGCTGGTCGAGCGCCACCTGATGGGAGGCGACTGCCTCAACGTCGGCTGCGTGCCCTCGAAGGGGATCATCCGCGCCGCGCGGGCCTGGGAGGAGGCGCGCCAGGCCGCGGCCCGCTTCGGCGGTCCGGCGGCGGCTGGCGCGCCGAGCTTCGGCGCCGCCATGGAGCGGATGCGCCGGCTGCGTGCCGGCATCAGCCCGCATGACAGCGCCGAGCGCTTCCGCGGCCTGGGCATCGACGTCTTCCTGGCCGACGGGCGCTTCACCGCCCCCGACACTGTCGAGGTCGACGGGCGCCGCCTGCGCTTCCGGCGCGCCGTCATCGCCACCGGCGCGCGGGCGGCGGTGCCGCCGCTGCCCGGCCTGGCCGAGACCGGCTACCGCACCAACGAGACGATCTTCAACCTGACCGAGCTGCCGCGGCGTCTGGCGGTCCTGGGCTGCGGCCCGATCGGCTGCGAGCTGGCGCAGGCTTTCGCGCGCTTCGGCAGCGAGGTGACGCTGCTCGGCCGGCCGCCGCGGTTGCTGGTGCGCGAGGACGCTGATGCCGCCGCCATCGTGGCGGCGGCCATGGCGCGCGACGGCGTGCGGCTCGAGCTGGGCGTCGAGGCGACCGCGGCGCGGCGCGACGGGCCGGACAAGGTGCTGGCGATCGAGGGCGAGGGCGGCCGCCGCGAGCTCCGGATCGACGAGATCCTGGTCGCCACCGGCCGCCAGCCGAACGTCGAGGGGCTGGGGCTCGAGGCCGCCGCCGTCCGCGCCACGCCGAAGGGGGTCGAGGTCGACGACCGGCTGCGCACCAGCAACCCGCGCATCTACGCCTGCGGCGACGTGTCCTCGCGGTTCCAGTTCACCCACGTCGCGGATGCCCAGGCGCGGCTGGTGATCCAGAACGCCCTGTTCTTCCCCCTGGGAAAGGCCAGCGCGCTGACGGTACCGTGGTGCACCTACACCAGCCCCGAGATCGCCCACGTCGGCCTCTACGAGCGGGACGCCCGCGACCGCGGCCTCGAGGTCGAGACCCTGACCGTGCCGCTCGCCGACAACGACCGCGCCATCCTCGACGGCGAGGACGAAGGCTTCCTGCGCCTCCACCTCGAGCGCGGCGGCGACAAGATCCTCGGCGCCACCCTGGTGGCCGAGCACGCCGGCGACATGCTGGGCGAGCTCTGCCTGGCGATCACCAAGGGGATCGGCCTCGGCAGCATCGCGAGCGTCATCCATCCCTACCCCACCCAAGGCGAGGTGGTGAAGAAGGCCGCCGACACCTGGCGCCGCGGCAAGCTCACCCCCAGGGCCCGGAAGCTCTTCAGCTGGTGGTTCCGGGTGTTCTCATAGGAGAGGCCAGCGGGACGAAGCTCCGACCGCGGCCGGTGCCGCTGGCGGAACCAGGACCTCGCGGCTCTTCGACCAGGCGCTCCGCGACGAAGGTCTGTCCCAGGCCCCAGAGGATCGGCCAAGCTGGCGATCAAGCCGGCGCGAGATCGCCGAGCCAGACCAGGTGGCGGGCGAGGCGGCCGGCGCCCGCGGTCTCGTAGAGCTTGCGGTCGGCGGTGACCAGGGGGCAGTCGGCCTGCATGGCGAGGGCGAGATAGAGGCTGTCGGAGAGTCGCAGGTCGGCGCTCAGCGCCAGGGTCAGGGCGGCGGGCACCAGGGCCGAGACCGGGGTCCACTCGAACGGCACCTGGCGCAGCTCGCTCAGCACGGCGCGAGCCCCTTGCTCGTCGATCTCTCCGAGACGCACCCGCCGCGCCAGGAGGCCGGCGATCTCGAGATAGAGCAGGTCTGGCGCCAGCAGGTCGCAGCTGCCGGCGAGCAGGGCATCGGCCTGCGCGGTCAGCCGCTCGGAGAAGTACCACTGCGCCGCCACGCTGGCGTCGATCACACAGCGCCTCACCTGCTTCTCCTCCTGCTTCTCCGCCTGGTTCTCCGCCTGCTTCTCCGCCCTGGCGCCATGGCCACTAGGATTTCTCCTCTCCGCCGCCGGCGCCCCCGCCGTCCCAGCCCTGGCCTTCGGAGCCTTCGGAGAGGCGATCGCCGTCGCGAGCCATCAGCTCGTCGCTGCCGCGGAGCGAACGCCCGGCCCACTGCCCCCGCAGCCGCCGGGCGCCTTCGAGGGCGCGCTGGCGCGAGAAGCCGAGGGCGCCTTCGAGCACGGCTCGCGCCTCCTCCTCGACCGAGCGGCCCTGGCGGGCGGCGCGCGCGCCCAGGCTCTCGATCACCCTCGGGTCCACGTCCTGCAGCACCAGGTGCGCCATGCCACGCCCTCCAGGACCGGCTCAGGGAGTCACGGGACGTACGCCGGTGACGAAGTACTCGGTGTCGCCGAAGCAAGACGACGGCACCCCCCGGTGCTGCTCGTAATGCAGCGCCACCCGCTGCCCTATGGTCTGGTTGAGGCGCCCGGCGACGGCGCCGTCGCGCACGGTGAAGCGGAAGATCTCCGGCATCGCCCCCGGCAGATTGACCATCGCCAGCTCGCCCTCCCAGGTCTTGCACAACCACCCCTTGTGCGAGAACTTCTGCACATAGCCGGCGCGCTCGCCCGACGAGTAGCTGAAGGTCAGGGTCGCCCAGACGTAGAGCGCGCAGCCGGCGGCGGCCAGCACCAGCAGGGCAAGCAGCAGCAGCGGCCAGCGGCTCCGGCGGCGTCTTGCCGGCGGCACCGGCGTCGCCGCCGGCGGCATGCCCGGCGCTGGACGCGGCGGGTGTGTTGCCGGGGGCAGGTTCTTGTCCCCGGTGCGATCGACCGTCATAGTCCACCTCCCATCAGACGTCCTTCTCCGCGCCGGCCAGCGGCGCGCGCGCGGCGCCGCGAGTCCGGGCCTTCAGGTAGTCACGGTTCAGGCGCGCGATGCAATCGATCGAGATCCCCTTCGGGCAGACTGCCTGGCACTCGGCGTAGTTGGTGCAGTAACCGAAGCCCTCCCGCTCCATCGCCTCGACCATCGCCAGCGCCCGCTCGTAGCGCTCGGGCTGCCCTTGCGGCAGGAGACCCAGGTGGGAGACCTTGGCGCCGGTGAACAGCTGCGCCGCGCCGTTCGGGCACTGGGCGACACAGGCCCCGCAGCCGATGCACTCGGCGGCCTCGAAGGCGCGGTCGGCGATCCGCTTGGGCACCGGCATCAGGTTGGCCTCCGGCGCGCTGCCGGTCGATACCGAGATGAAACCGCCGGCCTGGATAACGCGGTCGAAGGCGCCGCGGTCGACCATCAGGTCCTTGACCACCGGGAACGCCCGGACGCGCCAGGGCTCGAGATGCAGCACGTCGCCGTCGTGGAAATGACGCATGTGCAGCTGGCAGACGGTGGTTCCGCGCCGCGGCCCGTGCGCCTCGCCATTGATCATGAACCCGCACATGCCGCAGATCCCCTCGCGGCAGTCGTGGTCGAAAGCGATGCGGTCCTCTCCCCTCTCGGCCAGACGCTCGTTGAGCACGTCGAGCATCTCGAGGAACGAGCTGTCGGGGTTGACGTCGGCGGCCTCATAACGCTCCATGCGTCCGGGGGCGGCGGGTCCCGGCTGGCGCCAGACGTACAGGGTCAGGTTCATTACTTGTAGCTCCTCCGGGAGAGCTCCACCGATTCGAAGTGCAGCGGCTCCGTCTGCCGGACCGCGGGCTGGTCCTGACCTTGCCACTGCCACGCGGAGACGAACGCGTACTGCTCGTCGTTGCGCAACGCTTCTCCTTCGGCCGTCTGGTGCTCCTCGCGCAGGTGACAGCCGGCCGATTCGTCGCGGTCGAGAGCATCGCGGCACATCAGCTCCGCGAGCTCGAAGTAGTCGGCGACCCGGCCGGCCTTCTCGAGGTCCTGGTTGACCTCCTCGGGAGCGCCGCTCACCCGCAGGTTGCGCCAGAACTCCTCGCGCAGGGTGGCGATTTCCCCGATCGCCCGCTCGAGCCCCGCCGCCGATCGCGAGATGCCGCAAGCGTGCCAGACCAGGTGGCCGAGCTGGCGGTGGAACGACTCGGGGCTGCGCTGCCCGCGCAGCGCGAGCAGCCGGTCGAGGCGCTGGCGCACCTCCGCCTCGACGGCGTCGAAGGCGCCGCCGGCGGTCGACAGCCCTTCGCCCAGGTGGCCCGCGAGGTAGTTGCCGAGCGTCGCCGGCAGGATGAAATACCCGTCGGCGAGTCCCTGCATCAGCGCGCTCGCCCCCAGGCGATTGGCGCCGTGATCGGAGAAGTTGGCCTCGCCGGCGACGAACAGGCCGTCGACGTTGCTCATCAAGTTGTAGTCCACCCACAGGCCGCCCATGGTGTAGTGAGGCGCGGGGTAGATCCGCATCGGCGTCACCCACGGGTCCTCGCCGGTGATCTTCTCGTACATCTCGAACAGATTGCCATAGCGGTCTTCGATCACGGCCCTGCCCAGGCGCCGGATGGCGTCCGCGAAGTCGAGATAGACGCCGTTTTTCTGCGGACCGACGCCGCGCCCGGAGTCGACCACCAGCTTGGTGTTGCGGGCGGCGACGTCGCGCGGCACCAGGTTGCCGAAAGCCGGGTACTTGACCTCGAGGTAATAATCTCTCTCCGCGTCCGGGATGCTCTCCGGGGAGCGTCCGTCGCCGGGATCCTCGGGCACCCAGATGCGGCCGTCGTTGCGCAGCGATTCGCTCATCAGCGTGAGCTTCGACTGGTAGTCGCCGGAAGCCGGGATGCAGGTGGGATGGATCTGGGTGAAGCAGGGGTTGGCGAACAGGGCGCCGCGCCGGTGGGCGCGCCAGATGGCGGTGGCGTTGCTGCCCTTGGCATTGGTCGACAGGTAGTAGACGTTGCTGTAGCCGCCGGTCGCCAGCACCACCGCGTGCCCGGCGTGGCGCTCCAGGCGGCCGGTCACCAGGTCGCGGGCGACGATGCCCATCGCGCGCTGGCCTTGACTGTCGCCGCCGACCACCAGGTCGAGCATTTCCGTGCGGGGGAACATCCGCACCGTGCCAGCGGTGATCTGCCGGCAAAGCGCTTGATAGGCGCCGAGCAGCAGCTGCTGCCCGGTCTGACCGCGCGCATAGAAGGTGCGCGATACCTGGGCGCCGCCGAAGGAGCGGTTGTCGAGCAGGCCGCCGTATTCGCGGGCGAACGGCACACCCTGGGCCACGCACTGGTCGATGATGTTGACCGACAGCTCGGCCAGGCGATGGACGTTGGCCTCGCGAGAGCGGAAGTCGCCGCCCTTGATGGTGTCGTAGAAGAGCCTGAAGACGCTGTCGCCGTCGTTGTGGTAGTTCTTCGCGGCATTGATGCCGCCCTGGGCGGCGATCGAGTGCGCGCGGCGCGGCGTGTCCTGAAAACAGAAGCACTCGACCTGGTAGCCGAGCTCGCCGAGACTGGCGGCGGCGGCGGCGCCGGCCAGGCCCGAGCCCACCACCAGCACGGTGAACTTGCGTTTGTTGCTCGGGTTGACCAGCCGCAGGTGGTTGCCGTGCTCGAGCCACTTCGCGGCCAGCGGGCCTCCCGGGACCTTGCTGTCGAGCTTCATCGCGGTGGTCGTCGCCATCGTCCTCGTCGTCCTCGCCGTCCTCAGGCAGGCCGGACCAGGCCGCTCAAGACGGCCACGGGGAAGGAGACGTTGCCGAGCGTGATGATCCAGGCGAAGGCATGGGCGAAGCCGTTGCGCCAGAGGTTGAAACGCGGATGGTTCCAACCGAGCGATTGGAACATGCTCCACAGGCCATGGTAGAGATGGAAGCCGAGAGCGACCTGCGCCGCAATATAAAACAGAGACACCCACCACACCTGAAAGCCGGTGACGACGTTGTGATACACGTCGCCGGGAAGAAAGCTCGGGTGCACCGTCCCCCAGGTGAAATGCAGCAGGTGATAGATCACGAACAGCAGGATGATCACGCCTCCCCAGCGCATGGTGCGGGAAGCGTAGGTGGTATGGATGCGGGTGCCGGCAACGTAGGCGTCCGGACGCGCCGCACGGCTTACCCGGCTGAGCTGCCAGGCGGCCCAGACGTGCAACACGGCGCAACCGATCAGGACCAGGCGTACCGCCCAGAGCAAGACGTTTGCCGGCACCACCGGTTCGCCGACGGTGTGCAGGAAGCGGGAGTAGGTGTTGAGCGCTGCAGGTCCGAGGTAGAGCTTGAGGTTGCCGAGGAAGTGACCGAGGACGAAGGCAAAGAGAACGATGCCGGTCGCGGCCATCACCGCCTTCTTGCCGACCGCGGACCGGTACAGGTCAGGGAACCAGGCCATGCAGTGCCGCCCTCATGGTATCGGTGTCGCCTCCGCGGCTATCGTATGCCAACGCGGGAGGGGGCCCAGGATCTCACCTGGGTCATCACATGCCCTGGCCGCGGCGGCGCCTTCTTCGGCGCAGGCGGGGCCGCGGCGCGGTGGTCGCCGGGGTCGCCGGGGCTGGGGAGGCCGGGGCCGGGGGATGCGCCGGCCGAGGAGACCGAGCCGGGTGGCTGCCGCGCGCCTCGGCCGCCGCGGGTGGCCGCCGGCGCGCCGCCTCCTGCCACTCGGCGAGGGCCTCTTTGCCTTCGCCGGTGGCCAGCACCAGCAGCTCGAACAGCAGCAGCGCGTCCTCGAAGAGCGGCCGGCGCGTGAAGCGCACCCGCTCGGCGAAGCTCCAGCGCGGCTCGCAGAGGCGGAAGAACCCGACCAGGCCGCGGCGGATCTGCTGCGACTTCACGTTCGAGATCGTGAAGCGCGCCAGCAGCGGCTCGCTCTCCTCGTCGACCAGCTCCTCGATGGCGGCGCGGCTCATCGGCCGCTGGCCGATGCCCTCGACGTCGTCGCGCCGCAACATGATCTTCGGCAGCAGCAGGGCCGCGAGCAGGACGGTGTCCGGCAGCTCGCGGCCGGAGGCGATCAGGCGGTCGATCACCGGCAGGATCTGCCCGAAGTCGCCCAGGCCGCGCTCGCCGGCGGCGAGCATGGCGTAGGCCTCCGGCAGCAGCACCTCGAGCAGGCCCAGCTCGAGCATCCACTGCATCGCCGCGCCGGCATGGCCGCAGCGCAGCAGCTGCACGATCTCCTCGGTCACCCTCGCGGGCGAAGCCTTCTCGAGCTCGCGCCGATGCTGGTGGATGGCCTCCTGGGTGCCGGCCTCGATGCTGAAACCCAGCCGGCCGGCGAACTCGCAGGCGCGAAGCATGCGCACCGGGTCCTCGCGGAAGCGGACGCCAGGATCGCCGATCGCCCGGACCAGCCGCTTCTGCAGGTCCTCGATCCCCCCGGTGTAGTCGATGACCGTGTAGTCGGCGATGTTGTAGAACAGGGCGTTGATGGTGAAATCGCGGCGGAAGGCGTCCTGGCGGGGCGTCCCGTAGGTGTTGTTGCTGGTGATCAGCAGCTCGCCGGGAGCGGACTGTTCGTCGGGATCGGGGTCGCGCCGGAAGGTGGAGACATCGACCACGTCGCCGTCCTGGAAATAGACGTGCACCAGGCGGAACCGGCGGCCGATGATCCGCGAGTTGCCGAACAGCCGGCGCACCTCGTTGGGACGCGCGTCGGTCCCGACGTCGAAGTCCTTGGGCCGCCGGTCGAGCATCAGGTCGCGCACCCCTCCTCCCACCAGGTAGGCCATGTAGCCTGCCTTGTGCAGCCGGTAGAGGACTTTGAGAGCGTTCTTGTCGATGTGGGCGCGGGATATGGGGTGCTCGGACCGCGGTACGATCCGGGGCGCCAGCTCAGCGTCTTCGCTCACGGCGCCGATTATATGGGGCGCCGCGCCCCCGGTCGTCGCCGGTCGCGGCTCGTGTTGCGGATCCAATAAAAAGTGGCCGGGGCGGGCGGAGGGTTGAAACCCGCCCCGGCGCTTGGGAGAGGAGACTGTCGTTGCGCGTCGTCCGCCGCTGCCTGGCTCAACCGGCGAGCACGCGGGTGGCCATGGCCATCCGAGGAGCGTGGGCCGACCGGGCGAGAGAAAGACGGGACGTGCGCAGCGCCGCCGGCGCCGCCGCGCCCGTCCTCCGGCGGGTTGCCGGAAGGGTGGGGTTGGGGTCACGGTCGGGCGTCGAGTTGCGGTGCGTCGTCATCGCGTCTTTCCTCGTCCGCAGGGAGGGGAAACCAAGAATCGTGCCACCGCGGCTTACGGCATCTAAGTGCTGCAAGTAGAGGGCTTGCCGAGATGGCGACGAGGATCGGCGGGGGCCCGCGGCGGGGCGCCCCGTCTCTTGACGTGGACGGCGGTGATGCCTGCAGAGGTCTGGCTCGGAGCCGGCCCTGGCACCGCGGCGCCGCGGCACGCGCGCCGGGCGCCGGTGCCGCCGGCGCGGGGGCGCCGTGGCGGGTGTGCAGCCGGCTGCCGGCGCTGGCGGCACGGGGAGCCGTGGCGGGCGTGGGGCCGGTGCTACGATCGCCAGCCATGGCACGCGAGCGCGTCGAATTTCCTGGATCCCGAGGGGCGCGGCTGGCGGGGCGGATCGATACCCCGGAGGGGGAGCCGGCCGCCTACGCGCTGTTTGCCCACTGCTTCACCTGCTCGAAGGACCTCAAGTCGGCCGGCGGCATCTGCCGCGAGCTGCTGGCGCGGGGCGTTGCGGTGCTGCGGTTCGATTTCACCGGCCTCGGCGAGAGCGGCGGGGACTTCGCGGACACCAACTTCTCCTCGAACGTCGAGGACCTGGTGGCGGCCGCCGCCTTCCTGCGCCGGGAGCGGCAGGCGCCGGCCCTGCTGGTCGGACACAGCCTGGGCGGCGCGGCAATGCTGGCAGCGGCGCCGCGCATCCCGGAGGCGTTGGCGGTGGCCACCATCGGGGCGCCGAGCGGTACCGACCACCTGCGCGCCAAGCTGGCCGCGCGCCTGGCGGCGGTCAAGGCGGCCGATGCGGCTGATGCGGTTAATGCGGTCGACCGAGCCGGCCACGGCACCGCCGGCGGCGGCAGCTCCCCCGTCGGCTCCTTCGGCGGCACGGAAGAGGCGGCTCTCGAGCTCGACCTCGGCGGTGCGCGGCCGGTCCGTATCAGCCGCCAGTTGCTCGAGGACTTGGCCGGCGATCATCTGCGCGGCGTGGTCCCGGCGCTGGGCAAGCCGCTGCTGCTCTTCCACTCACCGCTCGACCGCGTCGTCGGCATCGAGCACGCAGAACGCCTCTTCCTGGCCGCCCGCCACCCCAAGAGCTTCGTCTCGCTGGGGAGCGCCGATCACCTCCTCTCCGATCCTCGCGACGCCACCCAGGTCGGAGCCGTGCTGGCCGCATGGGCCGCTCGCTACCTTCGCCATCCGGAGTCGGTGCTGAGCTCCTCCAGGACCGCTTCCTCTCAGAAGACCCAGCCCGGCATGGAGGTATCCACCGGCACGGGCATTCCGGCCAGCACCGCAGTCGTTTCCGGCACAAACGTGTCCACTGGTACGGGAATCCCGTCCGGAACGGGCATCCCGGCCTTGCCGCCGGACGAGGGCATCGGGAGCGCTCCGGAGCTTCCGGCTGCCAGCACCGGCATCCCAGCCATCTCCGCCGTTGCCAGCGACGGCGCGGCCGGCGCGGCGGCGGAGCCTCGCGTTCTGACGGCCGGCGAGGTCGAGGTCACCGGCACCGCGCCCTCGCTGCGCCAGGAGGTGCGGCTGGGCGCTCACCACCTGGTCGCCGACGAGCCGGTGGCGGACGGCGGCGCCGACTCTGGTCCGACCCCGTACGGGCTGTTGCTTGCCGCGCTGGGGGCCTGCTCCGGCATGACCCTGGGGCTCTACGCCGCCCGCAAGGGCCTGCCGCTGACCGGCACGCGCGTGCGCCTGCGCCACTCGCGCGACCACAGAGTGGACTGCGAAAACTGCGCGGACCGCGGCGCCAGGCTCGAGCGCATCGATCGCGAGCTGGAACTGTTCGGACCGCTCACCGAGGAGCAGCGCGCCCGCCTGGCGGAGATCGCCGATCGCTGCCCGGTCCACCGCACCTTGACCGGCCACGTCGAGATCGTGACCAAGCTGGTGTAGGCACCTCCGGAACGCCCCGGCCGGCGGGTGCGGTTACACTACGCCGGTGCCCGCCCCTGACGAGGTCCGAATGGCCGCGCTCGAGGTCGTCGAGGTCGGGAAGACCTGGCCTGACGGCACGCGCGCCCTGTCGGGTGTCAGTTTCGCCGTCGCAGCCGGCGAGACGCTGGCGCTGGTCGGCGAGAGCGGGAGCGGCAAGACCACCCTGCTGCGGCTGTTCAATCGCCTCGTCGAGCCCACCTCCGGCGAGGCGCGCGTCGCCGGCCGGCCGGCCGCGGAGCTCGACCCCATCGCGCTGCGCCGGCGCATTGGCTACGTGCCGCAGGACGGCGGCCTGCTGCCGCACTGGCGCGTCGAGCGCAACGTCGAGCTGGTGCCGCGGCTGCTCGGCTGGGACCGCCGCCGCCGCGGCGAGCGGATGCGCGAGATGCTGGAGCTGGTGGGGCTCGACCCCGACACTCACGCTGGCCGTTACCCCGCCGAGCTCTCCGGCGGGCAGCGCCAGCGCGTGGCCTTCGCGCGCGCGCTTGCCGCCGATCCGCCGGTGGTGCTGCTGGACGAGCCGTTCGGGGCCCTCGACGCGCTCACTCGCCTCGAGCTGCACCGCCAGTTTCTCGACCTCAAGCGCCGGCTGCGCAAGACCACGGTGCTGGTGACCCACGATCTCGGCGAGGCCTTCCGACTTGCAGATCGGATCGGCGTGATGCGCGCCGGGCGGCTGCTGCAGCTCGGCCGCCCCGAGGATCTGGTCGCCGCCCCCGCCCACGACTATGTGCGCGAGCTGCTGGCCCTGCGCACCGGCCTACCCTCCAATCCCGCGCCTGCCTGACCGCCCTGACGCCGTGACCGAGCTGCCGCCGTGAATCCCCTCCTCCCTGAACGCCCTGACTCCCTCAAGGACCTGTCTCCCTGAGCACAGCCTCCCTGACCGCCTTGCCTGGCTGACCGTCCATGCGCCGCCGCCTCTTCCAGCTCGCCCTGCTTGCCGCCGCCGTCGCGCTGGGAGGCGGTCCGAGCCTCGGGGCGGCTCGCGCAGCGGCGGCCGCGACGAGCGCCGCGATCGGCGGCAGTGCAAGCGCGGCGAGCAGCCGGTGGGCCGTCCCGAGCCCGACGGCGCCCGAGACGACGGTGAGCAGCGTCGCGCCCGCCATCTGCATGTACTGGGAGACGAGGAGAATCTTGCGCCGCTCGATCCTGTCTGCCACAACGCCGCCGATCAGCGAGAACAGAAAGATGGGGATACCGC
>Ga0209118_1000183_pt1 | contig 41453 bp, 39 predicted proteins | sample BlaSpr_A8_Ref_M1_FD_187988 | JGI IMG/M metagenome (GOLD analysis project Ga0209118, IMG submission 187988) | Forest soil microbial communities from Thunder Bay, Ontario, Canada - Black Spruce, Ontario site 2_A8_Ref_M1 (SPAdes) (version 2) | ecosystem: Environmental > Terrestrial > Soil > Boreal... | reverse complement strand
CAAGGGCTGAAGCTAGTACCCCTCTCCCCTTCAGGGGAGAGGGTCAGGGAGAGGGGCGAGGAAGCCTTAGTGCGCTGCGTCGAGCCGCGCGTTCAGCTTGAGCGTGACGTTGCCATGGAGCGCCTTGGAGATCGGGCAACCCTCCTTGGCCGCCTCTGCCTCCTTCTGAAACTCGGCAGGGTCGATGCCGTGAATGTGGCCGACCGTCGTGATCGTCACGGTCGTGATCCCGGTGCCGGGGACGAACTCAACCTCTGCGGTCGTGTTGAGCCTTTCGACCTTGTGTCCGGCCTTGCTCAAGCCCAAGGAGAAGGCCATGGAGTAGCAGGCCGCATGAGCCGCCGCCAGAAGCTCTTCGGGACTGGTTCCGTGTGTCCGTTCCGCGCGGCTCGCCCACGTGACCGGGAATTCGTCGAACGTGCCGCTCGCGACCTTGACCCGGCCCTTGCCGCTTGTCAGGTCGCCTTCCCAAACTGCGTCCGCCCTACTCACAGCAGCCATTGGTCCACCTCCAGAGTGATCGATCCCGCTTATGTGTCGCCGAAAACGTACTACGTCCCGGTCGCGGCGATTTGCTGGTCGATGAAGCCAAAGACTGTCGAGAGGTAGAGCGTCGTGTGGTTCTGGAACTCTTTGGCATGTTTGCTGCCGTCAAAAACGACCAGGCGTGTGGCCGGGTTGGTCGAGGCTGCCTTCAGCTCATAGGAGTTGGCCGTGGGGATGAAGGTGTCGATGGCACCGACCAGAAACAGGAAGGCCCGCTGGGGCAAGGCCCGAACGTGGTCGACCGGCCTGAAGTCGGGGTTCAGCTCGTAGAAGAGTTGCCCCGCGAGGATGATGCCAGGGTTGAAAAACCCGGGCAAGCCGCTGTAACGGGTGATGTCCAGGTCCAGGATCGGCCGGAGGTTCGCGTATGCGCTATCCGCGATAAGCGCGGCCACATCGCTGAGCTGTTCAGCCGCACCGAGCATGGATTCGGCCCCCATGCTGACGCCGAGGACGGCCATCCGGTGAGGGTCGTATCCGCGCGAGCGCATGTAGTCGTAGGCGCCGAGGACGTCGCGGCCCTCTGTCCATCCAAGGGTGAAACCCTTTCCGTCGCTGAGGCCGAATGACCTGAAATCGAAGACGAGGGTGTCGTACCCCGCCGCGATGAAGGCGCGCGTCATGGCGGGCTCGTCGAAGCCCTGGTCCGTCCGGTTGGCGGTGAACCCATGAAGGAGAATCGCGCTGCGGCCATTGCGCAAAGACGAATGAAAGAGCCAGCCGCGCAGCGTGATCCGATCCGACCGGCTGGGGAAGCTCACGTCCTCCCAGTTGACCCCGATGCTCCCGGCTGACGCGGTCAGCGGTTGATGCGCGCCCGTGGTCGATAGCGTCGCGGCGGCGTACAGGCAGATCGCCACATAGGCGATCACCAGGACGACCGCGAGTGCCAGGGCACCAGCCGCTAGCCGGAGGCTCGACCGCCTGGAAACCATCGCGCGCAGATCATGCCACCCGGGATAAGGACGCTCTACTCGTAGCGCAGCGCCTCGGCAGGAGCGACCCGCGACGCAGCGCGGGCAGGCAGATAGGTAGTGAGCAGCGTCGCCAGGTACGCCCCGACCAGGATCAGGCCGATCTGGGGCAGCGGCACGTGGAATTCAACCGTGCCGAACGTCTTGTCGGTGACGAAGAATCGATACGACTCCAACACACCAACCAGGGCACCGATGACGAGACCAAGTATTGCGATGAGGCTCGATTCCATCAGGAACGACCTCTGCACGAGGGCACGGCGGTAGCCGAGCGCCCGAAGCATGCCGATCTGCTGCCACCGCTCCACTACCGCGCGCGTGCTGATCACACCCAATCCGGCAATGCCGACGATCAGTCCAAGCGCGAGGAAGCCGCTGACCAGGTTGAGCAGCGTGAGGATGCTGCTCAGCGCCAGGGCCTGCTGGTCGGCGACGATCACCGGTTCGAGCTGGTCCTTCACCAGCATCCTGCCGAGGTCGAGGCGCGCCTTGCTCGCGTCCACTCCACGATTGAGAGCGAAGTAGTATCCGGTCGGCGAGAGCGCCTGGAGCGAAGTGCCAAGCGTAGTTGCCGGCGGCCCGTTCGACGGCGCGGTTGACGCATCCGGCCGTGCGAAGAACCCGCTGTCCATCGCAGTTCGGGTGGAGACATAAACCCCGCTCCAGATCGGGTGGGTCATGAACCCGATCACGGTCAGGGTCCACGTCGTCCCGGAGGTGCCGATGGCCGTGTTCGGAGTCGTCACCTGGACCTGGAACGGCTGGAACGATGCGTCAGATGCCTTGATGCCGGCGATGATCGCGGGGTTGCCACCGAACGAGTCGAGGTTCCCCACATCGATCACCGCGAAGCCGTGGTTGTCACGCACAGCGTCCCACACGACCCGGTCCGACCCGTAGCCGGCGGCCCTCGGCTGCAAGGCATAGCCCGTGGTGGCGAGATAGCCATCATCGACCACGTGCAGCTGGGTGCCCTCGAATTGGCCCTGGCGCCGTGAATCGACGGTGCCGTTCGCCCTTACCTGGTGCATGTTCACAGGGATGGCCTGGTTCTCCCAACCCACACCTCTGATCTCACCCGAAACAGTTGGATCAGCGCGGACGAGCGACGCGACATCGGCCGGATAGACAGTCTTGTCGGTCGTTTGGAAGCTCGCGTCGGGCGACCCGGCGACGACCTGCCAACCGCCGGAGGCAACGTCGACCTGTCCAAAGTTCTGGATCAGAACGTCCTTGAAGACGGACACGTAAACGATCATGAAGGTGACGATCGCGAACATCGCCACCGCCATCCCCGTGCGGAACTTGGTCGCCATCGGGTAGGCCATACTCGTGCGCGTGATCGGCGCCAGAGCGCCGATTCGACCCGTGAAGAACATCACGGCGCGGATCAGCAGATCGCTGTTGTACATGACCAGCCAGATCGCACCCAGGAGCACCATCAAGGCGGTAAGCGCGAAGACCTCGGGTCCGCCGGTTAGCTTCTTCAGCTGCACCGCGTCGGCGATGTGGAGCACGTCTTCGACACGTCCGAAGGGCCGAGCCCAATACACGAGTAGGCCTACCGCGGCGGCCGTGAACCCGACGCGCCCGGCTACCAGTTGGCGCACGTGTGCGACCGACAGGATCCATTTGATCAGAAGGCCAGAGCCAACGATGACCAGGGAAACCCCGGCCGTGTAGACGACCTCGGAGTGGTTGCTGAGACTCCAGACGATCAACAGCACCCCGAGCACCATGGTCATCGGGCCGCGCCGGAACAGCGCCCACCAGAAGGTCTTGATCGCGCCCAGGATTCCGAGTGTGATCCGGTTCAGGAATACCAACGGATGGCCGTGCCGGAGCTGCTTGAGTCCGGCCCACGCCGCACGAAAAGGCGCGATGAACATCCTGACCATGCCCTCGTCGCGGTGCTCGGTCTCGTCGAGATCGCGGATGGCGGCAACGATGTTGAGCCGGCTGACGCGGTACGCGGAGAAGGCCACCACGATGAAGGTCAGCAGGATGCCCAGGCAGATGGCGACGACAAGGCTGGTCCATTCGACGTGGTACTGGAGGTCCAGGCCTTTGTAGAAGCCGGTGAAGATGCTCGAGAGTACGCGGATCATGAGCATGCCCACGAGTACTCCCAAGACGACTCCGATCACGGTGGCCGCCAAGGTGTAAGCAGTGCCCTCGAAGAGGAACATCTGCGTCAGGTGCCTGCGCTTCAGGCCTACGGCTCGGCTCATGCCCATCTCCGCCCGGCGCTCGGCCGCAAGCATGACGAAAATCAGGAAGATCAGGAGCACGCCGACCGCAATCGAGAAGAAGCTGACACCGAGGAGGGCGCCGGTGATGAACAGACCGCCCATCTGGCCGAATGTCACGGCATCAGCTTTGTAAGCGCTGTATTGGTAAAGGTCCAGGCGCCCGGCGATCTCATTGAACTGCGCCAACTGCGCCGGGGCGATCACGCCGATCGCGCCGGCCAGTGCCTTCTGCAGAGCGGGATTGCCCACCAGCGACCGGAACTTGGGGCTGACATCCGCGCGCGCGACCTCCGCGAACAGGCTGGTGACGGTGGCGCGGGTGGGGTCAGTGGCGGGCAGCGAAGCAGCGAGCGCCTCGAGCGGGGCACGAACGTCGGGACGGGCCAGCAGCAACTTGAGCTCGCCGGCGGCAACGCTGTCGACCTGGAGCGAGGCGACGCGCTCCCTCAAAGCATTCTGTGCGGCGAGGAGCGTGGCCGGGCTCGCCGATTTAGGCACCGACGCCGTTACTGCATCGGACATGATCTGCGCTACGAACTGCTCGCCGGCCAGCGCTTTGAACTCGTCCGTGACCGCCTGCTGGTTGAGCTCAACGAGGAGGCGGCGGCTGAAGTCCTGAGTGGGGTCGAGGAAGCTTGCGCCGTCGTGGATGAGCTGGATCTGGGTCTTGATGGATGGGGTGTTTAGATAAGCCCAGAGCTCCGCGGCCGCCTGTTGATCCGTGAAGGCTGAACGCAGCCGCCGTGTGACCTCACTGCCGGTGATCCCACCTGGGCCCAGGTCGTCGAGGCCGCCGGTGCCGTAGTTGTGCAGCAGAATCAGGTTGGAGCCGCCGGGACGCTGCTCGATCGTACGCATCCTTTCGAGCGGCATCAGCACCGAGTTCACAATCGGCCCGTGGCCGGCGATGCTCGGATTGATCTCCGTGTTGAGCACATCGCGGACCGTCGCCACGGTGAGATGTCCGTCCACGAAAAGCTGCAGCGTGTCACCGCTGTGGGCGTTCAGCTGGTCGGCTAAGGCATTACCGATAAAGACCTCGCTGGCGCCGAGAGCGGTCATGTCTAGGTTTGAGCCGGAGTGGCTCCGCAGTGCGCCCCAGACGCTGCTGAAGTCGGGGGGCAAGCCGAAAACGGCAACGTTCTTCGAAGAAGCCTGGTTGGTGGTGCTGTCGACCATCGAGCCGGGAGCCACGATCACTGCCACGGCGGTCGCGATGTTGGGATCAGCCTTGGAGCGGGCGATGACGTCGGCAGCCTGAGCCGGACTGAAGAAGTCCGCGTCGGTCGTCGATGCCCCCTGGGGGCTCAGGTCAGCGTGGCGCGTGAAGGCTTCGTCGACCCCACCGAGCTGTGGAAGCTGGATCGCCACCAATGAATAGCTCAATGTGTCTCCGACCGCCAGAGAGGCCGTGATGATTAGCGTGGCCAGCATGAGGCCGAACAGGATCAGCACGGTCTGTGCGCGCCGGCGCGGGATGTTGCGCAGCGCCATCTTCAGCAAGATGCGATTGAAGGCGGCCAGCACCAGCAGGGCGAGCAGAACGACGCCGACGGCGGCTGCCATCCAGCCGGCGACAGTCAGGGCCGGGATTCCGAAAAATGAAGAGGTCACGCGAGTGGGGCTGCGGCCGGCGCAACGTTGGCTTCCGCACTATCGGAGACGATCAGGCCATCTCGCATGCGGATCAGTCGGCGGGCGAGAGCTCCGACTTCCTCGGCGTGCGTGACCCATACAAAGGTCTGGTCGTTCTGCCGGTTGAGCTGGACCATCAGGTCCATGATCCCGGCGCTGGTCTCACTATCGAGCGCGCCGGTGGGCTCGTCAGCCCACACGATCGCGGGTTTGGTCGCCAGGGCACGCGCGATGGTAAAGCGCTGGCGCTGGCCGCCACTCATCTCTGCGGGACGATGACGGGCCCACTCGCCGACCCCGACCATGTCGATGGCCTCTTGCGCTCGCTTGCGGGCGACTGAAGGCTTGACGCCGCCGACGAGCATCGGCAGTTCCACATTTTCGACGCCGGTCAGCACCGGCAGCAGGTTGTACGTCTGGAACACAAAACCCATCTCTCGAGCCCGAAAGTCGGTCTTCTGGTTGTCGGTGAGCTCCTGCAGGTCGCGACCGGCGATCTTGATCGAACCGCTGTCGATCACGTCAAGACCGCTCAGGCAGTTCAAGAGCGTGGTCTTGCCGCAACCGCTCGGGCCCATGACCGCGACCACGTCACCGCGCCGGACAACAAAATCGATGCCTTTCAACGCCTCGACCTTGTGGCGGCCGGTGTCGTACCTCTTCCACACCCCTCTTGCGTCGATGATGGAGTCGATCAACTTCTTTTCTTCCTCATGTGAGTGCCTTGCAGAGGCACCGCCGGCGGCGATTTCGTGACGCACGCCAGCAACGATAGTCCCGTGCTGTGTCGAAACTATGTCTTCTCGCGCTTCGGTGGCCATCAAGTGAAGCCTAAGTTTCGACGCTGTGGAGGCCAAGTAGGCTAGCCAGAGAAGACGGTTATGGCTTTCCCCACTGTTTTCGAGCAGGAAACCCGACGAGGGGCTGAAAGGGATGACGAAACAACCTGGTCCGTAACCATTCGACCCGCTCGACCAGTTGAACATTGGGATGTCGGGGGACACGCCGTCACACATCGGGAGCCTCTCACCGGACGGTAAGTGGCGCTGGGACGGAGAGTCCTGGCAGCCGACGCTGGCTTTCAGTGTTGATCGAGCCGGGCCCCGTTGGCTCAGCCTAGAGCTGAAGACACGAGCCACGTGGCTCACACTGGCCGGCGCCTTGATCGTCGGCCTGCTGGCGGACCAGGCGTTGCGGGCTGGCACCTTTGGCCTTGCAGCTTCGCTGTCGGTTGCCGTGGCCGCCCTGGCCCTATGGTTCGCCGGCCGGCTGCTCACGCTCGAGTCGCGGTTGCTGGCGGGCGCGGCGGTTATGTTCGCCGCCTGGCTGACGGTCCGGGCCAGCCCCTGGCTGCTCTGGCCGGACCTCGCGATGTCGTTCGCGCTGCTCGCCCTCGCCGCATCGCTAGCGTTTCGCGGATCGCTGCTGGACATGGGGATTGCCGAAGCAGGGGCCCGATCGCTTCACGCGTTCTTCCACGGCGCTGCGGGAGCGGGCTTCGCGATTCAGCCACTGGCGCGCGTACGCACGCGGCTCGGCCTCGTAGCCCCTCTTGTTCGCGGCCTGCTCATCGCCGCGCCGATCGCAGTCCTGCTGGCAGGATTGCTCGCGGCCGCGGACCCGGTATTCGCGTCCTTCTTCAACCTCCATCTCGACGTGGGCCAGCTTGTGCTGGACGTCGTGTACGTCGCGGCCGGATCCCTGGCAGCGGCCGGCCTGCTCCGGCTGGCGGCGGCAGATCCGGTTCCGCGCGTGGACGGCCCGACGTGGCGGCTCGGTTCGATCGAAGGGCTGGTCGTCCTTGCGGTGCTCGACGCAATTTTTGCCGCCTTCGCCGTGGCACAGGCCATCGCCGCCACTGGAGCCGCAGGCGACACCTTGCATTCGGCCGGGGTCACCTACGCCGATTACGCTCGCTCGGGATTCTTCCAGCTGCTGTGGGCCGCCGGGATCACCGCAGTGATTCTCATCCTCTTCAGCCGCATCACCGGCCTGACCGAGCGCACGACCAGGCGCGCCTTCGCAGTCCTGGCGCAGATCGCGATCGCGCTGACTCTGCTCATCGTCGTCGTCGCCTCCCAGCGCCTGAGCCTCTACGAGGATGCCTACGGCTTCACGATGCTGCGCCTGTACAGCCACATCTTCGCGGTGTGGATCGCGGTGGTCTTCCTGCTGCTGGCGGCGGACATGGCCGGCGTAATTCGGCGGCGCAGATGGTTTGTCGGCGCGACGTCCATCTCCGCCATGGCCGTGCTCCTGGCCCTGAACCTGGTGAACCCGGAAGCGATCGTGGTCGGGCTGAACGTCAACCACGCGCGGACCACACATAGGATCGACGCTCAGTATTTCGCTGAGCTCTCGAGCGACGCGACGCCTGCCTTACTTGCCGACCGCGCGCAGCTCGACGCGTCGATCAGTGGCAACGTCAGCCGGGTGGCGTGCGCCGGGCCGCACACGTACTCATCAAGCCCGGCCGCGTTCAACCTGTCGGACGCCGCCGCCGCTACCGCCCGTCGCAAAGGCTGCTGACCGATTAGTTTCGGACATGGCGGTTGTTATATCGGACGATGCCACCGATTGTTCTGTTTGGAATCCAGTTCACCTTCGCCCTGGCCGCTTACGCGCTGATCGCATGGTGGTACGGAGCGCCTCGCCTGTCCAGGCTTCCACGCGAGGTTGCGCTGGTGCCACTCGTCTGGATCCATGCCTTTCGCATCGTAGGCGGGACGATCCTGGCTCCTGGGGCGGTCGATGCCTCAGTCCCGGTCGACTTTCGCACGATGATCGGGTACGGCGACATGGCGACCGCGCTGTTGGCCCTGGTGGCATTGATTGCCCTGCGCCTCCGCCTCGGTGTTGCCATCACATTGGTCTGGCTCTGCCTCGCGGTCGGGCTGCTGGACACGGTGAACGCGATCATTCAATCGATGCGCGACAGCGTGTTCACGCACGCACTTGGCGTGAACTGGGTGATCGTCACCATGTACGTCCCCGCCCTGCTGGTGAGCAGCGCACTGATCTTCATCCAGCTGCGAAGGCCGAGCCGAGCTTCAGCCGGCTAGCTCCCTTGGCTGGTCGAACCGCGCCAGCACTCGCGGATCAGCGAAGGCATCGATGCGCGTGATCTCGTGACCATCGCTCGCGATCACGAGCAGCGCGAACACTGAGAACCCATTCGCTGCGGATGGCTTGATGTAGAGACCGAAGGCGGGGCTGCGGTTCGCGTGGCTCTCACGCAAACGCATCGCTCCCATCGAGAAGATCGACTCCGCGAGGAAGTTCGCTATCGGCCTGGCTCCGATGACCGTCGGTTGGGGTGGCATCGCTAGCACGGCGTCCTCGCGCAGAAGCGCCACGAGACCCGCGACGTCGGCGGCCTCCCACGCTCGAACATATCGTTCAAGCACATTGACTGGAACAGGCGCATTGTCACGCGCGCCGTAGCTGACACGAAGGGTGGCGCGTGCACGCTGCAGCGCGCTGGTCACGGCCGGCACGCTCATCTCAAGCAAGGCAGCGACCTCCGCGGCGTGAAAGGCCAACACGTCGCGGAGCAGCAGAATTGCTCTTTGGCGTGGTGGCAGCCGCTGGAGGATCGTCAAGAACGCCAGCGAGATCGATTCGTGGGCGTCGTAGCGGGCCTCTGGCCCAGTCTCGAGCGGGGCGATGCCGGCCAGCAGATTGTCCGGACAAGGGCCCGGCTCCACACGATCCCGCTTGCGCTGCTCGATCGCGTTGAGGCAGACGTTGGTGGCGATGCGATAGAGCCACGCCCTCAAAGAGATGGAACGCTTGAATGTTTGCCGGCCTTGCCACGCCCGAGCCAGGGTCTCTTGCACAGCGTCTTCGGCCTCGTCGATCGTGCCCAGCATCCTGTAGCAGTGGACGAGCAGCTCGCTCCGATGGTGGGCCGCCTGGTCTTCAAAGACCTCGGCCGAATCCAGCAGCATCTAGTGCGCGGAAGGTTCAGACGCGGTGAGCGGCTCGACCACGTAGTAGAGGGCCATGCCGGCGTAGATGATGAGCGCGATACGGGCATCGACGAATGAAAGCCCCGTTCCGACCACGTACATCAAGAGTCCAATCGAGTAACGCACTTGCGTCCAAAAGCCGAGTCGGCGCTGAGCCTTGATAAGGCCGCGGGCGCTCGCGTAGTAGTTGAGCACGCTGAACGCGATTCCCATGAGAATCATCGCCACGCCATAGGCCGCCGCTGCAACGTGTGCGTAATCGCCCCCCGACTGGAGGTAATGCGCCACAACTTTGGTCGGAAAAGGGATCAGGGCGACAAACAGAAGAAAGACGACGTTCAGGAACAGCAGGCCGCGATCAACCCGCTCCAGCCGCTCGAGCACGGCATGGTGGTTGACCCAGATGATGCCGATGGTCAAGAAGCTGGTCGCATACGCGGCGTACGCGGGCCACTCGTGGAGGAATCCATCCAGCAGGGTGGGATCGGGTCTGGGCACACCAAGGTCCAAAACTAAAAGTGTTGCCGCGATCGCGAAGATCCCGTCACTGAAGGCTTCAGCCCGAGACATGCTGCGCACGCCGCCGCTAGCCTACCGGGCGCGCGCCAGCGGCCAGGTTTTAGCCGGCCTTGATGCGCTGGGCCACGCGGTAGGCCAGCGCCATCACCGACAGCATCGGGTTGACACCTGACGCCGTCGGGAAACCGCTGGCGTCGGCGACGTACAGACCTGACACGCCGTGCACCTGTCCATACGGATCCGCCACCGAGGTGCGCGAACTCGCTCCGAGCCGGCAGCTGCCCATCTGGTGGGCGGTGAACAGCGGCAGCCGGTTAGGTGCGACTCCTTGATCTGCGATCCCGCCCAGGAAGCGCTCCAGCCGCGCGGGGCTGACGGCGCCTGGCTTGCCACCCTCGCTTTCGATTTGCAGCGTCGGTGAGTGAGTCGTGGAGACGGAGACAGCGCCGCCGGCGAAGGCGATCCGCACGATCTCCTGCATGCCCCTGACCAGAAAGTCGCGATTCTCCCGGTCCGGCCAGTAGCTGATCACGGCGCGTCCACCTCTGTCCAGCTGCACGCGTCCCTCGCCGGTGTCGCGGCTCAAGACGAAAAAGACCGCGGCGTTCGCCGACTGCAGCATCTGCAGCTTGTGCTGCCGCCCGCCGTCCCAGGCCGTGCCCAGCGCGATGATCCCGGGATGGGCTGGCGCCATCTCGAGGCGGAAACCGTAGGCGCCGCGCAGGTGCGCGAATTGGTCGGTCTTGACGGTTTGCGGTGACCCCGTCCAGGCCTGGACCGGGTGGTCATAAAAGCCGGCCACGACCGTCACGGGGTGCAGCCTCAGGTGCCGGCCGATATTCGGATTGTCGAGGCCGGACCGCAGCAGGACCGCCGGAGACTCGACACCGCCGCCGGCGACCACCACGGTCTGCGCTCGCACCACGAGGCGGTGCTGCTGTCCGGGCGTGGCGCCCACCACGCGGGCTTCGACACCGGTGGCCCGGCCGCCGGAGACCAGGACTCGCTCGACCCTGCACCTGGAGACGATCCGCGCGCCGCGGTCATGGGCGTCCTGGAGAAAAGTCAGCAGGGCCGTTTGCTTGCGGCCGTAAGGGCACCCGAACTGGCAGCCCCCGCAGCGCTGCTCGCACCCGGATGCGTTGCGCGGGATGGGGTCCCAGTGGTAACCCAGCGCCTCGCATCCGCGTCGGAGCGCGGCGTTGTTCTCGTTGGGAACGCTGTCCAGGATGTTGACGCCCATCCTCCGCTCCGCCAGCTCGAACCCCTGCTGGTAGGCCGGTGCGGTGACGCCCTCCAGACCGTGCTCGGCCTCCCACTCGTCGAGCACGTCGGCCGGAGTGCGCAGCGAGTCGCTCCAGTTCACGACCGTGCCCCCGCCCAGGCACGATCCCGCCAACACGACAATCCCGAGATCAGAGGTGGAGAGGAGGCCGCGGCCCAGGAAAAGCCTGGGCGTCATCTCCGCTTCCATGCCCGTGAAGTCAGCCTCGTTGAGGTACTCGCCCATCTCGAGAACGACGACGTCGGATCCTGCCGCGGCGAGCTCGGCCGCGACCACCGATCCGCCGGCTCCGGACCCGATCACCACCACGTCCGCCGTCAGCTCCACGTCTTTGGTGATCGGCACTGTGCGGATTGGCTTTGGGGTCGCGCGGGTCGCCTGGGGTGGACGCGTTGGCTCGTAGCGGATCGCCGGCCAGTTCGGATTTGTGTCACCGCTGTCCGGCGCCGCATAGAAAAGGAATGCCGCCGGACGTTTGACGGCCTGGAAGGCCTGGCGCAGGAGCGGGATCGAGCTCGTCGACATCCGCAGCAGCGCGCGCTCCCGCTGCCGCGGGCTCAGGCTCGCAAATCCCTTGGGTCGTCCAGCCGCGAGCAGGCCGAAGATCGGACTGCCGAACAACCCGAGCAGCCGGCGGAACTGGGCGCGTGTCTCTGGCGGTTCGGCGGCGAGCACCTCGACGATCAGGCGCGCGACCCCGAGGTCCGAGGCAGAGCGGGCCATCAAGCCGCCCGCGTCGTCCGCGGCCTGGATGGTTGGCACCAGGGTCAGGCAAATCGCCTCGAGGGTTCGCGTTTCTTCGGCGGACAGAAAGGATGGGCTCATGCCCGACACGATCCGACCTCGGCCGTATCGATGTCAGTGGCGAAGCGTCTCGAAATCAGTCTCAATCGTTGACCGGCACGCGCTGGGCGAACTCGCTCATCTCGTCCAGCCGCTCGGCCACCAGAGAGAAGCCGCGCTGCAAGCGCCGGTAGAAGGTCGGGCGCGACAGGTGCAGGCGCTCCATGATCACCTCGTGGCTGCCGACCTTCTTCACGTAGTAGTCGAGCAGCAGCTTTCCCGCCTCGGCGTCGCGCGGGCCCGGCGCGGTGGCCAGCTCACCGATGACGTCCACCAGCACAGAGCGCAGATCGGCGGCCGCCGAACCGCCACGAGAAACGCCCGCCAGCTGTCCTAGCGGGCTTCGCCCCAGCGCTTCGGGGGTACCGAGATCGTCGAGCGCCGCCCTTACCAGCTGCGGGCGGATCGTGCTCTGCGGATCCCGAGTCCAGCGCGGCTCGACCGGCACGGCGTTGACTTCGGCCGGGGCTACAGTCATCTCGGCAGGTGCTCCCATCGATGAGCGCAGGCCCGCCCGCAGCAGCCGCCCCATCATCCAGCTGATCACGGTGGCCGCCAGCACCACGCCCCCCCATAGCGACCAATTCCAGGCAGTGCCGAGGATCGCGAGCTCGATCATGTAGCTGAGGGTGAACGCGCCGGCGATCACTGCGCACAGCGACGCCGATGGGTGCCCGGCCCGGCGCGCCGACCAGGCAAGCCATGCGTCACCTGCAAGCCCGGTCACCAGCGCCACGGGGAGCAGATAGAAATGGAATTTCGTAAGCGAGACGAGGATGCCGTTGATCAAGAAGACGAGCGTCAAGGACCCGAAGCGCAAGTTGAAGGTGCTGTTCAGGAGCAGACCGGTGCCCGCCAGGATCGTGGCCTGGACGAGCAAGGCGGAGACGCCCAGGTTCTGTGCCACCCAGATGGGCACCTGCGCCGGCACCTGGGCAGCGTCACTCGAGGACCAGGGGTCGATCAGCGGGTGGATGAACTGGGTGGCGAACGTGAAAACCGAGAGCAGAAGCCCCGCTGAGACGAGCGTGATGACGCCGGCAGTTCCCTCGCCCCTCTGCGCCGCCGAACGTAGGGGACCGCTGACCATGACGGCGGCGGCGGCGATCTTGACGATGTTCGGCGGGGTGAACAGCACATCCAGGCCGAGCGGGTTGTTGATGTGGGGCCAGTTGATGTCTGCGATCAGCGCCGCTCCGAAGACGAGCGCAGCCGCCAACGAGCCTGTATATCCGTCCGGCAGAGCTCGGTTCCAGGGCCTGCCCTGGCTAAGTCCGCGGCCGAACAAGAAGAAGAGAAAGCCGGTGAACACGAACCATGAGGCGGTGAGGCCGACCTGCCCCTCCAGCTCAGCGTCCGAGATGATCTTGCTCGGGATCTTGACGTAGGCGTACGCGTCGAGATACGCGCTGAAAACAAAGCACGCCATCACCACGACAACCACCGCGCCGACCGCGCGGGGATCATCCATCAGCCTGCGTGCCCCTCTCACCTCACTGACTCGCGGCCAATTCTGACACCCGATTCGATACCTGGCTGATGTGTCGCGAGCCTGTGCGCCTGAAATGAGTAGCGACGGAGCCTTGATGGCCCCGCCGCCTTTGCGCTTGTCTTCAGCTATCTCCCACTCACCAGCCCACGAGGCTGGGTGGCGAATCGTTTCTGTTTACTCGTTTCCTTCGAACTGGTGGTCCGCATTGGCTGCGGTGTCGTTGTGGCCTCCCTGGACATCACCGGCCGGATCGCCCGCCGGGTCTGCCGTTTCGGCCGCAGCTGCTGTGCCCGGAGCCTCAGGGGCTTCCGGTGCTTCCGGTGCAGTGCTGTTCTGCGAAGAAGCAGGGGATGACGGGGTCGGCGTGTTGGCTGCATGCACGGCCACTGCTCCACCCGCAAGGGCAAGTACCGCCGGCACTGCCAGGAGCGCGAACTTTCTCTTGAATTGCATTTCTTTCACCTCCTTGTGGATTAACGGGCTTCGACCGCTTATCCAGCAGCTTGGCCCCCATTCCTCAAACCGCCCTAAATCGACCTCTTGAAGGTGTTTAGAAATCCTTTAGGAAGCTGGGTCATTCTTAGTAATTGCTGTGAGAGTTCTCATCGTGGAAGACGACCGCCGCCTGGCCGCCAGCCTTCGGCGTTCACTGGTGGAATCAAGGATGGCCGTTGATGTCGCGCACAACGGCGAGGACGGCCTGGAGGCGGCGCGCACGACTCCCTACGACGTGATCGTGCTCGACCTGATGCTCCCACGACTTGACGGACTAGAGGTGACACGCCGGTTGCGTGAGGAGAAGGTGGAAACTCCGATCCTGATGCTGACCGCCCGCGATGGCGTTGATGACCGGGTGAGCGGCCTCGAGGCGGGCGCTGACGACTATCTCGTCAAGCCGTTTGCGCTGCGCGAGGTGGTCGCACGCCTGCGCGCTCTCTCGCGCCGTCACGTTCCGAATCGCAAGTCACAGCTGCGGGCGGGCAGGCTGCTGCTGGACACGGCGGCCCACATCCTTACGGTCGACGGAACGGAGATCGACCTGACCGCCAAGGAGTTCGCGATCCTCGAATACTTCATGCTCAACCAGGGCCGTCTTTTGACCCGGAGCCAGATCCTCGAGCACGCTTGGGACTACGACTTCGATGGCGGCCGGAACTTGATCGAGGTCTACATCGGGCGGCTGAGGAAGAAGCTGATCGAGGTCGGCGGCCATGACCCGTTCGTCACGATCAGAGGCTCCGGTTACCGCTTCACCGCGGACGGGTCCTGATGCGAAGCATTACGACGCGTGGCCGCCTGGTCCTGCTTGCCGTTGGGATCGTCGCACTGGCGCTCGTGATCGCCGACGGCGTGGTCCTCGGATCCATCTCGTTCACCCAATCGCAGGCCTCCGACGCCGTGCTCGTGTCGCAAGCGCAGATCCTCGCCTCAGGCCTACAGGACACCAACGGGCAGCTCACCTTTGACGGCTCCGATCTCCCGGGTGAGACTCAGAGCGGCATCGCCGTGGACGCTGCGGTGGTGACATCGACGGCAGTCCTGGCGCAAACGTCAAGCCAGCCGCTGGATCGTGCGCTGCTGCTGCAGCTGGCCGCGCAAGCGGTGCGCGACGGACAGCCGGTCTGGGCAAACGTCGTCGATTCCCACCAGGTCTCCAGGCGCGTGTACGCGGTTGCGCTGACGAATGGCAACAGCCCAGCGCAGACGCTGGTCGTGAGCCGGTCGGTGCAGGAGATGGTCGCCGCGCAGGAGCGCACTCTTCTCATCCTGGTCGCCTCCTCGGTAGTCCTCCTCGTGATCGGAGGCGTGCTCACTTACTGGCTGGCGGGGCGCGCGCTGAGGCCGGTGCGAACGATCGCGGGTATGGCGCGGTCGATCAGCGAGCGCGACCTTCACCGGCGGGTTGACATCAAGGTTCCACCCGATGAGCTGGGCGAGCTGGTCGATACCTTCAACTCCATGCTCGGTCGCCTCGAGGCCGCCTTCACAAGCATGAGCACGTTCACCGCGGACGCCTCCCACGAGCTGCGTGCGCCGCTCGCGCTCATGCGAACCGAGGTCGACGGCGCGCTCAGCCGCAACCGCAGCAACGAGGAGTACAAGCGCGTCCTCGAATCGCTGCAGCAAGAGGTCGAGCACCTGGGGCGCCTGTCCGACCAGCTCTTGATCCTGGCTCGCGCAGATGCGGGTGCGTTGGTACCGGCCACGGAGCAGATCGACGTCGCGGATTTTCTGCATGAGACGGCCGCGCGCTGGGAGGAGGTCGCGAAGAAGCAAGGAAGCCGGCTTGAGGTGGTTGCTCCAAGCCACGGCCGCATGGAGGCCGACCCCGCGCTCCTGCGGCGCGTCGTTGACAACCTCATCGACAACGCCGTCCGCCACAACGCCGACGGGGCCACGGTGAAGTTGCGCGGCTATCGGGACAACGGCGGCTGGAACGTCGAGGTGGCGGACCAGGGACCTGGCGTCCCGGCAAGTCATCGCGACATGCTCTTCACTCGGTTTGCGCGAGCCGACAGCGCACGATCACGCGAGGACGGGGGTGCTGGTCTCGGGCTGGCCCTCAGCTCAGCGATTGCACGCGCCCACGGCGGCACGCTCGAGCTTGTAGAAGACGCAAGTCCAGGCGCCGTCTTCAGGTTGTACGTACCGAATGTCGAAGCCGGCCTCGACAAACCCAAGGCTTCCCCAGCGGTTTAGGCAGGCTTTAATGAAACCGCGGACAATCGTCCCCCACCGATGAGCCTCAACTCACCACTCCTCCGTGACTGGGCCGCTCGGACCTCAGGGCTGCAAAAGCTCAGGATCGCGGCGATTGCGATCGTGATCGCGGCGGCCATCGTGCTCTCGGCGATCCTCCAGGGCGACGTGCCGGATGTCGTAAACGGGGTCACGTACTGGGTCCGCTTCGTCCTGCACCGCTACAGCTACCTGGCCAGCTACGGCCTCTTGTACGTAGAGGAGTCGGGCGTTCCTCTGCCCGCGCCGGGCGACGTGTTCGTGATGTATGTCGGCGCGCACGTCCCGCGCAACCTGCCGTCATGGATCATCGCGTGGCTCGGCCTGATCGGCGTGGTCGTGCTTGGGGCAACCAACCTCTTCTTCATCTCGAAGAAGATTGGACGGCGCCTCGCCGAGGGCCGCTTTGCGGAAGTTGTGCACTTGAGCCCTGAACGGCTGCTGCGTGCAGAACAGTGGTTCAAGCGCTATGGTGTGATCGCCATCATCTTTGGCCGGCACATCCCGGGATTCCGAATCCCGATCACCGTGGCAGCCGGCGTGTTGAAGGTCAGCTATCCGGTGTTCGCGGCGAGCGTCGCCGTGTCGACGGCGATCTGGGCCGGCGTGGTCATCATCATCGGCATCAACTTCGGCCCGCGCATGGAGCAGTTCCTTCGTCTGCACCGCGAGACGTACTGGATGTGGGCTGCGGTGGTGCTCGTGATGATCATCGTGATCGCTTATCGAGTTCATCGAGCCGCTCCCGCGCCAAAGAGGTCTAGCCCAACCGTCTAGCGTGGCCGGGTTGGCCGGGGTCCCCCCTGCGCGCAGGGAAAACTATCCGGGTTTTCCCTAATAACTCAGAAGTGCTCGAGCAGCCAGGCATGGATCTGCGGGAGCCGGCGCGCAGGTAGCGTGATGTGTCCGTCGTCGTCGGTGAGGTGGGCATCGACGCCGGGGATCATCGTCGCAAGCCACTCCCCGTGCTGAAACGGAACGAACCGATCTTGCCGGCCGTGCCAGAGCTGCACCGGAACCGTGATCGCGCCAAGCTCGAAACCCCAGGGCCGCATGCTCGCAACGCCGTCATCCCACCAACCCTCGTCTCCGGGCGCGAGCCCGAGCTGATTGCAGGCAAAGAGGTACTGTGCCAGCTCCGGTGTGAAAGCGGCGGCGTCCACCGGTGAGAGCAGTGACGGGAACGCCTTGATCATGTCCTCGGCGCTGACCCCCAGCAGACGCTCCCGGTCGGCCTTGGACTTCAGCCTCGCCGCCGGTTCGTCTTCGAGCAGCAGCTTCGTATCGGTGACGTTCTCTTCGCCCATCCCCGTGAAGTAATCCAGCCCCTCGGCTCCATACGGCGCGACGGATGCCAGGGAGGCAACGGCGACCACGAGGTCTGGTAGCAGCGCAGCGCAGGCCAGCGCGTGGGGCCCTCCGCCAGAGATTCCCCATATCGCCAGGCGGTCGATCTCGAGTGCGCGAGCAATGGCGCGAACGTCCTCGGCGCAATCGGCGACGGTCCGGCCAGGCTGCGGAGTTGACCCGCCGTAGCCGGGACGGTCGTAGCCGATCAGGCGAATGCCGAGTTGGCGTGCATCGGCTTCTTCAGCTGGGTACAGAAGGCCCGCGCCAGGCATGCCGTGATGCATAAGCACAGGCTTGCCACGAGGGTCGCCACCGTCCTCAAGCCGAAGCGTGCGTCCATCCGCTGCATGAACGACTCGCTCCATGCCTCGTACCCTACATCGGCACCTTCACCTGGTCGTTGGCCGGGGCCGGCGTGGCGCCGGCCTTCCTCTTTCTTGTGACTTAGCCGGGGCCGAGGCTCGGCCCCGGGGTGCATGTCCAGCCGCCGGAGACCGTCAGCCGTGACTGGGAGCCGATCACCTCCACGCCGTTCAGCGTGGCGCTGACGCTGCCCGCGTCCGGGCGTCGGTCGGAGGTCACGGTTAGCTGCGCCGTGCCCTTGAAGAGCAGGTTGGTTGGACCGTTCGACCCCACCGAGTAGAGCGACCCGATCGCCTCGTACGTTCCCGGCCCGCTGTACTGCTTCACCGATGTGTCGGTGAAGAAGTCGATCAAGTACCAGGTGTCGCCTACCTGGAAGTACGTGCCAAAATCGAAGAGCGCTCCATTGGGGCCGCTTCCGAAGCCGCATGAGGACGGCCGGGCGGTCGTGATGTTTGCCGTCAGCGATCCGCTCAGGGTCAGGGACTCATCGGCCGCAGGAAAATCAGTCGGGCTTGGCCCAGTCCCGGCGTTGGCGTTCGGAGCTGGAATGTTGACAGGAATCTTCACCACCGCTCCACTGCCCTCGAAGCGCAGCTGGTACGTCCCGGCCGCGGCGGGACGCTTCCACGCTGCGTAGAGCCGCGAGCTCTTGTAGCTGCTCGAATTCAGCTGTCCTTTCGGCACGGTCACGCCGGCGCTCGCAGAGGTTTGCTGCAGCGGCTTACCGGCCGAGTCGACGAGCGTCACCGGATAGTTGGCGCCGAGGTCGCCGGGGCCAGCCCCGTCGATCAACACCTGCGCGCGAACGACGCTGGGGGTCGCGTCGGCAACTTCGAGCGTCACGGTCCATGCCCCGAGGAGGAACCGCTGAGGCACCGCCGCGATCAGGATTGACTGCTGCAGCGGCAGCTGCACCGAGAAGGTCCAGCTGGCCTGTCCCAACGATCCGCTACCTGGACCGGCCGGTGGCATGAACCCTGTCACCGAGACTTTCAGGTGGGCTGTGCCGTCGGCGCCGGGCCGAGGACCGGCGTCAAGAATGACCACGTAGTCGCCTGGCGCTCCACCGTTTCCTGAGCTCGACGCATTGATGAACCCGTAGTCGTCGTTGATCGAGACCATCGGGGAGCCCGCGTTTCCCCTGAAGAACAGAACCGTGCGCGCGGGATCTGCGTACGCGCCGATCACGGTCATCTGGCTGTTGCCGAACTGCTTTGTGATCTGCAGCGGCGTCACGAGATCGCCCTGGCCGGTGAGGCCGACCACGGCGAGGTCCGCGTCTGGCAGCTGCGCTGCGGCAGGGCTCGGCGACGCGACAGTGTTGCGGTTGGCGAGAAGTCGCGGCCCGAAAAGCACGGCCACGATCGCTATAGCAAGGATCGCAGCGACAAGCCCGAGCGCCCGAGGGTGCTGCTCGGGATCGGGTGGCTGCTTGAGCCTGGTTTCCGCGCGAGCTGAAAGGTCGGCGGGGTAGCTCTGCTCGCCGACCGCGGCGCGCAGCCGTTCACGGATCTCGGCGTCATTCATCGGGTCTCACCTCCGGGCTGAGTCGGAGCCGCTCGAGGGCTCGGTAGGTCCGAGACTTGGCGGCCTTGGTGGATATGCCAAGCGTTTGCCCGACCTCGTCGAACGTGAGGTCCAGGTAGTAGCGGAGGATGACGACGAGCCTCTGGTCGTGGGGCAGCCGGTACAACGCCCGGCGCAGGTCGGCGACCGCTGGGTCGGTCATGCCCGATTCAAATGATCGCTCGGCAGATTCACCTTGCCCCTTGATCACAGACCACCAAGGGCTCCGCCGCTGGCGGCGGCACTCGTTGGCGACGATCGTGAGCAGCCAGGGTTTGAGATCGGACCCAGGGCGAAATCGCCCGAAGTTACGCCACGCGCTGAGCAGAGCGCTCTGCACCGCATCGTCCGCGTCGGACGGCGAACGGAGCAGCCCAACGGCGAGCCGATGGGCGAGCGGCAGCACTGGCTCTACGAGCTGCAGAAACTCCCGCTCATCGCCGGCGGCCGTGTTGCGCTCCACTACTCGCGCAATGCTCACTCTATCCCGTACTATCCGCCAGCCTCCCGAAAAGTCCCGGTCGGGCGTAAAACGGCTAGCTGAGATCAACACTCCGGGTCAGTTTGGAACCCTCATGAGACTGCTAGTGAGACGGCGCTAGGGCGAATCTGCAGTCATGAAACGGTGGGGCCTCCTGACGGCGGGACTGTATGCGGCGGCGCTCGTGATCCTGACCATTCCCGTCATCGAGGCCGCCTTCCCGAACGCGACGCGGCCGGACCTCGCCTATTCATGGTGGGGCTACTGGGTCTGGATCGCATTCATGACCCTGTGCGCGGTCCTGCTGATCGTGGCGCCGGTCCGCATCGCCGGCGGGCGAGATCGCTCGCGGCGACCCCTGGCGATCACGGTTGTGGTCACAGCCTTCCTCCTGACGATGCTCGTCCTCGGCGCCATCGGCTCGATCGGTGAGGTGTTGGGCGGCGAGAGCGGCACAGATGGAGCGACTTTCTTGGTCCGGTTGGCTGCCCTCACGGTGATCCTTTGGGCTTTGTGGGCCGCGGTGCTTTACTGGCTCACCCGAAGCCAGACCCCCCGTTCGGCCGTGCGGTGGGGGGCTCGCTCGCTCTTCGCCGGCAGCGTCCTCGAGCTGTTGGTGGCGGTGCCGAGCCACATCGTCGTCCGCCACCGGGACCAGTGCTGCGCCGGCATTTACACCTTTGTTGGCCTGGTCACTGGCATTTCGGTGATGCTTCTGTCCTTCGGTCCCGGCGTCTTCTTCCTGTTCAGCGAGCGAATGTCGAAAATCAAGCAGCCTGCCCCGAGCACGGGCCAGACAGAGTCATGATCGGCAGCACATCCCAGCGAGCCTCAGGTGGACGCCGGCGCCTTTGGATCGCGCTCGCAGTTGTGTTCGTGGTCCTGGCTGGGCTCATCGCCGGGGTCGGCTGGGCGGCCTGGTGGGTGTTCGACAACATCGGGGCTCCCGGGCCGGCCGCCACCGGGAGCGGCCCTTGCAGCTCAGCCGACGCCGTCAACCTCCAGCTGGTATTTGCAGACGGACACACGATCCAGATCTGCACTCGCGACCGGCCCTCCTGCCCGAACCAAACGAACCCCAATCCGAATATGAACGGGACTCCCCAGTTCAACATGAGCAATCAGCTGCGGAGCTCGTCGCGTCGCTATATCCTCTTCGTCCGCTTCGACGCAGGACTGCCCGCGGACGCATCCGACCAGTCGCTTCGGCTCGATCCTCAGGTCGCGAACTCGGGACTGCTGGCGTCACCGACCAGCGAGGGTCGGCTCACCAGCGCGGAAGTGCAGATCACACCGCGCGACCCTGACTCCGACGGATACACCGCGGCCACCGGCTCGCTGGTGGTTTCGTCCTCGCACGGTCAGGCCCGCGGACGGATCGAGGGCAGCCTGAGTGGTGGGGCCAGCGGGTCGCCAGTGAGGGTCACGGGAAGCTTCGTCTGCAACCACTGATGACCCACGCTGATGTCAGATCTCGATGAGCCCCATCCGGGCGGCCGCGATCACCGCCTGCAGCTTGGAATGCACGCCGAACTTTTCGATCAGATGCCGCACGTGCCACTCCACGGTGTGAAGCGCGATGCCCAGGTCGACGGCGATCGTCCCGGTGTCGCGCCCGTCGGCCAAAAGTCGAAGCACGTCGAGCTCGCGGGCGGTGAACTCGGCGACGAGCTTCTCGTGTGCCTCGCGCTCTACCGCCAGCTGGCGCTGGCGGGCAATCGCCCTGGCGAACAGGCTGACAGGGATCAGCACCTCGCCGACCGCCGCCCTGCGCACCGCTTCGACGATCTCGTCTGCCGTGGCCGCCTTGGTCAGGTAGGCGATGGCGCCCGCATCGATGGCGTCCAGCAACGCGTCCTCGGATTCCTCGGCGCTGTGAAACACGATCGCGGCCTCGGGCGCTGCGGCCCGTATCGTCGCGGCGAGCACGGGTCCCATCACGTTGGGAAGGCGGTAGTCCATGAGCACCACCGCCGGCTGCTCCATGGCCGCGAGCCTGGCCGCATCGTCTGCGCGCCGCGCAACGCCGCACACGCACAGATCCTCCTGGCTCTCCAGGGCCCTGACGATCGCGCCCGCCAGCAGTGGATGGTCCTGGACCACCAGGACCCGCACTAGATCGGGCACATTTTCGAAGCTAGCCGGTTCGTTTGCAGTCGGACGTGATCTGGGTCGCACGGGTGACCTAAATCACAAAGGCGCGCACGATCGCCGCCAGTCCAGCTGGGTTGACGACCCGGACCACTCCGGGGGCCGTTTCCACGATTCCGTCGAGGCGCAAGTCTCGCAGCGCTCGGCTCATCACCTCGCGCGAGGAGCCGATCGAATCGGCGAGGTCAGCCTGCGTGGCTCGGACCTCGAGCCTGCCGATCACCAGCTGAGAGTGGGCTGCCCGATCGAGGAGGTCGTAAGCCACCCGCTCCCTGATGTTGCCGAGCGACCGGACGGCGATCAATCGATAGGCGTCTCGAACCCGCATGGCCAGATGAGCTCCAATGGCGGCGGAGACATCGAGCTCATTCGCCGCCAGCTCGCGAAGCGCGGCCACGTCGAGAATCGTGAGCGTGGACTCGGTGATGACCTGCATGAACACCCAGGGCGCAGCCCCGAGCGCCACCGTTCCGCCGGCCAGCTCTTTGGGACGGACGATCGCGATCGTCGCCTGCCTCCCGTCCGGCACGTTCCAGTAGAGGCGCGCCAGGCCGTCGTCGACCAAGTAGGCAAGCGGCTGGCTCGCAGGGTGGACCACAACCGTGCCTGCTGCGTACACAGTCCGCGTCGCGCCAATCAGGATGCGGCGGCGGTTGGCGGGACTCAGAAGCGAGAGAAAATCGACGGCCGCCGTCGGCATGGGCGGAGCCGGCGCGCCGCCTTCCATCTCTCGAGGGTGAATGCTTAGCCGGTCCAGCATTGGATCCTCTTTGCCACCCGTCCGCGTAGGCACCGGAGAAACCTGGGCATTGGCCTCTAGTTCAGGAACCCTCCCAGGTGCTGCGCGAACATGTCGGGATGGGACTTGAGCACTCGCAGCATGATTTCGCCACTGAACTCGCGAGCGTCGTACTGACATAGGGTCACGACAGGGAATCGCCTGGCCATCAGCTCGTAGGCTTCCTCGTACGCCACCATCTCGGCGTCCGACGCGAACATCTCGCGCTCGCATGCCATCTCGCCCACTACGCGCAACACCGTTGGGCCGCCGGCGAGAGCCTTCCCGAACAGCCGCTCCCAGTTTGCGATCGCTTCGGCGATCGTCGCCCCCGGCCAACCGACGATGGTCAGGCGGCCGCTGTCCCTGGCTGCGGCGAAATCAATAGCGTTGTCCTCGACCAGCGCTTGGGCGTAGCGCTCGAGCACGACACCCGTGGCCGCGAGGAAGCAGTGCTGCCCAGCCCGGATGCCGTCGGCGAGGAATGGAACCGAAAGTCGGAGGCCGCCGGCATCCGTACCGAAGATGGGGGCAATGTGACTTCTCAGGGGAACCAGCATCCCGCCCACGTTTACCGTCGAGGGTGCGGCCGAGGCCGGCCGCGCATCAGTCGAGGATTGGCCGAGAAACACCTGCAAGTCGCCCCGCGCGAAGCGGCGCTCACGACGGCGCCCCACGCGCCGCGCGGCCAGCAGGCCTGAATCGCTCCAGCGGCGAATCGAGGCCTCGCTCACCCTGAGGAAGCTGGCAGCCTCTTTGGTGTTGAGCAGACTATCGCTTACTCCTACTTTAGCCATCATAGCGATGATAGCACAGCACATCATTGGATAGCAAGGCGGGGAGGGTCAGGAATCTGCCCAATCCTGCGTTATCCAGGGTGTATTGCGCCCAATTCTCGAGTTCACCGCGGTGACTCGGGCGTATGGCCCGCGCCTTGCGCTCGACGACGTTCATCTGGCCCTGGAGCCGGGTGAGCTGACCTTTCTGGTCGGGCCCAGCGGCGCTGGCAAGACCACCCTGCTGAAGCTGATCAACCGCGAGATCCGCCCAACCAAAGGCGAGGTGTGGGTGGATGGCATCGCAGCGCACAAGATCAAGGCCTCGCGGGTGTCCGAGCTCCGCCGCCGCGTGGGCGTCGTCTTCCAGGACTACAAGCTCCTTCCCCGGCTGACGGCGAAGGAGAACGTCGCCCTGGCGCTGCAGGTCGTAGACCTGCGCGTCTCGGACGAAGAGGCGTCAGAGCGTGCCATCGATGCGCTGGAGGCGGTGGGCCTGGGCGATCGTGGCGAGTCCTTTCCGGACCAGCTGTCTGGTGGCCAGCAGCAGCGTGTCGCCGTGGCGCGGGCGGTGGTCGCTCAGCCGCCCCTGCTGATCGCCGACGAGCCCACCGGCAACCTGGACGTGGACACGTCCTGGGAGATGATGGACCTGTTCGCCGACATCGCGGCGTTTGGCACCGCGGTGCTCATCGCGACGCACAACGTCGAGATCGTGACGCGCCTTCAGCGCCGTGTCCTGACGCTCGTTGAGGGCCGCCTGGTACGAGACCAGCCGGCGGGCCGGACCGGGAGGATGGAATGGCTGGCGTTGTCGTGAAGGGCCGCTTCCCCCGGCGGCGGATCATTCGCGTGGTTTCCACGAACGTGTTCCGCTACCTGTTCCGCGGCGCCGCCCGGAACTGGCTGAGGAACATCGGTGGCACGGCGCCGGCGCTCAGCTCCATGACGCTGCTGCTGCTGCTGTCCGGCCTGGTCGGCCTGGTCGGCTTCGCTCTGCACAACCTCGAACAGGTCCAGGCCGGGCAGGCCTCGATGCTGCATGTGTACCTGCGCGACGCCGCGCCCTATGTGGACATCGACGCGCTGCAGGCTCGTCTCCAGAAAGATCCTCGCATCGCCAGCGTCGCCTATACAAGCAAGGCAGACGCGCTGGCACGGGCGCAAGGCACCCCGGGGCTGCCACAGCTCGCGGCGGCGACGGACAGCAATCCGTTCCCGGCAAGCCTCGATGTGCGCGTGAAGAACATCGAGGACGTGGCGGCGATCGACGGCCTCGTGCGCAACGACATCGCGGTGGACGCGGCTCAGCCGACCTCGTATGACAGGGGCGCCTACCAACGCATCCAGGCCGTCCTGTTTGGCTTCGCCGTCGCGGGCTTTACGTTCCTTGCGCTGCTTGGGTTCGTCGCGGTCACAGTGACCATGAACAGCATCCGGGCCGCGATCCACTCCCGACGAGACGAGGTCACGATCATGCAACTGGTCGGCGCGCCACGCTGGATGGTGCGCGGGCCGTTTGTCGTCGAAGGCGCGATTACCGGCGCGCTGTCGGGCGCGACGGCAGCTCTGATCACCTTTGGTCTCGCCATGCTGGGCATTGCCGAGGGCTCGTCCACCTTTACGCAGTTCGCGCCGGGCGTCACGGTGACAGTGGCCGCCATCGCGGGGGTGATCGTCTTCGCCGCCGGCCTGTGCCTCGGCTCAGGATCATCTCTGGTCAGCGTGCGGCGGCACCTCGAATCGTGAAGGTCCGCTTGAACGTGCAGCCAGAGCTGCCAGCCGGATCTTTGGAGCCCATGCGGCCCGAGCCGGGCGTTAGGGGGCCCGTCCCGTCGTCGTCGCGCACTAAGAGTGCGCTCCTAGCCGGGCCACCCCTGCCTTCGGCTCGGGCCACCTGGTTCTCCAAATCTCTCGGCCGGCACTCCGGCCGCACGTTCCTGGTCGCCCTCGGCGCCGTGCTGCTGGTGCTCGGCGCCGGCCCTTCGGGCGCGAGCGCGGACACAGCGCCGATGGATCCCGAGCAGCAGAAGGTCCTGATCGACCAGATCCGGGCGCAGCTCGGCAGCAACCTCGCGGACGCGATGGCCGCCCAGCAGCAGTTGGAACAGTCGCTCCGCGACAACGCGGCGCAGCAGGCGGCCCTCCAGGATCAGATCGCCGCCGTCGAAGCGAAGATCGCCGACCTGGACGAGCAGATCGCGGCCGCCCGGAGGCAAGAGGCGTATCTCGCCGCGCGGATCGACTCCGAGCGCGCGCAGCTGCGCCAGCTGGCGCGGGCCATCTACGAACAGCCGGCCTCGATGCTGGTGGTCCTGGCACAGGCGCGCAGCCTGAGCGATCTACTGACCCGGGTCGCGGATCTCAACGTAGCCGGGAGTCAAGCGTCTCAGCTCAAGACCTCGCTGTCGAGCGACCTCGCCGAGCTTCAGGTCCAGCGCCAGAAGGAGCAGGACGCGCGCGACGAGCAGGTCAAGCTGCGCGACCAGCTCGACTCTGAGCTTGCTCAGCTGCGGGTCTTGCAGGTGCAGCAGGAAAGCTCGCTGGCCCAGCTGCAGGTGAAGATCTACCAAACCCAAACTGAGCTTGCGCTGCTCAACCGCCAGTCCACCCAGCTGGCACAGCAGGTCACCGACATGCTGCAGCAGCAGCAGGACGCCATCATCTCCGCGGCCATGCAGGCGGTCTGGACGCAGGTGCAGCTGTGGAGCCAGTCCAACAGCGTCGGCCAGATCCCGGCCAGCGCGGGCCATTCGACCAAGTACCGCTTCATCTGGCCGGAGCCAACGGCCCAGATCTCTCAGCGCTTCGGTCCGAGCACGTTCTGGTTCGAGCCCCCGTACGGCGGCTACGCGCATTTCCACACTGGCCTCGACCTCGTCGCGCCGTTCGGCTCGCAGGTTCTCGCGGCCGACGACGGCGTGGTGGCGCTGGTCGGCAGCTCGAGCAGCGGCTACGGCAATTACGTGGTCATCGCCCACTCCGGCGGACTCGACACGCTCTACGGCCACCTGGCGACCTCGCTGGTCAAGGTCGGAGACCAGGTGACCCAGGGGCAGCCGGTCGGGCTGGAGGGCTCGACCGGAAACTCGACCGGCGCGCACGTGCACTTCGAGCTGCGGATCAACCAGAAGCCGGTCGATCCGACGCCCTATCTGCCTCCCGGTGCACCCTCGGCGTTCAAGGGCTGATCAGAGCGGCGAGGTCAGCTCCAGCTGGATGTTGTCGGGGTCGCGGAACGGCAGCACGCAGATGCCGAAGGACGTCAGCTCCCTGAGCTCACCTCGAGGCACGCCGCGCTCGTCGAGCAACCGGATCGCCTCATCGAGGGCAGCCCTGCTCTCCACTTTGAAGCTCAAGTGGTCGAGCCCGACCCGGTCCTCGTCGAAATGGTCAGCCTTGGCGGCAACCGGTCGCAGCCCGAGCAGGTAATCGCCTCTTGCCATGATGACTCCGCCCCACAGCACCGGGTAGGTCGGGTCGGACTTAGGGTCATCCGACGGAGGCGCCTCGACGGCGACGTTGAATCCCAAGAGCTCGGTGTAGAACTTGCGACTGCGCTCGATGTCGGTGACGGTCAGCCGCAGGTGGTGGATACCGCCCAACTCGATGAGTCCAGCCATTGCATCCCCCTTAGAGGTAGAGCCATGACGCGCGACCCGCGGAGTCTATCGAAGCCTTGAACGCGCAGAAAACAAATGACCCCAACGGATCGCCTCTCCGGCTCCGGAACCGGTCTTGCGACCAGGTCCGACTCCGTCGTACGTGTCCCTCGGGGCCACTGCTAACCCTAGCCGAATTGAGGGGCAGTGCATATTTGTGATTTCTGTGTAGCCTGGCTACCTGGCTCGTCATAGGACTTGACAAGGAGCGCGTGACATGGCCGAGAAAGAGAGGGTGGGAATCACGCCCAAGAGTTGGACGGGAGAGCGGCATCATGGCGTGCTGCACCTGGGCAAGCGCTGGTATGTGCTGAGCGCCGACATCGACGCGGCCGGGACCGCGCAGGGCGTGCGTCTCGACGGCCCGTATGACGACCACGAGACTGCGGAAGCCCAGGTCGAGCGGCATCGCGTGGAGCCGTTTCCGACCGAAGACTGAGCCGCTAAGCCCCGCTGGCGAGCCTTCCGCCATCGACGCTGATCACCGCCCCGGTGATGAACGAGGACTGAGCTGAGAGCAGCCACGCAGCGGTGGCGGCGACCTCATCGGCCTGCCCGAGGCGACCCATGGGAACGAATGTTGAGATTCGCTCGCGGTCGCTCTCCTGGAGCGCGGCGATCCGCTCGGTCAGGATGGGCCCTGGAGTGATCGCGTTGACGCGTATGCCCCGCTTCGCGTAATCGAGGGCGGCGACGCGGGTCAGGCCGATGATCGCGTGCTTCGAAGCGACATAGCCGGCCAGACCGGGCACGCCGCGCAAGCCGGCGGTGGATGACATGTTGACGATTGATCCGCCACCTGCTGCCAGCATGGCCGGGATCTCGTACTTCATGCATAGGAACGTGCCTCGGACGTTCACGGCCAGCGATTCATCGAACGCCTCCACCGAAAGATCGGCCAGCGGCGTCGGCGCCGGCCCTCCGGCGGCGTTGTTGAAGGCGGCGTCGAGCCGGCCGTACTTTTCCATTGTCTGTTTCACGAGCGCCTCGACTGAAGTTGGATCGCTCACATCCACGCGCACTGCAAGCGCGTCGCCGCCGGCATCGCGAATCTCGTCGCTGATGGCACGGATCAAGTCCTCTGTGCGAGCGGCCAGGACCACCTTCGCCCCCTGCACTGCGAAAGCGCGTGCAGACGCGGCTCCAATCCCGCGGCTGGCGCCGGTGACGATCACGACCTTGCCCTCGAGAAGACGAAAGCTTGCCTCGTTCAGATTCGCGGCGGCCATGCCATCGTCACGATACCGGGCTGATGTATTTCGGCAGGGTGTTTCGCGTCTGGCCAAGAGCCCGCGCAAACAACGGAATCGCAAGGCAGAGCAGAGATGCGCTGGCGACCAAGGCGGCGCGGATCGAGACTCCGGAGGCGACGACGCCAATGATCGGCCCTCCGACAATTTGTCCCAGGGCATCAGCCTGACCATCCACTGAGAACAGCGTCGCCCGGTTGGCAGCATCGAGCGATCGATTGAGCCAGGCGCGTTGGACCGGAATGAACGCCTGCCGCATCACGGTCGCCACCCATAGGAAGGCAATCGCCACGAACAGATTCGTGGCCAGCGCGAACCCGGCGACCATGAGGGCTCGAACCGCAGTGAACACGAGCAGCAAACGAGTCACGTGCAAATGGTTTTCGAGGTCGAGCCGGCGCCGGATGACGTAAGTGGTCGCGATGCCGATCAGCGCTGAACCGCCGCTGATCAGGCCAAACCAGAGCACCGGTGAGAGCCCGGCGAAGCTCGGCAGACCGACGTCCTTGAGGAAGTGGACCTGGTACAGCCGATCGACCCCTTCGCCCGAAAGGCCAAACACCATTGTGATCGCCAGGATGGTCAGTATCAGGGGCCGTTTGCGTACTGATGCGATTGACGAACGAGCACCGGCGGCCATGCCGGCGAGGCTGCCCCTGCCCGCGCGCGGGATTGCCGTGAAGGCGGCCTCAGTCATCGCAAAGAAGAGGTAGACGCCGAGCACGACGAAAAGCGCGCCGCCGATCACGATCGGTAGGTTCAGCCTGATCGACGCCAGGCCCACCCCGATGAAGATGCCGACAAAACCGGTGACCTGACCGACCTGTGAGGCTCGCAGGAAGAGCCGGCCCGCGGCCTGCTCACCAACCTCGTCCGTGATCCAGGCATCGTCGGCGCCATCTGAAAGCGTCGCACCGATGCCCCAGATGACTTGGGCAATGAGGATGGATGTGAACTGCGGGATCGATCCTTCGAGGATGAAACCGGCTCCGACGAGCGCGGTGCCGGCGGCGGCCGCCCAGCGGCGGCTGAACGCGTCCGCGAATAGTCCTGTCGGGACTTGAAAGACAAGGCAGGTGAGCTCGAGCACACTGCCGACCAAGAGGAGTCGGAGCGGATCGAGATGGGCCACCTCGACCTGGTAGACGAGATTCGTCGTCGCAAGCATGCTGAAGAAAAGCGGCCACCCGCCGCACAAGACGAGATAGACGAAAGTCGGGTCTTTGGAACGCAACTGAAGGATCTCCTCCCGCCGGCCTCAAGGCGCGGCGAATGCGAAAGATCGGGAGGGGACTCCAGCAGATCGGCCCGGAGGCCGGGAGGCTAGAGGTCTCCCGCGACGTCTGAGACGTTCGCGGGTGCCTTCATGCCGGCCATCCTAGTCCGAAGGCATAACCTTGTCCACGAGGGGATTGCGATCTATCCGTTCGAGCGGTTCACTGAGCGAGCGAAGCATGTCCTGACGCTTGCCCAGGAAGAGGCCGAGGGCTCAGGTCAAAGCTACATCGGCACTGAGCATCTACTGCTCGGCCTGCTGCGCGAAAACGACGGAATTGGGGGCCAGACTCTGAGCAATCTTGGCATCGACACGGGGAAGGTCCGAGAGGTGATCGAGTCAGCGATCAGTCGCAACGAGCGGATCATCATCCAGCAGATCATCCCAACGTCACGCGTCAAAAGGGTCATCGAGCTCTCCTTTGAGGAAGCGCGAAGGATGGGTCACAACTACGTCGGCACGCAGCACATCTTGCTGGGGCTCTTGATCGAGGGCGAGGGCATCGGCGCGCATGTGCTAACAGACCTGGGCGCCACCGAGTCGAAGGTGCGGGCTGAGATTCAACGGCTGCTGCCCGCCGGAGCCGAAGAGGAGGCGCCGAAGACCGGACCAGTCGCTTATGAACTCCGCCAACGTGTCCTTGTCCACGATCCCGATCCGCCGTATCGCTTATGGGAAGGCCGGCTGGTGAGGGCCGATGAAAGGGACTATGAAATCTCGTGCCCAGGGCGCCTTAAAGGTGAGGTGGTTACAGCCGATAGGAGCCGCATTCACCCAGTGCCCATGAGTTGGACGCGTGATTGTCCGTTTTGTAGAGTCTCATGACCGAAGTGAAGCTCTCGATTGCGGCCAAGCTCCTGGTGCCTGGTTTGATCGCCTACATCGTCCTCGACATCCTATTGACTCCTGCGGGGCAGCTCGAGACACGCCCCGTGGCCGATGTGACGTTGTTTGGGTTCGTCACCCTTGGTCTGCTCTTCGTCGGCCTTGTCCTGGCCGTAGTTTCGCTCATCCTCATTTACCGGGGGTCGCGTCGTGCGGCAGTGGTCGCCATCGTGGCCGCGGCGCTCTACTTCCCGGCTGCGCTCGTTGACCAGACCGGGCTCTTTTCGAGTCTTCGACCGCCTACCGCAATCGCCCGGATTGAATTGGCGCAAGCCGTTGTTGCCCTCGTAGTCATAGGGCTCGGCGCTTGGGCAAGGCCACGGGCGCCTGAGCGCTAGCTCAGAGCGTCGGTGACCATCTGGCCGGTCGAAGAGTCCGCGTGCCCGCGACGGTGTCGACCACCAGTTCGCCGCGCTGGTAGACGGCGACCTGAATGCCCCGCTCGGCGCCGGATTCGACCAGCTCGTCGATCGCCTGTTGGATTTGCTGCTGGACCTGGCTCACGCGACCGCCTCTTCCCCATCCAGCGCGATTTCCATCTCCGTTTTGGTGCGCGCACGCAGTAGAGCGATCGTCAGCGCGAGCGTGATGACGAAGGTGCTGGCTCCGGCCAGCCACGCGAGGTGGTAGCCACCGGCCAGCGCAGCGGTGCTGCCGGCACCGCTGTTGATCAGGCTCAAGGTCTGAGAGCTCGCCAGCGTCGCGAGAACCGCGAGACCGAGGGCACCCCCGACCTGGCCGGTCGTGTTCAGAAGCCCCGATGCAAGTCCGGCGTCGCTTGGCCGGGCGTCCGCCATCGCGATGATGGTCAGCGACGGGAACGCCAGGCCGCCACCGAGGCCAAGCAGCGCCAGCGGCACCAGGAGATGAAGGGCGTAGATCTCGTTGGTCGGGCCAAAGCCGAGCAGCGCCAGGGCCACCGCGATCACCACCTGCCCTGAAACCAATACTGCGAACGGACCAAACCGGTTGATCAGCAGCGCCGAAAAGCGGACCGAGAACAATCCCATCACCACCGCGACGGGCAGGAATCCGAGACCGATCTCCATTGGACCGTAGCCGAGCACGCGCTGGAGATCCAGCGACGCGACGAAGAAGAATCCGAAGAAGGCTGCCGACATGAGGGCCTGCACTACGTTGGCGGAGGACAGTTTCAATGAAGCGAAGATGCGGAGAGGAAGGATCGGGGTCTTCGCCAGCGCCTGGCGCACCACAAAGGCCGCCAGCAAACCGAGCGCCAGCGCGCCCAAGCCTAGAGTGCGCACCGACCCGAGTCCGTAGTCGGACGACTGGACGATCGTGTACACGCCCAGCATCAGTGCCACCGTTACGAGCACCGCACCGACGACATCCACTCCCTCTTTGATTCCGATTCCGCGGTCGGACGCGATCAGACGAATCGAGAGCGCGACCGTAACCAGACCAATTGGAACGTTGACGAAGAAGATCCAGTGCCAGCTGACGGCCTGGGTGATCAGCCCGCCGGCGAGGAGTCCGATCGCGGCGCCGGCGGAGGCGATGAAGCTGAACACACCGAACGCCTTCGCCAGCTCGTCGGGCTTGGGGAAAAGGGTCACGATCATGGCCAGGATCACCGCCGAGCTGACGGCCCCCCCGATGCCTTGAATGAAGCGGGCCGCGACCAGCATCGGCTGACTGAAAGAGAGACCACACAACACCGAGGCACCGATGAATATGCCAAGACCGATCAGGTACACGCGTTTGCGGCCGAAGAGATCGCCCAGTCGCCCGGCCAGCAGCAGGAATCCGGCGAAGGCGATCAGATATGCGTTGATGACCCACGCGAGCCCGGATTGCGAAAATCCCATGTCGCGCTGAATCGAAGGGAGGGCGACGTTGACGATCGTCATGTCGACGACGATCAGGAGAAAGCCGATGCACAGGATGGTCAGCGAGAGCCAGCGCGTGTTCTTCATGCTGGTTAGACGTCGCTCGGGCAGAAACTCATCGGTAGGCTCGGGATCATCCCTCATACAACCGATTAGTTTCCGTCAGCGATTCCGTCTAAATCAGAGATGAGGAGCGTCTGCCTCGACTGCGGGCCGCTCGAAGCACCGACGGCGGCCACGATCGATCAGCTCGCCCGCCTCCAGCTCACCGCTAGACGGTGCGGCTGCGAGCTCGAGCTGTTGAACGCGAACCCTTACCTGCTCGAGTTGATCGGCTTCGTCGGTCTGGCTGAAGTACTACGAGTCGAGGCGAGGCGGCAGGCCGAACAGCGGAAAGAGCCTGGCGGTGTCGAGGAAGAAGGTGAACTCTGCGATCCGTCCATCCGAAAGTTCGAGCACCTGCAGAGCCCACGGCTCATAGCCCCCGTTCGGGCTCGGCTTGTACTGGCCGAAGGCGGGCGAGCCGTTCGCGCTGACGACGGGAATCACGCGCGAGCCGCGGCAGCCGTTACCCGGTCCGACCCACCATGCCAGGACGTCGTCGCGACCGCTCAGCCACATGTCGTAGGGCGGCATGGACTGCGTCGCATCCTCGCGAATGAGCGAGGTCAGGGCGACCATGTCGTACTGCTCGAATGCGGTGACATATCGGTCGAGCATCGCCTGGTCGGACTCGCTGAGAGCCGGCAGGGGATCGGTGGTACTCACGTTGCTCTGGGCGAGCGTGGCCCGAGAACGCTGAAGCGCGCTGTTGACCGAGGCCACCGTCGTATCGAGCAGCTCGGCGACCTCTGACGCTTCCCAGCGGAGCACCTCGCGCAGGATGAGCACCGCACGCTGGCGCGCCGGCAGCTGCTGCAGAGCGGCCACAAACGCAAGGCGAATCGACTCGCGTTCGACAGCCAGGTCGGCCGGATCTTTCTCATGCGCGATGAGGTTCTCCGGGATCGGCTCGATCCATTCTTTCGCGGACCTCGCGTTCAGGTTTGACTCGATCGGCTCGACAGCCGGCCCAAGGTCCATCGGCCGCATTCGCCGCTGCCGGCCCTTCAGCATGTCGAGGCAAACGTTCGTCGCGATCCTGTACAGCCACGACCGCATCGCCGACCGACCCTCGAACCGGTCACGGCCTCGCCAGGCTCGGACGAACGCATCCTGGACTGCGTCCTCCGCATCAAAAGGCGAGCCCAGCATCCGGTAGCAGTAGGCGGCGAGCTCTGCCCTATGCCGCTCCAGCTCGCCAAATTCGGGCGCGGCCGTGAGCGTGGATTGGTGCACAGATTGGATTGTAGAGGGGCGCCGTCAAAGCGATGATTGGAGGGCGCGGGGACGGTGAGTTGTCTCTTTGGGAGGGATGACCATGCGGACGGAAAGGTGGACGGGCATTGCCGGGCTGGCGTTGCTGGCGACCGTGATCGGCGGAATCGTGTTCGAAACCATGGGGCCAAACCTGTCGCAGACCCCGCAGCAGATGCATGACAGCTTCAAGAATGCAAATGGCGCGGTCGTCGCCGCAGGCGCCTTCCTGATCGTGCAGAAGGTCGTCCTGGTGGCATTCGCAGCCGGCCTGGCAACGCTTGTGGCCCGGGGGGAGAAGGAGCCGCTGCTCTCGAAACTGGTCTTCGCCGGGGGCATCCTGCAGGTGGCGATCTCGACGGTCTATGTCACGACCTACGTGGCCGTGGCCTCGGTCATCGACCAGCTCTCAGTCCCGCTTGTGTTCGGGCTCTTCACGGTGGGCGACTCGATGGACATCGCCGGGATGCCATTCCTCGGCCTCATGTTCGCCGGCGCCGGCTTCGGTCTGGCCCGCACCGGGGTACTGCCACGCTGGCTCGGACGCTTCGGACTCGTGGCGGGTATCCTGCTCATGCTCGGTTCGTTCAGCCTCCTGGCTCCGCAAAGCTTCTTGCTCAACCTCCCGATGCTTTTGGGCGTGCTACTCGCCCTCGTCTGGCTCCTGGCCGCGAACATCGCGCTCGTCCGGTTCCGGCCGGCCGAGACCTCCGCTTAAAGAGGACACGCGCGCGCGCGTATCGTCAGGGGTCAGATCCACCGCGGGTGCCGGCACTCGCGGCGTGCAGGGCTAGGTGTCTTGCCGGAGCGGCTGCCAGTCCGCATTAGAGTCGAACCCGGAGGTTCGCGCTGTGAGCTGGGTGCGGCTGCGTCCGTCTCGGGTGAACACCCAGATATGGCATGGCGCGGGATGGTTCTGTTCGTCGGTGCAGGTGTCGTCAACAATGAACCGACCGTCAGGTAACCAGGCTGGATTGTCCCAGCTGGGCGAGGGCAGGGTGATCTGCTGCCGCTCAGTGCCATCGGCTCGCATGATCCAGATCGCCTGATACAGCGTCCCGGGCATCGGTCCGTTGAGAAACACGATGCTCTGGCCGTCGGGGGACCAGTTTGGCCGGTAGTCGAATCCGGTGACTGGAGGCGACAGGCGCCGCAGGCCCGAACCGTCCAGGTTCATGGTGTAGATCTGGAAGGTGAACCCGTGATCGAAGCTCGCGCTGAATGAGATCCTGGAGCCGCGTGGCGAGGTGGCCGGCATGCAGGCGATGAACGAGTCCGGAGTGAGCTGGCGCAGGCCGGAGCCGTCGGCGTTGACGGTCCAGATCGTCGAGCCGCTACCACAGGCCGCGCCGGTTGCGCCGTTGGGCGTCCTCGTGAAGACAATGTGACGCCCATCCGCCGTCCAGGCTGGAAATGCGTCCAACGTGTCGGGGTGATTGGTGAGCCGCACGACATTGCTGCCGTCGGCGTTCATGCGGTACAGGTTGAGCGGAGGCTGGCCGACGAAGCGCGAGAATACGATCTTGGTGCCGTCGGGGGACCACCTGGGCAGGGCGTCGAAGGTGCCTGGGCTGCGACTCAAGTCGGTGATGCCCGTTCCGTCCGGGTTCATCACATAGATCTGTGGATTGCTCTGCAGGTCACCACCCCAGAACGCGATCAGGCCGTTCCGGCCCGGAAACGCCGCCCCAGCCGGTGCAGCCGCCGCCAGCCAAGCCACCAGGGCGATGAACATCAGCGCCAAACCGGTCCGCAGCAATCCCGTCCGTCGCATCTAACTAATTGCCTCCACATCGGCTGCCGGCTGAATGGCCGGTCTGAGGCGTGACGCTATGCATAGGTCCAAGCCCCGTCATCGGTCAAAAGACGTAGGTATGGCGGAAAATTCGACCGTGACTGTGGATTCGGCTGTTGCCGCGGGAGCGGTACTGGAAACGTGGGGCCATTTCATGCCCGCACTCGAGGGTGGGTGGGTTCGGGCCAAAGGCGGGGGGCTCGCCGCGGTGACCAGGGTGCCGGCGCCACCACTGAACGGGGTCTGGGTGGCTGGAGCCGACGCTGATCCTCAGCACATCGCCGATCTGCTTGATGAGGTTGCTGCGACCGGGTTGCCGCACTGCCTGCAGTTCCGACCAGGCGCGGTCGAGCGTATGACCAAGCTCGCCCTGAGCCGGAGCATGACCAGGGAGGAGGACATCCCGCTCATGGCGCTCGATGATGCTGGCCAGCTCGATGCCGCCCAGGCGGTGAGCGGGCTCACGATCCGAGAGCTTTCGCCAAAAGAAGCGCCAGCGCATGCGCGCCTGGCGGCGGCCGGCTTTGAACTCCCCGTGGAAATGTTCCTGCAGCTGACGACTCCGGCACTGCTGGCCGCGCCTGGCGTGCGCTGCTACCTGGGGGAAGTGGAAGGGCAACCGGTCACGACCGGTCTCGGGTTCACGATCGGGTCCTACGTCGCGATTTTCAACATCGCCACGCCTCCGGGACATCGGCGGCACGGCTACGGCGCTGCGGTCACAGCTCGCGCTGTCGCCGATGGTCTCGGCGCTGGAGCGAGCTGGTCCTGGCTGCAGGCCTCGGCGGCGGGCCAACCGGTCTACGAACGCCTTGGTTTCCGCACGGTCGAGACATGGCAGTGCTGGATTGCAGCCGGCAAGACGCACAAATGAAATCTGCTTCCGTGGCCTGGCTCTCAGCGGGTGAAATAGCTCGCCGCGTCGAGGCCGGCGACCTCGACCCTCAGGAGGTCGTGCGAACGCACTTCGATGCGATCGATCGGGTCGACCCGCGCGTACACGCCTACATATATGTCGACCATGGTGCCCGCGCGGGCACCGGTCCGCTGGCAGGAGTCACCGTGGCCGTGAAGGACAACCTCCCGGTGGCGGGCATGCCCTGGACCGAGGGTAGCGTTGTCTGGCGCGACCGAATCCCAAACGAGGACACCGTCCCGGTCGCAAGGGCACGAGCGGCCGGGGCGGCCATCCTCGGCAAGACCAACCTTCCGGAGCTCGCCGCGGCAGTCGGGACGACCAACGCGATCTTTCCAGCTACCAACAATCCGTGGCGAGAAGGCATCACCCCCGGCGGGTCGAGCGGCGGCAGCGCCGCCGCTGTGGCAGCAGGGATGGCCACAGTCGCCATGGGCACCGACATGGGCGGCTCGATTCGCATCCCCGCGTCTTGCTGCGGAGTCGTCGGTTTGCGACCCTCGCCGGACCGAGTCCCCAGCGCGAGCGTCGACCCGGCGGGCCTGTCAGTGATCTCCCCGCTCGGACGGAGCGTCGCGGACGTGAGGCAGCTGTTCTCAGTGATGGCGAGTGCACCTACGCCCCCGCCACGGGCAGTCCCGAAAGGTCTCCGGATCGGCGTGGCCGAAACGACTGCACTGGGCATGGACGATGCCTGCGCCGGAGCGTGCAGGCGGGCGAGTGATGCGCTCGAGTCGGCCGGCCATCGCGTTGCGCGCATCGCCTGGGAATCGGAGCCGGTGGCGGCGGGCTACGGCGTCGTGCGGCGAGCCAGCATGGCTTCCTTTCCATCCGACCCTCAGTTGTTCGGCCCCGGCATCCGCAAGCTCGTCGAGCAGGGGCGCGCGCTGTCCGCGCTCGACTACTTCCAGGCGTTCGAAGCAGCCACGGGCTCGGCATTCCGCACCGTCGTCAAACCACTGCTGTCCGACTTCGACTTCCTACTCACCCCGACGCTGGGCCTTGTTCCCATGGAGATCGATGCCGTGCCGTCCTTCCTGAGCGAGCCATACGGACGCTACATCCAGTTCGTGCTGCCGGTCAGCTTCGCGCACACGCCCGCGGTGTCGATTCCGGCCGGCCTGCACGAGGGATTGCCCGTCGGAGTCCAGCTGGTGGGACGCTCCGGCCAGGAGTGGGAGCTGCTGGCCCTGGGCGAGCAGCTCGAGGCAGCGCCCGGCTTCGGCTTCCAGCAACCACCTGGCTACGACTGACAATGTGTACTCGATGAAAGCTCAACGGGTCGAGATGTTCGTCTGCCCCATGGCCACGCCATCGGATACGTCTGGGCTGCAGCAGCTCGCTGACTCAGGAAAGATCCGGCCCGACACGCTCATCGCGCTCGCCGGAAAGACCGAGGGGACAGGACAGCACGACGACTGGGGCCGCGTGTGGGCCGACGTGGTGCTGCGCGAGTGGACGGCGAAATTCCTGAGCATTCCTGTCGGCGAGGTGGCGAAGCAGGTGATCTTCGTCCTCTCCGGTGGATGCCCGGGCGTGATCACCCCGCACATCGCGGTGGTCACCCGTGCGTGGGTCGAAGTCCCTGACGGCGACGCCGACTCAGGCGAGAAGAGGCTCGTCGTCGGCCGGGCCGGCTCAGAGGCGATGCCGCCCGAGGAGGTCGGCCGGATGGGCCAGATTCGCAAGGTCGCGGAGGCCACGCGCCAGGCCATGGCCGACGCGGGCCTGACCGATCCTACGGACGTCCACCTCGTCATGGTCAAGGTGCCTGGGCTGACGACAGCGAGCATCAAGGACGCGGAGTCGCGCGGCAAGACGGTGGTGTCGCATGACCTGACGTTCGGTCCCGAGGGAGCTGGTGTGTATGCCAACGACGCCGCGGCACTTGGAGTCGCCATGGCGCTCGGCGAGGTCCCGGAGTCGGCTCTGTCGGACGAGGTGGTCCGGCGCAACTGGAACCTCTACTCAAAGGTGGCCATGACGTCGTCGGGCGGCGAGAAGCGCCATGGCGAGGTTGTCCTGTTCGGCAACTCGGCCGGCTCGCGAAGCTCGCTGCAGATCGGACACTCGGTCACCGGGGACTTCATCGACGCCGAAGGCGTGAGGAACGCGCTCCGTTCGGCCGGGCTCCAGTTCGACGCGCTGCCGGCTGAAAGCGACCTCGCGCGCCTCGTTCACGTCTTCGCCAAGTCGGTCATTCCGGGCAGCGACCAGGTCCGCGGCCAGAGGATCACCCTGCTCGACGATGTCGACGCCTACCAGATCGGAAAGGCACTGGGCGGAATGCTCATCGCGTCGGTCACCGGCCGCACCATGAACTACGTGAGCGGAGGTGAGCGCAACTCCCACCAGGGGCCGCCCGGAGGGAACATCGTCGCCGCAGTCGTCAGGACGGACTCTTAACCAGCTCGAACAATTTCAGAGGCGAGAGCGGCATTTCCGTGATCGGCACGCCGAGCGCCTCCTCGATCGCCGCCGCGAGGACCGCGCCGACTGGGATCACCCCTGCCTCCCCCGCCCCCTTCACGCCGAGCGGGTTGAGCGGCGAGGGCGTCTCGATGTGGTCGATCTCGATCGCCGGGATCTCGGTGGCGTAGGGCATGAGGAACTCCATGAAGGAAGCGTTGCGAAGCTGACCTTCCTCGTCGTAGGCGAGGCGCTCGTAGAACGCGCCCCCTATCCCCTGCGCCACCCCGCCCTCGATCTGTCCTTCGACCACGAGCGGGTTGATGACACGCCCGCAGTCGTGGATCACGACGTACTTCAGCACCTCGAGGCGGAATGTCTTGGGGTCGACATGAACGTAAGCGGCGTGGCAACCCGACGCCCAGGTCGATCCCGGCGGGCTGTAATAGCCGGTCGCTTCGAGTCCGGGCTGCTCGCCCTCCTGCAGCGGCGGGCCGGGCCGCGGCCGGGAGGCGAACTGGGTTGCGGCTTCGGTGCCGCCGCCGAACGCATACCGCACTGGGTTGGCCAGGACGGCGACTGCGCCCAGCGGCATGCCCCGGTCGGGCGAGCCCTTGACGCGCACGCGACCGTCAACCAGCTCGAGGTCGGCGGGATCCGCTTCGAGGTGATCGGCCGCTATGTGCCTGGCTTTTTCGGCGACCATGCCGGCGGCCACCGCCATCGCGTTCCCGGCAGTGACCGCGCCGCGCGAGGCAAAAGTGCCGACGCCCCACGGAAATCGCCGGGTGTCGCCGCCAGTGACTTCGACGTCGCTGACATCCACACCCAGCTGGTCCGCGACGACCTGCGCCCACACGGTGGCGTGCGCCTGGCCCTGGCTGGGGATGCCGGTCGCCGCGACCACCTTGCCTGAGACCAGGACCTGCACGTGAGCTCCCTCGTACGGCCCGACCCCGGTCCCTTCGACATACATGCCGAGCCCCATGCCGATGTGATCGCCCGCGGGGCGAGGGCCCAGCTTTTCGAGCGCCTTGTCGAGCAGCGTCGGGTAGTCGCCGCTGTCGTAGACAACGCGGTTGCCGTCCTGCCAAGCGACGCCGAGCTCGTAGGGAAACTCGTTTGGCTGGATGAGATTCCGACGTCGCACCTCCGCTCGCTCAAGCCCCAGCTCGGCAGCGATCGCGTCGAGTGTCCGCTCCATCACAAAACATGCGTGGGGGCGCCCGGCACCGCGATAGGGCGACGTGGGCGTGGCATTCGTGTAGACGTCGCGGAACCGCACCCAGTAGTTGGGCACGCGATAGGGCCCGGGCACCTGGGCGGCCGTGATGATCGGCAGGATGATGCCGTACGGCGTGTACGCGCCGCCGTCGTGGATGAAATCGACGCTCAGCGCCTGGACCCTGCCCTCGCCGTCGAACCCGACCTCGACGTCGTGGACCTGGCCGCGCTCCTGGTTCACGGCGGTGAAATGCTCCTGCCGGTCCTCGGTCCACTTCACCGGTCTGCCCAGCTGCATCGCGGCGAACGGCACCAGCAGCTCGTCGGAGTAGAACAGCATGATCTTCGGCCCGAATCCGCCTCCCACGTCGGGCGCGATCACCTCCACGCTGGATTCGGGCAGCCCGAACACCACCGCGAGCCCGCCGCGGATCGAGGTCGGCGACTGCGTGGAGTCGTACACGGTGAGCTTGCGTTCGGATGTGGACCAGCGCGCCCACACGGCGCGGGCCTCCATGGGGCTGGCAGCCCCACGTTCGAAGCGGAAGTGCAGCCGCTTGCGGCGAGGCGCTGAGGCGAGTGCCGCCTGGACGGACCCAACTTCCTGGATCATCTCGGCCGCGACGTTACCGGGCACGTCGTCGTGGACGAGGTGCTCAGCTTTGGCCCCAGCCTCCGGCGTGATCACGACCGGCAGCGGCTCGTACTCGACCTGCACCAGGTCGGCCGCGTCCTCGGCGAGGTAGCGATCGTCGGCCACGATGAAGACGACCGGCTCGCCCACGTAGCGCACGACCTCCGATGCCAGGCAGCGCTGCGTGCGCCCGTGCGTCAGGTTTGGGTGCGGGATGAGGATCGGGAGGTCGGTCTGACCGAAGGGAAGGTCGGCGGCGGTGTAGATCGCGACCACACCCGGCATCGCGCGCGCGGCGCTGACATCGATGGACCGGATGCGCGCGTGCGCGTAGGGCGAGCGCACCAGGTACGACTCCAATGCGCGCTCGCCATTCTCGTTCACGTCGTCGGTGAAGCGGCCGTGGCCGCGCAGCAGGCGGTCGTCCTCGACTCGCTGAACCCGCTCACCGAACCAGCGTGTCGTCACTTCT
>Ga0209118_1000182_pt1 | contig 41471 bp, 37 predicted proteins | sample BlaSpr_A8_Ref_M1_FD_187988 | JGI IMG/M metagenome (GOLD analysis project Ga0209118, IMG submission 187988) | Forest soil microbial communities from Thunder Bay, Ontario, Canada - Black Spruce, Ontario site 2_A8_Ref_M1 (SPAdes) (version 2) | ecosystem: Environmental > Terrestrial > Soil > Boreal... | reverse complement strand
ACCCACGGCGGCCGACCGTGAAAACCAGCAGAAGAGCTCGATCATCTCGCTGGTCGCGACGGCTTCGTTCAGCGGCTTCAACCCGACGATATCCCCGATGGTCGTGGCCTGGACAAAGGAGCCTTATGAGCAAATCTCAGTCGGAGGCAGCCAGCCCCATGCGACGGCCCTCACCGCGTTCGCGCTGCCGATTGCCGTCACCGAGATTGGAGCCGGCACCGTTCAGGCTGGGATGATCGTGAGCCGCTACACCGACATCGAAGGTGACTCGCAACCTGGCATGCCCGGCGCCGTGACGACCACGAACGGAACCGTGACGTACGACTTCCAGCCCTCGATCGTCCCTGGCCTGCGTCTGACCAAAGCGGCCCTTGACTCGACCACCCAGAACCAGTTCGGCGGCCCTCCCGGAACCACTCAGGGCCTCCCACAGGTCAGCGCCTGGGACTGGTCGAAATCCGCCTGGGTGACTGTGAGCTACACCGCGCAGGGAATCACCGCTCTGCCCGATTCCGCCGTCAACCCTGTGTCGAACGAGGTGCGCCTCCAGTTCGTGGCCAACGGCAACATGTCCATGCTCGGACCGGTCTCGTTGACGGGGACCGTGACGTGATCAGCGCGGAAGACCTGAGCAAGGTCTACGGCCAGCGGACGGCCCTGGATCACGTCTCCTTCGAGGTCCCAGAGGGCGAGATCTTCGGCTTTGTGGGTCCCAACGGAGCCGGTAAGACCACCACCCTGCGCATCCTCGCCGCACTCCTCGAGCCGACGAGCGGCCACGCGTCGATCGACGGCACCGACGTGGCGCAGAACCCGGCGCGGGTTCACACGCGAATCGGTTACATGCCTGACTTCTTCGGCGTTTACGACCAGCTCACGGTGGCGGAGTACCTGGACTTCTATGCCGCGTGCTACCGCCAGCCCAAGCAGCGCCGCACCAAAATCGTAGGCGAGCTGCTCGAGCTCATCGGCCTGACGGACAGGCGAGGCCAGCTCGTCGACACTCTGTCGCGCGGCTTGAAGCAGCGCTTGTGCCTCGCCCGCGCGCTCGTCCACGACCCTGTCGTGCTTCTGCTCGACGAGCCGGCATCCGGCCTCGACCCTCGCGCGCGGGTCGAGATGCGGGAGATCCTCAAGGAGCTTCGGGGGATGGGCAAGACGATCATCATCTCGAGCCATATCCTTCCCGAGCTCACCGAGCTGTGCACGATGATCGGGATCATCGATCACGGCCGCATGCGCGCGACCGGTTCAGTACAGGATGTCATCCGTGGGCTGTCGGCCGGCAGACGGCTACGCATCAATGTCGTCGGCGCTAGGGAACCCGCGATCGCGATCCTCGAACCGCTCGAGTCGGTGCGTCACGTCGAAATCGCCAACGGAACCATCGAGGCGGATTACGAAGGCGACGACTCGACCGCCGCCGACATCCTGCAAGCTCTGACCGCCGGCGGGATCAAGGTTGCAGCTTTCAGCCAGGTCGACGGCGGGCTTGAAGAAGCTTTCATGCGCGCCACCTCGGAGGATGTGTGATGAACGGTGTAGTTAGCGCTTTCTGGAATCCGATCGTGGCCAAGGAGTACCGCTCCCGGATGAGGACCTGGCGATCGCCCCTGGCGATGATGATCTACATCCTGCTCGTCGCCGGCCTCGGCTTTGCGATCTTCTCGTCGACCGTATCGTCGAACCAGTTTGGCGGCCAGCCCGCCAATTACGGACAGATCCTCTTCGAGTGGCTGGTCGTGTTTCAGATGATCCTGCTCACCTTCATCACGCCGGCGCTCACGGCGGGCGCCATCAGCAGCGAACGCGAGCGCCAGACGATCGACCTTCTGTTCGTCACCCGCATACGGCCGTTCTCGATCATCTGGGGCAAGCTCCTCTCCTCGATGTCGTTCGTCGTCCTGCTGCTGCTGCTTTCGGTGCCGATCTTCAGCCTGGTCTTCCTGTTCGGCGGCATCGAGGTCGACCAGGTGCTTTACGAGTTCCTCATCACGGTGGTCGCCGCCCTGACCCTGGGTGTGATCGGCATCGCGTTTTCCACGTGGCTGCGGCGCACCCTGGCCGCCACCGTCGCCTCGTACGTCGGAGCGTTCCTTCTTCTCTTCGGGACCCTCGGTTACGGCCTCATCTTTCCGACCACGGTCGACGCCAAGGTAACGAAGGCTCCAGCCCCGCCCGCGATCACGTTCTTGAGCCCGATGCTTCCACTGCTCTACATGGCGAACAACGGCCAGCTGCCGTTTCCGTACGGGATCCGTGACAACAGTGGTTTCCTGAACCAGGGCGGCGGGACGGTGTGCGGCATTTCGCCCGGTGGCGGCAAGTTTTGCACCAGCACGAGCAATGGCGCCCCGATCGCCATAACCAGCAGTGGCGGCGGGTTTACCAGCCTTCAGACCGGGTCAACGGGCACGGCGATTCCGAGCGGCCTCTTCGAAGGGTGGCAGCCGTGGCAGGCCACGATCCTGATGCAGCTGGTTATCTGCCTCGTCGCGCTGCTCGTGAGCGCTTTTCTGCTGCCCCCGGTGCGCCGGTTACCGTGGCGGCGCCGGCGCGTAGTCGAGCTCGAAGACGCGTGAAAGGAGTCCAGGTCAAGTGAGCTCGCTCGAGGCAGTCGTCGGCGCGCTGCGGCGATCGGACGCACGATCGCGGGCGTTGCCCTACGTGCTGCACGCCGCGCTGGGCGCGGCGATCTGGGTGGCGGCGGTGCAGCTTGTGGCAAGAATCACGCCCCTCGAGACTCGACTCGAGCTCGCGTGGCTTGGCATCCCCGCGATCTTTGCGGCCGCTGCCGTCGCATGGATGGTGAGGCGGCCCCGGCCAGACACGCTGATGCAGCGGGCGGACCTTCGCCTCGGCCTGCACGAGCGCCTTTCGACGGCCTGGGAGCGGCGCGCCGCAATTGGCGTGATGGACGGCCTCCTCCGGGAGGACGCCCTGCAGCATGCCGAGCGAGAGCGGCTCCGGCGCGCTTTTCCGATCCGCGTCAGCCGCCGCGAGGCGGGCGTGCTTGCCGTGGTCGCGGCGGTCGCGCTCGCGCTGGCCGTCTTGCCGAACCCCATGGACCAGGTCCTCGCGCAGCGCCAGGCCGACCACGCCAGCCAGGCCAAAGCCGCGAGCGCAATCCGCGACGTGCAGCACAAGATTGCGGCCAGCGCCACCCCGGCGCCGGTGGATCCGAAGGTCCAAAAGATCCTGAGCGACGCGCAGCAGAAGATCGCTCAGGCCCCGGACCCGCGCCAGGCCCTCCAAGCCATCACTCCGGCAGAGCAGCTGCTGCAGCAGCTGTCCGACCCTCAAACCCCGGCGAGGACCAGCACCGCCCAGAACCTGGCCGGCTCTCTCAGCGCGACCATGGCCGGAAAGGCGGCCGGGCAGGCCCTCACGACGAGTCCGTCCAAAGGCGCCCAGGCGCTGCGCGACCTCGCCTCCCAGCTGAAGACCCTGACCCCTGAGCAGCAGGCGCAGCTCGCGAAAGCGCTGGCCGACGCCGCGCAGCACGCACAGGACCCGACGATGGCAGCCTCCCTCCAGAGCGCCTCTGCGGCGCTGTCAAGCGGGGATGTCGCGGCGGCGGCAGGCGCGTTGAGCGACATCGCGGGCCAGCTGGATTCGCTGCAGGACCAGCAGAGCAACGACCAGGCGATCGCCGCCGCGATCAACGGCCTGGAGGCGGCGAGGCAGGGTTTGGCGACGCAGGCGGACCGGGACGCGTCCGGCTCCGCAGGGTCGGGCGCATCAGCGGCGACCTCGCCGGCGGCTGCTGCCGCGGCCGGGAACGGAAACGGCAACGGCAACGGGAGTGGCAGTGGAAATCGAAGCGGCAACGCAAGCGGCAGCGGCAGCGGAAATGGCAACGGCGGCAGCGGCAGCGGCAACGGAACCGGCAGCGGCACGGGCTCCGGCTCAGGCGCGAAGCCGGGCGAGCGGCTGTACGTGCCGGGCCAGCCGCTTCCGGGTCAGGTCGTCAACGATCCTGCCCCGCTGGGACCGGGGCAGGACGTGCCGCTCATCCCCTACACCCAGGTCGTGCAGGCATACCAGCAGGCGGCGCTCGATGCGACCAATCAGAGCCTCATCCCGGGAAGCGAACGCGACCTGGTTCGCGAGTACTTCTCGCGGCTGGGCGAATCGGCGTCAGCCCCTTGATCGCAGAAGAGCCGCGCGTCGACCCGAAGCAGGTGACCGAGCTCGCGAGCAAGCTCGAGACCGAGCTCGCGCGCCTGATCGTCGGTCAGAAGGAGCTGCTGCGCGACACTGTCATCTCGCTGATGGCGGGCGGTCACATCCTCCTCGAGGGCGTGCCAGGCCTCGGCAAGACGATGCTCGTCCGCTCCCTCGGGCAAGCGCTCGAGCTTAGCTTTTCGCGCATCCAGTTCACCCCTGACCTGATGCCCGCCGACATCGTCGGCACCAACATCATCCGTGAGGATGCCGGTCGCCGCGAGTTTGCTTACCAGCCGGGCCCGATCTTTGCGAGCCTCGTCCTCGCCGACGAGGTGAACCGCGCGACCCCCAAGACGCAGAGCGCGCTCCTGGAGGCGATGCAGGAACGGACCGTCACGGTCGGCAACGAGACCCGCGCACTTCCGGTTCCGTTTTTCGTCCTGGCGACCCAGAACCCGATCGAGCTCGAAGGAACCTATCCCCTCCCCGAAGCCCAGCTCGACCGCTTCTTCTTCAAGGTCCTGGTCCCATTTCCGAGCGAGACCGAGCTGCTCGAGATCGCTCGGCGGACGACGGGCAGCGCGCTGCCGGAGCTGAATGCGGTGGGAGATGCCGAGGCGATCGTGGGCGCCCAGCGAGTCGCGCGCGAAGTGCCGATCGCCGATCACGTCCTGCGCTACGCGGCCCAGTTGATCATGGCCACGCATCCCAATCGAACCGAGCTCGACTCGGTTCGCAAATACGTGAGATACGGCGCGAGCCCGCGCGGCCTACAGACCCTGGTCCTGGCGGGCAAGGTCAGAGCCCTGCTCGAGGGACGCTACAACGTGGCTTTCGAAGACCTGGCTGCGGTCGCGCATCCCGCATTGCGCCACCGGGTGTTCCTGCAGTTCGAAGCCGAGGCGGACTCCATCACCACCGACCAGATCATCGACGAGATCCTGGAGCACACCAAAAAAGCGCCCTCATAACGAGATGGCTGCCCTGCTCGATCCCCCGCTTCTGCGCCGGCTGGAAGGGCTCGCGCTGCAGGTTCGCCGGTCCGTCAGCGGCCAGATGGGCGGCGAGCGCAGATCCACCGCTCGAGGCCGCTCTGTGGAGTTCGCGGACTTCCGCAGCTACTCGCCTGGCGACGACTTCCGCTTGATCGACTGGAACGCCTACGCGCGGCTCGACCGCTTCATGCTGCGGCTGTTCGTCGCGGAGCAGGAGCTGCCCCTGAGCATCTTCGTCGACCTCAGCGGATCGATGGATTGGGGCCGGCCGAACAAGGCGGAGACCGCCAGGCGGCTGGCCGGCGCGATCGCTTACGTCGCGCTCGCGGCGCTCGACCGGGTCCGCCTGACGGTCTTCGCCGCGGGACCCACGTCCGGGGGCGCGCCGTATCGCGGGCGACGCGCCGTGGCCGAGCTTTTCTCGCGGCTTCAGTCCTTTCCCACCGGCGGGCCGACCGATTACTCCCGGCTGGTGTGGCCGATCGCAAGGCAGCGCCCCGGTATGACGGTGTTCATCAGCGACGGGCTGGGCGAGTCATCGATCGAACCCGCGATCGCGGCGCTGGGGAGCGCCCGCCAGGAAGGCGCCGTCCTCCAGCTGCTGGCTCCTCAAGAGCTCGCCCCAGACTGGAACGGCGACGCTCGGCTCAGGGACGCGGAAACGGAGGTCGAGCGTGAGTTCACACTCACGCCGGCGACGCGGGCGGCATACATCGGCGCCCTCGCGCGGCGGACCCAGGAGATCGAGCGCTCGGCGCACCGCCGGGGCCTTCGTTTTGCGCGCCTCTCGACGGACCAGCCGATCGAGGACATGGTGTTCCAGGCGCTGCGCCGGCTTGGCCTTCTCAGATGACGTTCGTGGCTCCGGCCGCGGCGTTCTTCGCGCTCACGCTGCCGGCGATCGTCGCGCTGTACTTCCTGCGGATCCGGCGGCCGACCCGGGTCGTTCCGGCGCTGAATCTCTGGCCGGACCAGGTTCGCGATCGCCAGGCGAACGTGCCCTGGCAGCGACTTCGCTTCAGCTGGCTCCTGCTCCTGCAGCTCCTTGCCGCGGCGGTCCTGGTTGCGGCGGCGGTGCAGCCGGCGCTTTCCGCGGGCACCAGCCTCGCCCGGCACTCGGTCGTCCTGCTCGACGTGTCGGCGTCGATGCAGGCGCGCGACGTCCAGCCGACGCGGCTGGGCGAAGCCAAGAAAGAGGTGGGAGCGATCATCGACCAGCTCGGTCCGCAGGACCGGATGACTCTGGTCGCCGTCGGTCCGACGCCGCGAATCGTCGCTTCAGTGGTCGGTGACCGCGACGCGCTGCACCGAGCCCTCGACGGGCTGGGCGCCAGCAACGGTACCGCCGACCTCTCCTCCGCGCTGACGCTGGCGGCGGGCCTCGTGAGACCGGGCGACGATGCGCGCGGCTACCTGTTCAGCGACGGCATCGTCGGCCCGATCCGCACCGACGCAAGCAGCAGCCTGCCGTTTCCGTTGGAGTACCACCCCATCGGAGTGTCCGGCGAGAACATCGGCCTGACTTCACTCGTCGTGCGGACCAGCGCGCAGTCGAGGGCGGCCTTTCTGCACGTGCAGAATTTCGGCCAGCAGGCGCGCACGTTCAGCCTCGAGTGGCGCGCGGACGGCAAGTTGGTGGACGTGCGCCAGCTGACGCTAGCCGCCGGCGTCGCCCAGGATCTCACGCTTCCCGTTCCGTCGGGCGCCACCGCCGTCTCCGCTCACATCGATGCCGGCGACGTCTTCTCGCTCGACGACACGGCCACCGCCGTGGCAAGGACTCCGAGCACGTTCCGGGTGCTGCTCGTCACGCCGGGCAACGTCTTCCTGCAGCAAGCCCTCGCCCTGCGCGGCGATTTCCAGCTCGACGTCGTCGCACCCGCCGATTACAAGTCATCGGCGCCGTACGCGATGAGCATCTTCGATCGATATTCGCCGCCCACCCTCCCGAACGGCCCGTTCATGAGCATCGACCCGCCGCCCGGCAGCCCGCTCGCGGGCGGAGCCGCGATCGGCGTCGGCCGCGTCCGCGCGACCGACGCCGGCGACCCGCTCCTCACCAATGTCGATCTCAACGACGTTCACATCGCGCGGAGCCAGGACCTGCGGAACGATACATTCGGCCGCGCGCTGATCACCAGCCTGCAGACCCCTCTGGTCCTCGTGCGCGACGAACCATTCCGGCAAGTCCTGTTCGGCTTCGACCTCCACGAGTCGGATCTGCCGCTGCGAATCGCTTTCCCGATCCTCGTGCAGAACCTGAGCGAGTGGATCCTCCCGCCGAGCGTGCCGAGCCACAGCTTCCATCCCGACGAGCCCGTGACGATCGTCCCTGAGGCTGGCGCGACGTCGGTGACCGTGGTGCGTCCGGACGGCAGCCGCCGAGAGCTGGCCGGCGGCGCGGTCGCCACTTTTGGCGAGACCGACCCGACCGGCCTCTACACGGTCGAGCAGACGGTGTCCGGCAGGACCACGCGGTCGTGGTTCACCGTGAATCTCTTTTCGGACCAGGTCTCCCAGCTCAAGCCCGCCGACCGCGTCACCCTGCCTCCGTACAACAACTCCGTCGCCGTCAATGCCGTGCGCCGCGGCCAGCTCGAGATCTGGCCGTGGATCGCGCTGGGTGCGCTCGCCCTCGTCGTGGTCGAGTGGCTGGCCTTCCACCGTGGGCTTTGACCTCACCCGCCCCCTGTTCCTGGGGGCGGGACTCGTGGCGCTGGCGGCGATCGTCGTCATCTGGGTGCGCCTCGCGCCGCCGCTGTCGCCGCGTCACGCGCGAGCGTCACTTGGGCTGCGCGCCTTGATCGTTTTGCTGCTCACCGGCGCACTCGCCGGTTTCGAGCTGCAGACCACGCCATCGGCGCAGTCGCTGATTGTTGTCGCGGACCTGTCTGCAAGCCTTCAGAACTCCCGGGACACCGAGCTCGCGACGGTCCAGCGCATCATCGCTTCGCGCCAGGGTGACAACCGCGCCGGTTTGGTGAGCTTCGCGCGCGATGCGCAAGTCGAGGTGAACGCCAGCACCGACCCCCAGTTCAGCTCATTTCAGAATCAACCGAACCCCCACTACACGGACGTGGCTTCGGCGCTTCAGCTGGCCGGTTCGATCCTGCCGGGCGACACGCGCCGCCACGTGGTGCTCGTCAGCGATGGACGGTCCAACCTTGGAGACGCGGTCGCGGAAGCGCGACTCCTTCACGCCGAGGGTATACGGGTCGACACGATCGCGGTCAACGTGCCGTTGGGTCCGGAGGTGCTGGTGGACCGCCTTGATGCGCCGCGCTCGATTGCGGCGGGAGAAAGAGCCGACGCCGGCGCGGTCATCGTCAGCAACACCACGACGGCAGCGACGGTGCGTTGGTATGTCGATCACAACCTCGTCAACACCGTCCAGATGCAGCTCAGCCCCGGTGAGACCGCCGTCAGCCAGGTGGTGCAGCCTGACCAGCCCGGATTCCACTCCGTACAGGTCGTCGTCGATCCGACCCTCGACACTTACGCCGAGAACAACGTGGGCGAGGCTCTCGTTCAGGTGGTGGGACCGGCGCGGGTGCTCCTGGTCGAAGACACGCCGGGGGCCGCCGCGAGCCTTGACTCGGCCCTTCGATCGGCAGGTCTGATCACAACAACTGTCGCAACCGCGCAGATGCCGAGCTCGTCGGCCGGCATGGCGGCTTATTCATCGGTCGTCCTGGTCAACGTGCCCGCGTCGAGCCTTGGCCTGGATGAGATGGCCCTCCTCCAGGCGGTCACGCGAGATCTTGGTTTGGGGCTGGTCGTGATCGGCGGTTCTGACAGCTACGGGCCCGGCGGCTATGCCGGCACCTCCCTGGAGACCGCGCTGCCGGTCCAGATGCTGCTGCCGCAAAACACGCAGAAACCGCCGGTCGCGGTGATGCTGGTGCTGGAGAGCAGCGAGGGCCAGCAAGGAGACCAGATCATCCGCGGCGCAGCGGAGAGCGTCGTCGATCAGCTCACGCCGCGGGACAGCGTCGGAGTGACGAACGGCACGGGGGGAACCGTGGTCGTTCCCCTCGGGCCGCTCACGGACAAGGCCGCGGTGAAGAAGAAGATCGATTCGATGATGCTGGGCGACCCGCAGTCGTACCAACCCGACCTTGCCGCCGCGGACGATCAGCTCGGCAAATCGGCCGCGCCACTGAAGCACATCATCATGCTCGGCGATGGCGACCCATTCCTAAGAACACCGCAGTCCGTGGTCGAAGCCATCCACGCGAAAGGCATCACCATCTCGACGGTGGCCGTTGGAGCCGACCCCGGCGGCGGCGCGGTGATGCAGGCCATCGCGCTCTGGGGCCACGGGCGCTTCTACCAGAGCAACAGCATCCAGGACGTCCCGCAGATTTTTCTCAAGGAGACCAACGAGGCACTGAAGCCGTGGATCGTCGAAGGCAACATCACGCCACGGCTATCGTCGCTGGCCGAGGTTCTGCCTGGCGTCCCGCTCGACTCATTTCCCTCCCTCACCGGTTACGTGGCGACGACGCCACGCGCCGCCGCAGACGTCGTGCTGAGAAGCCCTCAAGGAGATCCGCTCCTGGCGACCTGGCAGTACGGTCTCGGCCGCGTGGTCGCCTGGACGAGCGACGCACAGGGCCGCTGGACGGCCGCTTTGCTCAACTGGCCATCCGCCAATCGCTTTTTTGGGGACATGGTCCGTTACAGCCTCCCCCAGTCGAGCGACCCCGCGCTGCAGGTCGAGACCCAGGTTCAGGGTGACCACACGCACCTGCTGGTCACGTCGCCCGGCTTGTCAGGCGAGGCGGTCAGCGTGAGCGCGGTGACGCCGGACCTGACGGACACCGCCCTCACACTTTCGTCGACCGGGCCGGGACGATTCGAGGGCGACCTGCGAACCGACCAGGTCGGAAGCTACCTGCTTCACGTGACCGATTCGGTCGGAGGAGCTGTGAAACACGCCAGCACGATCGGCCTCGTTGTCCCGTACTCGCCCGAGTACCGCGCCCTCGGGACCGACAGTGCGACCTTGAGCGCGATCGCTCGCGCCGGCGGGGGCGTCCTCCTCACAGACAGGTCATCGGCGTTCAACCTCCCCGTGCCGCCGGTTCACGCGGTCCAGCCCATCGGCGAGCTGTTGCTGGTGCTTGCGATCCTCCTGTTTCCCCTCGACGTCGCTCTCCGGAGGCTGGTGTTGAGCACCGAAGACCTGCCGGTGTGGCGCGCGGCTCTGAAGCGTGCGCCGGCTGCGGCCCTTCCTGCTGAGGCGACCGTGCGCCGGCTGCGAGAGCGCGTGTCGGGCGTTCGCTCCGCCCGTGGAACCAAAACACCGCCGCCTTAGGTCAGTCTGGGTTCAGGTGCGCCAGCTCTGCGCTGACGTCCCAGAGGCGCTTCGCGACGGAGTCGTCGTAGGTGATCTTTGAAGATTTGATCGCGACGCCCTTGTTGCTGAAGAAGGCGCCGCTGACCCCTTCGACCTCGGGCGACGAGGCCAGGAAAATGCTGGGTTTGGCTCCATCGACCGCCTTGCCCCTCATAAACGAGAAGATGCTGAACGGGAACGGCACTTTGAGATTGGTCTTGATGAAGCCAGGCTCGACCGTGTTTGCGGTTACGCCAGTCCCTGTGATGCGACGGGCAAGCTCATAGGTGAACAGGATGTTGGCGAGCTTCGAGGCGTTGTAGGCGCGGATCTCGCCATAGCTGCGAACGCTCTGCAGGTCGTCGAAGTCGAGCTTGCCCATGGCCTGGGCGCCCGACGAGACCGTGACGATGCGCGCCGGCGCACTCGCTTTGAGCACAGGCAGCAACAGGTTGGTCAGCAGGAACGGCCCGAGATGGTTGGTCGCGAACACGGTCTCAAGGCCGTCGACCGTCGCGGTACGCGTCGCGCTGGTCATGCCCGCGTTGTTGACCAGGACGTCCAGGCGGTCGTGGCCGGCTTCGAAATCCTTGACCAGCTGCCGAATCGACTGCTGAGAAGACAGGTCGGCGACCAGCAGCGCGACAGCGCCGTTGTCCGTCTGGTGCTGCACCTCGGATCGGGCAGACTCGCCTCGCTGCCGGTCTCGGCTCACCATGACCAGCGTGGCTCCGAGCCTGGCCAGCCCAAGCGAGATCTCCTTCCCCATTCCAGAATTCGCACCCGTCACCATCACGACCTTGCCGCGCAGTGCCTCGCCTTGGCTGGACTGATTCACCATGTCACCGCCTCCCTGTTCCGCCTATGCCGGTAATTTACCACTACTGTAAGTTACCACGGTGGTGAAGAATATCCTTCCTTCGATGGCGAAGCTCCGGGCGGGTGCGAGCGATTCAGACCACCTTCGCCTCGAGGGCGAGGTGGTCGGCCTCTGGTTCGAGATGCAGGCGCGCCTGGAGGCCCACTTCAGCGAGCTTGCTGCTCAATACAAGCTCTCCCCCGTACAGGCAAAAGTGCTGCTGGTGCTTCAGCCCGAAACCGCGATGACGATGCGCTCGATCGCGGGCGCGCTGGAATACGACGCATCAAACCTGACCGGAGTCGTCGATCGACTCGAGGAGATGGGCGCCGTGCGCCGCCAGCCTCATCCAAGTGACCGGCGCGCCAAAGGCGTCGTGCTCACAGCCGAGGGCCAGCGCGTGCGACGAGCCTTCTGGGAACGGCTCACCAGCAACACCGGGCCGCTGGGCCGGCTGCGCGATGGTGAGCTGGTGAGCCTGCGCCGCCTCCTCAGCACTGCCTTACGGAGACCGGCACATTGAGCGCACCGGCGCGGCGTCGCGGCGATGTTTCGCGCCTTGAGGGATTCAGCGATGCGGTCTTCGGCTTCGCGATCACGCTCCTGGTGGTTTCGCTCGCGGTACCGCAGAGCTTCGACAAGCTTCTGGAGACCCTGTCAGGGCTGCCGGCGTTTGCGGCGACCTTCGCGCTGGTCGCTTACATCTGGTACGCGCAGTACTCGTACTTCCGGCGCTACGACTTCGAGGACGCCTGGGTCGTCGTCTTGAACCTCATCCTCCTCTTCGTCGTGCTGGTCTACGTGTATCCGCTGAAGTTTCTCTACGCGACCGTCTTCAACCAGATCCAGATGCGCGCCGATCAGGTGTCGTTGCTGTTCATGATCTACGGCGCGGGATTTGCCGCCGTGTTTGGCTTGATCAGCCTCCTGTACCTCCACGCGTATCGCTCGCGCGCGGCCCTAGCTCTGAGTCCGTTCCAGGCTTATCAAGCGCGGGCGTCGTTCTGGCTGTACTTCGCGACGGCGGCAATCGGAATCCTGTCTGGTGTTGTCGCGCTCGGGAATGCAAGCCTGGCTGGATTTGCTTATTTCCTCATCGCGGCGCCTGCAACGGTGGCCGGGGCGATGGTTGGCCGGCGGCGCCGGAGGCAAGACAGGGAGACGAGCGTTCCGCCTCTGACAAACTGACCTGATTGCGCGGGTTCTTTTTCGGCCTGGTCGTCCTGGTGGCTGTTGGCGTGACCGTGCTGTCCCTGCGCCCGGGAGGCATCCGCAAGCAGCTCCGGTTTGTGGCGCGGCGGTTCCGAATCGTTCTGATCCTCGGCGGGATATACGTCGCAGGCTCGACGATCTTCCGATTTGCCGCACCCCAGGGGCTGGTGGCCGATTACGGTCCGCCGGCGCTGGCAATCGTGCTGGCGGCGGTGTTCATAGTGGTCGGACGAGACCCGGCGGAGCCGTCGACCGCGGGGTCGACAGGGCCGTCGCGCAAAGCTTAGCCCGTGTTCTGGAGGCCGGCGGCGACCCCATTCACCGTCACGAGCAAGACCTGTTCGAGGCGCGCACGCTCGAGCTGATCGATTGACTCGCCACGCAGCGCTTCGAGCGTATGGAGCTGGATGTGCGACAGGGCGTCGACATACGGGTTGCGAAGCTCGACCGCCCACGAGAGGACGCGATGGTTCTCGAGCAGCCTCGAGTGACCGGTCACCTCGAGCACGCGGTCGACCGTGAGGTCGTACTCGGAAAGGATGCGGCGGCTGAGCTCTGCGCGCCCGCCGAGGTCCAGGTATCGCTCGGCGATCCGGCGATCGGTCTTGGCCAGGCTCATCTCTGCGTTGTCGAGCAACACGTTGAAAAGAGGCCACTCGGCGTACGCCTCGCGCAGCTCGGCCAGGTCCGCCGCAGCCATCCCGCTTCCAAGCCCGTACCAACCAGGCAGGTTCAAGCGCATCTGCGACCAGGCGAAGACCCACGGTATCGCCCGCAGCTCCTCGAGCTTTTGCGACCCGCTTCGTCGCGCCGGACGCGAGCCGAGCCTCATGCGGCCCAGCTCGTCGATCGGGCTGACCCGGCTGAACCACTGCTCGAACCCGTCGGTCTCGATCAGGCCTCGGTAGGCCACGCGGGCCGGCTCATCGATGCGATTTCCCAGCTCACGAAACCGACTTTCCGCCCGCTCAGCCACAGCGTCGACGTCCGGCAGGGAAGCCATGAGCACAGCGGATGCGACCTGCTCCAGGTGACGCCGGGCGATGGCGGGATTCGAATAACGAGCGAAGACCACCTCGCCCTGCTCGGTGACCTTGAAGTGCCCCGCGATCGAACCTGGCGCCTGGGCGCGGATCGCGCGGTTTGCGGGGCCGCCGCCGCGGCCGAGAGCCCCGCCGCGGCCGTGAAAAAGGGTCAATCGCACGCCGCGGTTCGCCGCCCAGCGGACAAGCTCGGCCTGTGCCTCATACAGGGCGAGGCTGGCGGAGACGGGCCCGACCTCCTTGGTCGAGTCTGAATAACCGAGCATCACCTCCATGCGCCCGGTGGTCTCGATGCGGCGCCGGACGGGTTCGAGCTCGACCATCCCATCAAGCACGCGCGGCGCGCGGCGGAGGTCCTCGACTGTTTCGAACAGCGGGATCACCTCGATCTCGGGCGGAAGCTCACCTTGCGTCGCCGCCTCGGCCAGCTCGTACACGTTTGCGATGTCGCCGGAATCGCGCGTGAAGCTGACGATGTACCGCCGGCACGCGCCAACCCCAAATCGCGCCTGGATCTGCTTGATGGCGCGAAAGGTCGCCAGCACCTCTTCGGTCTGCCTGGAGCGCCCGCCTCCGCCTTTGACCTCGACGAGGGCGGCATCGTGAACCCTGCTGTGCTGACGCACCTCGAGCTCCGCAAGGTGGAAGCCGAACGTTTCGACCTGCCAGACCAGGTTCTGGAGCTCGCCGTACGCGAGCCGGTCGGCGCCGGCGGCGACAAGCGACCCCTGGACCGCGCGCAGGTCGTCGAGCAGAACGGCCGGGTCGCGATAGGCGATTGTCGCGTCTGCGAGCCGGGTCGCCCTCACCCGGTCGGCCGCATATAAAAGGTATTGGCGGTGCTGCTCGGACGGAGAGCGGGCGGCCAGGTCCGCGAGGCGGGCGGGCTGGGCCAGGCGGGCGGCCGCCAGGCGCGCGCCGAGGTCCTGGTCGGGCGGCGTGGTCACCGTGTCGGCCGTGAGTGAGCGGCCAATCCGGAGGAGGCCAGTTTCCAGCCCACGCAACACGTGGTCTGCGTGGATTTCCATTGCATTGACTGTCACCTCAGCCGTCACAGCCGGGTTGCCGTCGCGATCGCCCCCGACCCAGCTGCCCAGCCGGACGAAAGGAGGCGCAATCGGTGGCCGCAAGCCGGCGTCCTCCGGGCTCAAGGCGGCATCGAGGTCGCGGTAGATCTCGGGCACCGCGCGGAAAAGGGTTTCGTCGAAGATCGCCATCACCGAACGCACCTCGTCCAGCGGGCGGACCTGCGTGCTTCGCAGCTGTGCCGTTCGCCACAGAAGATCGATCTCCTCCAGGAGGCGGCGTCTGGCTTCCCGCTCCTCGCGCGACGAGACTCGCGGATCGTCGAGCGCTTCGAGCTGCGCGCCCACCCGCGCGATCGCCGCCACAACCGCTCGGCGCCGCGATTCCGTCGGGTGCGCGGTGAGCACCGGGTGAATCACGAGGTCGTCCAGGAGCTCTCGCAGTCTCTCCTCGCCTTGTCCGGAGCGGATCTCGGCCACCGCCTGTTCGAGCGATTCGGGCAGCGGCTCGGTACCGCGATCCCGCTCGCGCAGGGCGCGCGCCCGATGTCGCTCCTCGGCCAGGTTGACGAGCTGGAAGTAGCAGGTGAACGCTCGCGCGACCTGTTCCGCTCGGTCGATCGGCCAAGACGCCACCATGCGCGCTGCTGCCGTCTGGTCATCCTCTTCGCGAGCGACGATCACGGTGCGGCGGAGGTTCTCTACATCCTCCAGCAGGCCGGGGCCGCCGTATTCGGCCAGCACCTGCCCGAGCAGGTCGCCCAGCAAGCGCACCTCGCGGCGGAGCGGAGCCGGCATCTCGATGCGCGCAACCTCACGCGATTTCACGGCGACATTCTCCAGCCCGGCAGACGCCCCGTGTCTGTGCGAACATTTGCTCGCTGTGGCGCAGCACCCCGGCGCGCACCCGTTAGGCCTGAATACCGCTGACCCGGCCACCCTCGTCGTGGACCTCAACTGTGCCTTCGCGTCAATCGAACAGCAGCACGACCCGAGCCTGCGTGGCAAGCCACTGGCGATCGCGGCTTACGCCACCAACGCCGCCACAATCGTCTCCTCCTCGCGGGAAGCGCGCGACCTCGGAATCAAGACCGGCATGAAGGTCTTCGAGGCCAAGGTGATCTTTCCGAAGGTGGTGGTCATGGAGCCGAACCCGCCGCGCTACCGGGCTGTTTCGGACCGCCTCATGGAGATCATCGAGAGGCACACTCCAGACGTTCTGCGGATGTCAATCGACGAAGCGTCGCTGAATCTCGCGGGAACCCCGGACCTGGTCCGCCTCGGTCCCAAGGGCGTGGGTCTTGCAATCAAGAAGGCGCTTCGAGCGGAAGTGGGCCAATGCGTCACCTGCTCGGTCGGGATCTCGACCTCGATCTGGATGGCAAAGCAGGCGTCCAACCTGAACAAGCGTGACGGGCTGGAGCGCATCGACCACACCAACCTGGTCTCGGTCTTCGAGCGCTTGCGGCTGACGGACCTATCCGGGATCGCGGAAGCGAGCGCGCGGCGCTTGCAGCTTGCCGGGATCCACACCCCGATTGAGTTCCTACGCTCGACTCCGGAGGCGCTGCACCAGGCCGGGTGGAATGCCGAGCATGCGAAGGGATGGCTGCGGAGGCTGCGTGGTTTCGAGGTCAGCAACTTCGAGGGCGTGGCGCGCAAGAGCTACAGCCACTCGCACGTCATGGCCCGCGCGACGAGCTCGCAGCGCGAGCTCGAAGAGCTGCTGATGCGCCTTTCGGACATGGTCGGCCGGCGGCTCCGCGCCGCGGGTAGGCGCGGCCAGGTCGTGTCGATCGGTGTCGTCTACCGGCCGGAGGCCGGGCATTTCTCAAAGCAGGTGACGTTGCCGATCCCCATCTCCACCGGAGAGGAGATCTATCGAGCCGCGCTGGAGCTGCTGGCGGCGCGCGAGCCGCGGCGCGAGGTCGGCACGCTCGGTGTGGGGCTCGCCGGGTTGACGGACGCGGACTCCGGGCAGATGGGCCTGTTCACTGGGGAGGTCCGGCCGCGCAACGAGCGGCTTGAGACCGCGATCGACGCGATCCGCGACCGCTTCGGCGAAGACGCCGTGCAGCGCGCGCGGCTGCTCGGCCGGGCACCAGTGGTCCGCGACCGGATCGCCTTCGGCAATACCGGCCACCCCGACGAAGACTGAACCTGGCCTCCCCGCCATGCGGGGAGGTCGGCCATGGCCGCAGGCCACGGCCGGGAGGGGCGGTGCAAACGTCCATCGGCGCGTCGTAGTCTGGTTTGGCGATGGACGTTTGCACACATCTCGACCAGATCCGCGAGGTCACGGCCAGCGCCGACGGGTGCGAGGACTGCCTGCGGATGGGCGGCTCGTGGGTGCACCTCCGGCTCTGCATGGAGTGTGGTCACGTCGGCTGCTGCGACAGCTCCCCGCACAAGCACGCGACCGCCCATTTCCACAAGTCGGGGCATCCGATCATCAGGACCTTCGAGCCCGGCGAGAATTGGGGTTGGTGCTACGCCGACGAGGTTGAGCTCGACCCCACCGGCTGGCCGGTGCGCGGCCGCGTCGCTCATTCCGTGCTTTAGGCGGCCTCGGTCATACCCATGCGGTGGCCAGCCGTTCGATTCCCGTCAGCTGCGCGTCGGGACGATCGGCGAGATACATCTGGAGAAGCTCGCGCGATCCTGATTCCTCGACGCGAGAGAATCCGCTTCTCATCAGCAGCTCGTCGAACTCGACTGGACGGAACAGGCTGAGGAAACGCTCGCCGCGCTCTTCAGCCTGGGACATTGTCCAGGCCAGGCCGGCGGCTGCCATCTCGCTCAACTCGGCGGCGGGAACAACGTAGGTCGCCACCAGCCGAGAGCCCGGGACAAACGAGGCGACCAGCCCAAGTATTCGCTCGATCGCCGGCTGGGCCAGGTACTGCGTGAGCGCGATCGCGGAAACAATCGCGGGCGCGAACGGATCGAAACCCGCTCGATCAAGCCCGGCACGCAGGTCGTCTTTCTCCGCATCGAGTGGGACGAAAGCGACCGAGGCGGGAATTCCAACGCCCATCTCCTCGAGGCGGCGGCGCTTCCAGCGCTGGGATTCCATTCGGTCGACCTCAAAGATCTTCAAACGGCCGCTGAGGTCCGAGCGCCGGTAGGCGAAAGAGTCGAGGCCTGCGCCGAGGATCACGTACTGGCCGATGCCATCCTGGATCGCGGCTTCGACCACGTCCTCGACGAACCGGGTGCGGATCGCGAAGGCGAGGCCGAACGATTGGCGCGATGGTTCGGGAAGCTGGCTGGTGAGCTGCGCCATCAGCGTTGCGCCGGCCTCTCCGGCCAGCCCGAGGGCAAGATGATCCGCCACCAGGGGTCTTTCGCTCTCGGCGTGAACGGCGCGACCGACAGCGGCCAGCGTCGCCGTGTAGCCGGGCCCTTGTTCGACTTCAGGCATCTCTGAAGGTCGCTCTATTCCCAACGTTCATCGGATTCACACCATCCTCAATTCGTCGCTTCGTGTGAACATCACCTAACCGAGCAGCCTCCTCGTCGATAGAGTCGCCCCATGCACGAAGATCGCCCCATGCTGGTGGCTCGGATCTCAGCGGAGATCCTCGCGTCTACCGACCTGACCAAGGTTTGCGAATGGCTGATCGAGCGCCAGTACAACCCGGTGCGCCTCCACGCCGATCATCTACCCGCGCTGGGCCGGCACGCCCGGCTGAAGGTGGCCCGTCCAATCACGGCGCCGCGTGCTGTGCTCTGCACGCTGTGGCTGCTCGAAGACGTCGACGGCGGCGGCTGTCTGGTCGCGGGCACTCTTCGTTTCGTGAGCCATCCGACAGCCTCGGACGTGAGGCTGAGCTTCGACGGGCGCACGGTTCGCACCGGTCGAAAAGACAATGCCGCGCTCCAGCTCCTCGAGCTGATTGCGGCATCGATCGGGCGCCCACGAACCCTCGCTTACGGAGCTATGGCCTCGTAGAGATCTCTTTTCATCGCGCACTCGCGACGATGCCGGTGGCGGCGATCAAAAGAAGAATCGAAATCCCCAACAGCAGCGGTCCGATCACAGCGACCAGCTGCCTGAGGACGCCGGCGCGGCGGCGGCGGCGCAACAGGCCGATCCGCGCCTCAAGGCTCAACGGGCCACTCCCCACAGCCACATAGTCTTGTTTCGTGAGCGTAATAATGTCAGCAATACGAACGCCGACAGCTACCATTCGGCGCGGCGACGCATGCCGGCGGTCCTTGCGTCGGGGTCGTAGATCGTGCGATACATGGGTTCCGCCCAGAGCGTGGTCATCCACGAGGGCTGGATTCGAGGATGCGGCCTCACGTGTCCGGCCGGCCGCTCGCCACGACGGCCGCCGAGATGCCACTGTTCCAGCGCCAGCGCGGCCGCTTTGAACTTCGCCATCGCCTCCTTGGGATCGAGGAGATCCGCGTCGTCGCCGTCCTCCCGGCCGAGATGCTCCCGCCACAGCTTCAATCTCAGGTCGCGGGCGAACATTCGAGCGCCATCGCCAAGGCCGGCCGGGTCGATGGGATCCCGACCATCGCGCTCCTCATCGATGACCGCGCAGGCAATCTCGGAGTCATGGCTCCACGACCTGCGATTGAAGTTGTCGGACCCGACCGAGGCCCAGACGTCGTCGATGACGCTGATCTTGGCGTGCACGTACACGGGCGTGCCGTCGGAGTTCTCGATGTCATAGATGGCGACGCGGTCGGGCGCCGCGTCAAGAAGCACCCGCACCGCCTGCTCCCGACCAACCTGGTTGGGCCGCAGGGTCAGAGTTGAGGCCTGGTCGAAGAATCGCGGAAGGACCACGACGAGGTGCAGCAACGGAGACGCCACCAGGGCGGCCGCGATGACATTCGCGACCTCTGTCGACCACAGGAACTGGTCCTCGATGTAGACGAGCCGGCGCGCTCGGGCGATGGCCTTGCGGAACCCTCGAGCGACGCTGCGCTCGCCATGCGGGGCAAATGGATAACCGCCATGACGTCGCGCATAGGTGCGCAGCACCTGTACCGAATGGGTTCCACGTGGCGAGGGATCGGCCGGCATCGGCGGTAAGACGCTCGCCTTGCGGTGCGTGTGGCGCAGCAGGTCGTGGAGGATCCCGAGAGGGTCGCGACTCAGCGGGCTCCGGTCATCCCACCTTTCACGGAAACAGAACTCCAGGTCGCCAACGGCCGGACCCTGGACCGCCAGCTGCGCGTCGTGCCAGGGAGGTCTCGGCCCGTACACCGGCGCCATCGTTTGGTGCTGCCGGTCGCCGTCGTGGTCGGCCTCGTCGCGGCGGCTGTGACAGAGGTCGATGCCTCCGATGAACGCGACGTCCTTCTCAGGCTCTGCCACGTGCCGGATGACCACGAGCTTCTGGTGGTGAGAGCCGCCGAGCCGCACGCGCTGGTCCAGCAGCACCTCGCCGCCCGCTGCGTTTACCTCTTCTCCCAGGTGCCGATTCTCTTTCGCGCTGAAGCCGAGCCCGTCAAGGTGCGAGCGCCAGACCAGTCCTTTGACCGATACGCCGCGACGGGCAGCCTCGGCCAGCACGAGGCCGACCTCGGTGTCGGAACCGGAGGCCAGACGCTGGTCCGGGTCGCCACGCCAGTCGGTGAAATACAGCTGGTCCCCGCGGCCAAGCCTGCGAATCTCCTCGAGGAGCCGCCCGAAGTAGACGGCTCCATGCACCAGGGTTTCGACCTTATTGCCCGTGCTCCAGGCCAGGCCATCACCACGGCGCCGGTCGAGGCTGGTGGAATCGTTGCCTCGCTCGGAGCTTGTGAGAAACCAGCTGTTCAGGCCGTCGTCTGGCATCGCACGAAGATACCGCGCGACGCCATCAGCCCCCATGCGCCCCCGTTGGGTGTTACTGCGATTGTTACCGGTTTCGGCCCATCCTCGCTGACGGAATGGTTGATAGCAAGAGGGGCTGGAATCGCGGACCAGCTCACCACCGGCGCCGGCCCGACGACCTGACCGCGTACGCGGCAGCTCCAGCGCGTTTTTCCACTGCCGGGGCTCATGGCATGCCGTCCCCGCCAAATGGAAAACGTATCGGAATTGGGCGCGTCTCACAGCAGCTGATCGAGACGTTGGAGGACATGAAATTGACCTGTTGCAACCCACATCTGCACATGCTCGGCATGAAAACCTCGCGGGCGGTGGCCTGAAGTGGCAACTCTGCAGGCCGGCAACCAAACGGTCAAGCGAGCGGCGGCCAACCCCGCACTCGAACTCCTGGAGCGGCTCGGCTACCTCGTTCGCGGCGCCCTGTACGCGGTCATGGGACTGCTGGCCCTGAAAATCGTGCTCAGCGTCGCGGGTGGGCAGGCCACCGATTTGACGGGAAGTCTCGTCGTCATGGTTAGCAACCCCTTTGGCAAGCTCGTGCTGATCATCGTCGCGATCGGCCTTGGCGCCTACTCGCTGTGGGGTTTCACCAGGGCGATATATGACCCGCTGCATCGCGGCAGTGACGCCTCCGGCTACATGGCGAGGCTTGGATTCGTGAGCAGCGCTGTGTCTTACGCGGCGATCGTCTTCTTCGCCATTCGGCTCCTGGCAGGGTTAGGCGCAACGACAAACGACGGCACCAAGAGCACGATTGCCTCAGTACTGACCCATCCGGCCGGTGGGGCGCTTACGATCCTCATCGGCCTGATCGTGATCGGAGTTGGCCTCGGCCAGTTCATGGAAGCCTACCGCGCCACTTTCGCCCGAGACCTGAAAGGCACCGAGATGAGCCCTCGCACGATGGGTTTGGTGATAAAGCTCGGCAGGTTCGGGATGTTCGCGCGAGGCGTGATCTTTCTGATCATCGGTTGGTTCGTCGTGCAGGCCGCAATCCACCACGACCCCTCCCAGACGCAAGGTTTCAGCGGGGCGTTCGTGTTCCTGCTCGCCCAGCCCTTCGGTCGCATCCTCCTGGGCATCGTCGCGCTGGGCTTTGTGGCGCTCGGTCTCCACTCGTTCGCATGCGCGCGCTGGATCCGGTTGATGGGGACGACCCCGAGTTGACAACAGCCACGCTTGCACCGAAGAGGAGCGCCAAACGCGCAGCCAGCCTTTTGATCCTCAGCTCGAAGGCGGGCTCGATGACGCCCGAGATCGAAGCCAAGCTGCGCAAGGCGTTTGACGGCAGCCTCGTCGTCGAGTTCGATCCCAAGATGGACCTCGAGAAGCTCGTCGGGCCCACCGCCCTGATCATCGTCGCGGGCGGCGATGGAACGATCGGCTGGGTCGTTCGGAAGCTGGTGGACACCAAGCATCCGCTCGGCATCCTCTCGATGGGGACCTTCAACAACTTTGCAAAGTCGCTGCACCTGCCGACGACGGTGGACGCTGCCATCCGCGTGATCAAGACTGGGAAGCCACATCCGATCACCCTTGGTCGTTTGAACGGAAAGGTCTTCCTGGAGGCCGCGGCGATTGGACTCTTCGGTGAGACGATCGCAGCGGGTGAGTCCGCCAAGGACAAGGCGTTCGGTGCGTTTGCCGAGGATGTGAGGCACATCGCCGAGGCGCGACCGTTCACATACGAGCTCAGCGGAGACATCAGGGGAAGCGGCACCGCCATGTCACTCGTCTTCACCAACACCACGTCGATCGGCTCCCAGATGCCGGTGAGCGACAAGACACCGGTGGACCCTTACCTCGAACTTTCGGTCCACGCGGGCGCCACGAGAAGGGACATCGTCAAGCGAGTGCTCGCACGCGCAGTGCTCCGCAAGCACAAAGAAGGCGGGCTGGGCCAGGTCTTCAAGTTCCGAAAGCTCGAGGTCACCACCAAGCCGAAGGTGCGGATTTACGCCGACAACGCCCACCTCGGCCGCACGCCGGCCACGATCACGGCCGAGCTCAGCGCACTCCAGGTGATCCTTCCGCGTTGAGCGCGTTACCCAAGGACGCCGAGGCGCCTCTTGCCGAACCGAAGCAGGCCGTTGCCGAGGTCATCGCCGGTCGCCCCGGGCCAACCGCCCGGCGCTGGCTCGGTCCTACGGCGCTGGTCGTCTTCGTCCTGTTCGCAATCGACACCTTCCTCGTCGTGCAGAACGACGTGCTTCCGTTTGACTACCCGATCGCCCTGTTCATCCAGCAGCTCAACTGGGGCCCGATCGTCTATCCGATGGAGCTGATAAACGCCAGCGCCGGCATCTGGCAGGTCCTGATCGGCGCGGTTGCCATCGTCGCGCTGTTCATCTTCGAGCGACGCGCCGGCTGGCTGATGTTGATCGGCAGCATCTCGAGCCTGCTCGACAACGTGATCAAGCTCATCATTTCACGGCAGCGGCCGCCCGCCGACCTCGTCCACATCCTGTCGCCGACGACCGGCTTCAGCTTCCCAAGCGGGCACGCGGTCTTCTTCACCTGGATGGCCTTCATGATCGCCGTGTCCCTGGCTCCGAAGACCCGGCCTGTTTTCCGGCCGGTCCTCTGGGCCGGCGCCATCGTGGTGATCGTGCTCACGTGCATCGCCAGGGTGTGGGCGGGCGCCCACTGGCCCAGCGACGTGATCGGCGGCGTCCTGCTCGGCGTCGGCTGGTCGGCGTTCGTTTTATGGCTCCCCGAGCGCTGGCTCCCATCCCCGGCCTTCCGGTGGTTTCGAGGGGCGGGCGCACGGGCGGCGTCATGATGCGGATTCCCTTGCTCGCTGTCGGGATCGTGACCGCGGTCGCGGTTGGCGTCATCGCGGGGATCGTCGTCATGCACCCGTACCTTCCGCTGGACGCGACGGTACAGCGCGACATTCAGGGCACCGATTTAGGTCCCCTCACGCTCACGTTCCCATTCTTCAGCTGGCTCGGCGGGCCTGGCGGCGTTCCCATGCAGGTGAGCGTCATGCTCCTCGTGCTCCTGTTCAATCGCCGCGCCTGGATCCTGGCGCTCGCCGTCTTTGCCGGCGGTCTCTGGTACGAGGTGGTCGTCCACCTGGTCAACCGCCCTCGGCCGACTGCCGGCCAGATCCTCCGTGTGACCGAGCATCCTGGTTCGACCAGCTTCCCCAGCGGGCACCTGATCTTCATCACGATCAGCGTGGCCGTGTTGATGCTGTGCCTGGGCCATCGGTATCTGCCGCGGTGGGCGACACCGGTCGGTTGGGCCCTCGTGGCGGCGATTGTTCTCACGGTGGGGCTGGACAGGATCTACGTGGGGGCCCACTGGCCAAGCGATGTGCTGGCGGGCACCCTGATCGCGGCCGCCTGGATCACCCTCATTGTCTCGGTGCGGTGGATCTCAGATCGCGAGTTTGCGGTCGAGCCTCATGAGGCCGGGAGCCTGCCGGTCAAGCGCGCCAAGCCGGCCCAGGCTGGGACTTACTGATTGCCCCGCTTCTTGAAGACCCAGGCGCTGAATGTGCCGATCCCGATCCCGATCACGCCGCCGACCGCCGCATCGCTGGGAAAGTGCACGCCCAGGTGGACCCTCGAAACGCCGACTGCTGTCGCGACGCCGTACGCGAGCGGGGCAGCCCTCGGGTAGAAGAACGCGAGGGCGGTCGCGGCGGCGAATGATGACGCGGTGTGGCCGGATGGAAACGAGTGGTCGGCGGGCCGGATCCCTACGACGCGAGCTTCGCGATTCACAAATGGCCGCACGCGGCGGAAGATCGGCTTGACCCGAGTCTGCACGACGTAGGTCGCCGCAAGCGACGCGACGGCGGTGGCTGCTCCAGCCCGGCGCCCTTTTGGACCGCCGAGGATGGCGAGCGCGATGCCTCCAGCAACCCAGCCGAGACCTTCGCCGAGGTCTGAGAGCACGCTCACATAGCGGTCGCTGGTGGTCGTGTGCGGGAGCCCGTTGATAAGCCTGTACAGGCGACGGTCGATGCCCTTGCTGCCCGGCGGCGCGACCACCACTTTGATGTCGCCGGCGTCCACATGCACAGCCACCGGGCCGGCCTCGACCACAGGCGGGCCTTTTGGCTCGGTGGCTTTCGTGTCGGTGACCTCCGGGTCGCCGGCTTTCGGTTTCCGGCCTGGCCTGGCTGCGGCGCGACGCGATGCGGGTTTGGCGGGCTCGGTCACTCCGGCCTGGAGGGCGTCGGGGCCTTGCGCCGAGCCCGGCCGGCCACCATCCGGAGCTGGAGGATGCGCGCCGCTCCGAAGGCGACCACGATGACCGCGCCGAGGATCAGGGCGAAGAGGAGAGCCACCGCAAGCGGGAGGTGGCCCTTGAACACCAGGAACGTCACCTCAACCGTCTGCTGGTTCTGCAGGATGAAGACAAGGATCACGACCAGCGCCACCAGGCCGATGACGATGGCAGTCCAGGCGCCGCTCAGCCGCGTTTGCCGCTCGCCCGGGAGCGGCTCGTCGGCGTCCGGCGCGCCGGTTGAAGGGGTGTCGTTCATCGCTTCGTGTTCCTCAAGCGAGGTATATCAGATGCCGCCCATGACCTCACAGTCCACCCGAAATTCAACGCGAGGGTTTGGCCCATCTACACGATGACCGGCGCGGTGATTTTCGGGAGCATGGCGCCATGCGAACAGTGATCATCCTGGCAACAGTCGCCTTCGGTGCGATGCGTCTCATGCTGCGGGCGCTTTCTGCGCCTCAGCAGCTCGAGCTCGCCGGCGAGTGGACCGCGGACGAATAACCAGCGGGACGCGCTACCTAAACGAACAGCGGCGCGGTCTTTGCGCGCTCCAGCATTGAGGCCACCTCGGCATCGCCCGGACGCGTCTCGAAACGTTCCGCGGCGTCCAGGATCGAAGGCAGCAGGTCGACGTCTCCGGCCGTGTTGAGGAACAAGCCCGGCCGGCCCAGCACCCACCAGACCGCGAGGTCGATGTCCGCCTGAGCCTCGAGCGGCTCATACCAGGTCGCGCGCGTGTGCTCCCGTCCGAGCCACGGCCGCACGGCGATTGATTTGATCGTCTGGACCGCGACCCGGCGCTCGGCGCACGTCTTGACAAGCGCCTCGAAATTCTCCGCGTAGTAGGGCAGGCGCATGGTCACGAAGTTGTAAGGCAACAGCACCGAATCAAAGTCGAAGCGCTCGAGGCTGCGCCGGTGATTGGCCGCGATCTGCGCTCCGTGGCCCGTAACGCCGATGAATCGCACGAGGCCCTGGGCGCGCGCGTCCTCGGCGGCCTCGATGACGCCGCCTGGGCTGAGCGCGATATCCCATTCGATCGGATCGGCGAGGTTGTGAAGCTGCCACAGGTCGACGTGGTCGACCCCGAGGCGGTCGAGCGACCTGTGCAGATCGTCGCGCCCCTCCTGAGCGGTCCGGGCGTCGGTCTTGGTCGCGAGGAAGAACCTGCCTGGCTCTCGCTGGAGCCATGGCCGGATGCGCAGCTCGGCGTCTCCGTAGCTGGCCGCGACGTCGATGTGATTGACACCGTGGCGAAGCAGCACCTCGAGTGTCCGATCGGCGACTTCCTGGGTCACTCTCGACAGGGCGGCGGCCCCAAAAAGGGTGCGGGTGCTCTTGTGCCCGGTGCGGCCGAAATCGGCGCCTGGGATCGCCACGCCAATAAGTTATTCCAGAAGGCTGCTCGGAGTTTGGAGGGCCTGGAGTTCGGGGACGTATACCGGCAGAGATGAGTGAGCCCCAGGTCGTCACATGTCCCAGCTGCGGCCAGAAGACACGCGTGCGGTCGGCCGCTGATGGCGTACCCCACTGCCCGAAATGCAGCCGGGCGCTGCCCTGGCTCACTGAGGCCGGTACCGCTGACTTCAGCGCCGTGGCGGAAAACAGCCCAATCCCTGTGCTGATCGACTTCTGGGCGCCCTGGTGCGCCCCGTGCCGGATCGTCGCGCCGGCCGTCGCCGAGCTGTCCCAGGAGCGGGCCGGCGAGCTCAAGGTGGTCAAGGTCAACACCGACCTGGCCCCGGCAATCCAGGAAAGGTTCGGCATCCGCGGCATTCCCACCCTGCTCCTCATGGAAGGGGCCAAAGAGCGCGACCGGGTGACCGGTGCGCTGAATCTAAACGCGCTGCGCCAGTGGGTCGAGCAGCGAGTCCCCGCCCATTCACCGCACTAAAACCCCGCGTTTGCAGGGCACGCGAGCCATATCACGGCATGGCGACAGCCCCCATTAAGGACTGTACAAATAGAGGCACCCCAATTGGAGCGACGCGCTCCGACCCTCCAGTGCTCGCGGCGGCACCCCCCCGCCGCCGGCGAGCCACTGGTGGCCCTCCTCGTAGAAACCACCTGCCGCAACCCCTATCCTTGCCCGCGTGGAGGGCAAGCCCTTGTCGCCGGAGGAGTCGAGCCGCCTCTACGAGCTGGACCGGACGCACTGGCTTCATCCACAAGGCGACCTCGACGCCCCCGTGGGCACGGTCCCCCAGCTCATCTTCGCCAGCGGCAGAGGAGCCACCCTAACCGACGTCGACGGGCGCGAATACGTCGACGGAATGGCGTCCTTGTGGAATGTGAATATCGGCCACGGGCGGACTGAGCTGGCCGACGCGGCGGCCGAGCAGATGAAGACGCTGGCATTCAGCTCGGCATACGGCGGCTTCGGCACCGAGCCCGCGATCAAGCTTGCCGCCAGGCTGGCCGAGCTGGCGCCGGGCGAGCTAGAGGTGACCTATTTCGCGTCAGGCGGCGCCGAAGCCAACGACACCGCCTACAAGATCGCGCGCCTCTACTGGACGCTGCGGGGCGAGCCTGACCGGGTGAATATCATCTCCCGGATTCGCGACTACCACGGCCTGACCTATGGCGCGACGAGCGCCACGGGCCTGGCCAACTTCTGGAAGGGTTTCGGGCCTCTCGCACCAGGGTTCCTCCACGCCCCGGCGCCCGACCCCTACCGGTTTGCGGGCCAGGGCTCGCCGGGCGCCGCCTACGTCAAGGCGCTGGAGGACGTGGTGCTCAAAGCCGGCGCGCAGACAGTCGCCGCAGTCGTCGCGGAGCCGGTGCAGGGCGCCGGCGGCGTCATCGTGCCGCCCGCGGACTACTTTCCCCTGCTGCGCGAGCTCTGCGACAGGCACGGGCTGCTGCTGATCGCCGACGAGGTGATCACCGGCTTTGGGCGGACCGGGCGCTGGTTTGCGCTCCAGCACTGGAACGTTCAGGCCGACCTGATGATTTTCGCCAAGGGTGTCACCAGCGGCTACCTTCCGCTTTCGGGGGTCATGCTCACCCGCGCCGTTCACGACACGCTGAAATCCATGAAGGGAACATTTGCTCATGGTTTCACGTACAGCGGGCATCCCACCGCGTGCGCGGTCGGACTTCGGAACCTGCAGATCCTTGAAGATGAGCGGCTCGTGGAGCGTGCTGCCGAACGGGGCGCTTATCTGCGGAAGCGCCTGCAGGAGCTCCGCTCTCACGAGATCGTCGGCGACGTCCGCGGACTCGGCCTGGTCGCCGGGATCGAGCTTGTGCGCAACCGGGAAACGAAAGAGCCCTTCGACGTTGTGCTGGGCGCCGCGCGCCGCGTCTGGTTGGACGCGCTGGACCAAGGGGTCATCGTTCGCCCGCTGCCGGGTGACGTGCTCGCAATGTCTCCGCCGTTTGTGATCAGCGAGGAGCAGATCGACCGAATGGTGGGCGTGCTGGACAAGGCGATCGGGCGAGTGGCGAAAGAGCTCAGCTGACCCGGAGCTAGCGATGCGTGAAGGGCGGCTGGTAGAAGTCACTGACCCGCGCATGGCGACCATCCAGCGCAACCTCGCTGAACTGATAGAGGATCGCCGCAGTCGGCGCAAATACCTCGACTCTGTCGAGCTTCAAAGAGAAAGCCTGGCCTGACCTCGCCGTCGAGACCGCGGTCCGGAGCTCCGGGATCGCGATCACAAAGAGTTGCGCCACCTCGAACTTCGACGGCTGCAAGGCGGCCGGCTCGGCGTCGGCCCAGATGACGACCGGTGTGATGGTGAACCCGGAGCGAGTATCGAAATCGTCGAGCAATCCAACGACGTCGTGAATGCCGACGCTGAGTCCCAGCTCTTCTTGGAGCTCTCGAATGGAACACTCCTCTGCGCTCTCGCCTTCGTGCAGGCGTCCTCCGGGCAGAGCCATCTGGCCCGCGTGCCTGCTCATGCTGGAGGTTCTCTGGAAGATCGGGACCGACGGAATCCCATACCCGTCCATCACGACGATCGCCACCGCAGCCGGCGCGAGCGACTGGGTCGACGGGATTCGCGAGAAGTCGCGCAGGTTCGCCTCCATCGTGTCGCGCAGATCAGGCATCCGACCCTCATCGAACCACAGGCGCGGTGCCCGTGTCGGGTCAGCTGCGGAGGATCGCCATCGCGTGCTGCCCGGCAGCCATCCAGGCGGGGTCGCGAAGCCATGTCGCCACGCCCCACAGGAGAACGACAGACAGCGGCTCCTGGCGGTAATCGGCGGCGCTGGCGTAGAGGTTCGCAGGCGTGAACGCAGAACCCGCGGTCCACGGCTGCGCCTGCATCTCGGCCAGCCACAGCTGCTTGCCCTGCGCTTTCGCCTGGCCGGCCCAGAAGTCCAGGGCCTCCTGCTTCCAGACGCTGCGAAGATCGGGACTCGTGAACCGCAGCGGCGTCGAGGGCGCGTCGATGTACAGGTCCAGTCCCAGTGCATCACCGGCCGCAAGCGTCTCACCCGGGTGGCCGCTCGGATAGGCGCCGAGGGCGGCCAGCACAGGTGGCGCATAAAGCTGCAGCATGTCGATGGTCGAGTTCCAACCGTCAAAGGTAGTGGTCAAAACCGTCTTGCCCGGATCGAGCTGATGCACCTCGGAGATCTCCCACGCGAGCTGCTCGACTGTGATCTGGTCAGCGCCCGTCGATGCGTTGACCACGTAATCGAAAGGTTCGTTCTCGACCTGCCACGCGTAAACCAGCGGCGACGAGCGATAGCGCAACAGGCTGGCGTCGATATAAGCGCGGTAGGCGGCGCCTGACTGGACGTCGTTCAGGTGCGGCTGCTCGCGCGGCGCCGCCCAGGCCGGCTCGTGCAGCTCGGGATAAAGGAAGTTGCGCGCGCCGATGGTGAGCACGACTCGCGTTTGCCGGCTCGTCACCTGGTCGTGCTCCTCGACCACGGCGAGCAGCTCGTCAACGGATGAGAAGTCCAGGCTGTTGGGGGTCGGCTCGACCGACTCCCAATAGATCGGAAGGCGAACAAGGTCCGGATCGGTGGCGTCCAGAAGGATCGCCAGGTCCTCGGTGGGAACACGATTGGCTCCCAGCGATTCGGTCGGGCTGTAGCTGAAGCCGACCAGGGGCGCAGCCGTTTTCGCCGGCGGCCACGTCTCGCTGCCCAACAGCAGCGCCAGTGCCGCAAGGCACATCAGTCCTCTCAACGAGCTATTCCCTCCGAAGTCTGTCGACCCATCTCCACACGCCAGGGATCACGCCGTTACGCACTGATGTTATGAGTCAAAGCTCAGAGCTGGCTGAGAGCCATGTCTCGGCAAATCCCCAGCGACCTCGCACGCCTCGCCCAGCATGTCACGTCAATCTCGAGCCAGACGCTCGAGACGTCCTCGTTACAAAAACTTGAACAAGGAGGTATGCAAATGAACGGCATTCGAAAGACAGTCGCTGCGGCCACCATCGCAGGGTCGATGCTGGTGGGAGGCGTGATCGGCGCCGCCATCTACAGCGTGTCGGTCATCACCGCGGCAGCGGCCACAACGGCGGCCAGCCCGAGTCCCACGACCCCGAGCGCCACGACGCCATTCGTGTCCAACGAGACCGCGGCTCATGAGGCCACGGAAAGCGCCGCACGCGAGGCGCAGGAAAACGCCGGCATCCGGCCGACAGTTCCGTAGCTCCCGTCAGAAAGTTCAGCGTTCAGGGGGAGGGAGGTGAAATGCCTCTCTCCCTGTGATCCACGCGACCGAGGAGCGTCGCAGAACTTATCGAAGGACCGGACTCAGGGCCGAGACTTCCGCGCCGCGCGCGGCCAGTGGCAGGCTGAGTGTGAACACGCTGCCCCTCCCCACCTCACTGGTCAGCCTGATCCGACCACCATGGAGCTCGACAAAACGCTTCGTGAGCGCCAATCCAAGTCCGGTTCCATGTTGCTCTCGAGCGATGTCGGAGTCGATCTGCCGGACCTCTTCGAACAGGTGCTCGAACTCCGACTCGGCAATCCCAATACCCGTGTCCGAGACAGAGATCTCGACCGTGTTGGGGAGCCTCTGAGCGCCTATGGTCACGCGTCCGCCTTCGGGCGTGAACTTCACCGCATTCGAGACGAGATTGAGGAGCATCTGCCTCAGCTTGCCGGCGTCAGCCTCGACCTCGCCCGCCGTGCCGAGCTCTGCATTGATGTGGATCGTCTTTTTCGCGGCGAGCGGATCCAGTGTCCTGATGACACCGTGCGCGATTTCGACAATCATCACGGTCTCCAGCCGCAGCGTGACGTGGCCTGACTCGATCTTGGCCAGGTCGAGGATGTCGTTCGTCAGGTCGAGCAGATACCGCCCGCTCGAGTTGATCTGGGCCAGGAACTTCCGCCTCCGCGGTTCGTCGAACCGATCAGTGGTATCGGACAGCAGAAGCTCCGAAAAGCCGATCACCGAGCTCAGCTGAGTTCGCAGCTCATGGCTCATGCTCGCCAGGAACTCGCTCTTGTGCCGGTAGGCGCGGGCCAGCTCAACGTGCAGCCGCCGGGTGGACAGGAGGTTGCGAACACGAAGCACGACCTCATTCCGGTCGAGTGGCTTGATCAGGAAATCGTCGGCGCCGAGGTCCAGCGCGTTGTTGCGCGCGACCGGTCCCACGTCGCCGGTCAGCACCAGAACCGGCAAGAAGCCCAGCCGGCTTCGCGCATCTCGAATCCGCCGCAGGATCTCGAGGCCGTCTGGCTGAGGCATGTGGAGGTCGAGCAAGATCAGGTCCGGCTCGAATTCGGTAAATACCATCTCCGCCTGGGTCGAGTCGGTGAGACCTCGAATCGCAATCGTGTCGTCGGCCAGGAACCTCCGGATCATCTCGATGTCGTCCTCGCTGTCATCCACGATCAGCACGCGGCTCATCATTTCGCGGCGTCGAGGACCTCGCGGACCCGGGCGAGCAGGGTCGGCTCGTTGAAGGGCTTGTCGAGGAGGGTTACCCCATGCTGCAGCTTCCCGTTGGCGGCGAGAGCAGGCTGAGCAAACCCCGACATGTAGAGGACGCGAAGATCTGGACGCGCTTCGAGGAGCTGTGGGGCCAGCTCATTCCCCAGCATGTGCGGCATGACCACATCGGTCAGAAGAAGGTCGATGTGGCCGGCGAATTTCCGCGACATTTCGAGGGCCTCCGGTCCGCCTGCCGCGACCATGACCTGGTACCCGCTCTGGGTCAGGATCCGGTTCACGATCTCGCGTAGGTCGTCGGAGTCCTCCACCACGAGCACCGTCTCGCTGGCCCGGGCGTGCGGAGCGTCCTCCGTCACCGCCTCGGCGGTGACGGCCTGGTCAGTGGCTGGCAAGAGCACTGAGACTCGCGTGCCGAGCCCGGGTTCCGAATACACCTCGATGCTTCCGCCGGCCTGCGTGACGATGCCGTAGATCGTCGCCAGGCCGAGACCCGTACCCTGCCCGCGAGGCTTGGTCGTGAAGAACGGCTCGAAGGCGTGCTCCAGCGTCTTCTTGTCCATGCCCGCGCCGGTGTCGCTGACGCGCAGCCGCACGTAGCGGCCGGGCTTCAACGTCACATGTGCCGCCGCGTAGGCGAGATCGACGTCGACGTTTGCCACGTCGATCGTCAGCTTGCCCCCTGTAGGCATCGCGTCGCGCGAGTTCACAGCGAGGTTGGTGAGCACCTGGCTGAGCTGTCCCGAGTCGATCATCACCGGCCATGGAGCGGCTTCTGGTTCGGCCACCAGCTCGATGTGCTCGCCAAGAGTGCGCCGCAGCAGCGGGGCCAGCTCGGCGACAACTACGTTCATATCCATAGGCCTGGGCTGAACCACGTCTACCCGGGCGAACGCGAGCAGCTGGTGGGTCAGCCGAGCCGCGTTCTCCGCGGCCCTCTCGATGCGCTCCATGTCTTTCAGCACCGGTCGCAAACGTTCGCCGTTGCCGCTCTCGATCTCGGCCGTCAGGTTCGCTTTGACGAACCAGCTGAAGTTGATGATGACCCCGAGCAGGTTGTTGAAGTCGTGGGCCACGCCCCCTGCCAGCTGGCCGAGGCTCTCCATGCGCTGCGCCTGGGCGAGGTGCTGCTGATACTTCTTTTTCTCGGTCACGTCCTGCGCCATCACGTAGCGAGATCCTTTCCCGACATCGCGGGTCGACACCTGGACTTCGATCAGGGCGCCGTCCTTGAGACGGTGGACTCCCGAAATCGAACCCAGCGCTGCCGGCTCGCGCGTGCTGGCCAGGATGGCCGGCAGCTCCTCAGGCGGGTAGATCTCAGCGATCGTCATCGCCAGGAACTCATCGTGTGAATACCCGTAGCGCCGGACTGCTGCCTCGTTGACCTCGAGGAACCTGAGCGTCTCGGTGCTGAAGACCCACATGGGCTCCGGGTGGATTCGAAAGAGGGTCCGGTACCGGCTTGCGGTGGCCTCGAATTCCCCCCGCGCGACGTCGAGCTCGCGGACCTTCTCATGCAACTTGGCGGACACCAGCCGCAAATGCTCGGCATGAAAATCGGCCGCTGCGTGACCGTTGCTCGCCGGATTCACGGCCCGGTTGTACCGGCTCGCCGCGGCGACCATTTCGAGAAACACCTGGGGCTCGTAAGGCTTGATGATCACGCTCGTCACTCCGATCTGCGAGGCCAGGCGACGTACGTCAGCCTCGAGGTAGTGAGCGGTCTGCAGAACGATCGGCGTCGTGGCCGTGCGCGCTTCTCTGCGCACCGCGCGCGCCAGGTCATAACCGTCGATCCCAGGTGTGATCAGGTCTGCCACGATCAGGTCGGGGAGCTCGTCCTTGATCAAAGCCAGTCCTGCCAGGCCGTCGGCGCAGCTCGTGACCGTGTAACCAGCGTGCTTGAGCAGAGTCTCGGCCAGCAGCCGATCCGCAGCCGTGTCGTCGATCACGATCGCAGTCGCCACTCAGACTCCTTCCGGGGAGCGCCGAGCGCCCTGTATGAAGAAGGCTTTGATCTGCGCGGCAAACGTGGTCGGCTCGATGGGTTTGGCGATGTACCCGTGGAACCCAGCCTTCAAGACGCGGTCGCGATCACCGACCATCGCGTAGGCCGTCACCGCAACTCGAGGAATTGCTCTGAGCTCGGGGTCGGCGCCAAGCACCGCGGCCGCTTCGAGGCCGCTCATACGTTCCAGCTGGAGGTCCATGACGATCACCCGCGGGTGCTCCCGGCCCGCGATCTCGATCGCGTCGGCCCCATCGGTGCATGTCAACACGCGGTTGCCGGCGGCTCGGAGCAGGTAGGCCATCAGGTCGCTGCTTGCCTTGTTGTCTTCGACGACTAGAACCAGGTCTTGCTCAGGGATCAAGGTGGTCCTTCGGCAGTATGAAGCTGAAGATGCTGCCCTTTCCGAGCTCGCTGCTGAACTCGATGGTCCCGCCCAGAAGCCCCGCCAGGCGCTGGCAGATATAGAGCCCAAGGCCGGTGCCTTCCCGGGGCGCGGCGATGCCGAACCGCTTCAGCTGTTCGAACGCCTTGAAAAGCTTGGCCTGGTCCTCCTTCTTAATTCCGACGCCCGTGTCGATCACGTCGAAGCGAACGGTTGGGCGCCCGTCGGAGGACCCTTCGTGAACCTCGATGCGGACCGCACCCGTGTCGGTGAACTTGATCGCGTTGCTGCTGAGATTGATCAGGATCTGGTGAAGCGCCCTGCGGTCGGTGCTGGCCGTCACGGCCTGCTCCGGGGCGGTCACCGTGAACGCAAGGCCCTTGTTGCGCGCCAGCGGGCTGAGCCCGCCCACCACCTCTTTGGCGACCTCGGCGCAATCGAGCGGGAGAAAGTCTCCTTCCCACTTGCCCGACTCAATCTTGGCGAGGTCCAGCAGATCGTTGATGATCGCCAGCAGATGGCGGCCGCTCGACTGCACCGTTTGAAGCTGCTCCTCCTGCTCGGGATTGAGCGGGCCGGGCAGCTTCATGAGCAGTGTCCCCGTAAAGCCGATGATCGCGTTCAGGGGGGTTCGCAGCTCGTGGCTCATGCTCGCCAGGAAGCGGTCCTTTGCCTGGTCCGCGCGCTCCAGCTGGAAGTTGGTCTCCTGCAGCTGCTGCTCGAAGCGTTTGCGCTCGGTGATCTCGCGCACCGCGGCGAAGATTCCCTCCAACTTGTGGTCGGGGTCGAACAGCGTCGCCGCGTTGTAGACAACGACCGTTTCCTTGCCGTCCCGGCTTCGGGCCGTCAGCTCGTAGTCCGTGACCTTGCCTTCCCGCAGCGTCTGGCGCACACCTTCTTCGGCACGCTCAGGCTCGGTGAAGTAGGTCTTGAGATCGGAGCCGATCAGCTCGTCGCGCCCGACACCCATCATTGCTTCCATCTGCTGGTTGACGTCCGTGATCGTGCCCACCGGGTCGGTGGTGACCAGGGCGTCGATATTCGACTCGATCAGCGAGCGCGTGTAGACCTGCGAGTCCCGCAGCTGTTGCTCCAGCACCTTCTGGGCGCTGGTCTCGCGCGCGCCGGCGAGGATGCCCAACGCCTGACCTCCTGCGTCGGTGAACACCCCGGCGTTCAAGCTCACGGTGATGCGGCGGCCCTGGCGAGTCACGATCACGAGCTCGTGTCCGATGACGCGCCCTTCGGCGAACGTCTTGGCCGCACCGGCCGCGGCCTGGGCGGGGTCGGTGAAATAGTCGTGAAAGCGCGAACTGATCAGATGCTTCCGGGAGTAGCCGCTGAGCCGCGTCGCCTCCTCGTTCACATCGGTGATGACCCCGTCGGGCGCAATGGCGAAGAGGGCGTCGGCCGAGGCTTCAAACAGAGAGCGGTTGTAGACCTGCTGCTCGGTCAGCTGAGTTTCCAGGCGCAGCTTTTCGGAGATGTCACGCATCGACGCGAAGATGCCCTCGATGTGGCCGTCCGGAGCCCTGAATACCGAGGCGTTGAATGACACGGCACCTTTCCGGCCCCCCTTCGACTCGAGGACCAGCTCGTAGTTGGTCACGCCACCTTCGGCGAGAGTCCGGCGCACGCCAAGCTCGGCGTTGTCCGGCTGCGTGAAATAGCGCTTGAACACAGAGCCCATCAGCTCCTGCCTCGCGTAGCCGGTCATGCGGCACATCTGCTCGTTGAGGTCCGTGATGAACCCCTCGGGGTCGACTGTGACCAGGCCGTCCCCGGACGATTCGATCAGACCACGGAGGTAGTTCTGCTGCTCACGCATTTGCTCCTCGAGGCGGACGCGATCGGTGACGTCCCGCACGGAGGCGAAGATGCCGCGCGCGATGCCGCCCGAGTCTTTGAACACTGACGCGTTGAACGTCACCTGGAGATGGCGGCGGGTGCGTGAGACCATGGTCAGGGCGTATTCGGTGACGACGCCCTTCTCGAACGTTTGCGTGACTCCGGCGCGCGCGACGTCCCGCTCCGTGAAGTAATCGGCGAACTGCGAGCCGGTGAGGTCGGCGCGTGCGTAGCCCGACATCCTGCACATCTGCTCGTTGACATCGGAGATGAACCCGTCGGGATCAAGCGTGATGAGCCCGTCGCCAGACGATTCGATCAGTCCTCGGAGATATGCCTGCTGCTCCCTGAGCTGCCCTTCGAGCTTCCGCTGCTCGGTGATCGTGCGGGCGGCCGCAAACACTCCCTGGAGGCGGTTGTCACGGTCGAAGAACGCGCTCGCGTTGTAGCTCACGACCGTTTCACGACCTTCCTTGGAGCGAGCTGTCAGCTCGTAGTTGGTGACCTTGCCCTCGTGCAGCACGAGCCGGATCGCTTCCTCGGCCCTGTCGGGCTCGGTGAAATAGGTCTTGAATGCGGAGCCGATCAGCTCTTGTCGGGTCCGGCCCGTGAGCGCGACCATCTGCTCGTTCACGTCTGTGATCACCCCGAGCGGATCAGTGGTCATGATGCCGTCGACGTTCGACTCGATCAGTGAACGTGTGTAGACCTGCGTGTCGCGCAGCTGCAGCTCGAGCTCCTGCTGGTCGGTGACATCGCGGAACGACGCGAAGATTCCACGCACCACGCCGCCGGCGTCTCGGAAGACCGCCGCGTTGAAGGAGACCGACAGCTTCTGCCCGTTAGCTGCCTGCATCGTCAGGACGTAGTTGGTGACAAGGCCTTTCTCGAAAGTGAGATGCACCCCGTCAATGGCGCGTTCGCGCTCGGTGAAGTAATCGGGGAACATCGATCCGACCAGCTGGGCGCGCGTCCGTCCGACCATCTTGCAGAGCGTCTCGTTGACGTCGGTGATTCGCATGTCGTCGTTCACGGTCACCAGGCCGTCGCGCGAGGCTTCGAACAGTCCTCGGTTGTAGGCCTGCTCCTCGGCCAGCAACTTCTGGAGACTCCCCTGCTCGGTGATGTCGCGGGCCGACGCGAAGATGCCCCTAACCTTCCCCGCCTGGTCGGTGAACGTGGCGGCGTTGAACGACACGAGCTGCTCGTGGCCGTCCTTGGTACGCAGGGTGAGCTCATAGTTGGTGAGGGCACCCTGGTCCAGGGTGTTCCGGACGCCGGCGGCCGCGCGCTTGACATCGGTGAAGTAGTCCTGGAAAGCGCTGCCGATGAGCTCCGTTCGCTCAAACCCGGACATCTGACACATCTTCTCGTTCACGTCGGTGATCGTCAGCATCGGATTGATGACGACGAGGCCGTCGAACGATGCCTCGAAAAGGCCGCGGTTGTAAGCGCGCTCGCTCAGAAATTGAGCCTGGAGCACTGCCTGGTCGGTGATGTCTCGGGCGGAGGCGAATATGCCGCGAACGTTTCCCACGTGGTCCCGGAAGATCGATGCGTTGACGGACACCTGAAGCTTTTTCCCTGACCGGGTCAACAGCGTGAGGACGTAGTCCTTCACGGAGCCCTGATCGAAGGTCTCCTTGACTCCGGCGGTGGCGCGCTCGGGTTCAGCAAAGTACGTGGCGAAGGCGGTGCCGAGCAGGTCTTCGCGGGCATAACCGGACAGCCGGCACATCTGCTCGTTCAGGTCGGAGATCAGGCCTTTCGAATCAACGGTGACCAGGCCGTCGACGCTGGACTCGATAAGCCCGCGAAGGTAGTTCTGCTGCTCACGCAGCTGTTCCTCCAGCTTTTTCTGCTCAGTGATGTCGCGCGCGGCGGCGAAAACGCCCTGCAGCTTGCGGTCCCGGTCGAAGAATGCGGTGGCGTTGTAGCTGACCAGCGTTTCGCGGCCAGTCTTCGAACGTGCCGTGAGCTCGTAGTTGGTGACCCTGCCTTCGCGCAGCACCAGGCGAACCGCCTCGTCTGCCCGTTTCGGCTCGGTGAAGTAGCGGTTGAAACGCGACCCGATCAGCTCTTCCCGCGAGTGCTCGGTCAACAGCACCATCTGCTCGTTGACATCGGTGATCACGCCCAGCGGATCCGTGGTCATGATGGCGTCCACGTTCGACTCCATCAGGGAGCGCGTATAGACCTGGGTGACCTCCAACGCCTGGGCCAGGCGAACCTCGTCCGACACATCCCTGGATATGAGAAGGAAGCCAATCGCGTCACCCTCGTTGCCGCGGCGCGGAGTGACCACGAGTCGGGCGGGAAAAGTCGTGCCGTTCTTCCGGCGCCGGACCAGGGATCCTTCGAACTTGCCTGTCTCGATCGCCGTCGCCATCATCGACTTTGCGAGGCCGGCCGTCACATCCTCGGCCGTGTGGAGCAGGGTGGAGTTGGCCTTGCCGATCACCTCCTCAGGCTCATATCCGTAGAGGCGCCGCGCGCCCTCGTTCCAGAGCTGGATGTTGCCTTCGAGGTCCGTGCCGATGATCGATGTCTCGGTTGAAGCCTCGAGCACGTTGCCGATGAAGTTGGCGGCGGCGTAGGGGTCCGCGAGGAGAGCGGGATCGATGAGCCGCCGCATGCCTCGGGGCGTCGGAATCGAGTGACCGATCTCGCCGTCGGAGAGACCAGGGCGCGTTTTCAGGTTCGCGCCGCCCGCGTGGCCGTTGGTCTCGGCTGGCCGCTTTACCGCCAAGTCATCTCAGCCGCCAGCCGGAGGATCTCCGGCGAAATACCCCAGTGGGCGTGGACGGAGGACTGCGAAGGATGGTCACGTTTCATTCTCTGACCGCCCGACGCAGGCCCACAACCTAAGAACCATGGGTCGCGCCCCATGCGTTCGGTGGGGCTTGCCGCAGGCCGCACACAGGTTGTTGCGGTCTTTGTTACGCGAGCACTCAGACGATGAGCCGCAATATGATCGCCGCTCCCCTGGACGCTCCAATCCACCTGACCGACGGTTCAATGCGTCGCCCACCACTGCCCGGAGTGGGCGGCGAAAAGGTCGTCGAAACACACGGGCTGACCAAGCGCTACGGCACCGGCATCGTCGCGGTTGACACGCTGGATCTCACCGTCTATCGCGGCGAGGTATATGGATTCCTCGGGCCGAACGGAGCCGGCAAGACGACCACCCTGCGGATGCTGCTTGGTCTCATCCGCCCGACCGCTGGAAGCGCGAGGGTCGTCGGCGCCGCCCCCGGGTCACCCGCGTCGCTCATCAAGGTCGGCGCGATCGTCGAAACACCCGCCTTCTACCCGTACATGACGGGCTACGACAACATGCGTCTCCTGGCCACGTACTGCGGCGTCGACAAGTCGCGTGTTGACGCGACCCTGGCCGAGGTGGACCTGACACCACGTGCCCATCACAAATTCTCGACCTACTCACTCGGAATGAAGCAGCGGCTGGGAATCGCCGCCGCCCTGCTGAAAGAGCCGGAGCTCCTGATCCTCGACGAACCCACCAACGGCCTTGACCCGCAGGGTATGGCAGACGTGCGCAACCTCATCATCGAGCTCGGAAAAGGCGCCCGCACCGTCCTGATCTCCAGCCACCTCCTGGGCGAGGTGGAGCAGATGTGTACTCGAGTCGGCGTGATCCGGAAAGGCAAGATCGTGGCCGAAGGAACCGTGAACCAGCTGCGCGGTGCCGCCACGCTGACCGTGCGGGGCACCCCGGAAGAAACCGCGAAGGCGGTGCTCGTCGAGGAAGCGGGCGCCGACAAGGTGACCGCCCTTGGCGACGCTACTTTCAGCCTGGCGATCGACCTCCAACGCACAGCTCAGATCAACCAACGACTCGTGCAGGCAGGAGTCGCCGTCACCGAGCTGCATGCGGACGAGCGCTCTCTCGAAGACGTTTTCATGGAGCTGACGGGCACCGAGGGTGGGCTCTGATGTGGGCAGCGTTCCGCGGGGAACTGTTCAAAGTCGTCCGCCGGCCGGGCGTCTGGGTCCTCCTGATCCTGCTGCTGGCCCTGGCATTGCTGCTCGGCTACGTTGTGACGTACCTGTTCGACACGTACGGTTCGTCGGCCGCCTCGCAGGGACTTCCGCAAGGCACGAAGCTGGCCGACTTCAAGGTGGCGCTGTACCCGGAGAACTTCATCAAGGACACATTCAGCACCTGGGGCGCGCTCGGTGGGGTCTTCGCCCTCATCGTGGGCGTGCTCGTCCAGGGCAGCGAGTACGGCTGGAGCACGATGAAAACGCTGTACACGCAGCGCTACGGGCGGCTGACGATGCTGTTCGGCAAGGTGGCCGCGCTGGGCCTGGTCGTACTAGTCATGGTGGTCGCCCTGTTCGCGGTGGACGCGGCGGCCAGCACGGGGGTCGCGCTCCTGGACGGCAAGCCGATCGTCTTCCCAGCGGCGAGCGTGATCGTCAAGGCGATCGTGGCGAGCTTTCTGATCTTCGGCTTCTGGGCGATGTTCGGCTTCGGGCTCGCCACCATATTTCGGCAGTCCGCAATGGCAATCGGTCTCGGCCTGGCCTACGCACTGGTCGTCGAGCTGCTCATCTTCAGTCTCCTTCGCGGGTTCGGAGGCGAGATCGTCCAGAAGATCGAGCAGTGGTTCCCCATCGCCAATACCGGTTATCTGGCCAGGGCGTTTGGAGAGATCCAGTTAAAAGGCATACCGGCGACGCCCGCGCCGTACGCGGATGCAACCCACGCGGTCCTCATGCTGCTGCTGTATGTCGCGGTGTTCACCGCCATCTCGGCGTGGCTGTCGCGCACCAGGGACATCACCGCCTAGAGGCGCGGCCGAAAACCTCGACGAGAGATTCGGCGATCCAGGTGGTCCAGATCCGGGTGAAGCGACGAGCAGCGCAGCGAGCGCATCGTCGATGCGTAAGCGAGCAGCGCAGTCGCTGAACCCGGATCTGGGCCGCATGGGCGCCGAAGATCCGTCGACGGCTTTTTCGGCCGCGCCTCTAACGACCGGCTGCGTAGCCTTGCCCACCCCGCGGGTTGGCGGCGGCGGAAAGCATCTGAGTGTCGGGATCACGCCCGACAGCGCACATGCGGCCCAACGACCAGGGTCCCGCATCGACGACGTCGTGACCCCGACGGCGCAGCTCCTCGAGCACCTCGGGTTCGACGCGAGACTCGATGTACAGGCTCCCGGGCTCCGCGGCGTGCGGCGCGAATGAGCTCGGAAAGTGCGCGGTGTGAAACGTTGGCGCGTCGATTGCCGCCTGCAGGTCGTGCCCGAAGACGGCGTGCGCGAGGAAGAACTCGAGCGACCATTGGTCCTGCTGGTCACCACCAGGTGTGCCGAAAGCAAGCCGAGGCTCGCCGTCGCGCAGCACGAGCGACGGGGTCAGCGTCGTGCGCGGTCGCTTTCCGCCCTCGAGACGGTTCGGGTGAAGCGGATCGAGATTCAGCATCTGCGCTCGGGTGCCGAGGCAGAAGCCGAGGCCCGCGATCACCGGCGAGCTCTGCAGCCATCCGCCGCTGGGCGTGCAGGCGACCATGTTGCCGTCACGGTCGACCGCCGCAACGTGCACGGTGTCGCCCCGCACCTCCCCCACGGCCTGAGCACCAGTTCCTGTCCAGTGACCCT
>Ga0209118_1000181_pt1 | contig 41897 bp, 38 predicted proteins | sample BlaSpr_A8_Ref_M1_FD_187988 | JGI IMG/M metagenome (GOLD analysis project Ga0209118, IMG submission 187988) | Forest soil microbial communities from Thunder Bay, Ontario, Canada - Black Spruce, Ontario site 2_A8_Ref_M1 (SPAdes) (version 2) | ecosystem: Environmental > Terrestrial > Soil > Boreal... | reverse complement strand
CCGAAAAGACGACGCCGAACTGGTCGAGCTGCTGCTTGACCAGGCCGCGCACACCGGCGGCTGGATCGATCTGGTACGTGTCGGGGAACAGGTAGCCCTCGAAAGGCGCATCTGCGTTGCCGGGCTGCGGGGGCAGGAACGCGTAGGTCGCCCGCAGGGCAGGGTCCTTCGCCGCCGCAAGATAATCCGCGGCCTTCGCGAGCTTCTTCGTCTCGACCACCTTGGCCTGCTCTCGGAGTGGGAATCCCTCCGGAAAGGTGATGACCGTCTGGTTTGCGATGCCGTGCTGGAGGGCGTTGACGATCTGAACCATGGACATGTTCGTGTTGAGCACGAAGACGCCGGCCTCCAGCTTTGGAGCGGCGTTGGTCAATCGCGTGTACATGTCGAAGGCGATCGTGCTGCGGATCAGACCAAGGGTGTAGAGGTCCTGCCCGATCTGGGAAGGCGTCTCTCCGGGGTCAACATGAAATTGAACCGTCTTGCCGGCCGAGGAGATCGGTGTGTTGACGTTGAAGTTCCACCAATCCATTCCGCGCGACGTGCCGAAGCCAAGGATCGCGATGATCACCAGGAAGACAGCCAGTCGCTTCACTCGACGTCGTCCTTCTCGAGCGCGGTGATCACGCGCTTGAACTCTTCGCCGTCGACCGTCTCCAGGCCGCCCGCCGATTCACGAAGCAGGAGCACCTGCGATGGATCGTCGTCCGCCTCGACCAGGTAGTAGTTCACTCCTTCCAGGTCGAACGCGTCATGGAGCCGATACCGGCGCTCGACGCCGGCTTCGTCGATGAGCGTGATCGGTTCTGGGTCGTCAGCTGCCACTCTTGCGGTCCAGGTGCGCTTGAAGCAGCAGGGTGGCGGCGACCTTGTCGACGCTGAGCTTGCGCTTGTCGCGTCGCACCCCGCCTGCGATCAGAGAGCGCTCCGCCGCGACGGTGGTGAGGCGTTCGTCGACGAGCTCGATGGGCAGGCCGGACGCCTTGCGTAAGGCGCTCGCCAGCTCTCGAGCCGCGGCGGCCTCAGGTCCATGCCTGCCGTCCATGCGCAGCGGCAGGCCGACGATGATCCGGTGCGCGTCCTGAGCCTTGGCGATCTCCGCCAGGCGTGACGCAAGCGAGTCCGCGGGCTCGGCGGGCACGGTCGACAGACCCTGCGCGATGGTCCCCGTCGGGTCGCTCACCGCGAGCCCGACACGCTTGGACCCGGGGTCCACCGCCAGGACCCTCGGCATTACGGAGACGGTTTGGGAGAGGCGGTGCCTGGAGTCGCGGCCGGCGTCGTGGTCGATGGAGGGGCGCCAGATTCGACCACGTAGTGCAGGGAGATGCGGCCGATCAGCAAAGGCATGATCGGCAGCGTCATCGGCTGCTCCTTGATGGCGACCGACTTGATGGGCAGCCGCTCGAGGTAGAACCGGGCCTGAGCCAGTGGCCGGCCGACGATCTGCGCGCGGATCTTGGCTTCGTCCAGCTTCGGAGCGACATATGCGGCGGCGCTTCCTAGGAACGTCATGTTGCCACCCGAGTTCGCGCTGAGGATTCGATACTGGACCTGGACCGGGCTCTCGGTCAGCAGCTGCTGGTCGTTGGGCACGCGCTGGACGAGGTATGTCTGGAAAGCCTTCTGCACGTCGGCGTCCATGTAGAAGTCACCCTCGCCGGTGATGCTCATGGTGCCGCTGAAGGTCGGCACCTTCTCCAGTGGCTGGTGGTCGGTCGTGTACTGCGGCGGACCGTAGATGAGCGCCTCGTTCAGCTTCTCGCCCGGCTGCCCCGAGGTGGACATCGTTTGAGCGATGCTCTGCCGCAGCTCCTGCTCGAGCTGCGCTCGCCCCGCATCGAAGTCCGCCAGGGTCATCTGCGGGGTGTTCGATGGATCAGTCCCGCCGCCGGTGGCTTGGGGATTGGTCACCGTCAGACAGCTGAAACTATTGCTTTCAATCGTCGTGATGGTGGCCGAGCCGACGTTGCCCGCCGAGCCGGCCTGCACCGCGATGACGCCGACGGCCGAGCTCACCTGGCCCCAAGGTAATGTGAAGTCCGGAGCGTTCTGAGCGAACGTGATCCCGTTCGTGTTGTCGAGCCGCTGGCCTCGATAGATCAAGATCCCTGGACTGTTGTGGTTGTTCTTCGCGCAGTTGTTGGTGTAGATGACCTGGCCTTGAGCGGGGGCAAGCGGGACCACGATCGAGCCCGTCGTCTTGAAGCCCTGAGAGTTGGAGCGCTGGATCACAACCGACCGGATGCGAATCGTTCCCTTGCCCGGCTGCCCCTGTATCTCCACGTCTCGCTCAGTGAAGGGGGCGGCCTGTGCGACGAGAGTCACAGAAGCAGAGGGCACGTAGATCGCCGCGCCGAAGAGGCCGACCAGGAGCAGCGTCGCCGCAGTCACGTACAGCAAGAAGCGGCCGGGCTTCAGCTCGGTCGCGGTCTTGGTCAGCAGCCGAGTCGGGGCGGCGATGCCCACGTGCGTGGTCGGCTCGGTGCGCACCCGCTTCCACCAGCGCTGCACGGGAGCCGGCGCTTCTGGCTCGGACACGATGCCTTCGCCCTGCAGATCGAGCGCGCCGAAGACGGGAAAGCCGCTCTCCGACGCCATCTTCTGCACGGCCGGGTCGTCGCAAACGACGGTGACGCGCTTGCCCATTCGAGCGGCGTAGTTCCGCAGCAGCTGGAAGTTGAACCGGCTCTGGCCGATGCGCGAGCGCATCGGTAGGACCAGCATCGTGTCCTCGCCGTTGAACCGGCGAAGGCGTTCGACGACCTCCGGGATCTCCTCTTCGGTTTCAACGTAAATCGGGTTCGTTGCCATAGCGTTTACAAGTCTCCTGGGGGCGTGCTCAGACCTTTATACCGCCTAGGACCCGTCTCATGACGGTGTTGACGGTGTCCCGCTCCTCGGCTTCAGTTCGCAAAGCGTGGTTCGCGAGGCCCATCGGAGCGATGTCTTGAGGGCTTGAAAGCTGCCCAGTCGAGTCCGTCAGATTGCGCACGTCGGGCGGCACGAGGTGACGGATTCGTGGCTCGCGCGGGAACGGAAGACCGGCGGCCCAGTTGTTCTTCACGAGCTCGAGGGTGAGCTCGGGCAGCAGGCTGCCCCCTCCACATAGGTAGATGCTCGTCGGCAGCCGCTCACCTCGTGAGAGCTCCTTGATGCTCAGGGCCAGGCCCTGCAGCAGCACTTCAGCGTCCGCGCTCAGCAGCTCCGACACCTGCCGGTGCTGATCCGCTGACAGCAGGCCTTCCGAGTGTCGGAGCTTGCGCGCCTCGGCCTCTTCGTAGCTGAGTCCGAACGCGAGCGCCAGCCTCCGCGTGAACGCGCGCCCGCCGAGGTTGAACATCCGCGTGCCCTCGACGCCGCCGTCTCGGATGAGCGCGACGTCTGTCGTACCTCCGCCGATGTCGACAAAGATCCCGCCCTCGGCCCACGTCTCCTCACTGGCGCACGCCCGAGCGAGCGCGTAAGGCTGCGCGACCGCGGCTGCGAGCTCGAGGTCAAGCTCACGCACGACGGTTTCGATCGCGTCGATATGGGTCATCGGCGCAAACGTGTTGAAGACGGTGACTTCCAGGTTCTTGCCCGTGAAGCCGACCGGGTTGGTGACCGGGTAGCCGTCGACGCGGACGTTGGTGATCGCCGAATGGACCAATCGTGCCTCGAGCTGGCCGTAGCTCCGCTCCATCTCCAGCAAGTGCTGCGCCTCGCGCAGAGCGCGCCGCTGGACCATCTGAAGCATCGTCGAGATCTCGCTCGACCGCACGCGCGACTTGGAGTTCTCACGCGGGTAGGCGATCGTCGACGAGAACCCTTTGATGAGCTCGCCGGCGATGCCCACGACGACCTGGCCCGGCACGGTCTTGGCCATGTCTTCGGCCGCCTCCAGCGCTCGGTTGCAGGACTGGATCACGGACTCCAGGTCGGCGATCGCGCCACCCGACATCGCGGCAGGAGCCTGCGGCTCGCGTCCGACGCCGAGCACCTCGCCGTCGGGGCCCTCGCGCCTGACGACCAACACCTTGATGAGGTCGGTCCCGATGTCGAGCACCGTGAAATGCCGGTAGTACTCGCTGCGCTTGCGCAGGAACTTGAACTTGGTCACGAGGCGGCGGGCCCGAGTGGGGCGGCGAAAGATTTGGTGGCCAGGTGGTCCGAGCCGAAGGAAGCGACGAGCACCGCAGCGAACGCATCTTTGCATGCGTGAGCGAGGCGCGCAGGAGCTGACGCACGGATCGGGCCGCATGGGCGCCAAAGATTCGCCGACATCACTCGGGCACGCCTCCTGCGGCGAGCTCCTGCTCGAGGCGCTTGAAGGCTTCGTCGGCGGGCCCGTTCAGCTTTCCGCGGGCAAGGTGCTTCTGGCCACCGCCTGTGCCCACAAGGCCGGCAAGGCGCGTGGCATCGTATTCGCTCGTGAGGTCCTTAGACACCTTGATGACAAACATGTCTCCGGCCACAACGGTTACGACGCCAGACTTCACGAGATCGAGATAGCGGTCGGCGTAAGCGGCCAGCTCCGCGGGGCTGGAGGCTTTCACGGTCTCCGTCACAAACGGTACTTTGCCTTGTTTGACCTCGACGCCGTCGCCACCCTTGACCTTCGCAGTGCGCAGCTCATCTGACAGCGCCTTCAATCGATGCTCCGCCTCTTTGAGCTGCGCACGCAGTGCGTGTACGCGCTGGGGCAGCTGTTCGGGGACGGTGTTGAAAGAGCGCGCGAGCTCGACCACAAGCTTCCGCTCGTTCCAGATCAGCTCGTCGGCGGCCTCCCCCACCACCACGTCGATTCTCCGGAGGCCCGAGCCGATGCTCGACTCGGAAAGGATCACGACGGGTCCGATGTCGGCGGTGTTCGCCACGTGCGTGCCTCCGCAGAGCTCGCACGTCCAGTCTCCGAAGCACACGACCCTGACGACGTCCCCGTACTTCTCGTCAAACAGGTGCATAGCGCCCTGCGCCACCGCTTCTTTGAAAGGCTTCTGGCTCTCGTGGAATGGCAGCGCCTCGCGCACCTTCTCCATCACACGCCGGTTGACACGCTTGAGCTCGTCGTCGGTGATGGCACGGTTGAGCGGGATGTCGAACGTCGTGTGATCGGGTCCAACCCAGGAACCCTTCTGCATGACCTGCTCGCCGAGCGTCTCGCGCAGCGCCTTGTGAAGGAGGTGAGTGGCGGAATGGTGACGTGCGATCTGAGCTCGGCGTTTTGCGTCGACGGCGGCGACTGCCGCCTCCCCCACCCGCACCTCACCTGCAATCACGGTGCCGAGGTGAGCGATCGCGCCATCCACGGGTTTCTGGGTGTCCTCGACGCGGATCTGCCCGCTCGGCGTCGTGATCGTCCCTTTGTCTCCGACCTGTCCACCGGACTCCGCATAGAAAGGAGAGCGATCGAGGAATACCTCCACCGAATCGCCCTCGCCAGCTGTCTCCGCGGAAGCTCCGTCCATGCGCAAGGCTTTGACGCTGCTCTGGGTTGTCAGCTCGCGATAGCCGGTGAAGCCGGATTTGGGCAGGTCTTTGGCCAGCGCCCAGCCCTGTGGCGTACCGCGACGCGAGCGCGCTCGCTGCTGTTCCATAGCGGCGCGAAAGCCGTCCTCGTCGACCTGGATGCCACGCTCCGCGGCCAGCTCGCGCGTCAGCTCCAGCGGAAAGCCGTACGTGTCATGGAGGCGAAACGCATCGACGCCCGGGATCGTCTTCTGGTGCTGAGCCGCGATCTTCTCGAACTGCTCCATGCCTTGCTCGAGCGTCTTGTTGAACCGGTCGGACTCAGCCTGTACGACCTCGGTGATCCGCTTCTCGTGCTGGCTCAGCTCGGGATAGTGATCCCTGAACATCGACACCGCCACGCTGACTCCTGAACTGACCCTGGCCGTGAGTCCCATTTTTTGCCCGTGAATCGCGGCGCGGCGGATGAGCCGTCGCACGACGTACCCCCGACCCTCATTTGACGGTGTGACGCCGTCGGCGATGACGAAGGTCGCTGCGCGCAGATGATCCGCAACGATGCGTTCTGAGAGCGTCGTCGGCCTTGGGCTCGATTGGCGCACGAAGGTGACGAGGGGCTCGAGGATGTCCGCCTCGAAAATGTTGGACTTGCCCTGGAGGATGTAACTGATCCGCTCGAGCCCCATGCCCGTGTCGATGGCCGGGCGCTTGAGCGGGACGAGGCTTCCCTCGGCCACCCCGCGACGCACCGCCTCTCCGGACGTGCCCTCGATCGGGCCGCGCTGGTCGTACTGGGGGAAGACGAGGTTCCAGAACTCGGTGAAGCGGTCACAGTGGTCGGGGACGCAGTCTTCCTGACCGCAGCCGAACTCGCGGCCGCGATCCCACCAGATCTCCGAGTCTGGACCGCAAGGTCCCACGCCAAGACCCCACCAGTTGTCTTCGAGCCGGGTGACGTGCTCCGCAGCCATGCCGGGTTGCCGGATCCACAGGTCGTACGCCTCGTCGTCGGTCGGATGGATGGTCACGCGAAGACGGTTGATCGGCATGTCGAAGACTTCGGTGACCAGCTCCCAGGCGAGCGGGATCGCGGTCTCCTTGAAGTAGTCGCCGGTCGGGGCGAAGTTGCCCAGCATCTCGAAGAACGTGTTGTGCCGGTCGGTCTTCCCCACCTCGTCGATGTCGCCGGTGCGCAGGCACTTCTGACAGCTGGCGAGCCTGGACGCGGGCGGCTGGCTCAAACCCAGGTAGTAAGGCTTGAGCGGCTGCATTCCGGCCGAGATGAAGAGCGTGCTCGGGTCCCCATACGGCACCAACGGCGCGCTGGGCAGGACCTGATGCTCCCGACTCGCGAAATGCTCTAGAAAACGTCTGCGGATCTCGTTCCCGGTCACGGGGCGGAACTAGCTTACGGCGCTAGGCGCTCGATCCGCCATCCGCCGCCCGCGTTGCGCCTGTAGCGGAGGCGATCGTGGAGGCGGTCCGAGCGGCCTTCCCAGAACTCAATCCACTGCGGCCGCAGAGCGTATCCACCCCAATCGTCGGGCAGGGGCACATCACCCGGGTACTTCGCGCTCAGCTTCCAAAACGCTTTCTCGAGCACTTCTCGCGACGGAATGACGCGACTCTGCCGCGAGGCCAGCGCCGACAGCTGCGCTCCGCGCTCGCGGGTTTTGAAGTACGCGAGCGACGCCTTGCGACTCAGGCGCCGGACAGTGCCCGAGACGCGGACCTGGTGATGGGTGACGAACAAGATGACGATGGCCGCGCGGTTGTCGTCGGACAGGTCACGCCCCTTCCGGCTGTCGTAGTTCGAGTAGAAGAGGAAGGACCCGTCTTCGATGCCCTTGTACAGGACCATGCGCACGGACGGACCTGACTGCCCACTCGTGGCGAGGGCCATCGCCACGGGGTGGGGCGCGCGCTCGCCTTGCGCTTTCCGATACCACCGCCGAAAAAGCGTGAGTGGATCGGACGGCGCGTCAGATTCGCGGAGCGGCACTAGGAGGCGCTCTCTTGTGGCACGTATTTCCTCAGCTGTTCGAGCGCGGCCCGCTGCAGGCGCGAGACGTGCATCTGGCTGATGCCGAGCCGGCGAGCGATCTCCGACTGCGACATCTGCTCGTAGAACCGCATCGCCATGATCGCTCGCTCGCGCGGGGTCAGGTGCTCCATCGCCCGGTCGAGCACGTCGCGCATCTCGACACGGTCGAGCTCCGGGTCTGGGCTGCCGATCTGCTCGGAGACGGATCGGCTGTCCTGGCCGTCGCTGGAGGCGACGGGCTGATCCAGGGACAGCGGCACGTAGGCGGGCCCGATTTCCATCGCCTCTGTCACGTCGTCCGGTGTCACCCCCAGGCGTTCGGCTAGCTCGGCCACGGTCGGCTCACGGCCAAGCTCGTTCTTCATCTGCTCGTTGATGCGGAGCACGGATTGGTGGAGCTCCTGCAGGCGCCGCGGAAAACGGATCGCGGTCCCCTTGTCCCGGAAATGCCTCTTGATCTCGCCTGCCACGGTCAGCGTCGCGAAGGTGGTGAACTCGTAGCCCAGGTCGGGGTCGAATCGCTCGATGGCCTTGATCAGGCCCAGGTATCCGACCTGCACGATGTCGTCGAGGGGCTCGCCACGGTTCTGAAACTTGCGCGCGAGGAAGTACACGAAATCGTGGTACGCGTTGACGAGCTGCTCGCGAATCCGCTCGCGCTCAGCCGGGTCCTTGGTCTCCCGGTAGCGGCGATGGAGCGCGCGCAGCTCCTCGCGGGGAATCCGCTGTTGTGCAGCCACTACGACTAGTCTCCGCCGTTACAAGGTCAGGGTGCGGTCAGCCGGCCAGGTACTTGACCATCCGGAAGCTGACGTGCCCGGTCGTGGGCTCGACCTGTGGGCGGAAGTCGTCCACGAAGCAGCGGATCATCTCGTAAGCAAGGCGCTGCAGCTCAGGATCGACCTCGGCGTCGGACTTGTGGACAGGATGGGCGTTGCCGCTTGGCATGAGATCGACGTCAACGACCAGGGCGCGGTTGGTGGCGAAGTACGTGAGCTTGAGGTCGGCCGGACCGTCCAGATCGCTCGCGGCGGCGATGGCGCTGTCGCAGGCTTGAGTGAGGGCGATCGTCAGCTCATCGAGGTCGACGAGGCTGAAGCCCAGCTGGCCGCCGAGTGTCGTTGCCACCCGCTTCGCGACGGGAATGAAGGCGGACGACGCCGGAATCTTGAGCTCTGCCAGGTTGCGCTTCGCCACTAATCCCTCGTCCTTATTCCTTGCCGTCAGCGTCCGTGGTCTGCTGCATCTTGCGCGCTGCGGTCGACTCCAGCTCCTCACGCTTGCGCTTGGCCGCGGCGACGCCGTCCTGGATCGCCTTGCCGACCGGGTGGTCGGGATCGGTGACCATCTGCCGTGCTCGCTGCGCCACATCCTTGGCGCGCTGCACCGGCTCGCTTCCGCTGAGCTCGATGGTCTTGCTGCGCAGGCTGTCGACCTGAGACCGGCCCGGTCCGGACGCGATATAGGCACCGGCCGCCAGCCCGATCAGGCCGCCGAGGATGAACCATCCAAAGCCGCCGCCGCCGCTGCCGCCACTTCTCTCGTCACCCATTTCTAACCTCCTAACACCGTGCGAACTAGGCTTTGCCCCGCCACCTTCACGCCGTGCGCCCCCGCCTTGATGCCGCGACCGACTGCTGCCACCCCGCCGCCAGCGGTCCTCAGGCCGACATTGACTCCCGCCGTGATGTCATTGACGTTCCCGATCGTTTGCCTTACTTCGGGCAGCGTTTCCTTTAACTCCTCGTTGGTCGTATCCAAAAGCTCTTCCACGGCTCCAAGGGTGCCGCGCAGCCGGATCAGCAGCGCCGCCAGGGCCAGCGCCACGATCAGCGCGGCGGCCCCGAATGCGAGCCACATGAAGTTCTGACTGCTCATCGAGTCAATACCCCATGGTCGGACGGTGCAAACACAACCGCAATCTTAAGTGCGAGCGCTCATATGAGAGGGAACCTCGCAGTTCCCTCTCATCGGGCGGCTCAACGCGGGCCAGCGGCTGACTCACGACTGACGCTAACACCGCCGGATTCGCGGCCCTGCTCTCCCTCGCAAGGGATGGGATCAGTTGGAAAGACTCTCACGCGACGGGTAGGTGGCTAGAAGGTGCGGGGACGGCCGGAGTAAATCCGGCCTACTGGCCACGCGTTGGTCGAGAGTCTTTGGGCTTGCTCGGTTCCGGCTCTTTCGGTTCCTGGCTGGGACGCGGCACGAACCGCACTAAGGGCTGTAGCAGCAGGGCGAACAGGGCCGCCGGGAGCACGTTGGCCTGGCCGAGCCGGAACGAGGGCAGGCCGAGGAAGTCCCACAGGGCGCCGAGGCCGAATCCGACAGCGGTCATCAGAAGGATCGGGAGGTAGGCCCGCCGCCGGTACGGCAGAAAGGCAAAGAAGAGCTGGGACACTATCAGCAAGGCAAGGGCGGCGACGATCGCGCCCGGCGGGATGAGCTTCAGCATCGGATGTCAAGGGGTCCCCGCGAAATCACGGCGCAGCCTCCGATTTCGTGGGGGCAAAAGGTGCTCCCTCCGGGTCACGGGGGTGGGTTGTCCTGAGCGAGCTCAGGTGGGTCCCCTGCCATGGCTCTCCAAGTCCCGTCTTAGGGGGGTCCCCGCGAAATCGAAGATTTCGTGGGGTCCTCTAGCGGGCTTTTGGTCGGCGGTCCGGACTCCGGGGTCCCTAATGCTGTCTAGTTGGGCAACGCGCACATCGCCCGCAGCCCTTCGGGAGCCAGCCAATACTACGTGGGCTTCTTCGGTGGAACAACCCTAATGTGCAGTTCTTCGAGCTGCTCAGGATCGACCGGGCTGGGCGCGCCAAGCATCAGGTCCTGGTGGCTCTGGGTCTTGGGAAATGCGATCACGTCGCGGATGTTTTCGGTCCCCCCGAGCATCATCACGATGCGGTCGATTCCCGGAGCGATGCCACCGTGAGGCGGCACACCGTACTCGAACGCATCCAGCAGGTGACCGAACCGCTCGCGGATCGAATCGCGCGAGTGGCCGAGGATCTCGAACACCTTCTCCTGCAGAGCGCGGTCGTGAATGCGGATGCTTCCCCCGCCGAGCTCGTAGCCATTGCAAACAATGTCGTACGCGTGGGCCCGAACGTCATACGGCCGCTCGTCGATGAAAGCAAGGTCCTCTTCCATCGGCGACGTGAACGGGTGATGGCCGTAGGTCAACTTCCCTTCGTCATCCTCCTCAAACAGGTACATGGGATAGACCCACAGGAAGCGCCACTCGTTGTCTCGGATCAATTTGCGGTTTCGCGCCACCTGCTGCCGGATCAGGCCCAGCACCTTTTCCGCCCGGCGTCGCTTGTCCGCGACGACCAGCACGAGGTCGTCGGGTCCTGCCTCAGTGGCGCGTTTGATGCCGGCGAGCTCTGATTCGGACAGGAACTTGTCGAGCGGGCCGGGCAGCCATGCGAGACCCTTCGCACCCGCTCCCTTGGCGAGCGTCGACAGGTCGTCCAGCTCGCGGCGGGTCATGTCTTTTCCACCGGGAACCGCAAAGCCACGCACGACGCCGCCATCGGCAAGCGCCGTCTTGAAGACTTGAGCCTGCGTCTGCTCCAGGACGTCTCCCAGGTCGGCGATGACCAGGTCGTACCGAAGGTCGGGCTTGTCGGTCCCGTATCGAAGCAGTGTGTCCTTCATGTCCAGTCGCGGAAACGGCGTGACCAGGTCGACGTCGAGGATCTGCTTCCAGATCCGCGCCCACAGCCCTTCGATGAGCGTGAATATGTCCTCCTCGTCGCAGAAGGACATCTCAAGATCCAGCTGCGTGAACTCGAGCGCGCGATCTGCCCGTAAGTCCTCATCGCGGAGGCAACGGGCGATCTGGTAGTAGCGCCCAAGGCCGCTGACCATCAACAGCTGTTTCAGCTGCTGCGGTGATTGAGGCAGCGCGAAGAACTCGCCGGGATGCAGACGAGACGGGACGATGAAATCACGCGCGCCCTCTGGAGTTCCTTTCACCAGCAGCGGCGTTTCGACCTCGATGAATTCATGCTCGTCCATGTACGCGTGGATGATCTTGTTCACGCGGTGGCGCAGCTCGAGGATGCGCTGCATGCGAGGACGTCGTAGATCCAGGTACCTGTACTTCAACCGGATGGTTTCGTCGGCGCCCGATTCATCTTCGATCGGAAACGGAGGAGTTTTGGCGCGGGTGATGACCTCGAGCTCCGAGGCTTCAACTTCAACCTCGCCCGTTGGCATCGCGGGATTCTCAGAGCCATCCGGGCGACGCGTGATGACGCCCTTTACGCGCACGACAAATTCCAAACGCAGGTTGGCGGCCAGGTCCCGCGTCTGGTCTGACTTGAACACCACCTGCACAGCTCCCCAGCGGTCGCGCAGGTCGATGAAGATCAGGCCGCCGTGGTCGCGCCGGCGCGCCACCCACCCATAGAGCTCGAGCTCTCTGCCCACGTCTGTCGCGCGCAGCGAGCCGCAGTGCGGTGCGGAGAATCCGCTCATGCCAACTTGGCCGGCAGGTCCGGCCACGCGACCTCGACCTGTTCCCCACTCGCCATCTCTTTGAGCTGAGCGACGCGACGCTTGGCGTCCTCTTCGTTGAGCAGAATTACCCACCTCGCGCCGAGCTTGTTCGCCGACCTCATTTTCGCGCGCAGGCTCTTCCGCTCAAAGTCAACCGCGACCGACCGCACAGTCCGGCAGATTCGGGCGACGTCCGCAGCCGCTACGTCCACGTTACCTTCCGCCAGGACCACTACGTCAGCGGCGGGCGGCGCGATCACCTCCGCCCCACTCGCCGCCATCAGCTCGGTCACTCGGTCCACACCCCCGGCAAATCCGACCCCGGGCGTGGACGGCCAGCCCTCGGCCTCGGCCAGGCGGTCGTACCGCCCGCCCGATGCGAGCGCATCCTGTTGGCCTTTGGCGTCCGCCGGATAGAACTCGAACACCGTGCGCGTGTAGTAGTCGAGGCCGCGCACTAGATAAGGATTGAGCTCGTATTCGATGCCCGCCGCATCCAGCAAAAGTCGCACCTCCGCCCACGCCGCCGCGCACTCGTCGCACAGGTGATCGGTGATGCGAGGCGCTTCGGCCTTGAACGGCTGACATTGAGGGACCTTGCAATCCAGCAGCCGCAGCGGGTTGCGCTCGAGCCTGAGCTGGCATTCGCCGTGAAGCTGGTCCTTGAACGGACGGTAATAGGACTTCAAGCGTTCCAGGTAAGAGGGGCGGCATTTCTCGTCGCCGATCGAGTTGAGCTCCAGGCGCAGCCGGCTCAGCCCCACCTCATGGAGCCAGCCGTTCGCAACCTCGATGACCTCTGCATCGAGCGCGGCGAGGGCGCTTCCAATCGCTTCGATGTTGAACTGGAAGAACTGGCGATACCTGCCCTTTTGCGGCTTGTCATGACGGAACATCGGACCGATCAAATAGAGACGCGATGGCTGCGGACCCTGGTTGAGACCGCCCTCGAAGTAGGCACGCACGACGCCGGCGGTTGCTTCCGGCCGGAGCGCCAGGTTTTGCGAGCCTCGCTTTTCCAGCCGGTAGAGCTCCTTCGCCACAGCGTCGGTCTCTTCGCCCACTCGCTGGATCAATTCGAGCTGCTCGATGATCGGCGTCGCGATCTCCTGATAGCCGAACTTCTTCGCCACGTCAGCGGCACCTTGTTCCGCCAACCGCCACAGGGGGATCGCCGCCGGCAAAATGTCGCGGACTCCGCGGGCGGCCTTGATCGGCTGGGAGCGAGTCATAAGAGTGACGATTGTAAGAACCTACCGTTAACATCAGTCGCCGGTGACTACCGCCTACGTCCAGATCATCTCTATTGCGCTGGCCGCCCTCGCCTTGATCATGGGCGCCTACCTGCTCATCATTGGCAAGCGGCCGTGGCGTGGCGGCGCGGACGTGGGAGTAGCGCCGCGGGTCCGGCTGCTCGGGGTCAGCTACATCCTCGTCTTCGGCGCGGCGATGGTCCAGATCATCAGCCAGCCCAGCGGCGTGGTCGCCGAAGCGCTCGGTGGGTTGATGGTCCTGGGCGGCGCGATCGTCATCCTCGTCGTCTTTCTGGAGGCGCGAGCCTCACGGCGCGAGGGACACGAGGACCGGCTGGACTCTCGCTTGAAGGGCTAGAGACACTCAGCCTCCCCTTCCGCCCGTGCCGCTTCGCGGCAGGGCCGACCTCCCCACTCCGGTGGGGAGGTGAATTACTAGAGTCCTGCTCTCTCTCTTGTCGTTCGGTAGCCGGCTGCGGCTTTGAATGCCTCGACCAGGTCGTCCAGGTGCACCGGCTTGCTCATGTAGTCGTCGAAGCCCGCCTTCAGGCAGCGCTCCTGGTCGCCCGGGCCCGCCATCGCGGTGAGCGCGATCAGCCGCGGCCGGCTGCCGCGTGGCCAGCGACGGCAGATCGCCTCGGCCGCGGCGAGGCCGTCCATCTCCGGCATCAGGACGTCCATCAGCAGAGCGTCGTACGGCTGTTGTGCCACCGCCGCCACCGCCTCGCGGCCGTTGGAAACCACATCGGCGCTGTGCCCGAGCTTGGTTACAAGTCGCTTCAAGAGGTTTTGGTTCAAGGCGTTGTCGTCCGCAATCAGGATGTGGAGAGCTCCCGCCGGGACCTCAGCCGCGGGCTGTGGCGACGCGGCCTCGTGCACCCCGACCTGGACCATGACGTCATGCAGCGTGCGTGCCGCCACCGGCTTGGTGAGAGTGGCCTGGATGACGCCGCTGTCCGCAGCCTCCGTCACAGCCGGGCCAGGTGTGGCGACGGCGATGAGCACGATCGGCAGCTGGTCCGGACGCTTGAGAGCGCGCAGTGAGGCGGACAGGGCGAGGCCGTCCATATCGGGCGGCCTATGCTCGACCACCGCGATGTCGAACGGCTGCCCGGCCTGCACGACGGCCAGCGCCTCTTCCGGCGTCGCGGATGTCGCCGTCGCGCCCCACTGCTCGGATTGAAGGGCGAGCACCCGGCGCTCGGTCGGTTCCGCGGTGACGACGAGCACCCGCATCGCCTCCAGCGTCAGCTGCGCTGTGGTCACTGAGGCGGGCAAGACCTCCGCCAGGATCGTGAACTCGAACGACGTCCCCGCATCCGGCCCTGCCTCGACTCCACCCTGCTCGACGCGGAGCTCACCGTCCATCATCTCGACGAGCTGCTTGGTGGTCGCGAGGCTCAAGACCGCCAGCCGGTCGCCGGGCTCGAGACGGTCGCGAGGATTCGTGACCCCTTCGAGACCCCCGCGCAGGATCCTCGCCGGGATCCCGCGACCAGTGTCGCGAATCGTGAAGCGAAGCGCGACGAGCCCGCCGCGGTCCTCAAAGCCCAGCTCGACGCCCACGCCGCCGCGAAAGGTTCGCTCCACCCCTCCGTGGAGAAGCGAAAGCACGATCTGCTCCAATCGCCGGGAGTCCCCGACGATCACGCCGGGCACATCGGGCGCGGCCTGAAACGAAAGGTCGAGGCCCTTGGCTCCCGCCGCGTCCGCGATGATGCCGATGCAGCTCTCGACGCTGGCGCGCACGTCGAACGGATGAAGCGCGAGCTCGAATTCGCCGCTCCGGATGGTCGCTGCATCGAGGACGTCGTCCACCAGCCTGGCAATCTGCTCGGCGCCGATCTCGACAATCGAGGCAAGCTCGCGCTCTTCGCTCGAGGTCGCGCTGGTGGAGAGCAGGCCGGCCGCACCGACCACCGCATTCAGCTGGTTCCGGACCTGGTGCCCGAAATCCGCGAGCAGCTCGGCGTCGAGCATTCCTGCTTTGGGAGCGCCGTCCGAGGCGGCGACATCGGCCGCCGGCTTGATTTTCTTCTCGCCCATCTCGCCAGGTCCACCCATCAGTTCAACCGCTCGGCTGGAGGCTGGGCGGCAGGCTCAAACATCGAATCCGGCAGCTGTACGCCGTTGGACACGAAATGCTGCCGGAACATCGATGGGGTGCCGGTCGCGGTGTGGAATCCGACGGCGCGGCCGTCCGGCGTCACGCCAACCTGCCTGAAGGCAAAGATCTCCTGCAGCGCGATCTCTCCATCGACCATGCCCATGACTTCTGCCACGCTGACGACTTTCCGCGCCCCTCCGCGAAGCCGTTCTGTCTGGACGATGACGTTGACCGCGGATGTGATCTGGCTGCGGATCGCGCGCGAGGGCAGCTCGGTGCCGGCCAGCAGGACGAGCGTCTCGAGACGGTTGACCGCATCGCGCGGGTTGTTGGCGTGAAGCGTGCTCATCGAGCCGTCGTGGCCAGTGTTCATCGCCTGGAGCATGTCGAGAGCTTCCGGCCCACGACACTCGCCGACGATGATGCGGTCCGGTCGCATCCGCAATGAGTTGCGGACGAGGTCGCGGATCGAGATCGCTCCCCGGCCTTCGACGTTCTGCGGCTTGGACTCGAGGCTGATGACATGGACCTGGCGCAGCCTGAGCTCGGCGGCGTCCTCGCAGGTGACGATGCGCTCCGTCGGCGGAATGAAGCCGGACAGAACGTTGAGCAGCGTTGTCTTGCCGGACCCGGTGCCGCCCGACACGATGACGTTGAGCCGGGTCTTCACCGCGGCATCGAGGTACTCCATCATCGCCTCGGTCGCACCGCCGTTCATGACGATGCTCTCGGGGGTGAGCACCTCCCGACCGAACTTTCGGATCGTGAGGCACGGTCCGTAGATCGCGACCGGCGGGATCACGACATTCACTCGCGAGCCGTCTTTCAACCGTGCGTCACACATCGGTTCCGACTCGTCCACGCGGCGGCCGATGGTGGAGACGATGCGGTCGATTACGCGGCGCAGGCTGTCCTCGTCCTCGAACGCAAGGCTCGTCAGCTCGATTCGGCCGCGGCGCTCGACGAAGATCTGCTCCGGCCGGTTGACCATGATCTCGCTGATCTCCGGGTCGCGAAGCAGGGCCTCCAGAGGACCGAGTCCGATGACCTCATCGAACAGGATCTCGACCAGGCGCTCCCTGTCGTTCGCCGTGACCAGCGCGGCCGGCGGCTTGTTGCGGAAGTGATCCTCCGTCAGCTGCATCAAGAGGCGCCGGATGCCGGCGCGGTTGTTGATGTCGATGGCCGCCGCGTGCCGGCTGAGCAGCTGCGCGTGGATCTCCGCCTTGGCGGCGGCAAGGGCCGGGCTCAACAGAGCTGACGCCTCGACGACAGGAATCTGCTCGGTGGTTCCCTCGCGCGCGATGACTCGTCGCTCGACGGGCGCGACCGTGACCGCCCCGTCCCCGCGTGGCGACTGCTCCACCGGAGGCGCCGCCGGCGCCTGCTGGTAGCGACGGTCGAAGCGCTCAGACAGCTTCATACGGGCCTTGGGCCGGCTGCATGCTGCAATCGCTTCCATGCCAGCGCTGCGGCTTTCTTCAGAGCGGGATCAGGGTCCTTTTCCGCCAGGATGTCCAGGGCCCCGACGGCCGACGGATCGCCGATCATCCCGAGGGAGTGGCATGCCGCGATCCGAACCTGCCGCGGCCAGCGCTTGTCGTGTGCGATCCCCAGCAGGGGTGGTACCCGCAGTGCATCGCGCCTCAAACCACATGCGAGTACCGTGACGACAGCCGCCTTCTCGCTGGCCGGCTGCCGCATGAGGGCCTCGATGTCGATGTCCGTCGCGGCTTGCGCGAGGGCGATCGCCAGCCGGTGCAGCGGGATTTTGTCCACGGAGGCCATGAGCGCCTCCACCGAGCGCCGGCCGCCCAGCTGGCCCAGGGCCCGGATCGCCGAGTCGCGCACGGTTGGGTCGGGATCGCGGACGAGGTCGGCGATCCACATGACGGACTCGGTAAGCCGCAAGGCCCCGCACAAGCGGGCCGCCGCCGCCCTTGTCGCGGGGTTCGGGCTGACCAGGGCGTTGACGAGCTCAGCGCTCCGGCCGGAGCGCCGGAACAGCTCCATGACGCGCCAGTGGCCGGTCAGGCCGGGTCCAGCTCGGTCCAGCGTGGAGGCGATGACCGAGCCGACCTGTTCGGGCTCGGCGAGCAGATCTGCGACCGTGACGTTAAGCACGACCTGCTGCTCACGCGCGAGCGCTGCGTTAAGAACGCGCTCAATCCGGGCGGCCAGGCGCGACCTCGGGCCGCGGGAAGAGGCCCCCGACCGCTTGGTCAGGCGCTCTAGATCGATCTCGGCTGTGGGCCTCGTGTTCAAAGCTAGTGCTGGGATGGAGAGTGTATCCGGGGGGACGTTGGTACATTATCGACGTTTTGAGTGCCCGTGAGGTTCAAGAAACCGCACGGGCGCGGGAGGAAGAACCACGCCAGGTGGGTGCTAGCAGCGGACCCGCCGCCGACCAGACGCCCTCCGCCCTGCAGATGCGGGTGCGGATCCTCGAGATGTCGTCCGTGTTTGCGGAGCTCAGCGACGGTGCGCTTCGGGCAGTCGCCCGGCGGATGCGCGCCGTCGGCCTGACCTCCCGCGACACCCTGCGCCTGAACGCACAGAGCGGCGACGTGGTGGTGTTCCTGGCGTCCGGCCAGGTTGAGGAGTCGATCGCCGACGGCGCCGGCAAGGTGCTGCTCACACGTCGACCCATGCCAGGCGACCTCGTCATCCTGCCCGCACCCCGGACCAAGGACCGCTTCGTGACAAGCATCTACGGCATCAGCGACGCCGTCCTCCTGACCCTCGACCGGGACGGGCTGCTGGAAGGCCTGGGTCCGGACGTGGAAAAGGTTGCGCTCGCCCTCGACAGGCTCTGGGAGCAGGAGCTTTCGGCCGTCGATGCCGTCGAGGCTCAGCGCTCGTCACGCACGTCCGGCCCCGTCGTGGCGTTCTTCTCCGCCAAGGGAGGGTCGGGGGTCACGACGCTGGCGGTTAACACCGCGGCCGCGCTCGCCCGGAAGTTCCCGCGCCAGGTTTTGCTGATCGACCTCTCTGCGCCCTTTGGGCACGCCGCCCTGTTCGCGGACCTCGTCGCGACCGGCTCGATCGCGAGCGGTTCGAAGGCTTCGGCAGCCGACTTCGACACGGTAATCCGCGGCAACATCGTGAACCACCGTTCAGGTATGGGCGTACTCCCTGGGACGCTGCGCCCGGAGGAGGTCGACCTCATGACAGGCGACCTGGCCGGGCGTGTGCTTGACGCGGTGGTCGGCTGGCAGAAGCTGATCCTTGTCGACCTCGGCACATCACTCGGTGAGGCCGCGCTGGCGGTGCTCGAGCGCGCCGAATGCATCGTCATCGTCATCCCTCCCGAGATCGCCGCGATGACCGACGCCCGACGCTCGCTAGCAGTGTTCCGCGACATCCTCAACGTCCCTGACAACCGCATCGAGCTGGTGCTCAACCAGCGCGTGCCGCATCCGCCGCTCGACCGCGCGGGGGTGGAGTCGATCCTCGGCCGGAAGATGTCGGTGAGCGTGGGATTCGACGATTCCCGCCCGGAGGATGCAGCCCTGGCCGGCGGCCTGGTCCTGCTCCGCGACCCCAACTCGCTCGTCTCCCGCGGAGCGATGGACGTCGCTCGAGTGATCACGGCCAACTTGAAGCTGGATGCCTGAGAAGGCCCAGCCCCCCACCCCCCGCCTGCGGCGGGGACCTCCCCGCAAGCGAGGAGGAGGCCAGGCTCTGGTCGAGTTCGCCGTCACGCTGCCGATCCTGGTCCTGCTCGTCGCGGGTGTCCTCGAGCTCGGCCGGGGCTATACGTTCGCCGTCGCGACCAGTAACGCAGCGCGCGAAGGAGCGCGCTACGTGGCCGGCAAGACGTCGACCACCAACGGCCCCGGCCTGGCCAATATGTGCAGCCTGGTGAAAGCAGACCTCGCCGCGACCACCACCAACGTCATTTGCCCGACCCAGGTCAACCATGCTCCACCTTTCGTCGCGGGGACGGATTACACGGCACCCGTCGCGGGCCAGGCGGTGGTGGCGGTGTACTGCGGTGCGAGTCTCAACTGCACAGGTTCTGTGACCGCACTGTCGCAGTCCGAGGTTGACGTGTATGTGTACTACGGATTCAGCGACCTCAATCTGCTCGGAGGCGGTATCACCATCTCGGGGTCGAGCCGCGCCACCACATCCTGGTGAAACACCGGCGTCTGGGGCAGGCTCTGGTCGAGTTCGCGCTCGTCGCGCCGGTCGCGATGCTCATGATCGGCGCGACCGTCGACATGGGACGCGGGATGGTCCTGTTCGCCCTGCTTCAGGGCGCATCCCGCGACACCGCGCGGCAGGCGGCGCTCGGCTACTACAGCGGCTCCAACTCGCTCCCGCCTGACTGCACCGCCCTCACCACGCCTTGCTCGCTGACCTCTCTCGTGCAGGGCGCGCACCTACTTGACCCGCTCGGAACCTCTGTGGTTTACGCCGACTCGGCCTCCATTTCCGCGGCCCCGGCGGCCTATGGCACCTACTTGGCGAACGCCGACCCGACGCAGCCGGGCACCATCACCCTCGCCGGCGGCACGAACCCCAACACCGTGTACGTGTTCATCTACGAGCTGGACTCCACCCCAGGCAATCCCACCCCGCGCTGGAGCTGTCCCACATGCGCCGCGGCAAATGGCGCGGCGGTTCGCACCGGAGGCCACCAGCGCACGGTGGTCGACCTCAAGCTCAAATGGCAGCCTGTGATGGCGAGGTTCCTCGGCATCCCGACCGTGATCACCTTCGACGCGCAAACCGTGGTCCGCATGGAGTTTTGAGGTGAGGAAGGCAAGCCCACAGTCAGGGCAGGTCATCGTGCTGGTGGCGGTGGCGCTGCTCGCGCTGATAGGGTCTGCCGCGCTCGTGCTCCTGGCCGGCTCGGTCGAGTGGCAGAAGAACCAGCTTCAGCAGCTGGCCGATCAGTCGGCGCTGGACTCGGCACTGAAGATCGGGGTCGGCTGCGATCTGGGTAAGGCGACCACGATCATCACCGAGGCGGACAACTTCCTCGCCACGCAGCGGACTCGCACCGGCGCGCTCAGCATCGCTGGAGGCGCATGCACCGCACCGTACAGCGGCACGGACACATTCGCCGGAGGTCTCAGCGCCACCATCAACTACCCATACAGGGCGCACCAGCAGCAGGTCGAGGTGATCCTGACCCTTGCTCTACCCATCTCTTTGGGGGGCGAGGTCGGCAAAACCAGCACGACCGTGGTGAGGCGAGCCGTGGCCCAAGCCCTGCCCGAGTCTGTGGCGGCCATCTCGGCGACGACGCTCACCTGCGGCAGCGGGATCGTGAACGTGGGCGGGAGCGTCATGGCACAGAACTTGATCGTGCGCAGCGGAACCTGCGCACTGTACGCGCACGCCGAGTTCGACGCCGCATCCTCGACCTACTCGGACCTTGGAAACGTCAACGTCTACACGGACGGACAGACCTGGACTGCGGGTGGCTCGTGCGTCGCGGGCTCAGTCGCGAGCGCCATCTGCTCCGAAGGTTTGGAGCTCAGCGGCCACAGCACGCTAGCCTGCGGCACGGCCGCCACCTCTTACCTGCTGGCCGGCGACAAGACGATCAACCCCAATCCATGCGCGGTGGGAACTGGACCGCAGGCGGTACCGCCTCTTTCGACGTCGCTGCCTCCCGAGCCGAACGCCGACCCTGTGGCGATCGCAAGCCTGACGGGAAATGGAGGAGCCGCATGCGCTTCCGGGACCGCCTACCCGAACATCGTCGTCGGTGGGACGACGGTGGCGACCGGCCTGGCCTCCGCCCCGATTAAGGATGCAAGCGGCTTCTACCACTTCAAACCAAGCTGCTACGGCTACCTGAACCCGAGCTCACTTTCAGGTGGCGGCGGTGGCGGCATCTCCAACAGGCAGACGGGGCCGAAGGGCGGACCGGCGACGGGAACCTTGACACTGACCCTTCCCGGAAACAGTCAGGCCGGCACTCTGTTGGTGGCGACGCTCCGCTCCGAGACGAACGCGTCTCAGAAGCCGTTCACCGCCCCTGCGGGTTGGGTCTCGGCGGTGGCCGGCGGAGCGTTCCTGAACGGCACTGCCCACACCGAGATCTGGTACTACCCCAACAACCCCGGCGGGATCGCAAGTGCCGACTTCGGCGTGAGCCCGAACTCGATCGACGCAGTGGGACTGATGAGTGAATGGTCGGGCGTGGCTGCTGCATCTCCTCTGGACGCGACCGGGACGTTGACCGTCAACTCAAACCAGGCGTCGGTGATCATCTCCACCAGCACCGCCACGACCGCTGCCAACGACCTTGTGATCACCGACGTTGGTTCCAGCAGCTCCCAGTCGCCCGAGAGCTACTCCCCCGGGGCGGGGTGGACGAGCCTGGTCAATGACTCCAATAACGAGTTCTCCTCCCAGTACCGGGTCAACCTCCCCGCGGGGGTTGCGAGCGAGACGGTGACCGGCTCGCAGTCGACGACCTGGGCGCTGATGATCGCGGCGTTCAAACCCGCGGGTGGCAGTGGGGGAAATGGTGCGGTGCTCGACCCTGGGTTCTACTACTTCAACGGCTCCGGGTTTGCGGGCGGAGGCGGCATCTGTCTCAACGGCGGGACCCTCCTGGCACGCGACGTCACGCTCGAGTTCGTCAATCAGGCGGGATTCTCGTCCGGGACGTGCGCGGCGGGAGGGGGCGCGAGCTGTGCCGCGCCGTGCCAGTTCGGCTCGACACCGTGCTCCGTGTCGGCTTGCCCGCCCAACGCCGGAGCCGATTCGCCTAACAACCTGACCTGGTTCGCGGCACCATGCTCGAACGCGCCCACGGGCGATTCCGCGAGCTGCCCAGGGTCCGTCTGGTGCACGGCCGGTGACCGCTCGTGCTCCAACGTTCTGATCTGGGCACCGGCGACCAACACCGGGGAGATCGCCATCAAGGGCGCGGCGGCGAAGCATTGGCTGCTGGGCTCGGTGTACTGGCCCGGCACGTGCACGGACACTGTGAACGGAACTTCGACCATCGCAGGCACGGTCTTCTGCGGCAATCTCACCGTCTCCGCCGCCGCCGGCGCCGGGACAGCGATCGGCGGCCCCTACGGGATCGGCACTTCCCTGGTGGAGGCGATTCTCGTCGAATAGTTGCGGCTTTTAGTGCAAACTGCCAAGCTGCACCCCCCAGATGTCCATCACCACCGCTGAGACCGCTCGGCCGCGCCGAGGCCGCCTTTACATCGTGGTGGGCGCAATCCTCGCCGTGCTTGCCTTTGCCACGGCAGCAGGGCTGGCCAGCCTTTCGCTGTTCCAGACCAACACCGGCAGCGGGACGCGAGTCGTGGTGGCGAAGAACAACATCGTGGCCCGCACCAAGATCCTGGCCTCGGACCTCGAGCTGAAGGCAGTCAGTCCTGCCCCGCCGCAGGCATTCGTCGACATCAACGCTGTCGCCGGCAAGGGAGCTCGCGTCGACATCCCGGCCGGACTGCCCGTAACCGCCAACCTGGTGGCGCCCGGGGGCGACCTCCTGAGCAGCAGCGACGTCGCCTACCTCCCCATACCGACGGGCTACGTTGCGGCCACTGTGCCGACCGGTGAGCTGCTGGGCGTCGCTGGGTACGTCCAGATCGGCGATCGCATCACGATGCTCGCCACGATCAACACCTCGATCTTCGGAGTCTCGCCGCCAGCCCCGGTCGTCAGGACGGTGTTCCGCGACCTCGACGTGATCAGGGTGGGTCCTGCATCCAACACGCCGGCAACTTCCGGCCAGACGAGCAGCCTTACCCTGCTCATGACCGGGTGCGATGCCGAGTACATGTTCTGGCTGCTCAACTACGCGACTCTGAAGTACACGCTCGAATCTTTTTCCGACTATGCGCCGGCGCCTACGCAGGCGGATGCTTCGTGTTCGAAGCTCGGCGCGAGCGGCGTAGGACCCAAAGAAGTGGACAAGCGCTGGCACTTCTCAACCGGCTGACCGATGCCGTCAACGATCGTCATCCTGGTCGCCGCGGCCGCCGCCATCGGCGTGGGCCTGGTGGTGTACGGGATCGTAGGACCGGGGCGAGCCGCCGCTAACGCAGGTCCCACGGCTCGGGTCACCTACCGCACGCTCGCCGATGTTCGCGAGCAGCTGCGCAGACGGTTCGAGCCTACCGGTGCACCGGTGTGGATCGCATCTAACCAGAAGGCCAACTCGCTGGCTGCCGACCTGGCAAGCGCGGATCTGCAGCTTCGCCCTTACGAGTTCCGCTTGGTTCAGGCGGCCTCAGCCCTGGTCTTCGGGCTGGTTGCGCTGCTCCGATTTGGCATCTCGGTGCCCTTCCTCATCCTTGCTGTGCTCGGGTTCGCTCTTCCAGCCCTCTACCTGCGCAACCGCCGCGGCCATCGACTGGCACAGTTCGAAGACGGCCTGCCGAGGGCGATGGAGCTGATGGCGAACTCGATGAAGGCCGGACAGTCGATCGCTCAGTCGCTGCGGGCCGTGGTCGAGAACGCAGGCCCGCCCGTATCAGACGAGTTTGGGCTCGCCCGCCGGGAGATCGAGCTCGGGGCGTCGGTCGAGAGCGCGCTCGGGAACATGGTCAAGCGCATCGGCAGCAGCGACCTCAGGCTCGTCGTCATGGTGATCACCATCCAGCACTCGGTCGGCGGTGACCTCCCGGCCATCCTGATCAGCCTTGCGGACACGATGAAGCAGCGGGCCGAGATGCGCGCGGAGGTCCTGGCGTCGACGGCTCAGTCTCGTGCTTCCTCCTTGATCATCACGCTGCTGCCGATCGCAGCGGCCCTCCTGCTGTACTTCCTGGTCCCTGAATACTTCCGGCCCATGTTCGTGAACCCGCTCGGCTGGTTCATGCTCGGGGTCGCGGCGGTCATGCTCGGGATCGGAAACTTCATCATCCGGCGCCTGACGGCGATCACATGAACTTCCTGCCCTTCGTCATCGGCATCGCAGCCGCCATTGGCGTGTACCTGCTGGCGACCGGGATCGTGGCGGCCCGCGCGGGCGATGCGACGACGCTGGCGAGGCAGAGACTGGCCCGCCAGGAGATCGGCCTCGGCCAGAGCGCTGTCGCGCTCGAGCTTGAGAAACCGCTCGCCCAGCGCCTCTTCGCGCCTGGCCGGCGGTGGCTCGCGCGGCAGTTGACCCGCCTTACGCCCGCCGCGCAGGCACTCAACTTCCGCCGCCAGCTCGACTTCGTCGGCGGCCCGCTGGGACTCGACCCCGCAGGGTTGCAGGCGCTGCGCATCGCGGCGGGCGCCGGATTGGGGGCGCTCGGCCTGGCGCTCGGCGTCCTCATCGGAAATACGGTCGCGGTCGGCGTGTGCGTCCTCGTCGGAGTGGCGATCGGTTTCTATCTGCCGGTGCTGTGGCTCGACCAGCTCGTCCGGCAGCGGCGCGCCGAGCTCGAGGCTGCTCTGCCCAATGCGCTGGACGTGGTCGCGATCAGCATGGAGGCCGGGCTCGGCCTCGACCGCGCTCTGGAACAGCTGGTGCGCCACCAGGAAGGGCCGCTCACGCTGCTCGTCGCCCGCGCGCTCCGCGAGATCGAGCTCGGCCGGCCGCGCGCTGAGGCGCTCGAGGACATGGCGCAGTCGACCGGCGTCGATGACTTCACCTCGCTGGTCAAGGGCATCCTGCACGCAGAGCGGACCGGGGTGCCGATCGCGCGCACGATCGCCGCGCACTCAGCTCAGATGCGGGTCAAGCGCCGGCTGAAGATTCGCACCGAGGCCGCTCGCGCCTCACTGAAGATCCTGCTGCCCACGGTCGGGTGCGTCTTCCCCACCCTGTGGCTGATCCTGCTGGGACCGGCCCTGATCGTCGTGCTTTCGTTGTCGAAGCACTAGGCAAGCTCCGCCCACCCCCTCCCTGACCCTCCCCCTGAAGGGGGAGAGAAATTACGTCAGGAAGGGGTTGGTGCTCCGCTCGCGGCCGATCGTGGTCGCGGGACCGTGGCCGCTGTAGACGACGAGCTCGTCGGGTTGCGTGAGCAATTTCGTGTTGATCCCATCCAGCAAGGCCCTACTGTCGGAGTTCGAGAAGTCTGAGCGGCCGATGGAGCCAGCGAACAATGCATCGCCCGTGAACAGGTTGCCGCCGATCTTCAGCGAGACGCCGCCGGGGCTGTGGCCCGGGGTGTGCAGCACCTCGAAGGCGAGCGAGCCGGCCCGCAACGTCTCGCCCTCCGCGAGGCTGACGACATTTTCGACCGGCTCGGTTGGCGGTCCGAACTCGCGGCGCAGCGGTTTGCCTTCGGCGACGACCTCCTTTTCCGCGTCATGCACGGCGACCGGGATTGACCCGAACGCTCCAAGCAGAGCGGGCAGTCCGCCGACGTGGTCGATGTCGGTGTGTGTGAGCAGGATCGCCCTCACGTTTACCTGGCGCTCGCCCACGAGATCGATCATCTGCTGAGGTTCGAGATTCGCATCGATGACCACGGCGTCATGTGTCGTCTCATCCTCGACGAGGTAGGAGTTGGTGCCGAACTGCCGGTCGGCCGTCGCCTCGATCCGAACGGTCAAAGCTTCATGCGCACGACGATGTTCCGTTCGGTCTCGCGATAGAGTTCGAAGCCCGCACGGAGGTACATGCTGAGCGGCCCTCGATAGTTCGTTTGCGCCGAGTCCGCCCCTCGATACGGATAGCCCTCCACAGCAGTCAATCCTCGTTCGCGGAGCCGAGCGACCGCGGCGTCGAGCAGCTTCGACGCCACGCCGTGGCCGCGATACGGGGAGGCGATGACGAAGCAAGCGACCGACCCCACACCCTCCTGGTCTGGGGCGACCAAACCAAGTTTGCTCATCAGCCCGCTCAGCCTCGTCGTCTCGCCGTAGTTGCACCAGCCGACTGGCTTGCCGTCCGCGTAAGCAAGCAGCCCCGTGACCTGGCCTCGGCTGATCATCTCGCTCATGTCGTGCCGGTTGTCACCCGCCGTTCGCCCAGCCCATTCGCCGTCGTCCTGCGTGCGGTGCGTCTCCATGCAGTAGCACGACTGCCAGTTGGGAAAATCCCGAAATGCGTCGTGGTCGAAGAACGACTGGTAGTCGGCCAGGCGCTCGGCCGAGACGTCTTGAATCTCGACCTCTCCGATGTTGGGCAGGCGCGCCAACTCCGCTTGGACTGCGGGATCAATAGCGAGGCGAAGGCCCAACAGGATGCTGTCAGCCTCAGAGTCCAACAAGCCACCAATGAGCTCACCTGATTGCCACTCGAGTCGAGCCCGGCACCCGCCGGGCGTGGTCTCAACGTCCCAAGTCAATAGGTGAGGCTCGGCCGCGGCGAAGGCTGGTGCGAAAAGGAAGCGAGTCCGAAGGACGAGACGCCGTGGAGCACTGGCCTCCACGACCTCGGATTCCTCCATCAGCTTCCCGGTGACGTCGGTCCACTCGATCCGCGCGCCGGCCACGAATTCGCCCTCAGGTGTGAGCCGGTAGTACCAGTCTCGCTTGCCCGGAGCCACCAACCGATCCCAGGCAACCTGAGCCGGCACGCCGAGCTCGATCGAGCGAAATGGCGACGCCGGTTTCACGAGGCTTCGCGGGCGACGGTGTGCACGTCCTTCACGCCTTCGAGCTTCTCCATCAGGCGTGAGAGCTGCGCGAGCGAGTCGATCTCCACCGTCGTTGAGACGACCGCGGTCTTGTCGTCGTATACGTGCACCTCAAGCGAGGACATGTTGACGCGGTTCTCCGCGACTACCGTGGCGATGTCGCGCAGCAGTCCTTGCCGGTCCCACGCCTCGATCTTGATCGCGACCGGATAGAGGTGCGTGGCCTCCGAGTCCCAGTCGACGGGCACGACGCGGGCCTGGTCCTGGGCATTGACCGCATTGATGCAGTCCACGCGATGCACGGTCACGCCCCTGCCGCGCGTCGTGTAGCCGACGATTGCGTCGCCAGGCACTGGCTGGCAGCACGGCGCGATCTTCGTCAGGATCCCCTTCTCTCCGCGGACGAGCACTCGAGGCGTCGGCTGGACGTTGGGTATAAGTGGGATCGCGCGCAGCTCGCCTCCCGGCGTGTCCAGGCTGAGCGCCATCCGCATCACGACGGCGTGGGGCGAAAGGTCACCGTAGCCGACCGCGGCGAGGAAGTCGTCAACCGCGTTGTACTTGTGGAGGTTGGCGATCTCCAGCAGCTTCGGGTCGTCAAGGTCCGCCAGATTCAGGCGGTGCATCCGGTGCAGTTCCTTGTCCAGCAGGTCGCGACCCTTCTCGACGTTCTCCTCACGTCGTTGGCTCTTGAACCACTTCCGGATGCGCTCCTTGGCCGAGGCGCTCTTGACGAAGTTGAGCCAGTCGCGGCTCGGTCCGTGCGGGCCTTTGGAGGTCAGGATCTCCACGATCTCGCCGTTCTGGAGCTCGTAGTCGAGCGGCACCATGCGCCCGTTCACTTTCGCGCCGATGCACCGGTGCCCGACCTCGGTGTGGATGCGGTACGCGAAGTCGACCGGCGACGAATCCGCCGGCAGGTTCAGGACGTCGCCCTTGGGCGTGAACACGTACACCTCGTCCTGGAACAGGTCGACCTTGACCGTGTCCAGGAACGACTCGGCGTCGCCGACCTCGTTCTGCCACTCGAGCAGGCTCCGCAGCCAGGACAGCTTCTGGTCGAAGCTCGCGTCCTTGCCGCCTTCCTTATACGTCCAGTGCGCGGCGACCCCGAACTCGGCCACGCGGTGCATCTCGTGCGTGCGGATCTGGATCTCGATCGGCTCGCCGGTGTGCGTGATGACCGTCGTGTGGAGCGACTGGTAGCCGTTTGACTTCGGCATCGCCACGTAATCCTTGAAGCGACCCGGGACGGGCTTCCAGAGCGAGTGCACCACGCCGAGCACGCCGTAGCAGTCGCGCACCGAGTCCACGTGGACGCGGATCGCGGACAGGTCGTAGATCTCCGAGAAGTCCTTGTTCTCTCTCGTCATCTTCTGCCAGACCGAATAGATGTGCTTCGGCCGGCCCGTGATGTCAGCCTGGATGCCCACCTTCTCGAGCTCGCGGGCGAGGATCTCGCGCAGGTCCGAAACGAGGGTCTCGCGGTCGTGGCGCTTGCGTGCGATGCGCTTGACGACGTCCTCGTACGCCTCGGGCTCCAGGTTTCGGAAGGCCAGGTCCTCCAGCTCCCACTTGATCTGCCCGATGCCGAGCCTGTGTGCCAGCGGGGCGTAGATGTCCAGCGTCTCGCGCGAGATCTTCCGGCGCTTGACCTCCGGAAGCGGATCCAGCGTGCGCATGTTGTGGAGGCGGTCGGCGAGCTTGATGAGGACAACCCGGAGGTCCTCCGCCATCGCGACCATCATCTTTCGGATGTTCTCCGCCTGCTGCTGCTGGTCCGAGCGCAGCGCGATGCGGCCCAGCTTGGTCACTCCGTCCACCAGCCTGGCGACCTCCGGGCCGAACTCCCGCTCGACCTCGACCGCAGTCAGGGGGGTGTCCTCCACGGTGTCGTGGAGGAGGGCGGCGGCGATCGTCTCGGCGTCGAGTTCCAGGTCGGCGAGGATGGTCGCCACCTCGAGGGGGTGGTTGACGTAATCCTCACCGGACAGGCGGCGCTGTCCCGTGTGCGCGCTCGCGGCGCGCTCATAGGCCTTCTTGACCATCTGCTGACCCTTCGGGTCGAGGTGGTCGGCGACTCTCAGCAGCTCTGAAACCGTCATCTGGCGCTCGCTGAGAAGTTTAGGCGGCCACTTCCGACCCCCTGCGTATCCGGGTTCCTATTGCTGGGCACGCTCCTAGACTTACCCATCGCCAGTGAACTCAGAACGGGCGACCTTCGCGTTGAGAATCGGGTTTTCGGCGGCGACGGCCGCCATCGTGCTGGTTGGGGCCTCGCTGAACGTCACCGGGCACTCCGGGGCTGCCGCGTTCTTCGCGGTCGTCGCCGGCTTGCTCGCCCTGGCCTCCGGAGCGCTGAACACGAACTGGCAGGGCTCGGTTCCCCTCGGCGGCGCCGCGCTGCTGGTGACCCTGCTGTCAGATCAGTTCAACCTGCGCGACCCGAACCTCGTCCTGCAGCTGGCCGGCCTGGTGCTCCTCGGGCTTGGGGGTTACGTGGGGAGCATCGCGTATCTCAGCTTCTCGCGCGCGATCAGCACCCACGCCGCAGAGCTGGAGGCAGCACGGATTCAGCTCCTCGCCAAAGAGCGAGCGTTCATGGCGGCCACTGCTGACGCGGACCACACCAAGCACCCTGGGGACATCGCGGCGTTCTCGATCATCGCGCGTGAGGCGGGCGCCGACTTCGCCTGTTATTACGCCTCGTCCCCGGATGGCAGACAGTTCGTGCCCCAGCCGCCGGGCATCGGCCTCGAGCGGCTGCACCCGATGCCGGTGCAGCGGCACGCGGCGACGGCCGGACCACTCCTCACCGCCATCGAGTCCGGCAAGGAATACATCGGCAGCGACCAGAGCGCGCTTTCGGAGCTTGTCCACTACCTCCCGGACGACCTGCATGTCGCCCGGTTGATGGCGGTGCCGCTGCGCATCGACGACCACGTGGGCGGGTTCATCCTGCTGGGCAAGAAGAGCGGCGACTTCCACGACGATGACCGCCGGCTCGCGGTGACCCTGACGCTGCGCGCCGGCGCCCAGCTCGCGAGCGCTCACGCCGTCGCGCTTTCGCGCAGGGAATCCGCGCGCTACTCGCTGATGAACGAGCTCATCAAGGACGCGTCGGGAAAGACCATGGAAGAAACGCTCCAGCTCGTCCTCGACAAAGGCAAGCAGGTGATTCGCTACGACGCCGGCGCGGCAGTCCTCTTCCAGTCCGACGGCTCGTACGTCACGCTCGGCGCGCCTGCCGCCTCGGCCCAGGTCGAGGGACCGCTGGTGAAGGTTCGGGGCGGCGAGCCAGTCCTGCGCAGCCTGATCGCCACCGACGAGCACGTCTACAGCGGGCTGCAGCGTGACGCGAACGGAGGCATCAACGAGGCGCTGACCCCGATCCACGGCAACGGCGGAGTCATCGGCGCGCTGTGCCTCGGGCGTAAGGGCGCAATCGGTTTCGTCCAAGGCGACCTCGGCGCCCTCGACGAGCTGGGGTCCATGGCCGGGATCGTGCTCGAGAACTCGCGCATCTTGCAAGCCGTCACCGGCCAGGCGTCGCAGCTGGACACGACGCTCGATGCGCTCGGCGAGGTCTCTCAGGCCCTGACCACGGTCACGCAGGGCCCGAAGGTCCTGGAGCAGAAGACCCTCGAGACGGCCGTGCGCGTGACGCTGGGCACCGCCGGGCTCATGACTCGGACGACGATCGAAGGCCACCAGAAGGTGATCATGTCGCTCGGCTTTCCCGCGGAGGTTGACGCGATGGAGTTTCAAAACGGGCAGGGCGTCATCGGCGCGACGATGCTCAGCGGGCGTCCGACGGCCGTGCCCGACATCAGCGCCAGCTTCGACTTGGGCAATCCGCCGGACCTGGAGTCCTATGGGCTGCACTCGGCGATCTCGATGCCGATGCTCGAGGACGGGCACCTGTGGGGCACGCTCTCGGTGTTCGACGTCAAGAAGCGAGAATGGACCGGGAACGACCAGCGGGTGCTGGCGACGCTCGGCAACCAGGGTGTGGTCGCGGTGAGGAACGCCGAGCTCTACGACAACAACCAGCGCAGCATCTGGGAGCTGAAGAACCTGCAGGAAGCGCTGCAGGCAGCCACGTCCACGCTCGACCTGAACCAGGTGCTGCAGCAGGTGCTGGCCGGCGCGGCGAAGGCTTCATCGGCGCAGATCGGCTGCCTGGCGCTTGAAGACGAGGGCAAACTCGTCCTCAAGGGCGGATTCGGCACCGACTCCATCACCGCGGAACGCCTTGCACTGGGCTTCGGCGGTGAGATCTGCCGCGACGTCATGAGCACAGGCACCCCGGTGATGCAGGCGATGGAACACGAAACGGGCAAGGACACCCCGCTCAACCCGCGGGCGGTGCTCTGCGTGCCGATCACGCTTCGGGGCAAGCCGCAGGGAGTGCTTTTCCTGGCCAACTACCAGGTCGGGCACGTTTTCACCGACGACCACCGCAACCTGGTCACGGAGTTGGCCGCCCAGGCCGCGGTTGCAATCGACAATGCGCGGCTCTTCAAGGACCGCGAAGAGGTGATCATCGCCTCACTCGAGGCGCTGGCTAACGCGGTTGACGCGCGGGATCCTTATACGAGCGGCCACTCCCAGCGAGTCACGGAGTACGCCAAGATGATCGCGCGGCAGATGAAGTACGCGCCGCAGGACGCGGGCGCGTGGCTGCGCCTGGAGCGGGGCGGGAAGCTGCACGACATCGGGAAGATCGGAGTACCCGACGCCATCCTTCAGAAGACGGGGAAGCTCACCGACGCCGAGTTCGCCAAGATGAAAGAGCACCCGGTCGTCGGTTTCAACATCCTGAGCGGCCTTCGCATGCTGACCGACGAGCTGGTCATCGTGCGCTCACACCACGAGCGCTATGACGGTAAGGGGTATCCCGACCGCAAGAAGGGCGACGACCTTCCGATGTTTTCCTGGATCGTCAGCGCGGCGGACGCGATCGACGCGATGACCTCGGACCGGCCTTACCGCAGGGGGATGGCGCTGCAGATCGCGGTCGAGCAGGTCAGGGCGGGCGCGGGCAGCCACTTCCATCCGGATGTCGCCGAGGCGGTGCTCGACGCGGTGCACAACGGCACCTTCGCGGTGATCGCGCAGAAGTCCATGTACGTGGATGCGCCGACGATCGGAGCGTTCGAAAACCCGACGACCGGATAAGACAGCGGACCGCCCCCCACCCCAGCCCTCCCCCTGGCGGGGGAGGGAGTTCAGTAGGCCTTTGCTAGCGCGACTCGGAACGTGGCCGGTTTGCCGCACACGAAGCATTTGCCTGACGGCTTCGCGTCCGCGTCGATCGTTCGGATCGTCACGCCGCCGGCCTCCGTCTTCACCCGCACTTCGCACTCGTCGTCGCCCGACCACGGGACCCAGACGAATCCTCCGCGCTCGCGGAAGTGCGCCACCACCTCGTCCAGCGTCGAAAGCTCGAACGTGTTCTGACGCTGAAAGTCGCGGGCACGCTCGAGCAGCTTCGTCTGGAAGGCGGTGAGCTCGTCCTTCAAGCGCCGGCCGATGCCCGCCACCTGCACGCTTACGCGCTGTCGCGAAAGCCGGTCGACCATCTCGACCTGCCCCGCGTCCGCGTCTCGACCGCCGACATTCAGGCGCAGTGGCACGCCCTTCAGCTCCCAGTGGGCGTACTTGTCGCCCGGCCGCTCGTCTCGCCAGTCGACTCGATAGCGGATGCCTGCCGCCTTGAGCTCGGGCGCGAATGAGCCGATAAACGTCTCCACCTTCGCGCGGCCTTCAGCGTCGCGAAAGATCGGCACGATGACCACCTGGATCTGCGCCACCATCGGAGGCACGATCAGGCCTGAGTCGTCGCCATGCGCCATGACCAGGGCGCCGATGAGGCGCGTGCTGATGCCCCACGACGTCGAGTAGCAGAGCTCCTTTTCGTTTTCCTTGTTCGAGAACGAAATGTCGTACGCCCGCGCGAAGTTCTGGCCGAAGTAGTGAGACGTGCCCATCTGCAGCGCCTGGCCGTCGCGCATCAGTCCTTCGAGGGTCATCGTGTAGACGGCGCCGGCGAAAGTCTCGGATGGCGACTTCTTGCCGAGCAGCACCGGGACCGCCAGCCAGTCCTCGGCGATCGAGCGGTAGTAGCCGAGGATGAGCTCGACCTCGTCCATCGCCTCCTGCGCGGACGCGTGAAAAGTGTGACCCTCCTGCCACCAGAACTCGCGTGAACGCAGGAACAGTCGAGATCGCATCTCCCATCGCACGACGCTGTTCCACTGGTTTGTGAGCTTGGGCAGGTCGCGATGGCTGTGGATGTAGCGCCGGATGATTTCCCCGATGATCGTTTCCGAGGTCGGTCGCACGGCAAGGGGCTCCTGGAGCTCCTCCATCGCGGCCCCTGCTCTCGTGACCCAGGCGACCTCCGGCCCAAATCCCTCGATGTGCTCCGCCTCTTTGACGAGCAGCTCTTTGGGGATGAGCAGTGGGAAGGCCCAGTTCTCGTGCCCGCTCTCCTTGATCATGTCGTCGAAGGCGCGTGTGATCGCTTCCCACATCGCCCATCCATAGGGGCGCACGACCATCATCCCGCGCACACCCGACCAGTCCGCCAGCTCCGCCTTGCGGACGACGTCGGTGTACCAGCGATCGAAGTCCACGGACATCTTGGTGATGTCCTTCACGAAATCCTGTTGCTCTTCGATGGTGGTTTCCTTCATGCCAATAGCTCCCGAAATTTGATGAGTTGAACCGCGAACTCGATCAGCGCCCGCCCGAGCGGGCTAGCGCGGGAGCGAGGTTTCGGCCGCGATCGCGTCGATCTCGGCCAGCAGCACGGGCAGCAGCTCTTCCTGAGGCACGGTGCGGTAAAGCTTACCTTTCTTGAAAATCACGCCCTTGCCGCGGCCGCCCGTGACGCCGATGTCGGCGTGGCGCGCCTCCGCCGGGCCGTTTACGACGCAGCCCATGACCGCAATCGTGATCGGCACCTTGAGCCTGGCGATGTGCGCCTCGACGGCCTTCACTGTTGGCACCATGTCGTACTCGAGGCGGCCGCAGGTCGGGCACGCGACCAGCGTCGCGCTCTCGTTGCGGAAGGCAAGGGTCTTCAGGATCTCGTGAGCGACACGAACCTCTTCACGCGGATCGGAGGTGGCCAGCGAGACGCGGATCGTGTCGCCGATGCCCTCGGCGAGCAGGATGCCCATGCCCACAGCGCTGCGGATGCTTCCGGCTTCCACCGGGCCGGACTCGGTCACTCCAAGGTGGATCGGATAGGCGCGGGCAGCCGCGAACTTTCGGTTGGCCATGATGTTGGTCCACACATCGGTGGACTTCAACGAAACCTTGATGAACCCCGGGCCGTAGTCGAGCTCTTCCAGGATCTTGCAGTGGCCCAGCGCCACCTCGACCATTCGCTCCGCGGTCTGCTCACGGTTGTCGCGGTCGATCGCATGCTCTTCGCGCATGCTCTTGTGCACTTCTTCCGGGAGTGAGCCGGCATTCACCCCGATGCGGAATGGGATCTGCCGCTCCTTGGCGGCGTTGACCACCTTGATGACCTTGTCGCGGTCGGGGATGTTGCCCGGGTTGAGGCGAAGGCAGGCCACGCCCGCCTCGATCGCCAGCAGCGCCAGCGTGTGGTCGTAGTGGATGTCCGCGATCACCGGCAGCGGGGACCGCTTGACGATCTCCTTGAGCGCCTCGGCTGCTTCGTGGTCGGGAACCGCCGGCCGCACGATCTCGCATCCGGCCTCCTTGAGCTCGTGGATCTGGCGCAGAGTCGCCTTGACGTCGCGCGTGTCGGTCTTGGTCATCGTCTGCACCGCGATGGGCGCGGCGCCGCCAATCACGACGCCCCCGACGTTGACGGGGATCGACTTCCGCCGGGTGACCATCAACGCAAACCTGGGAACTGGCCGGTCGCAATCCTTTGGATGTCGAGGAAGCTGATCACCGCTGCGAGCGCCAAAAGGGCGACCAGGCCCCAGCGCTGGAAGTTCAGCTCACTTGTGCGGTCGAACGGACGGCGGCGCAGCACCTCGATGAGCACAACCACGATCCGGCCACCGTCGAGTGCCAGCAGCGGTAGAAGGTTAGTGAACCCGAGCGCAACGGAAAGCAGCGCCACCAGCGAGATGTACGTGGGCGGGCCCTGGCTGACCGATTGGTAGGCGATGTCGGCGATCCCGATCGGTCCGGTGATGCCCTGTGGGCCCAGCAGACCGCCCGGCACCCTGCCCGTGATGAGCGACCCAATGCCCTGGACGATCCCTCCGATCGTGACGAACGGAAACGCGATGCCGTCCGTGATCGCCGTCTGGGTGCTGAGCAGCCTGATCGGTAAGCCAAGCCCAACTTTGGGGTGCCCTTGCGCGTCCAGCTTCGGGGTGATCGTGTACATGAACGGCTGCCCGCCGGCATGGACGCCGCTCAGGGTGAGTGCGGCGCCTGGCGCGAGCTGCTCCTCAGCCTGGATCAGGCCCGGTTGGTTGAACGGCTTGCCATTGACCGCGTGGATGCTGTCGCCAGGCTGCATCCCGGCGGCTGCGGCGGGCGAACCAGGCACGACGGTGAAGACCTTGCCGGGATCGGTGTTGACCTGGGTCAGGAGGAACCCGGTGATGAGCAGCATCGCGACGAGGAAGTTGGCGGCCGGGCCTCCCGCGAGAATCACGATCCGCTGCCAGGCCGGCCTGGAGTGAAACCCGTTGGCGTCCTCGAGATCGCCGGCCTCCATGCCTCCCATCCGGACGTAGCCGAGGATCGGAAATGCCCTGATTGCGTAGAGCGTCCCGTTCCGGGTGACCGACCACAGCCTGGTGCCGGCGCCGATCGAGAACTCGATCACCCGCACCTTGAAGAGCTTGGCGAAGAGGAAGTGGCCGGCCTCGTGCGGCGCGATCAGCAGCAGGAACATTCCTGCTACGCCGACGACGTCCAGGAGAATCGTGAGCAGGCTCATTTGGCCCCCAATTTACCGGACTTAATTCCCCGGTTGGTTTCCTGCACGTACGCCCTGGCCCAGCGGTCCGCCTCGAGGATGTCCTGCAGGGTGTCACCGCCACCCGGGAAGGCGTCGAGCGCCCGCTCGACGGTGCGCACGATGCCGCTGAACGGCACCCCACCGCCCAGGAAGGCCGCGACTGCCTCCTCGTTGGCCGCGTTCAGCGCGGCCGGCCGCCCATGGCCGGCCCTGGCGGCCTCCCGCGCCAGGCGGACGCTGGGAAAGCGCTGTTCGTCCAGCGGGTAGAACTCCAGGCCGCTCAGCTCCTCGAGCCGGGTCGGCGGAACGGCGTCGGGGAGCCGGTCGGGGTAGCAAAGTGCGACCGCGATGGGCAGGCGCATGTCGGGGCGGCCGAGCTGCGCCTTGAGCGAGCCGTCGACGAACTCGACCAGCGAGTGCACGACGCTCTGCGGGTGAACGCAGACCTCGATGTGGTCCAGCGGGACGCTGAACAGGTGGTGCGCCTCGATCACCTCCAGGCCTTTGTTCATCAAGGTTGCGGAGTCGACCGTGACCTTCGGGCCCATCGACCATCTCGGGTGGTTTAGCGCCTGCTCGACCGTCACCTGGTCCAGGTCCAGCTCGGGATGGGCCCAGAAGGGGCCTCCGCTCGCGGTGATGATCAGGCGCCTTATAGATTCGCGCCTCTCGCCCCACAGGCACTGCCAGATCGCGCTGTGCTCGGAGTCGACCGGCCTCACGCCCCCTTCACGAGATGCGCCCTGCGCGCGCCCGGCCGCCGCTCGCATGACCAGTTCCCCGGCCATGACCAGGACCTCCTTGGTCGCGAGCGCGACATCCTTCCCTGCCTTCAGCGCCGCGAGCGTGGGGGCCAGGGCGCGAGCACCCGGGATGGCGACGACTACGATGTCGCAGCGCGGGTCGGTGACCAGCGCCTCCACACGTGCGTCGAAGTCCGGGTCGCCGGCCTGGCCCTGCACGACGATCTCTGCCTTGCGGTTTGTTGGACGGCGACCCGCAGTGAGGCCGAACAGTTTCAGACGCGCGGGGTTGCGGTCGATGACGTCGAGCGTCTGCTGGCCGATCGAGCCCGTCGCGCCGAGCACGGCCACGTTGATCGGGCGGCTCAATTGGCCGGGATCAAAGGAGGTGGAACAAGGCCAGATAGAAGTAGACGAGGATCGGGGGAAAGAGGATCGAGTCCAGCCGGTCGAGCGCGCCGCCGTGTCCGGGGATCAGGTTGGACGAGTCCTTCACCTCTGCGATCCGCTTCATCTGCGACTCTACGAGATCGCCCACCTGCGCGCTGACGCCCACCAGCAGGCCCAGCGCGACCGCATGCAGGGGCGACAGGCCGATGACGGCGGAGACACCGATCGTCATCACTGCGACCGCGCCGGCAACGCCTGCGATCGCACCTTCGACGGTCTTCTTCGGGCTGATCGTCCTGAAGAACGGATGCCGCCCAATGCGGCTCCCAACCAGCAGCGCCGCCGAGTCACAGGCCACGACGGCGAAGATCGTGAACAGCGCCCACGCCAAACCGTGGGGCTTTGACGTGTACAGGAGCAAGTAGTAGTTGAAGGGCATGCCGATGTAGAGGGCGCCGGCCATCCCCATCGCCCAGCGGCCGAGGCCCTGGCGTCGACCCGGGACGACCAGGAACGCGGCGAGCCCACCGACCAGCGCAAGCGAGAGGACAAAGTTGACGTCAATTCCTTTCAGCAACGTGCCGCTGTAGCAGAAGAAGATTCCCAGCGGAAACAGCAACCAGGCGGGAGCGCGCGAGCCCATTCCGTCGGAGAGGCCGATGAACTCCCAGAGCGCGAGCCCCGCGAGGATCAGGACGAGCACGTCGGCGCCGTAGGTCCCGAGCAGGGTCAGTCCAATGACGCCGGCGAGGAGGACGAACGCGCTGAGGATGCGAACCATCAACGAGCTCGGCTTCCACCGACCGGCCAGGAAGGCGTTCTGGGTGGTCACCTGTTGGCGGCCCGCGCCTCTACCTCGTCCTCGGGCCGGCCACCGAAGCGCCGAACCCGCGATGCGTAGTCTGCAAGCGCAGCCTGGAGGTCTTCGACGTCGAAGTCCGGCCACAGCGTCTCCGTAACCAGCATCTCGGAATAGGCCGACTGCCAGAGGAGGAAGTTGCTCACGCGGCTCTCGCCGGCAGTCCTGATGATCAGATCGGGATCTGGAAGGTCCGGGTTGTAGAGGCGTGAGGCGATCGCCTCCTCATTAATCTGGCTCGGCTCGATGCCATCGGCGACGAGCCTCTTGACTGCGTCAACGATCTCCGCCCGGCCGCCGTAGTTGAGGCACACGTTGAGCACGCCGTTGGTGTTGGCCGCTGTACGCCTTACCGCTTCGTCAATGCGTTCCCTCATGCGGGGCGAGAGGTCCTCGCCCCGGCCGCTGAACACTATGCGGACGCCCCGTCGATGCATCTCGTCGATCTCGCGCAGCATGGTCTCGTGGAAGAGCCGCATCAGGGCGCGCACCTCGGTTCGAGGCCGCGACCAGTTCTCGGTGGAGAAGGCGTAGATCGAGAGCACATTCACGCCGAGCCGTTCGCACGCGTCGAGCACACGTTTGATGGCACGGACCCCGGCTCGGTGGCCGAAGCTGGCGGGCCGCCCCCGGCGGCGGGCCCAGCGCCCATTGCCGTCCATGATGATCCCGATGTGCCGGGGGACCTGGGAGTCCAAATTGACGCAAGCGTACCGAGTGTGGCGGAAAGTCGAGACTCCTCCTCCCCATCCGGCGCTGCGCGCCACCTTCCCCGCGAGCGGGGAAGTGACTGTCTACTAGACCTCCATTACCTCTGTTTCTTTCCGCCCTGCCAGGGCGTCGACCTTTTCGATCTGCGATTCGGTGATTTTCTGCAGCCGTGCCGTCCCTCGCTTGGCGTCGTCTTCGGCGACCTCGCCATCCTTCTGCAGCTGGTCGATCCGGTGCACCTCGTCACGCCGCACGTTGCGGATCGCGATGCGCGCCTCCTCGGCTTTCTGGCGCACGAGCTTCACGTATTCGCGCCGGCGCTCTTCGGTGAGAGGCGGGATCGGGACGCGGATGACCTGCCCGTCGCTGGCTGGATTGAGTCCCTGGTCGCCCGAACGCAAGGCCTTCTCGATGGCGCCGATCTGGCTCTTGTCGTAGACCTGCACGACCAGCAGCCTTGCCTCGGGCGCGCTGATCTGCGCGAGCTGGTTGAGAGGGGTCGGCGTCCCGTAGTACGGGACCATCACCTTGTCGATCAGGGCCGGGTTGGCGCGGCCGGTGCGGACGCTCGTGAGGTCGTTGGCGAAATGCTCGACCGACTTCGCCATCTTCGACTCAGCCTCGCGCAGGACGGGGTCGATCACGTGCTGGCCCCCGCTCCGACGAGCGTGCCGATCTCCTCGCCCAGCACGACGCGCTCGATATTGCCCGGCACAAGCAGGTTGAACACCACGATGGGTACGTCGTTGTCCATGCAGAGCGTGAGCGCGGTGTTGTCCATCACCTCGATGCCCCTATTGAGGACCTCTAGGTAGCCGAGGTGCTGAAATTTGACTGCGTTGGGATCCAGCTTCGGGTCCGCCGTATAAACGCCGTCGACCTTGGTCGCCTTGAGGATGACGTCGGCCTCGATTTCGACCGCGCGCAGAGCGGCCGTGGTGTCAGTCGTGAAGTAGGGATTGCCTGTACCGGCGGCGAGGATCACGACACGGCCCTTCTCGAGATGACGCACCGCCCGTCGCCGGATGTAAGGCTCGGCGACCTGCGGCATCTGGATCGCCGTCATCGTGCGCGCCGGGATGCCGGTCCGCTCGAGCGCATCCTGAAGCGCCAGCGCGTTGATGACGGTGGCCAGCATGCCCATGTAGTCGCCCGTGGCGCGGTCGAAGCCGAGCTCGCTTGCCGCGAGGCCACGGAAAATGTTGCCGCCGCCGACGACGAGCGCGGTTTGCACGCCCATCTCATGCACGCGCTTGACCTGCTGGGCGATGGTCTGCACGACCATGAGGTCGATGCCGTAGTCGCGCGCTCCGCCGAGCGCTTCACCGCTCAGCTTGAGCACGATGCGGTTGTACTTCGGGGTGCGGTCACTCATAGCTAAATGTGCGCCCTGCGCGCGCTCGGCGTCTTCAATCATGTGCGCCCTGCGCGCGCCCGGCAAGGTTCTCGATCAGCCTTCAGGACTCCCTGATGTTAAAGCGCGCGAACCGGCGGACCGTGATGTTCTCCTGCAGCCTGGAGATGTTCTCTGCGATCAGCTGCTGCACGGTGTGGGCCGGCTCGCGGAAGTATGGCTGCTCCAGGAGGCAGTTCTGCTTCAGGAAGTTCTCGACCTGGCTCTCGACGATCTTGGGGATGATCTGCTCGGGTTTGCCGTCCGCCAGCGCCTTGGCCTCGTAGAGGTTGCGCTCGTGCACGAGCACGTCGTCGGGCACGTCCTCGCGTGTCACCCAGCGGGGCTCGTAGCCCGCGACCTGCAGGGCTAGCTCCTTGGCGAGCTTGCGGAACTCGGTGCCCTTGGCGACGAAGTCCGTCTCGCAGTTGACCTCAATCAGGACGCCGAGCTGCGGCGGGAAGTCATCGCCCGTGCTGTGCAGGTAGGCCTCAACGACGCCCTGCCCAGTCGCCCGGTCCGCGCGCTTGCCCGCCTTCGCGATGCCCTTCTCGCGCAGGATGGTGAAGGCCTTCTCGAGGTCGGCCTCAGCTTCCTCGAGCGCGTTCTTGCAGTCCATCATGCCGGCGCCCGACATCTCGCGGAGCTGCTTGACGAGCTCCATGGAAACTTTCGCCACTAGCGGGATTCCTCGTCGTCGGCGGTGCGGACGAACTCCTCCTCCGACACGGTCGGCAGGTAGTCTTCCTCGTCCTCGAGGTACTCCTCGATCTCCTCGTAGCGAGGCGTCTCGAGAAACTCGCGCTCTTCGACCTCGGGCAGGATCTCGCCCCGCGCCTGGGCCTCCTGCCGGCCGTCCTGGCACGCGTCGGCGATCTTCCCGGTCAGCAGCTTGACCGCGCGGATGGCGTCGTCGTTGCCGGGGATGACATAGGTGATGAGGTCCGGGTCGCAGTTGGAGTCGGTGATCGCGACGACCGGGATCTTGAGTCGGTTCGCCTCGGTCACCGCAATGTGCTCCTTGCGCGGGTCGACCACGTAAATCGCGCCGGGCAGCCGCTTCATGTCGGCGATGCCATCGAAATGGAACATCAGCCGGTCGAGCTCGTCGGTGAGGCGCTTCGCCTCCTTCTTGGACATCTGCTCGAACTGGCCTTCCTGCTGCATCTTGCGCAGCTCCTGGAGGCGCTCGATGCGCTTCTTCACGGTGCTGAAGTTGGTGAGCATCCCGCCCATCCACCGGCGGTTGACGAAGTACATGCCGCAGCGCGCCGCCTCGGTCTGGATGGTCTCCTGCGCCTGCTTTTTGGTGCCGACGAACAGGACGGGTCTTCCGCTGGCGGCGACGCCGCGCACGAAATCCCACGCCTCGTCCAGCAGCCGGACGGTCTTCTGCAGGTCGATGATGTGGATACCGTTGCGGGCCGTGAAGATGTAGGTCTTCATCTTTGGGTTCCAGCGGCTGGTCTGATGCCCGAAATGGACACCTGCCTCCAGCAGCTGCTTCAAGGTCACTTGAGCCACGTTCGATTGCCTCCCTGTTCTACTTCCGCCCGGTTCCGGCCTTCGCTCAAGAGTCCGGCGCCGCCGGCGCCGGTTGCGAAGGACAGGGGCTATGCCCCGGGCGTGCTAACTCAGTCGAGTGGACTGGCTATCCGAGTATACCCAGATCCACCGCCCCCCACCCCTGCCCTCCCCCTGGCGGGGGAGGGGAGCTGTCAGAGGCCGCCGGGAAACCGGCCGGCGCAGACGCCGCTCGCGGTCAGCGGCTTAACGCTGGTCGTCACCTGCACGTTGCCGGGAGTCTCGGCGGGAAACTGGATCACGGCATCCGGCGCGAGCAGGTGATCCTCATCGATCCATGTGCACGCTGCGTGCCCGGGGACCGTGGCGTACGGACCTGGACCAAGCTGGACGATCCCGGTCGCGGCCGCCGGCGCGCCCGGTCCCGCCCCCGTGGCG